>Ga0265780_10000869_pt1 | contig 44668 bp, 18 predicted proteins | sample P1T30metagenome_FD_192432 | JGI IMG/M metagenome (GOLD analysis project Ga0265780, IMG submission 192432) | Plant litter microbial communities from East Loma Ridge, Irvine, California - P1 T30 | ecosystem: Environmental > Terrestrial > Plant litter > Unclassified | place: USA: California... | reverse complement strand
ATCTGGGGTCAGTGCGGAAGGGCTCGCTGTACGATGATTCGGGGTAGATTATGTTCTGGTCGCTTATGCTGTTGCCAACAGACCAGAGGTAGATTGGATCGGTGCAGTGGTTGGTCACGATGGCGCGACCGGCGGCATTGACGCACGCGGCCAGTGCAGTGAGGGTAAGTGCGTTGAAGAGCATTTTGAAGAGTGTTGCCGATTGAAGACCGAGTTTGAGATTGAAGGTGGACAGTTGATGCGAGGACAACTGTGACAGCTCTCTTATACTGTTACTATACTTCATGCACAACGTGGCCGTGACTGATCCTCGTATCTGCAGCAACCCTTTCGCTACTTTTGTCTACATCCCACGAGGATCATTACACCGGTGCGACCGAGTAACCGACAGCAAACGAAGTTCTTCGTTAGAGTATTGGTGGCGATCATCCATGATTGGCCAGCTATTTTCGGCCTCCAATGATGCGCGCCGGCATGCAGATACCAATCACATGGTCCCACGTCTGGAGGTACGCTTATTGGTGTCAGCTGAGGCATTCTCACGCTACGTGAGGCGTACCAGCCGTTTGGGTATGGGCTTTGTACACTAAGACAGCTCGTATATTACGGTAGGCTAAAACACAATGGCGTGTAGCAGTGACCGGATAGCGGGTACCAGTAGGAAAGACCGGGGACGTGAAACCATATCGGTCTCTTCGTATCATAAGTATAAAATGAGATGTTGGATATACGAGTGTTACACGTTGGCTGTTGCAGAGCTTCTTGCCTGGACTGGGCGAGAGTGAAATGACACCGCTCAGCTGAGCTGGAGATCTCGTCACACTGGTGTATATTAACTTTACGATGCTCATGGTATCTCATTGACATTGTTGACCGCCTTGGTTGGCGTAGCGTTCACAGCTTCACGCTTCTTCCTGCTCATCTCGTAGACCATTTTCCTCAAACGGTTGATACTACCCAGTGGCTGATGTGCTACCAGTCCATCCCATGGGTTCAGTTTCATCATGTCCTCCCAGAAGACTCTTCGTTGGGCGCTCAACGCATCCTGAGGTGGGAATTCAACTGTTGCGATGGTCTGATATGGCGCCGTAGCTTCGTCCCATACCACTGAGCCGTCTTCGGTCGGGTGATGAGCAGGTGAAGTACCGAGCTGAATCTGCACTTGACATCAGCAAAAGCGACAACAATTAGGCGTTGTCGAGACGGACTTTGAACTCGTATTTGGCGCCATTATCAGCAAAGTACTCCAACAGCCAATCGCGAAGTGCCTCTCGCGAGTCACTACCTTCGACTTTCTCCTCTCGTTGCTTCATATCGTCGAGTACTGGGAAGAGCGCCATGTGGCCATACCATTCGCCAAAACGAAATGCACTCTGAGTGTAGAACGAGTGGCTGATTATGTTCGTATTCGGGAGCATACCTAGCGCAATGAGTCAAGACGAATATCATCCAGAAACAGCACGTAGCCTACCAGGCGCACTTTGCTTGATAGCGTCTGTCCTTAGTTTTGTCGCTGCGGCCAGCTTCAAGGGACTGTCAAAGTACTTCTCCCTCAGTTCCATGATCTCAAGACAAGTATCGATATCGGTCAACTCGATCGACGGAGCGTTATTGAAGAACACATCCTGCGTACTGGCCTCAGGGTCAGAGCTTTGGAGCTGCTCACCCTGCACACCGAATACTCGCATTCCCAAACCGCGAGGCCCTGGCTGCTGGTCTGCTTGAAGAAAGACAGGTTCATTAGCATATCGTGCCGCGACATCGTAGATCTTGCCGGGTGTCTTGAAAAGGCCTTGTTGTAGGTGGGCCGGCAGGTCCGGAAGCACGGTCATTTTGCCTTTGACAATACCCTGCGTCTTGACGTGCGTCGCTCGAAAAGCATGTCGATGCTGATCGAAGTTGTGCTGCTGCATCCTGTTCATCGTCTCTCCAATCTTCTTAGCGGTCTCATCTTCGTTGGGTTTTGGCGTCTCCACCCCCGGCGCATCCCAGCGAAGGTAGGAGTCGTTTGGCGGAGCTGAAGAAAGAGCGCGTTTTGCGCTATCGTATACATCAGAAAGCGACATCTCAAAATCTAGTAATGAATGAATGCCCAGGGCCAAGGGTTGGCTTTGCATGGGTCTGAGTCGCGATCGTGAATGCTGCACTAGGCCGCGACGTCATAGATGCATCATCACCGCGGAGGTCCCCAGGGCCCCACATGCCGCGGATAGACGCTAAACATGGCAAAGTTCGGGGGATGGGCAATATTGGCATGGTGAAAACTTCCAGGATGGCTGTAACAGTTGCGTCTGGTGATCTGTGAGGCTCAAGCGTCGACGGGCGCCAAGACCTCTTTCGCTCAACCTGTGCTGAGATCAGCGCGCGCTAAACCCAACTCGGCCTCAGGCATGATGATGCAGGCTTGGAAAAGGCATGACACCTTGACTTTCTCGCTTGGCATCGAGCCAAATCGCATCGAAGAAAATGCCAAATTGACGTCAAGCAATATGGCATTTGCTTCGCTGTCAACGGCCATCCCCCGTCGTCGATAAGACACCATGTCCCCGTCGCGCCCATCATCCTCGCATCCCGAATCAACGACTTCGTTGGTTTCAGGCACCTCCTCTACCGACAACATGACTGCCCGTGCCAGACCCATCAAACGGCGCCCCCGGCCCGCGCAACGAGAAGACTACAACCCCACATATTTGCCATGGAAGAAGCGCTTAGATCACTTTACTTGGTCGTGGTTTGAGTGCACTATGTCCACCGGCGCCATTGCGACACTTCTCGGGCAGCAGCCATACAGCTTCCACGGATTAAAGACCATTGGGAAGATATTCTTCATCTTGGATATCGTTCTGTTCCTTGCGTTTAGCGCATGCATCACCTACCGTTTCATCCACAACCGTGGATCCCTTAAGCTCAGTCTGCACCACCCACACGAAAGCTTCTTCTTCGGCGCATTCTTCGTATCCATCGCACTCATCATCTACTGTATTGAGCTGTACGGAGTGCCATCTTCAGGACCATGGCTCATCAAGACGTTGGAAATACTCTTCTGGTTATACGCGGCCATCGTTATCTTGGTCGCTGTCTTCCAATACCACGTCATTTTCGACCGACGTGAGCTTCCTGTTACCGACGCAATGCCCGCTTGGATCCTGCCGGTATACCCCTTCCTTGTCCTTGGAGTTCTGGGTGGTACACTGTTGAAGAGTCAGCCACCTGGGCCTGGCTTCAACATCTTCGTCGGCAGCGTCACCTTTCAGGGCTTGGGCTGGACTATCGCGTTCCTAATGTTGACCCTCTACTTCACGCGCTTGGTTAACAGCAATCTTCCCGAGATACCCAAACGCCCCGGCATGTATGTGGCTGTTGGTCCGGCTGCATACACTGCGAACGCATGCATTTCGCTTGGTATGCAGGCACCGAAACACGTCCCCGAACATCTGCTGGGAATTACATCCTTCCCGGTTGGTGATGCTTTCAAGGCTTTCGGAGTTATCGTGGGAATCTTCTTGTGGTTAATCTCCTTCTGGTTCTCCGCCATCGCCACCATCAGCATTGTCATCAGTGCTAAGGAGTCTCACTTTACCTTGAATCATTGGGGATTCATCTTCCCAAACGCTGGCATGACCATCGCCCTCATATACATCGCCAACGCACTGGACAGTCCAGGCATCAAGGGCGTGTGCAGCGCAATGACCATTGTTTTGGTGATGCTGTGGATATGGGTGGCGGTACTCAATGTGAAGGGTGTGCTACAGAAGAAAGTCTTGTGGCCTGGTATGGATGAAGACATGGAGGACATTGAAGGGCACGGCCACAAGCCGGGCTCAGATCAAGAAGACGGAGATGAGCAAGTGTAGAAAGCTGTTACCATTCTCAGCGATATGATGTATTTAACGAATTGTATAATGATTCCACTGATGGAATGCTTGTTCTGTCACTAGCCAGCTGTCTCTACATAGAGCCAACGTATTAGATGCGATCGCGGCCAACACATCATTCCTTGCCCACAACCCATCTTCGCCACTACACAGTTAACCAAGATACCACCGCGCGCCGTGCATGTAGAACAGAATGTCGTACTACAACATCTACCCGGACACAGTCATCGACTACATGATATGCAGCACTTGCGGTACCGAAGCGTTCGCATGGCTAGCCGATGCCTTTTGCTGTCCTGTATGCGGTAGCGACAAGTACAAACATCCAGAACATGCGCATCCGGAGATCGCTTCCAGTTGTGATGAAGCAGATATACAAAGACAGCTTGCGAAAGAGCATTGCGAAGAGATTCGGCGACATTTTGCTGACTTGCAAAAGATACATGGGCAGCTATGGGCTGGGGCTACGATGACGACGCGCGAAAGGAAGAGGGAGCGTTCGCTGAGCGATGACGTGCAGCGTCAGAGGCAATGAGCTAGTTCTGCACGAATCAGGCGAGAGTTGAGAAGGTGAGGTGTTATGCATGTATATATTGCTAAGCGACGTAAAGGGAACTATTTGTAAAAGAACGCTGAATAAGAACCGAATCACTCAACACCGTACGCCCCTAGATACCCATAATACTAATGCATCAAAGTCCAACACCACCAAATCACCCTCCCATCTGGAAAATTGACTTCGAACTCTCCTTCCTCTTCAATCCAATCCTCTTCGCCAACTGACCAAAACCACTACCCCTCCTCTCCTTCTCCTTCACTCCCTTCACCTCAACCTTGGTCTTGCCCTTCTCGCCCCAAGGATTCTGCGCCTCTCGCTCAATCTGCTTCTTGCGCTCCACAGCAAGTATGCCGACTTGATCCACGAACACAGACTTGTCGAGCAAGTCTTCGACCCTGACTCTCAGACCATCTTGGTCAAGAATGGATGCGACTTGTGCCAAGCCCATGATGTCGCCGCCCAGCTGGAAGAAATCTGAGCCGAGATCAATGTGTGTAGGAGAGCCACGCTCGTCGTGTAGAATTTGCTCCCAAGCCGATCGCAGCGTTGTAGCGAGGGTGTTTGTCTCGTGATTTGAGAGGCCTGTATCGGTGGGTAAAGTCATCGGCTGCTTCTCCACGGACCGCTTGCGCATCTTCTCTGAGTTGGCGGTAGTCGAGCTACCGGAGCTGACCTCTGTAAATAGTGGAAGCAGAGTGTGCGGGTCTTCCGAGAAAGCTACGACATTGGCGCAAAGAATATCGAATGCGTGCTGCGCAAATTCTGTGGTAATCGTGCTGTTGGGGACGTACGTCAAAGTGACATCCATCTCATTGCCACGGGAGGTAGTGTGGACGGAGAAGTCTGCGAAGTCTTCCTGGGAGCCAACGGCGCCGATGGTGTACTCAATGCCGCCTAGCTGCATAGTTGGCCGGTCATCCTGAATGTTCTGGTCATGTTGCAGAACGCTGGAGAAGTTTGTCCAGTCAGGCCATTCCGTGCAGTGTCGGGTGATCTCGCGGAAGCCGAGCGACTCAAATGGCATGTTCGCGATTTGTTGGTCTTGAACATACTTTAGAAGATCCATTACAGTCCAATCAGGTCGGTAGACAATGCGAACAGGTACCATGTTCAAGCAAGGGCCGACGATGTTCTCGACATTGGCGACACCGCCGTTACGGCCTGAGATGACGTGACCGAAGACAATATCAGCCTTGCTCACAAGACGGGAGAGAGTCGAAGCCCAAGCGGCCTTGGCCACCGTTGCGCTGGTGATGTTGACGCCCTTGAGCTTGGGTGCACTGACTCTCTTTTCGAGTGTGATGGATTGGCCAGCTGAGCGCTGATAGTTGGGGCCGAATCGGTTGACAATCTCTGTCATCTTAGAGCCGCGAAGAATGTCTCTCCAGTGATCGTGGGCTCCCGATACGGTCTTGGCAGTTTCGCGTACAAAGTTGCCAAAGCTTGGGGCAGATGAGACCGGGAGACCATTGTATCCATCTTGGAGCGCACCGAGGATCTTGGACATGCAGACTCCATCGTATTGGGCGTGTGAAAGTCGCATGAAGATACGGTATCGCCCTGTTTGCTTTTGCTTTGCGACCACGAATTGGATGAACGCTTCGCCAAGTCGTGGACCGCCCTCTCGATCCTTCTGTTGCAGGTCCTTCGTGAAGGTGTCGATATCTTCGTCGGTTTGATGGTATATGAATTCTGGTTGAAGCTTCCGCAGTACGACCTGGAGGAAGCGGTCGCCATAGGGGACGAATACGGTGCGAAGAATATCGAAGGCTTGTACCATACGGTAAGCAGCTTGCTTGAGCCTGCGAAGATCGAGCGGCCCATCTCCATCCAGGTAGAAGTAGTTGAGCATCCATTTTGACTCCATGAGAGTACCCGTGATGGCGAGTGATTGAAAGTCTGTGACAGGGAAGACGTCCGAGATGCCTCCCTTGAATACTTGCACTTTCGAAATGACACTGTCGACATTGGGGTCTCCAAGCATCGAAACGGACCTGTTGAGAGAGCTCTCAACACCTTCCTGGATAGTATGCGTGGCCAACGGCCTTGAACTGATTTTGCGCGAGGCATTTGGCTTCGTCGGGCCGGTGGTGAGCCCTTGCAACCTCTTCAACATAGTTGAATCTCTGTGGCTCAGCTCCGACTCGGCGGGCATCTCGCTGGGAGCTATGCTCTTGGTGTCGGCGTTTGGATCGAACATGTTGTCCTGGAAGTCGCTCCAGATTGATTGGGCTCTGCCGCGTTGATGAGACCTAGACTGGCCTCCGACACTCCTGCCTGCCACTGAGCCGCCGCCAGCTCGGGACATAACTTCATCAATGACCTCGCCCGCAACACGTACTACACGAGCCATGTCGGCAAATGTGGGGTTCTTGAACACATCAGCCACGGTCATTGAAAGGCCCTCTTCCCTCGCGGCTCCGACGAGGCGCATAGCCATGATGCTATCACCCCCGAGATTGAAGAAACTATCCTCTTGCTCGATGGTGTCCTCCACCGTCTCGAGAAGCTCAGCCCACAGATTGAGTAGCTTCTTCTCAACAATGTCAGGTGTGACTTTGGTAGAGGTCTCGGTGGCAATGACACCAAGAGTGGCGACCATGTCAGCAGCGGTCTGGATCCTGTTCTCCGCATTACTGGCAATGCTCATGCGGCGCGAACGTATGGAGGCTGCTCGTGGTGAGGCTGGGTGTATAGACGCTCCATCGATACTCGGTCGTCCGCGTTGTGACATCGAATGCTTTCTCGTGAGCATACCCGCCATTTGATTAGTCATCTGATCGATCGTTGCAGATGTGGGTTCGGTTGTCAGCTTGTTCTGCGCTACGATCTGCTCGACGATCTGGGGCACCATCTCGCTGACGATGGATCGGATGAGGCTGCTCCAGTCAGGTGTCTCAGCTGGCTGCGGCGCCGCTGGAGTCAGATCAGGGAATGTGATCCTCGGTGTGCGAGGTGGTGAGGTTGATCCGGCACTGGAAAGGCTCGAGCTGGTTCTGAGAATAGGACGCGGCTTAGGTAAAGCAAGGTGCCCGGGTGAAGACTGTGTCGGCTTGATCTTGGTGGCATTATCCAAGTCTGAAATGGTTTGCTGTGCATTGTTGAGCGCCTGGGCCAGGACCTTTGCCATGAGAGCAGAAACGTTCTTTGCCTCGGCATCGGTAACTGCATCACTCCAATACGTGAAGCGCACGGCTTCATCATCGCGGGTGGCATCGATATTGACCGTGATAGCGAACTCGCTGGGATCGTGGCCATCAAGCTGCTCAAACTCAATACCAGAGTCATCTGCCGCGGGCTCGTCTGCGTTCGCGCGCCTCTGAATCGAGACGGCAGTGTTGAAAAGCGATTTTCCGGAAAGACCAAGATCATGCTGGAATTGAGCGAGCGAGCAATGTTGATGTGGCATGGAGTCGACAAAGTCGGACTGCACCTTCTCAATGACCTGGAGCAGTGAAGAAGCCGGTTTCAATTGAACTCGTGATACCAACATGTTGATGAACGCGCCAACTGCGCTGTCGATATTGTCGATTGGCACGTTTCTTCCCGACGTGAGATATCCGTAGCACACATCGGAGGAGTTGGTGTGAGAGCGGAGCACCAGAGCCCATGCTGCGAGGAGGATATTGGCGAAAGTGACGTTGCTGCTCTCCGCTAGATCGTGAATCTCGTCAAATCGGGTAAAGCGCATGTCCAAAGACCGAAGCTCTCGCTGCTTACTGGGGTCTCGAGGCGTAGTCGGGAAATAACATGGGCTGACACCGCGAAGCTTGGCCTTCCAGTACAGTACTGCATCATCAACTGGCAGACCGCGCAGGTACTTGATATAGTCGCTGTATAGCGGTCCTTCCTCAGATAGCTCCCCTTGGTATGCTTCCTGGAGATCTTGCCCGATAATGCCGAGTGAGCCTCCGTCGATAACGGCATGGTTGACAATGACCTTAACAAAGATCTTGCCTGAAGGAGTCTGGACGACAGCAGCCTGATGGGGAAGGACAGGTTTCTTCTTGCCGTTGAGAGAGCCATGCTTGATGGACTCTAGCATCTTAGTCACTTCGCTGTCCTTGCAAGTGTACTTGACTATGCCAGAATCGGGGCCCTTGACGACAATCTGATCGAAGACGCCTCCTTTGCAGACACTGTCGATGAAGACGGTGCGCAACGCTGGATGACGGGCAACGACTTGCTTCCATCCATCGATGACTTTACTGGCATCGACTGGGCCTCGCTTCGATTTGACTTCAAACGTAGTTGACGACCAGTACGATTCCGGGGCCTTGATCTGACTCAAGATCATCCCGTCTTGGATAGGCGAGCAAGGGTACATATCTTCCACCTGATCGAAAGAATGGATACCGGCATGAGGAAGTGTCTTCAAGACCCGATCGAGGCGACTGTACGATTCCAATGGTAGTAGTGGGAAGTCGGTCATCGTTGGCTGTGGGGTATCGGTCTTGGCCAGTTCGGTGGCAATCTCCTCCAGTGTGCGTTGGCATTCGGCGATCCACCTGCGAATGCCTTTCTGGTTCTTGGAGTAGCGATTGTACATGAAGCTGAGTTGGATCTGGCCTTCCGAGACTGAAGCCGAAATCTCGAAGAGTGCCATACGCGTTGTCTTGGTACCCACGTCGGATGTCTCCTCGTCATCGCCGTCCAGCTGCAGCGGCTGTAGGAGCGAATCGCTAGACCCAGACTGTTCTTGTCGGCCAAGGTAGTTGAACAGCACTTCCATTGGGGCATGATTGGCAAAGCGTTGCTGCCCATCTTCTGTGAGATAGCGATGAGCAAAGTAAGGTCGGCCATTGCTTGTGATCTTGCGGCGGGTATCCTTGACTTGTCGGAGCGTATGCATGACCTCGTCTTCTTCGTCACCGATGGGAATGGTGACCGGATACATGGATGTGAACCATCCGACAGTCCGGGAAAGATCGAGATTGCTTGAGTCCCATGCTTCTCGCCCATGAGACTCGTTGAACAGGGTAGGAGCCCTGCGGTTAATGAACACGCGGGAGAAGGAGTGGACAATAGACGCGAGGAGGATGTCGACGAGGTCTGTCCTGTACACGTGGTGGTTTTCGAAAGCCATCGCAGATATTTCCTTATCGATGACGAACTCATCCCTCTCAGTATCACCGTACACGTTCGATCGAGCCTCCATCCCCCAGAAGGCGTAGTTCGCCGGTTCAACCGCGAGCGGCTGGGTTTGCACGTCGCGTTGTCGATCGATTTGCGAGGCGTTTGAGCTCTGCATCGCATTCCAGGTCTGGAAGGGTAGGCTCTTTGCAAGCTTTGTAGTTGGGCCAGAAGCGAGTAAGTCTTCCAGATCGCCAAGCAACACGCCCCAGCTCACTACATCTACGACAAGGTGGTGAGCAGCCATGAAAATCATCTGTTTGCCCTTGAGACTGAAGAGATTCACGGCAAAGACAGGACCGGCGCGAATGTCGAGGCTTTTCTGGGTAGCGGCAATGATGGCAGTCGCAGCAGACGCGGTTGAAACCTCATGTGTCGTGAATGCGTAGGATCCGGAAATTTTCGAGATGACAAGCTGCTGCCATTTCCCAGCATCGTCCTTGGAGAAGCGAGCACGTAGCATCGAGTGACATGCGACGATGGAATCCATAGCGCGTTGAACAGTAGCCGGCTCCATGTATCGTGAGATGCGCAGTGATGATGATTGGTTGAAGTGTGTGCCGTTTTCGATCTTGCCGGTCTGGAAGTAGAAGCGCTGAATCGGAGAGAGGGCAAAAGGTTGGTCGCTTGTCTCTGTTCCGTGGTCCAGGATGACTACGGCCTTGATGTCGGCCGCCAGATGACCCAGGGACTTGGCGCGCAGCACTTGGTTCAGAGTAAGGCTGATACCCTCGCTTCTGCACTTTGCGAGAAGCTTCATGGCAGAGATCGAATCGCCACCAAGCGCTATGAGTGGTTAGTAAACTTGACACTATTCTCCCAGGGGATCACTTACATAGCCAGGACTTGGAAGGCTTGACGTCTTCCACAGGACAGTCCAATACCTTCGCCCAGATGCCCCGAAGAACTGTAAGAGCGGTATCAACAGGTCCGTCGGCCACTTCAGGAAGCTCAGCGTTCACAATGCGCTGATGCGTGGCTTCATCCAGATCATGTAGCCATGACCCGACTTGCTTCTTGTCCAACTTGGTGGAAGCCAAGACTGGGATACGGGGAACAGCGATCCAAATGGCAGGTACCATATATGATGGCACGAGATCAGACAATCTCTCCTTTGCGCGATTGATTCGCGAGAGCGTTTCTTTGTCGGAGAGTACCGTGCGCCAGTCTGAACCAGCGTTGGTAGCGGCGGTTCCGGGGAAACTGACGACAACCGTGAGCTTCTTCGTGCAGGGACCAATCTTGGGTAGCTGTACAACCACTTGATGGATGTTGTCGTCCGCCTGCATGACTGCCTCGATTTCATCAAGCTCGATTCGCTGACCCGCGAGCTTGATCTGGTTGTCTCTTCGCCCGATGTAGTGGATAGACCCATCAGCGGTGTACTGAACAAGGTCGCCGGTACGGTAGATACGCGATGTATTACGGATCGAGAACATCTTCAAGAAGTCAGGGGCTTCGATGAAGGCTTCCGCAGTACGTTCAGGGTCGTTGAGGTAGCCTCGGGCGAGTAATGGTCCCTCGAGACAAAGCTCTGCGGTTGCGCCGATGGGTGCAAGCTCGTGAGGATTGTCAGAGTTAGTAAGCCAAGCACGTCCGCTCTTTAGGGCGCGACCAATGTTCGACGGGTCTCGTTGTGCAGAGACATGATCATTGACGATAGCAAACACAGTGCCCTCAGTAGGACCGTAGCCGTTCTGTAGTTTGACACCGTTGGCCCATTTGTCGACCACGTCAGATGTCATCGCCTCACCACCGGCTACCAGAGTCTCCAACGTCGGTACAGCGCTTGGTCCTTCCAGCGTACCGGCAACCGATGGTGTGAAGAAAGCCCAGTTGGCTTTGAGATCTGTCACTGCAGCGGCGAGGTCCGTGGTGCGCTGTTCGTCTGATGGTACACAGATTGTGGCGCCCCGAAGAAGGACGGCGAGGGTTTCGCCAACGGAAACGTCAAAAAGGAAGGAGCAGAACTGGAACACTCGGGAAGTAGGCGTAACATGAAGCCCTTCACATATCGCAGCCGAGCTAGAAGCTATACTCTTGTGCTCTACAACGACTCCCTTGGGTTGTCCTGTGCTACCTGAAGTGAAGATGACGTAGCAGGTATTGTTGCCTTTGGCGCGCTGCGATAGCGGTCCGGAACAGGTTGGTAGTCGTCGAATGGCGGTCTCACTGACATTGAACACGTGATCGACCATGTCCGTGAAACGATGGGCGTACGGCGGTGAGCACAGGACAATCGAAGCTTTGCATGCCTCAACGATATGCAGATGTCGTGAAGGCGGGTCTGATGAAGATAATGGCACGTAGCCTGCGCCAGAGATGAGAATAGCCATGATAGCTACGATGGCCCATCGCGACTTGTCCACACAGATCGGGATCAGAGATTCAGGGCCAGCACCAAGCTTCACTAGCTGCTGTGCCAGTTGCGATGCAAGCGCGCCAAGCTCGACGTAGGTGAGTTCGCCATCGAAAGCGGTCACGGCTGTGGCAGTGGGCTGAGATGCAGCCTTCTGGAAAAAGAGCGAGGGCACAGTGTCATCGATGAGATCAGGCTCATACGCGTTCCACTTTTGCACGAGCTGCTTGTCTTGTTCACTGAAGACAGCTACATGACGAACATGAGTAGCTGATTGGAGTTGGTTCAGCACCGACTCAAACTGGTATAGAAGGCGCTGAACATGCCAAAGCGAGATGACATTTGCATCGAAGTGAGCCAAGACATCGATCTTGGTCGATCCCATCTTGCACTCAATCACGAGTGGGTATGTGAAGAAATTGCCCTGATCTTCGTTCTCGTGAACGGTCCACATGGAGTCGGCGAGCTCCTCGTTCTCCGTTTGAACAACCAAAAGGTTCTGAAAGTCGCATGCGGCTGCCATGTCGTCGCCGAGTGCTTTGATAGCAGAAATCCCATGGTGTTGGTATGGGATACGGTCGGTGACATTCGTCGCTATCATCTTGAGCAAGTCGCTAACAGTAGCGCCGCGATCAATTTTGACCCTGGACGGAACGGTGGTCAATGTAGGACCACACACGTCCGTAATTCCCGCGACGGCAATGTCTCGCCCAGCAAGAGTCTCACCAAACACCACATCATCACTTCCGGTGTAGGCAGCAAGCAGCAAAGCCCAGGCAGCTCGTATGACATTGGCTGGTGTGACGTCTGTGTTCTTGCGAGGTGCAAGCTTCACAGTGTGTTGGAACATCCGTCCGTCGGATGTTGCGTTTGAGGTGGCATGGGGTGGCTGAGGGAACTGGAAGGCGTTGAGACCCATCAAGCTGTTCTTCCAGTAAAGATTCGAAGCAGAGGCATCGGTGCCAGAAATGTACCCCACAAATTTGGAGTAAGGTGTCTGAGGGATGGTGGATGTGCCGCTCGAGTATATCTGCTGCACTCGCTGAAGCATCAGGTAGATACTCCAGCCATCGTACAAGGCATGATGCAGTGTCCATACAAAGTACCGCTCCCCTGATGTCGTAGTGACCAGTGAGTAGGCTGCGAGTTTGCCACCGAGATCCGAAGGAATGGTCATCGCTTCGCCTTCGGCACTCATGAGCGAGGCCTCTTCTTTCCAGACAACAGGATCCTTCTTCATGACAGCTTGCACGAACATACCGGATGGTAGCTGGATGATGCGAGTACGAAGGATGTCAATCTCCTGAATGGCTGTGTCCCAGGCCGCCTTGAACTTCGTCATGTCCAAAGTTTTCGGTAGCGCCAATACGTGCTGCGCGACATAAGCTCCAGCTTGCTTGATAGAGAGCGTGAGAAGCGCATCCTGAAGTGGACTCGTCGGATAGGCGTCCTGAATGTTTTCCTTCGGAACTCGGCATTGCTGGACAGCTTCGCCCAGTACTTCAGCTCTCGGAGACGAAGCTGGCAGCAGGTCAAAAGGCTGCACTGCCTTCTGCGGCTGATTGAGTGTGTTAGAACGAGTACCAATCTTGGCTAACTCGGAGAGCTTCGGATTCTTGAAGATGTCGATAAAGGACAGCTCTAGCTGTTCGGTATGAGCCATCGCAACGAGACGCATGGACGAGATGGAGTCGCCACCAAGGCGGACAAAACTGTCGTCGATGCCTACTGCAGAAGGTGGCAAACTCAAGACGGAGCACACCGCTTTGTGGATCTTCTTCTCTGCCTCGGTCGTGGGCTGCTTCTTGTTCGCCATGCTTGTGAGTCGGTACAAAGCCATTGTCTCCCGACTGAGGTTTTGTACTAAGCTGCGGAGACGATTGCGATCTAGCTTGCCCGCCGAAGTCCAGGGCAACTTCGTGACAGGAATGAAGATCGAAGGTATCATGTACGAGGGCAAAGAACCGGCGAGCCCATTCTCAGTGTCTTTGCACATGTCTCGAAGCTCGTCGCTGAGCGGAAGAAGTAGTTCATCGGAGGCGGGCAGGTCGGTCGAGGGCGGCTGGACGTTTTGCGCTTCGTCTCCGGCTTGACCCTGAGTAACAGCAAAGAATACTGCCAAAGCCTTCGCAGAGCTGCGATTGGAGGGTGCGACTAGTTCCACTGCGGACTGTACGCTCTCGGGGAAGTTCTTTCCTACGTGAAACTCGATCTCACCCAGTTCAATTCTCTGACCGTTGAGCTTGATCTGGGTGTCCTTACGACCGATGTAGTTCACGGACCCGTCTGTGTTGTAGCGGACAAGGTCACCTGTCTTGTACATGCGGGCTGTTCCAGAGATTTGGCTGCCAGAAGAGATAGTTTTCGCCCAGGCAGGATCAACGATGAAAGCCTTCGCGGTCTTGACTTCATCATTCAGATACCCACGGGCCACGGTGGGGCCTTCAATGACGAGTTCGCCGACGCTACCGATAGGCATGAGTTTGTCGTGGTTTCGTGGGTGTACGATCCATAGTCGACATCCGCTTCCGGTACCGATGGTGCCTGGCTCTGAAACAATGAGCTTGTGATCCAGTGTGGACTTGTATGCAGTAGCGGCTACGACTGAGCACTCGGTAGGGCCGTAAGCTGTTCGTTGTCAGTACGGAGCCGAACGGGGAATATAGGGTCTGTATACATACCGTTGATGAAGCAAGTGCTGTTGCCCCATTTCTTGAGGATGGGTCCGGGAAGCGCCTCGCCTCCAGAAACAAGCGTCTTCAAACCAGGAACGCGCTCTGGCTCGATAGTTCCAAGAACCGACGGGGTCAAGAGTGACCAATTGACTCTCAACTTGCGGATGGCGCCAGCTGCGTTGTTCATGCGATCGTCATCTGTTGGCACGCATACCGTAGCGCCCACGGTCAAGGCTGAAAGAATCTCGATACAGCTTGCGTCGAATGTGTATGAAGCAAACTGGAAGGTGCGAGAGGTTGCATTGATATTCATGCGACGCGTGAAAGCAGCTGCACTTGTACAGAATGCTTGATGAGGAATAATTGTTCCCTTCGGCTTGCCGGTAGTACCTGAGGTGAACAAGCAGTACGCTGCGTTGTCGGGAGTTGCTGTGGAACGTGGCTTGCTGGTCACTGGGATTCCGAGCTTCTTGATGGATCGCTGGTCGACGATAACGGCTGTCTTTGCGACCTCGCTTGCTTTGTCGTGGTATCCGCGCGAGCACAACACCACCGGGGCGCCAACGTCTTCGATAAGCTCTCGAAGTCTGGTTTGCGGATGCTTCGGGTCTAGCGGCACGTACGCTCCACCAGCCTTCATGATTGCTATCATACTGACGATAGCGTATGATGACTTCTCAAACAGAATTGGCACGAAAGTCTCAGTGGTCACACCGATAGCCTGGAGATGGACTGCAAGCTGATTGGTGATCTTGTCAAAGTCTTGGTAAGTGAATGACCCGTCCCATCCTTCCACAGCCTTCGTTGTTCGTGGTCTCGTCAATGCCTGATCATGAATGACGTCGTGCACACAACGGCGGATCGGTGGCGGAAGTTGTGGGTTCCATTCGATGATTTGTCGCAGACTACTATCCGTGAACACGTCTAGCTTGCCAACAGTGAGCTCCGAAGCACTGCTTTCAACAATGCTGTCCAGAATCTTGCTGAAAGTATCGGCCATGTTCTGTGCTTGAGAGGGGAGAATCCTGTCTTTCGAATAGCCAAAGTCGACAGTGATGTTGTCGTCGGTTACATCTGCATTGACTGTGACAATGTATTCGCCGGCATCTTCCGCTTCCATGTCTTCGTAGGTGAGAGCCGTCTCCTCTGGATCGCTTGACAGACCGCGCCTTTGGAAGGTGAAAGCCGTGTTGAACAATGAAGGTAGCTGAAGGGCATGCTGTATGTCGGCAAGAGAGCAGCCCTGGTGCGAAAGAGCCTCAGTGGAGCCTGTTTGGAGAGCCTCGAGGAGCTGAGCAATGGTCGTGTCATCCGAAAAAGATATGCGTGAGATAACCATATTGACGAAGCAGCCCACGGCCTCCTCGATGTTGGTGACCGGAATGTCTCGACCAGAAGCGATTAGGCCGAAGGAGACATCAGACGTGCCTACATAGTAATGGAGAGTGAGAGCCCACGTAAGCTGGAGCACATTCGAGAGAGTCACACCATTGTGCTTGCAAAACGCTTGAACACGGGCAGTGCTACCGAGGTCTATGTCAACTGATCCTGACTCTGGAGAGCTTGATATACCATCGTTGAGGGTGGGAAAGAAGCAGGGCTCCATCCCGGCAAGATGCGTCTTCCAGTATGACAAATCAGCATCGCTGGATTTAGAGAGCATGTATGCAATGTAGTCGGAATAAAGTGGTCCGGCATCAGCCCGTGTCAGCTTTCGTGCGTACGCACGAGCAAGATCAGTAAGTAGATTGGATACCGAGGTGCCGTCATTGATCGCATGACTGAGCTCGAGCTTGATCCATACTTTGCCAGTCTTTGTTTTGCAAATGCTCATGCGATGAGGTGGCACAGCCTCGCGGCAGTCAATGGGCGATTGATCTCGCAGAATTTTGGCAACCTGATCGTCCTCACAGTCGGCGAGGAGTTGAACTCTTCCGGCTTTCTCCTTGACCACGACCTGATCTTTCGACCCGTCCTTTGCAAGGCTATCGATGAATATAGTTCGCAAGGCCTGATGACGGTGCACTACGACTTGCCATGCTTCGGTAAGACGGCGTGGGTCCATTGGCTTGCCATCCGTGGACTGTACTTCTGCCACGGTGTGATACGTGTAGAGCTCGGGATTGCGTGATTGCGTGTGAAGAAGACCCTGCTGCATTGGAGATGCCGGGTATATATCCTCTACATCCGCGAGGTTGACACCGGCGGGCAGGACCGCTGAGAGCCTGGATGTACCGTTGTAAAGAAGTGGAAGATGCTTGAAGTTGCTGACATTACGATCCTGTCGAACTTCGAGAAGCTGTTCTACGGCATCGACGAGGGTCTGGCGACACTGTGCAACCCACGCACGGATCTCGTTCTGTCGTCTCATGTTGCGATTCCATCCAAAGGAGAGCTTGATAGCGCCCTGGGAAACCGCTGCCGTGATGTCAAAAAGCCCTAGGCGGGGAACGTTCGCTCCGACTTCGCGAGAGTCGACCTCATCAAGCGAAGTGAACAGTCCCTCCTTGCCGTCTTGTGTTTGAAGCCTGCCAAGATAGTTGAAGACAGCTTCTGCAGGCCAGTGGCTGGCATATCGAGTCTGGCCTTCCTCTGTGAGATTCCGGTAGGCGAAGTAAGGCCGCCCTTTGTCTGGCGTACGGTTTCTGAAGTCTCTAACCCATCGGATAGTGCTGATCATGTCTGTGGCTTCATCCAGTGGGAGAGGAAGATGGATAGGCGTCACTGTAGAAAACCAGCCCACTGTGCGCGAGAGATCTTGACGGCTATTGAAGGTTTCACGACCGTGGCCTTCATTGTGTATCGTGATGGTGGACCTGTCCGAGAAAACCTTGCGGAACGACTCAAATAGAGCAGCGATGAGAATGTCGAGGATTTCAGTAGCCAGAGCGTCCTGTGCACCAAGGAGGAGCATGGTGTCTCGAGTTGACAGCTGTACGTCCTCTTCCACTACGTCTCCACTGAGGTTGGGGCGGCCTTCCATGCCCCAGTAGTCGAAGTCTCCCGGTGCAACATCCCCAGCCGGAAAGACACTTCTGGCGTTCTCTTGCTTGGCCTGAATAGTCTGCTGTTGCAGCCATAGGTGATACGGTAAGCTCTGAGGTGCTGGCTGAAGGCCGTGAAGGAGACCCTGCAGGTCTTCGAGGATGATTCCCCATGACACCACGTCGATGACAAGGTGATGAGCGACGAGTGCTATGGCCTGAGAGAAAGTTTGATCGATGTCAAAGAGCTCAATAGCAAAGGTCGGGCCTTTGGAAACGTCCAAGGTCGCCTGGCTGTCATCTATTATGGGCCGTAGATTGGCATCGTCGCCTGCTTGCACGTTGTGGCGACGAAGTCTAAATGACGTCGGTGCATCTTTTTCGACTCGCTGCTTCCAAGCTCCTGCTTCGTTCTTGGCAAAGCGTCCGCGAAGCATTGGATGAGTTTTGACTAGAGTAGTCACCGCCGCTCGAAGCTCTGCGGTCTCAACATTTCGTGAGAGGCGGAAAAGCTCAGTCTGATTGAAGTGGTTGTGCGCATCGCCAACGGTGTCGAAGAAAACCTTTTGAATCGGCGAAAGATCGAAGGGCAAATCGTAGTCTACGGCTTCCGATACAACTTGTGACTTCTCGGAAACGTTGACTGTTGAGGCCATAGCCGAGATGGATTTGGCACGAATGATATCCTGTACGCTGATGGGAAAGCCCTGAGCACGACACTGCGATGAGACTTGCATAGCGGCAATTGAATCACCGCCAAGATGTAGGAAAGACTGATTGAGGCGGATATCAGCGACTGAAAGGTTCAGAACCTTGGCGAAGATAGCTTGCAGCTTCTTCTCGATTGCATTACCGTCGTTGGATTCGGTGTCGTCTGATCCAATGGCCGAGATCAGACGATAGGTAGGCTGGTCCATCTCCTCCAGCCACTGGATCGCGCGTCTTCGATCCAATTTCCCGGAAGGCATCAACGGGAAGCGCTCGACAGCGACCCACAAGGAGGGTATCATGTAGGCGGGCAAGCGCTCGCATAGACTGTCCCGAATGGAAGCAATGTTCAGCGAGGCACTTTCTTGCGGCAACACCTTCAATCCGTTCTTCGTGCTCATCGTAGTCGTGCCCATGTTCTGGAGGGACACAATTGCGACAAGTCGCTTCGCACAAGGTCCAGTCTTAGGCACCGAAGCCAGAGCGGTTTGCACGTTGTGATCGTCCAATAATTTGTGCTCAACTTCAGATAGCTCTAATCGTTGGCCGCGCACCTTGGTCTGGAAGTCTTTGCGACCGAGATACTATTGCAGTTAGTATGCGTCGAGCTAGAGTAATGGAAACGACTTACCAGCATTGTGCCATCCTCGTTGTATTTGACCAAGTCACCAGTCTTGTAGATGCGCAGGGATGCTGAGGAGTCATTGCTCAGTAGACCTGAAGACCACTTGACATGCCCAACGAAAGACTGGGCTGTCTTTTCGGGGTTGTTGAGATATCCGGCTCCAACTGCACCTCCCTCCAACAAAAGCTCTCCTATGGCGCCAACGGGTGCAAGAACGTTGTGGTTGTTCCTTGAGACGATCCAGCCTCGTGCTGTGACAGCCTTGCCAAGATTGTTGGGCTTCATGTGAGATGTCATGATACTGGTAGTTGCGACAGCAGAGCATTCAGTTGGTCCGTAACCATTGCCGAGTGTGACCTTGTCCGCCCAAGTGATCAGGTCTTGCTGCGACATTGCTTCGCCAACAAGGAACAGAGTCTCTAACATAGGGACTTGCGATGGCGACATCATACGCACGACCGAGGGTGTGAGAGCAGCCCAGTTGACATGGAACTGGTTCATGACACCAACAAGATCGTTCGTTCGGGTAGCCTGGTCTGGTACGCAGATAGTACCGCCCTGCATGAGAGTGCTGAGTATCTCAATTAAGCAAGCATCGAATGTGTACGAAGCGAATTGGAGTACTCTAGACGTATTGGAGATCTTCCAGCCAGCCACGAATGCAGTAGAACTGGTGACCCAGTGGTTGTGGTTCACTAGAGCCCCCTTGGGTTTGCCGGTCGACCCAGAAGTGTAGAAGGCGTATGCTGGAGAGTCACTGTGTACTGAAGGAAGACGCTGTAGACGATCATGATGAGTCTCAGTTGCTTGCCGATCTACAACCAGGGTGCTGGACGGGATAGACTGGCAAAGCCCTTCATACTGTGGCGCGCAAAGGACTAGGTCGGCGCCAATGTCTGAGACAATTTCACGAAGGCGGAGAACAGGTGCCTCGAAGTCCAAGGGAACAAATGCTGCTCCAGCTTTAAGTACAGCCAGCATGGCGACGATGGTCCAACCTGACTTGTCGAAGCAGAGCGGGACGAACTGATTTGGCTTAACTCCAAGTCGCATCAACCGGTGCGCGAGAGCAGAAGATCGGTCGTCGAGTTCGCGGTAAGTCATGACACCAGTATCCCAGGCATTGACAGCAGCAGCGGTGGGACGAGACGCGACCTGGTCCTCTTCGATAACACTGTGAATGCATCTAGGGATTGATGGCACTGGCTCGCGATTCCAAGAGCCGATCAGATCGCGGTCAGCAGGATTGACTAGATCCAGGTCATCCAACGTTCGCGTGATGTTGTCAGCACCATTCAACTGCGTGAGGATGAAGTCAAACTGCTGCACCATGCGCTGAGCGAGCCACTTTTCGACCACGCGATCATCGAACAACGCTTCTACCAGGACGCCAGTCGAACTGACCTTGCAGTTGAAGACGAAGGCATAACTGAAAAAGTCAGTTCCGATAGTATTGGCACTGATCATGTTCCACAGAGGGCTCTCGGCGTCGAAGTCGTCTCCTGACTCGATACCCAGAAAGCTCTGGAAGTCACACGCTATGGCTGTCTCGGAACTCAGTTTGCTGATGTGTTGTAGACCGGCGAACTGATATGGCAGCGAAAGCGAAGATTGTTTCTGGGTCTCTTTGAGATATTCATGAACTGTGGAAGTGCGATTGAGCCGCAGCCGGACGGGTGCAGTCGTGATAGTGGGGCCAATGATGGACTCTATGCCAGGAACGGAAGCCTCACGACCACTGTTGGTTTCACCCCAAATAACGTCATCTAGTCCGGAGTAGGTGGCAAGGAGAATGCCCCATGCTGCGCGGATCATGGAAGGGACGGTGACCTCGAGACCTGGGTTGCGTTTGAGCTGTACAGAGTGCAGCAATTGGCCATTGGCTTCCACGCGGTGATCTGGAGATGGTAACTGGGGGAATTGCGACGCCGTTACGTTGTCGAGCTGCGAAAGCCAGAACGCATCGGACTGCTTCTGGTCCAAACTCGTAATGTACTTCACGAAGCGCGAGTAAGGCACAGTGAGGGCAATGTTTTGAGTTTCGTTGCGGTAGTGTGCTTCGACTTTGCGGAACAATGCTGTCCAGCTCCAGCCATCGTAAACGGCATGGTGGGCAGTCCATACAAAGAAGACCGAGTCAGTCTTCTCACCAACGAGAGTGAACGTTGTTAGAGGTGCGCCGTTCTTGGCGGGAAGCTGCCTGGTGGTCTCGTTGATATCTTGGATGTCGGGAAGAGACTGCCACTCAATCTCTTCGCGTAACACTACCTGCAGGAAGCCATGCTCCTCTGAGTAGACGATGCGCGTGCGCAAAGTGGCCTCGCTGGCAATGACGGCCTTCCAAGCCTGTTTGAAGCGCGCCAGGTCAATATCGGCTGGCAGGCGGTAGATGGGCTGCACGACGTACGTCCCTGGATCCTTGTTGGTGAGCATTACAAGACCCTCTTGGAGCTTGCTGCATGGGTATATGTCTTCGATGGAGTCAGGGAAGACACCGCACTCAGATGCAGCCAGTGCCACGATAGCCTGACGGGAAGACCGCGGGAGCAGCTCCATGGGCAAGGTATCTGCTTCCGGCTTTGCCGCATCATCGGATGATAGCATAACCGCAGTAGCGGCCATGTCTAGCAGCTTAGGCTGCGCGAACACATTGGCGACATTGAGCATAACGCCATCCTTTCTCGCCGCAGTGACGAGCTTCATGGCGCTGATGGAGTCCCCACCAAGGCGGAAGAAGGAGTCTTCTGCGCCCACAGCGCTCGCGTCGAGCTTCAGCACCGAAGCCCAGAGACGCGCCAACGCGACCTCGGCTTTCCCAGCAGGTGCGCGGCCGCTCTTGCCTGCTAAGCGGAAAGGAGTCATGTGTGATTCAGGAAGGGCTGCCGCCAAGGCGCGTAGCACCTTCCGGTCAAGTTTGCCAGACGTCGTCATGGGCATGCGGGTGACTGGCATGAACATGGAAGGGACATAGTAAACAGGGAGCGCATTGGCGAGCGCGATTTCAACCTGCTTGGCCACTACGCGTGCCGACTCGCCCATCTCGCTGATGGCAGCTGGAGCCTCATCTTCAGAGAGGCACATGAAGGCTACGAGCGCTTTTGTCTTGTTGCTGTCGTTGAACTTGACTAGCTCGACAGCCGACTTTGCGCCAGCCGGCAGGTTCAGCTTGAGGTGGTGCTCGATCTCCCCCAACTCTATGCGTTGGCCATGCAGCTATGTAAAGTTAGTTTATGAACTTCGGAATGATATGTGATCAGACGCGTACCTTGACTTGAGAGTCTTTCCTGCCTAGATAGATCATGTCACCGTCGGAGGTATACTGCACGAGATCGCCGGTGCAGTAGAACCTGCGTCCCGTGGGGCCCATGACACGAGCCCACTCAGGATCCATGAGGAATGCCGCCTTGGTCTTCTCGGCGTCATTGAGATAACCGCGGCTGAGGATTGGTCCTTCGAGGATCAACTCTCCCTTGCAGCCAATAGGCATCAGGCGGTCACGGTTCTCGGCGTCGACGACCCATCCAACGCAGCCGATTGCCTTGCCGATATTGGTAGCTTCGCCGCGGCCATCACTGAAATCTTTGAACGCCGAGTTGATGGATGCTTCGCTAGGTCCGTACATTCCAACAAGGTGGACATGTTGACTCCAGAGGTCGATGAGCGCCCTGGTAAGAGGCTCCGCACCAAGACAAAGGCTTTTAATTGAAGGGACCTGTGCAGGCGTGAGAAGTGCCGCTACCGTAGGTGTGAGATCCATCTTGTTCGCTCTCAGCCTAGCGATGGCACCAGGGAGATCGTTAACACGATCGGCTTCAGAGGGTACGCACACACAGCCACCTCGCTGGAGAGTAGTGAACATCTCTTCTAGTGAGTTGTCAAACGTGTATGAAGCGAACTGAAGCATGCGCGAGTCCCGATTGATGCCGAACTTGGAGCCGTGGGCCTCCGCGCTGGTGGCTATTGCTGAATGCTCAAGTACAACACCCTTGGGTCGCCCGGTACTACCACTAGTGAAGATGACGAATACCGGGTTGTGGGGCTGCACGCTAGGGCAGGCGGGACCACCGACAAGAGGGAGACTCTGTAGAAGTGCATCATCTACTATGATGACATTGGCCACGAGACCGTCGAACTTGGATGCACGCGAAGCAGTGGTCAGTACCACTTGGGCACCAGCATCTTCGAGACGGGTTTGGAGCGCTGGGGCAGGATGCGCTGCATCGAGTGGGACAGCAGCGCCGCCTGCCTTGAGAACAGAGAGCATAGCAATGATTGCAAAGGCACTCTTGTCGAAACAAGTAGGCACGAACACCTCAGGTCCAACTCCAAGCTTGACGAGATGATGCGACAAGCGATCTGTGGCGGTCTTCAGCTGGTCGTATGTGTACTCTCCGTCGTGAGCACAGATCGCCTGTGCCTCTGGTTGAGAATCAGCCCATCGGGCGAATATGTTGTGTACACACTCGTTGATCGTAGCCGGCATGACATTCCAGTCCTGTAACTGTTGCAGGTGCCTCGGGCTGAGATGGTCCAGGGATGAGATGCGCCGTTTCGAGTTGAAGACAATGTTCTCGAGCGCACGCGCGAAAGTGTTGGCGACATTCCTAGCCTGTATGGCGGTGAGATGGTCTGTCCAATAGTCGAGATCCACAGCTGCTGTGTCATCGCCGACTTCGATATTGACACTAACTGGGTACTCGGTCGGATCGTAGATCGGGCGAACCTCGCGGAGAGTAACATCCTCTTTAGGAGAGTTCTGTTCCTGGGGTAGGCGACGGTAGGACAGCGCAGTATTGAAAAGGTTGGCGCCGGAGAGCTCGAGCACGTGCTGAACGTCGGCCAAAGCGATATGGCGATGAGGCAAGGCTTCCATATAGTCTCTTTGTACGTCCTGAAGTATGTCCAAGAGACAACGAGAACCATCCGATAGATCCACGCGGCAGACGAGCGTGTTGATCAGCGGTCCGACGATGCTTTCCACTCCATGAACTTCCTCCGCATCACGAGCGGAAGTGAGGTAGCCGAACGTGACGTCGTTACTTCCGATGTAGCAGCTGAGCGTCAGTGCCCATGCAGTATGAAAGACGTTGGATAGCGTAATGCCATTGGTGTTGCAAAAGTGCTGCAGATCGGCCAAACTTATACTGGTCAGATCGAGGCGGATGGTGACCAGTTCTTTGGCTACAGTATGGCCTAGGCCATCGTCAAGAGTCGGGAAAGAGCAAACCTCACTACCACCGAGGTAAGATTTCCAGAACTCGAGGCTGGACTCTTCAGGTTGTTTCGCAAGCCACGCGATGTATGCGCTGTAGGGAGTACCATCGAGAATGGTTCGCCCTGCGCATGCTTTCCTGAGTTCCTCAGCCAAAAGACTCATGGAGTGACCGTCCATGATGGCATGGCTGATATCCAGGGAGCAGTAAGTCTTCCCGTCGGCCGTAGTACAGATGGTGAAACGGTGGTTTGGGCATCGACCGTGGTTGTAAGTGACGGAACGCTGCTCCTCAATGAGTTTTATGGCATCCGTCTCATCTAAGGCCTCGAAGTGTACGATGTTGGCGTCGATGTGTTTGAGAACCACTTGATTGTAGAGACCCTTCGCACCGACATTCTCGATGAAGATCGTGCGTAAAGCTGGGTGTCGATCGACGACTTGTTGCCAAGCGTCAGCGACCTTCTCCCAAGAGATATCCCCGTGGATCGTGGTAACCTCGTGAAGAGTAGCCGCAGCGTAGAAACCGGCATCCTTGGTTTGTGACAAGAGCAGACCTTCCTGCATCCTTGAACATGGATACACATCTTCAGTGTCGGTATCCCGAATGCCAATGGCTGAGAGGCTATCGATCATGGCTGAGAAGCTCTCGTCCGTCAATGACAGTAGCGGGAAGTCGCTGAGTGTTGGCTTCGGGTCGAGAATGGTGAGACCTCGGATCATCTGCGAGATGGTTGACTGGCATTCCGATACCCATTGCTGAATGAGTGACTGGTGCTTCATGTGCCGGTTGAACGTGAACGCGACCTTGAGATGACCTTTGAAGACGAAAGCGGAGATCTCAAAGAGACCCCACCTGCAGGTTTCGTGACCAAAGTCGGACGTGCCGCCAGCCTTGCCTGTCTCTCCGGCCATGGTGCCGGATGGCTGGAGAAGAGCGTCCGCTCTCTCGAGTTGCTGATATTGGCCGAGATAGTTGAACAAGATCTCCATGGGCCAGTGAGTTTCGAAAGTATCACGACCTTCTTCAGTGAGACAACGCCTAGCAAAATACGGCCGGCCATTACCAGGGATTCGTCGTTTGAAGTCCTTGATCTTGCGGACTGTATCTGTAGGATTGCGTGATGGCGATACAAGGATTGGAGATAGCGCGGTGAACCATCCAACAGTGCGGGTGATGTCAATGTCCGAGTCCCAGGGTTCACGCCCGTGCCCTTCGTTGAAGATGGCAGGCACAGGTCGGTCGGTAAAGACATGTGACCAAGACTGGATTAACGATGCAAGCAAGACCTCGACTGGCTCGGTCTTGTAAGCAGTATGGCAGTTGGTCAGGAAGGCAGCACTAAGCTCTTTGTCAAGTTCAAAGCTGGCATGACTAGCGTTGCCGTAGGTGTTGTCTTGATGCTGAATGCCCCAGTACGTGAAGTCCATGGGAGGAACATCAACAGCAGGAAGGACGTCATCAAGCTCGAGCGACTCAGCGTGATCACGTTGCAGCTCCGCCCATTTCTGGAACGGAAGAGCAGGGGCAAGCAACTGCCCGCCTTTCAAGATCTCTTCAAGCTCTTCGAGCAATAACCTCCACGTGACCAGGTCAACAACTAAATGGTGACCGGTGAGGAATGCATACTGCTCGTCACCAAAATCGAAGAAGTCGGCAGCGAAAAGCGGGCCAGAGACGTGATCAAAACATTGCTGCGAGTCGGCGATCTGAGTGTCGATTTGAGCTTGTGATGTCACGTCAAGATGACGAAATCGGTAGGAGCCACTGATATCATCTGCACTTGAAGTCAGCAATGTGCAAGCGACTCGCCTACAGAGCAGTAGTAGTACACAAGGCCATGTAGGTTGGGGCACTAGCTGTTAGACTTACTTGTAAGACGCTGTTGCCAGCCATGCTCAGGTGAATGCGTGAACCGTGCTCGCAGCATAGAGTGGCGTGTTACGAGCTGTTCCACCGCAGACTGAAAATCGCCGGCGTCGGTCTTACGTGACACCCGGAGATAAAAAGATTGGTTGAAATGGCCATTAGTGTTTGGACGCTTGAAGAAGAGTGATTGAATGGGAGAGAGCTCGAAATCCTCATCGAAGAATTCCTGGTGGTCATAGGCTGAGTTGCCGACTTCTTTGACAGCAGCCGACAACTGGGTGATGGACTTGCTGCGCAACACCTCTTGGACGCCAAGACTCATGCCTTCCTTCCGACATTGGCCCACGACCTGCATGGCAGAGATGGAGTCTCCTCCAATCGAAAGAAAGGACTGGTCGAGAGGAACATGGGGCAAATTGAGGACATGAGCCCAGATAGCTTGGAGGCTCTCCTCGACATTAGTGACGACTGTTGATGACATGATGGGTCGTGTGTCGTTCCTGTTGCACACTGGGTGAGCAAATGATTGTGTTGAGGGGTCAATGTGATGCTACATGAGGGCATGGGCCATGTGAAGGGTTCTGTGCTAACCGCGCGGTACGCGTTTTGCTTGCATGGAGGGTACACTTACAAAGATCAGGTAGAGTGTGTCTGACGAATCTGATTGTCAGCAACGATGTGATCAATTCACGTACCGTGTATTACAACTTCTCGTCGAGTATGAGAAGGGTGGCGAAGGCAGATGCGTGCCTTTTGTCCTGCTGACAATAACTTGGGTATAGCAATCCAAAAATTCTAGGGTCAGTCACACGGAAATGTCTGTGATTGAGAAGATGAAAAGGCTCAGTACGGGCCTCAGGTTCTACTCTTGCATGCGCTGCGTGGGATCGTCACTCGGGGATAGTGAGATACTCCTGAATCCCTTGCCACCTGATACGGGGGTCTCGGCATGGCAGTGAAATCATCATAGGTTATTCTTGTCTGTTTCAAGCCACATAGACTGGAGAAGCATGGTATGCGAGCGCAAACAGCCGGGGCCTGCAGGCAGGCATCGTCTTCGAGAACGAAGAAGCATTAGCTGCAAAGACCCGCAGGTGCCCCAGGCCAACTTAGAGTTGTTTGTGATTGGAGGCGTTGCGCTGGATAGACGAAGGGGACGGACGAGCTGGGCATGAAGCGGTGGACACGCTGGCGAGTTCCTTTTCGGGTTCCACCAGGAGTAGTGCATACCAGATTGTGCGAAACCAAAAAGCAACGGGCGGTTCCTAGTGGGCGAGGGCCACAACCGCCGTGGCCATGACCGTCGCGTCTTCGCGAGGCTGGCTGTGACGTGCTTGGCTTTTGCGATGCTGTGAAGTCTCTGCGGAGGTCGCGACAGGTTAATAGGTACATATTGTGGCGTGCGTGGGAACACGAGACGGTCCGACGCGGAGATGGGAGGTGTGAAGAATGAGGTTTGACGCGTCGGTGGCCGGTTGGCTCCTGCTGGTTGGGGTAAGACGCGCGAAAACAAAGATGCGGGGCGCTTATGTAACGCGTCACGCACTAGGCCGCGAAAGGTCTCGGCCTAGCTCCAAGCGCGATCGGATGCTCTTCTCCGCCTCAGCGCTGCCGGCGCGAGCTTCGCTGCCCGTACTTCATGCCTCCCTACATACATTGGCATGCGTCTGCATACGGCGCCCACGAGCTTGCCGCCAGCTGTCACCGGTCAGCTGCCTAACGGGGTTTTCGCTTCACGCTGCCACGTTCAACAGTCTGCCACCTTCAGCCTCAGTTCCCGAAGCTTCCGCGGCTTCCATGACACCGTGCCGCGACTACGACTCACGCTCCGCTGTCAGTCGCGCTACTGTGTGGTTTTCTTTGTACGCCACCTTCCACCTTCTCATTTCCCATGTGTGCATATCCGGAACGGCTGTTGAGCCCGGCGCCATCACGTTCGAACAAGTCTCGCCTGCCGCTCCCGCGAAGCACGCCCTCGAGACCCACACTGTGATGGTGGGACGGATCCATCTCCAAGGCGCACAGCACTTTCCAAGATCCCGCTCATGATAGCTAGACATGATCCAGGTAGTCGACGTCGGATGACGATTACCCGGCTCCTACCGCTGGTTACCAGGCAGCCGGTATTTCCACCCTAGGGCAGCTCAATCCTCATGTGCGGCTTCCCTGCAACTGATCATGCCTTTTCAGGACTGTCAGCACACGTCGTACCATCTGTCGAACTGCCTTTGTAATCCGCGGAACACGAGCACGTTCAGAAATGCGCATCTACTGCATGCTGTCGCCACTATTCAGTAGGCCCCGGCGAAACTCATCTGTCTAGCGGTCGTCAATTTGCTTGACGGGAGCTCAGCCTCGTCGTATTCAGCTGCTATTGTGGGGTAGACAGCCGTCCAAGACAGATGAAAATGGCTGCAGGTACCCCAGAAACCTCATATTACCCGTACGAGCTGCGCAAGCCATGCACTTCACCTTTGGATACGCTTGCAGCTCTAAGCTAGTAGTGGAATCTTCCGGTGCCCTTTGGAGTGTCCATCGCAAGCTGTACCGGTCGATCAAAGCGTATGCGATCGGCGTTGCATCGATCATCACTCGAACTGCAAGGAAGCTACCAAACAGCATGGGGACCTACATCGGCACTGCCATGAACCTGGTGCCGTTTTTGCGCTCACATCACACAAGATCAGCCATCTGCCTTTCACTCGTCGACGTTGATTCCTTCAGCCTGTTTTCTTCACTTCCTCGGAGACCGATTTGGCACTCCGCCGGTATTCAATTCCGCGACCTTGACGAATCACTCGTCATGACAAAGAGGCTACTCCGTTATTCGGTCCACGAGGAACTAAGCTTCGCTTACGAACAGTCGATCACTGACAGAGTTCATCGCGTCCTACTGTACCCATTTCAGGTCTTCGTGCTCGCGCTTGAAGTCTACCGGGCTTCGCGCGCGAGCTTGACGTCTTTACGTGAGGGACTTTGGGCCTGTACTTTGGCGGGTTGGCAGGTCTATAACGGTGGTTGGTACCGTACTCATTCCATGTCTCAGCACGTGAGTGTCTGCGTTTGAGGGTGATCAACATCGTTTCTATCTGAAAAATTGCCGCGTCACCAGCCAAATTGTTGGATTGCGCCATCTTTAATTGGGGAGTAATGCGAGATATTATCGCGGTCAGACCGGTCCGTGTTCACTGTCACACTCCTCTCGGTGGCGGAGGTTTTGATCTCAATCAATCAGACTGCACGAACGCGTCTTCAAGCACAGGAGAATTTCTCTGTGATGACGTGGGTTGCATTCGACTCTCGTACTTGAATTTATCCAGTACGCAGGTGCGCCTCGGACAGCCAGTGTTGTACATGACCCGCATACGAGAACCCAGGGATCAATGAGAGTGATTTGTTACATCATCTTCCCACCCGGAGTATCAGTGGCATTCTCGTCAAGGAGTAGCTCCTCCGTCTGTAGCAATTCAGGCTACTTTGCAATTCGCGATGACTAAAGGGCCGATGAGCGGCCGTAAGCGATGTCTTCGCCTTTTTCGGAAGCCTTATTCCCTCGACCTTTGCATGTCCTATTTTGGCGCTCAACACAGCTAAAATAGGAAAGGACACCGCTGTCAAACGTTTTCAACACCCCTAGTTCAGAGCACGGTGAACCAACAGCAATGTCGCCGCGTTGCCTGCTACGGCCCTTCGGGTGCGATCGTCGGCATGACAGCGCCGATCTCCAAGCCACAAGCCACAAAACAGGCGCTACGGCTGTGCCAAGGTGACACAGTGGTAGAGTAATTAAGGTTGAGGATTCTCTTCCCGGGCCGCCGTCCACACTGTTCTAAGCGCAAGGTGGTGGGAGGGGCGCTCGTCGTTGCTGCTAATTCGGGTGGATCCCAGGGCTAAACCAAATCCAAACACCATGCGATACCCCTGTCCATTCAAACAGTGTACAACACGACGCATGCAACCTGCATGCACCAAATCCGTACCAGGTTATGAAATGCCAGTCACGCACCCTACTACCGATATATTTTCCACCATCACTTTCCCGCTACCTGCTTTAGTGCGAGATGACGATGATCTCAGCCAGCCAACTCAATCTCATGCCATCAAAATGGCGATTGAAAGCCGTGTTCAGCTCATAATTAATACGTATGGCGCTACTAGTAGCTCTTGGGGATGAGAAAAGGTGTGTGTCTGTGTGGCATTGCGGAGCATTGGTCTGAAAAGATCTTCAAACATGCTACCGCCTCGTCCAAGCCGTCGCCGCGAGTAGTCAGAAACACTGACGCAGGGAAGCAAAGAAATAATCACCCTGCCACCCGTCCACATGATCAACATAGGGACTGGAACTACTCAAGCGTTTGTGGGGTTCTCGGGGTTCTCATAGTATCAAGAGTCCCTTCCCTATATGCTTCCCTCGATGCACCATCTATATTGCTAAACAACGTCGACGAGTTGATTCTCGCCCATAATGGCAACAAGTATGGATCGCAATTGCGCCTTGACGGACGACACCTTTGGTCCCTACGCCGGCGCGGAATGCCGTGGCGGGTTCGACTTTACTCTTCTCTTTTCAGAGATCTTTCTCTCCATCATACCTCTATCTCTGTTGATAGCTATTGCTCCCTTCAGGATCTACCAATTGTGGTGGAAGGAGACCAAGGTCTCTAGGTCTACCTTGTTATACACTAAACTAGTATGTACTTCATCGCGAGCTCAACACTCAGGTATCTGACCATTACACCACAGATAGCATGGGCCGTCTTCACTGGCTTCGAACTCGCCCTTCTTGTTGTTTGGTCGAACCGACAAGTCCGCAACAGTCGTGCTGAACTCCCTTCCGCTGCCATCAGTTTTGTCGGCGCATTGTTGCTAGGATGTCTCTCCTACGTAGAGCATATGCGAACCATTCGCCCATCATTCCTCCTCACAGTATACCTCCTCTTCACCAGCATATTCGATATCGAACGTTCCCGCAGCTACGGACTCTCCCCAGAGCTTGAGCATGTTGCCACCGTCTTCGGACCCCGCCTGGGGCTGAAGGTGTTCCTCGCTATAGTGGAAGCAAGAGACAAGCGCCGACACCTTCTGCCGGACTTCGTCAACAATCCCCCGGAGGCTACCAGTGGCATGTACAAGCGAGCGACTTTCTGGTGGCTGAACCCGCTGTTCAAAAAAGGATTCTCAGCTACGTTGAGCATCGAAGACCTCTTTCAATTGGACAAACACCTACAAGCCGACTACTTGCATCATTTGCTTGGATCATCATGGGCAAGAGGTAGGTCATGATCACGTCTGAACATTCTTCGCACACCCACTAATGCCAGAGCTCATAGTCAAAAACATCGGTACCCACTCTCTCTTCGGAATGACTCTGAGGAACCTGAAATGGTCTATATTGGCAGTCGTGCCACCCAGACTTTTCCTGATCGCCTTCAACTTTTGCCAACCCTTCTTGATCGAAAGGGCAGTCCTCTTCTCCCAAGAAGAAGACACGGCGCAAACTTCAAACATCGGCTACGGACTGATCGGCGCATACATCATTGTCTTCATCGGTATCGCAGTCAGTATATAACCGGGATAACATGTCGTGGACAGCTGCGCTAACCAACCCTGCAGGTTTCTACCGGCCAGTACATGCATCTAACTTTCCGATTCATCACCCAAATGCGAGGCGGTCTCATCTCGATGCTATACAACAAAGCGACAGAAGTCACATTGACGGACGTGGACGCTGCGTCTTCTATCACGCTCATGAGCGCTGATGTTGAACGCATTGTTACTGGCATGGAGACTGGCCACGAGATATGGTCCAATACTCTTGAAATCACCCTTGCGATGTATCTTCTGGAGCGACAGCTCGGCGCAGCATGCGCTATTCCTATCGGCGTTGCCGTCCTCTCATTGCTCGGCTCGATAGCAGCCACCAGCTTGGTAATGCAACGTCAAGCACTTTGGCTTGAAGGTATAGAACGGCGTATCGCAGCGACTAATGCTATGCTCAACTCAATGAAGGGTGTCAAGATGGGCGGACTCACTGAAGTGTTACGAGATGATCTTCAGAAGCTTCGAGTCGATGAGCTCAATATCTCCAAGAAGTTCAGGAAGCTCCTCATCTGGACTATGGGCTTCTGTAAGTCCTGTATCATGCAAAAACTCCCCTCATTCACTGACTTTCGATAGCCTACATCTCACCAATCGTGTCGCCCATCTTGGCGTTTGCTGTCTTCTCGATCATCGCACAAAACAGCGGCGGCCAAAGCACACTGGACACTGCCACCGTCTTCACTTCCCTCTCGCTGTTCACACTCCTCACTGAGCCTCTAGGATCTCTCATCATGGCACTTTCTTCGCTCATGGGAGGTGTGGGGTCGTTCAAGAGAATCCAGGAGTTCTTGACGCTAGCTCCGAGAAATGAGCAGCGCAGATTCCCTTCCATCTATGGTGGCAGCACAACGTCGCTGTTCGCAGGTGAGTCGATCAAGGGATCCGAGAGTTCTCAAAAGAGCCGCGGCTCTGTTGAAGTGAAGGAGTTTAGTGCGCTCGGCTCTCAGGCTATCGTGATCGAGAGTGGCTACTTCGGATGGGACCCGGTCAAGCAGCCATCTGGTACCTTGCAGGATATCGACATGATCGTCCCACGCGGGAAGATTACCATGGTCGTGGGACCGGTAGGGTGTGGTAAGTCAACCCTGCTCAAAGCAGTGTTAGGAGAGTTGCCTGTAATGGGTGGCTCCCTGCAGGTGTCTTCCCTGCGGATCGCCTTGTGCGACCAAACCCCATGGCATGTGAACGGCACAGTGCAGGAGAGCATTATCGGTGCAGCAGTATTCGATCATCGGTGGTACTCATCGGTTGTTCGGAGCTGCGCGTTAGATGAAGACCTCCGGCAATTACCTCAGGGTGATCAAACCGAGATCGGCAGCAAGGGTATCGCATTGAGCGGAGGCCAGAGCCAACGAATTGTAAGACACGCCAACACTCACCCCTCTTTTCTTGATTGAACATTACTAACCACTGTACAATTCCAGGCGCTTGCCAGAGCAGTCTACGCCCAGAAAGACATCATCATCCTCGATGACTGCCTTAGCGGTCTCGATGGCCAGACCGAGAACCGCATCTGGCACAGCCTCTTCGGCTATGAGGGGCTATTGAAGCGATGCAGAACTACTGTTCTTGTTGCATCCTCATCAGCCAAACGTCTACCCTACTGTGATCATATCGTCTCTCTCGACAGCAATGGTAGCATCTCGGAACAAGGCCCCTTCGAGAAGCTAAGCAAGTCAGGAGGCTATGTATCAGGCTTTGATCTCGGACGCGCCGACTGGGACTACCGCCCAGAGAAGCACATCTACGAAGAGCCGCCACGATACACTGAGCGTCAGGTCACCGACACCCAGCTCACAGAGGACGACGTCCAAGCGGAAGCGAACCGCCGCACTGGAGACACAGCCATCTACCTCTACTACATCAGCACTGTGGGCTGGATCCCGACGATCATCTTCATCATTTCCATTGTCATCTTCATCTTCGGTATCTCGTTCCCAACAGTTTGGGTGAAGATGTGGGCGGAGTACAACGAGAACCACCCCAACGAGCGACTCGGTTACTGGCTGGGCATCTACGCCATGCTTGGTGGGCTTGCTCTCTTCTTCCTCATGGTCAGTTGCTGGCAGCTCATTATCACGATGGTGCCTCGTTCCGGTGTCACATTCCACAAGAAGCTGCTGGATACAGTGCTCGCATCGCCCATGTCCTTCTTCTCCACCACCGATACCGGAGTGACGCTCAATCGCTTCAGCCAAGATCTCATGTTAATCGACATGGAGCTGCCAGTCGCTGCACTGAATACCTTCGCCACTTTCGTTCTGGTCATCGGACAAATGGTTCTCATCGCTGTCGCGGCTCCCTACGCAGCCATCTCATTCCCTGTCGTCATTGTCGCAGTCTTCTTCGTACAGAAGTTCTACTTGCGCACGTCGCGTCAACTCCGCTTCCTCGATCTAGAAGCGAAGTCGCCGCTCTACACTCAGTTCAACGAGATACTGGAAGGCTTGGCGACTATTCGTGCCTTTGGATGGCAGAGTTTTGTCGAAGAGAAAGCCAAGGCGCTGCTTGACCGCAGCCAGCGTCCCTTCTACCTTCTCTTCGCGGCACAACGATGGCTGACGCTTGTCTTGGACCTCGTTGTTGCAGCTGTTGCCACCATTCTCATCGTCCTCGTCGTCACACTAAAGGGAAAGCTCAGCGCAGGATATGTCGGTGTTGCACTACTGAACGTCGTACTATTCTCTCAAAGCATCAAGCTGCTCATCTCCTTCTGGACTCAGCTAGAAACACACATCGGAAGTGTGGCTAGGATCAAGAACTTCACCACCGATGCCATCGCGGAAGACCATGAGAGCGAAGATCACATTCCCGCTTCCAACTGGCCAAGCGCGGGCAAGATCGAATTCAGAAGCATTGAAGCATACCACCGACCCGGTGAGCCCGTCATCTCAAACTTCTCCCTCTCTATCAACCCTAGTGAGAAGGTGGCCATCGTTGGTCGCACCGGTAGTGGAAAGTCGTCACTAGTCCTCTCACTCTTCCGCATGGTCGAGCTCTCGTCTGGCAGCATTACCATCGACTCCGTCCCTCTTACCCGCATTCCTCGTCAAACCATCCGCAGCCGCCTCATCGGCCTACCTCAGGACGCGTACCTACTACCCGGCTCGATCCGCCTCAACGCCGATCCTTTGAGAGAGTCGAATGACAAGGCCATCATGGCCGCGCTGAAAGACGTCCAGCTCTGGGACATCATTGTGTCCAAGGGTGATGTCGACAAGTACGCGCATCCGCTAGATGTCGAGGTCGAAGACCTCCACTTCTCGCACGGACAGCGCCAGCTCTTCTGTTTAGCGCGTGCCATGCTCAAGAAGGACAAGTCCACCGTGGTCGTCATGGACGAAGCCACCAGCAAGTAAGTCATCGCACATCCCATCGCACTTTCTTAATACTAACAACGACGCTTAGTCTCGATGCTGCAAGCGACGCCCATGTTCAACGCCTTCTTCGCTCCCGCTTCCCACACCACACACTCATTACCGTCGCGCACAAACTCGACACCATCCTCGACTTCGACAAGGTCGTCGTCATGAACAAGGGCCAGCTCGTCGAGTACGGCTGCCCGCACAAGCTGTTGGACCGCCAAGGAAGCTGGTTCAAGAGCCTCTACGAGGACACCGCACGAGGAGGAGACGTAGAGGACGACGATGACGATGACGCGATAAACACCGTATCGCGATAGGCACAGAACTGGACATATACATAATGATAATGGGGTGACGAGTTCATTTCTTTGCACATATGTCTGCGGGTATACAAAACATTTCCTCCTGTCATCACATCGGAGCCAAAAGGCGTTGGGGCATAGCAGACTGTGATTATTTATTTCCACCTCTATATTTATGAAGAAGCCAAGAGGTCTTCATGGTATCATCAGATGTTAATCACACTTTCATAATAAATACAATCATACTCCAGATCCTCCACAGAAATCAAGACGCACGTGAAAGCTCTACCATAACCTCCTGGCCTTGGTTCCTGAAACCCTGTAGCAACCAATTCTTGATACCGGCGATGACGTTCTCGGGGTTGCCATCGACAGTGTAGGCGGCCACCATGTCGCTCTTGATATACACCAGACGGAGGTGCTTCAGGGACTTGTTGTCGAAGATGGATTTCATCCCATACTTCCGAACAATATCCGCAACCGACCTCGTCACCCTTCTCTTAGCCCTCTCAGGATCCACCCGTTCTAACTCTTGAAGCTGTCTCTCACCGAACATCGAATCTGTAACCGTCGACGTATGCAGAGTGAAAGTCATCTCTTGTAGCTCAGGCAGACTTGAAGCGAGAGCGAGATACGGGTTCGAACTTCGGTTATCGGTAATCCCGGAGAACCAGTGAAAGCCGTTCATGTCGACTTTGAGGATGTTCTTGTCGATGTCGGGAAGGACTTGCAGCATATCGCCGATGAAGTAGGTGTCGGTGGTAGAGGCGACGGTGAAAGTCAGAAGGCGGATGTAGGGAAGGACGGTGTTGTTCCATTCTTCTTCTTTTTCGGCGTTGAAAGTGATACCTTTGAGGAACTGGGGGCGACCGGGATTGGCTTCTGGTGTACTGGACTCGGCGGCGATGTCAACGGTGAAAGGGCCTAAGGAGATGGTATGGTTAGAGTTGGTGGATACAATGAGGAGAGGGGACTTCTTTACTATTGCAAAGGATGTTCCAGACGGCGATGTTGGCGTCATCGGGTACACGGACATGAGCCAATCCGTGGGCTTGAAGGTTGCCAGTGGTAGTGGGGTTGTTGGAGGTAGACATGGTGAGGGCGTGTATATCTTCTGGGTGGTGGCTCGGGTATGGGAAGAAGGATGATAATGTAGTGAAGTATAGCAGGCAGTGAAGTCTTGAAGTGTAGGTAAGGAGTCCAAGTCTAGTGGTGGTAGGGGATTCTTATATATGGCCTCAGTGCGAGACTGGGCTACGTCGTGCTCACCTGCCATGATGCCCGTGTGACAAGAGCGTTTGCTTGAGGCAAAGGAGAAGGTCAAGCCAAAGGCGAAGAGGAGACTGATGACGCGATCAATAAATGACCAACGGAGCCATGTCTAGTATAGTTGACAATGTGAGAGCGATAGTGGGCTGGTAAACGCGCATTTTAGCGCTATCTATACATGATTTATATTCGCAATTGCGTCCAGTGTGCTCATGAGGCTCTATCATCATATCAAAGAAGACGTCAGGGGCCATTTGCATGTGACAAGACTCTCTCATTGCCGTTTGTATCCTCATTCACGTCAAGTCAGGGGACTACATCAGGTCCAGTTTGACATGGAATCGGTGTGGCAGCGCTCCGCAGAAAATGATGCATGCGACTGACTATAGCAAACGCTCTGAGAAAGCCGGGTATCCGCAGATGTCCGAGTCTCGGTCGAAGCTCTGTCTGGTATGACGACAAATCTTGCATTGAGAGAATCGTCGTTTTGAGATATCGTAAAGTGAGGGATGTGTGCGCAGAGCGATTCGAGTCAAATGCGTTCTGCGAGTGTAAATGTCGGTCCCTCCCAACGAACAACTACTAATCACCGAAACTATTTCAGCAATAAAGTTGGGGCCGGACAGAATGTTAATGTATGGTGTTGTTCGCGGAGTAATCAAGACGGGCGGCGGGTCATTATCTGACCGGCTAAACTTCGCTGCTGACATAAACCCGGCCGTGTCTGTGACGCGACACGACACTCGGCGTTGGAAGGATCGTCGGAATGCCCAGAGTAATCGCGGACCCGTTTCACAGCCCCGGGGCCGTCGCATGTCCCAGGGCGCGCTCTACACACTCATGAACACCCTCACGATGATATCCAGCTAACGATAGGTATCACTGACTTTTGCAGCTTGCTCCTTGCGTCCTTTCTCTTTGTTACCGTCGCGCCATTGGCATGCGCGTCAGCCACATACCCGCCCCCCTTCGTTCCTCCCGCCGTACGTCCACGAGCTATCGCAATGGCATTACAATTGGGTTCGCCGCGAGAATCCCTAGAAGAAGATGGAGCCCTCTTGACCCCGACAGAACCGGCCTTCCTGCCACCGCACAAACCGACCAAGAAGCCATGGGTACTCCTCGTAGTGCTCATCTTTATCATTGTCGCAGTCGTCGATGTGGGTGCCTACCTTGCCGAGCCACCTCTGACACGTCTATTTGAGGAGAATCTATGTCTCAAGTACTACCGCGAACAAGACCCTTCGGTGATCGATGGCGACGGAAGCATACCAGAGCAGCTGTGCAAAGTGGATGTGGTGCAGCAGAGACTCGCGACCATTTTTGGCTGGCAGGACATGTTCAGCGCGATACCGGGCATTCTTTTGGCTGTACCATATGGCACCTGGGCAGACAAAGTAGGGCGGAAGTGGATCGTCACAGCAAGCTTGGTCGGGTTGGACCTTGCCTTCGTCTGGGTGATGATAATAAGTAAGACGGCATTGCACGAATCTTGTATATATGCTAACGTATGGGTAGCCTACTTCAATTCTCTCCCTTTACAGCTGACGTGGTTCTCGAGCGCCTTCACGATCATCGGCGGCGGTCCAATCGTAGCCATGGCTATCGGTGTAACAATGATCTCCGACATTGTGCCTCCAGAAAAGCGAACGACGGTCTTCCTATACCTGACGGCCTGTGTCCTTGTTGCGGAAATGCTGGCACCGATAATGGCAGCGAGGCTGATGGAGAGCGGGAACTGGCTGCCTCTGCTATTGTCACTAGCGATACAGCTCATGGGGGTTGTTGTGGCTCTGTTCATCCCCGAGACGCTGCACCTGCGCGATCTGCCTGAACCCAAGGACAGCGGAGACCAGGTCTTCGAGCTACAGCCCACGCCTACAACCAGCCACTTTTCGCTGCGAGCACAACTCCGCAACTTCCAGGATGCAGTGCACTTCCTGAGGAGCGATTGGACCTTGAGCCTGGTCGTCCTTACGTTCTTGGCCAATAGACTGGGCAGACAGTGCATCTCGCTCCTGGTCCGTTATGCTTCGAAGCGTTACAACTGGGAGATCAAGAAGGCCGCCTACTTGCTCTCATTCCGCGCAGCCACCAACTTGGTGGCTGTCACTATCTTGATCCCACTAGCAAACTTCTTTCTCTTGAAGAAGCTGCGATTCCCTGCACACTGGGCTGATCTCTGGATCGCACGCGGATCCATAGCTTTTACTACCATTGCCTTCTTCGTCATGGGTATTGCCGCACATCCTTCACTTCTGATCATTGGGCTTCTCATTTACAACATGGGAACTGGTTACACCGCTGCAATGCGATCCGTTTCCATTCATGTTGTGGGCGGTCAGTCGAGTCCTGATATTGGCAAGCTCATGAGCACCATTGCGATTGCAGAAAGTATTGGCGCTATGATCGCGGGCCCACTGCTGAGCGAGCTGTTCCAGGTGGGTATTGGTCTTGGCGGCGCCTGGCTTGGTTTACCTTTCTTGACCTCCGTTGTGGTATTCGCGTTCATGACTGTTGTGACGAACTATATTGACGTGGGGGATAAAGAGCCGTCCTATGTGCCGGTGCACGACGAGGATGAGGAAGAGATACGCACGAGTGCGCTGGACCATGAGGAACTCGCCAGGCATAGAGACCTGCCATGATCTTGATATACAGACAGACTGCCTGGCCCACATTTAGACAATTCGACTTCTCATGCGCGATCGCGAAGGCTTTCTTTTCCATTTGGGGCGCATGTCATCTTATCAAGGTAGTAAGACTTCCCCAGGAAGGTGCGTTCCAGAGACAGCGGTATCTCCTACCATGCGAGGCCTGAAGTCGCCGCTTCTTCCACAGCACAAGCAGTGACTTACAAGACTGCAACTGCCGCAACAACATTTGGCTGCTGTGTCTTTCTTCCCACATGTTCGAATGCATCACCTCTCATACCATACCGTTGGTCGTGCTTCATTACCGCTGTTTCTGCTATATGCCGTCAACACGTCTTTAGCACTGCTTCGCTAAGTTGGCCGCACCCTCTTACCACACTACTCCAGCAACCACAGTTTTATCCTGCCACTCCGATGCTTGCTCGTGCGAATAGCGATGCAGGTACCCGACTCCGCCGGTCTAAGTCTGCCTCGACCGTCCACAAACGTCCCACTTCCATCGCCGAACCGCTGGATCTAGATGCGATCAAACAGCAGGCCCTGGCTGCAGCCACTGCTGCCTTTGCTCGTGCGCAGGCTCAAAATGCGGCAGACCGTAATGCAAAACGCAGTGTCGAGCTGGCGAGATCGAAGAGCAACGCCAGCCGCAAGTCTCTCACCTCCCAGGGCAGCCACTTTCCTCCTCGCGACTCGAGCTTCCGGTCTTTGCAGCGTCCGACGGCCGAGCAGACGAGAAGTGCTCAACGCCTGTCTCAAGCTTCAGCAGACTCTATGGAACAGAACACAGAGCAATTCCCGCCCTTCTATCCTACTCCCAGCGTTCATGGGTCGCTTTCCATACCGCGATATCTATCGACGCAGCCTTCGATCACGTTCAGCGAAAATGCTAGACCTAGTTCCCAACCGAAGTCCTTCAGGCAGAGTGCTTCATCCTCAATTACCTCGCAGCAGATACGGAAGGCGCGTTCCATGTACTACGCAAGCAGTGTTCAGACGGGATCACCGATTGCTCGGCCGCCGTCCAAGTATCTTACAACACCACCTGTAGCAAGCATCAGCCCGGTATCAGAACCCTCGCCCATACCTCTACCCTCTCGAACGATTCGGCCGTCACCACTGGCAGGCCCGCGTATGCCGGTCACAGTCGGACCTGACACTACGCTTGACAAAGTACGAGATGAGTATCTACAAGACTTTCAGCAGAAGGCGGTGAAGCACAAGCCGTCGATGTTTCTAGCGCCCTTCAAGAAACGACAAGACAAAGGAAATGATAAGGGCAAGCGTGTCGCGTCGGAAGCGCAATCGTTCTCTACGAATTATCAGCAAACACCCGACGAGTCGACGGTGGATCTTGCTTTGAGCGACTTCGTGCCACCCCAGGGAATCAAGGAAAAGAGATCGTTTTCTGGCTCCCTCAAAAGCAAGATCAAGAAGGTATTTCGGCGCACGTTGGGCAAGTCGACCATTCTTCCTGTTCAGCAGATCGATGCCAGCCGTGACTACTTCCATACTGCGCACTACAGTCCACCCACTGCGAAAGAAGGACTCAGTATTCCTCCGCCTAACGAAGAAACATTAAAACGCATTCGTGCTCGGACACCGTCACTTGAAGGCGCTTACCCCGCATTTCTACGATCTGGATCCAGAAGCAACAGCACTGGAAGTGCACGGAGTAACCGGAGTCTTCACAGCGAAGCTAATGCTGCGAACATATCAGCTTCTCGAGTTACAAGTTGGGGAACTACTACCACCAGCGACACGCTGACACAACGTGCCATGAAGCGAATGACCGTTATCCATGAGTCTAAAGATAGCATTGGGAGCGAGGCAGACCGTGCGGCATCTACGAGTGCTTCGCGAAGGAAGTCTCTGCCTCTCCCACCTCTCGCTGCTTTCCGCGATCCCATGCCCATGGAGATCCTCACTGAAGAGTCACTTACGCCTGTCGATCCCAAACGCGTCTTTTCTGCATTGATGAAAGAGATAGGATCGTCAAAATCACAAAAGTCTTCAAGCCCCGCCAAACGAACACCAGGCGCAGAAAGCGATGTTTTTGAGTCCAGTACTACCAAGCTGTTCTCTCATACACGAGAGTTGCATTCCAGTGGAAGTCGAAACCTTCGTAGCAGTATCGATCTAGAACAGCGACCACCATCACGACGACCGGCCACGTCCCAAAGCACTCAGAGCAAGACCAGCACGATCAGATCTTTTGGACGGGCGATCAGATCCACCATCCGCACAGTCACACCCATCGGACAACACTCATCACCTGATCCAGGCCCTGTCAGTCGTGTGGATGGCACGAAAGGAGTAAATCGAAGAGAGGAAACGATGCCTTCGGCAGGCAGCACGCCTGAGTCTGATGATACACAGACCGATAGTGATGGAGCTGAGCGCAATTGTGCCGTTCAGATGTTTACTCCAACGACATCGCAAATCGAGAAGCGTGTAGAGAGAGCTAAAGACCGTTGGAAGACTCCTCTGGATGGGGCAGAGCACGTCCAGTTCCCGCGTGAAACTGGCAGAACTTACGATGTCGCATCGTTTGTTCACCGGACTGATGACTTCACGAAACCGGCTGTTCAAGATGACAAAGAAGTTGCACCGGGCGCTCGTGGCATGGCTGGTCAATTCCCACGAAGACTGCCTGTTTCGCCTAGAGTATCCGTATCACCAGCTTCTCACACTGCCATGACGCCAATGTCTCCCAGCATCTATTCACGAAACACAGATGGCGTCAGCATCCTTCCTAATGACAGTGTAATGTCTTTCGGAGGGCCTGGTGAGGTTGAGCAATCTCAGGATGGCGGCTCAGCAGTCGTTTCAACTAGTCGGTCAATAAGAAGCTACGTTGTGGGGACGCCTTCTCCCCATCGTCGCGAACCTACTCGGACTAGTCGTGACTGGAGGGCTTGGTTGTCGCATGAGATCTCTGGTATGGAGCTTACCAGTCAAGAAGATTTAAGAATTCATGATCGGTATACCACTCCATCAAAGAAAGTCAGACCAGATTCGAGCCGTACATCGCACACAGAACACGAAGACACGACGGTGGTTCTTAGGGGATCGCTCGATGTCTCCACGCCGCGACCGCGTGCCGAGGATACAAATGATAACACTGGAGTGACTGTTACTCGCGCAGAAGATCTCAAGCGTCGCGATGACGATGATGCACGTGCTGCGACGTTAGATGCGGAGAATTCTTCGTCGCACACCAGCACACGCGACGGCAATCAGACCCTACTTCGACAGATTGGTGATACTAAGAAGCTCATCAAATACTCTCAGCCCGAATCAAGGTCTCTTTCGAACAGGCAGCATCTACTGTCAACACCCGAAGGCCACGCATCTAGATCGCGTCCGGCTTTTGAAACGCCAGAATTGCCTTCAAGAAATGACCGGTTCTCGTTTCCTGATACTGGTCGACGCTCCAGTAGTAACGTCCTTGGATCGGCCACCGAGTCAAATCTGCCAGGCAAACCCCAATCCTCGCCCAAGTCCACACCTGATCCCAAAGCTACCACCAATACATCTGCCCCAGCCACGAACGAAACTACACAGCGCGTACCTATCACTAACCTAAAGAGGAGCCCCGCACGCAAGGAGAATGTCACTCCTCCGTCCCTCCGCAGTCACAAAAGCTCCACCATCTCCCCGCTAGGTCTATCGACGCGACCAAACTCCCAGCAACTACTGTGTACGCCCCGCCGTAACTCACCCAGCACCAACGTTCACACCCTTGAAACACCGTCAGCAAAGAAGAATACCAGCTCAGCAGAAATAGTAACGCCCCTCCGTCCTCGTATCCGCGCAACTTTACGGCCCATGTCGCCCGAGAAACTCGCTCGTAGACCACGAAGCGCCTTCGACCTCCGCGGCACCAACAATACAGGTCGTCCCGCCGTCATAGACATGGATAACTACTCTCCACTTCCTGGCTCAGAGCTCCGTCGTCCAGCACTAACACTGAAAACTTCGACTAGTTCATTGGCTATGAGTAAGGAACCGTATCCTGAGACCAGAGTTTCTGTTGGGAGGGGTATTGAAAGTGTGCTTGGCGGTGAAAGCCCTGGGAACGGAGGCAGGGATGGCAATGTAACACCAGGTCAGCGAATGGCCGACAAATTCTTAAGGCAGAGGAAGAGTGAGAATGCTTTGTCGCCGGGTGGAAGTGCGGGAAAGCAGAGCTTGAGGGGTGGGTTGGTGTTGGTTAGGGAGGATACGCCTGCGTTCTTGTGACCATACAATTATCTAGAGATATGTGTATCGCGACAGAGATATGGCGATGGGACTCTTTGGATACACGTAAGGGTGGATATGCATGACATGGGGTTGGGTAATTGGATGGTCTTTGATGGGATATGGGGGCTTTTGGGCGGTTTTGCTGTTCGGTTGGCTACTTGGTATGGTATATGCCCGGTATTTTGTAGTTTTGCTGGCATCAATCGCAGTTACATCTTTACGTGTTCACGTCTCTATATGCATACTCCGAAAAATACAAATACACAATAACAGGGTATTTTACTACAAAGGAAAAACGCTGATGTTGAATCCACCTCTTCTCTCTCCTCCCATCCCTTATCTACCCATTCCCTTTGACTCATCACAACAACTCCCCCTCCTCATTCAACCCCCCTTCATCCTCTTCCTCCTCGAAATCCATATCCGCCGCCGCCTCATCCGCCTTCCTCTGAACCTCCTTCAACCCACTCATCTCCTCAACCCAACCCCTCTCATTCAGCGCCCTAGCCACAAACTCCCAAGGATCCTTATTATACGCCTCGAGCACCCTATCGCTACACGCAGAGCAGCAGTCATAGGGTTTGCCTTCGACTTGCAGGTTCGAGAAGGTGGATAGGTAGCCTCTTATCGTATGGGGAATTGTACCGAGGGGGTGTTGGAAGGGTGGTGGGAGAGCGGGGTGTGAAGGTGCGGGTGTGGGGGGAGTGTTGTTTTTGGGTTGGATGGAGGGGGGTGCTGCGCGGGCTTGGGAGGGGTGCTGCAGGATGGACATGAGGAGTTCGACGAGGAGGGAGGAGGCGAGCGGGGCGACGCCGGGGCGGGTTACGGTGCATTGTTGGTCGAGGGTCGCGTTGCTTAGGGACTGTTTTATTGGGGTTAGCGGTGTGAATCTAGAAGTATGGGATAAGGGAACTTACATCTGCGGGCGCAACGACGTCGTTGCAGAAGTAACATCCTAGTTCTACTTCTCCCCTTCCTTCTTGCGTTGTCTTCAGGCCGTGGCGCATGACTACGTAGGTGTCGAAGCCTAGTGCGGCGTTGAGGACGATCTTCCCGTAGGCTTTGCCCATGACGGTCGGCAGCCATCTACTCTCTCGTGTGTCCATGAGCAGGAAGATGGCGTCGTGTTCGCTGATCAGCTGCTGTAGCTTCTCAAACTCGGCCTTTGTCTTTGCGCTATCGGTCATTGGGTGACCCAGCATCGGTACCTCCATGACGTGCCCTTGAGCGTC
>Ga0265780_10000868_pt1 | contig 44674 bp, 32 predicted proteins | sample P1T30metagenome_FD_192432 | JGI IMG/M metagenome (GOLD analysis project Ga0265780, IMG submission 192432) | Plant litter microbial communities from East Loma Ridge, Irvine, California - P1 T30 | ecosystem: Environmental > Terrestrial > Plant litter > Unclassified | place: USA: California... | reverse complement strand
GCCGACGATGTCGAGCGCGATCACGGCAGGCGCGCCGCCATGGCGTCCGGCGTGCTCGATCGCCTGCTGCAGGCGTTCTTCCAGCAGGCGCGGGTTGGCCAGGCCGGTCAGCGCGTCGAAATAGGCGAGGTGGTCGAGCCGGCGGCGCTGTTCCAGGTGCTCGATGGCGAAACCGATGTCGCCGGCCAGTTCGGCGAGCAGGCGCACTTCGTCGGCGTGGAAGAAGTGCGGCGCCTCGGCATGCAGCTTGAAGATGCCGATCACGCGTCCGTCCATGCGCAGCGGGAAGATCGCATACGACTGGATGCCGTGCGCCAGCAGGTCGTCGCGGCAGGGGTTGCCGTGGTCGGCGGCGACGTCGTTCGAGACCACCGGCCGGCCTGCGTGCACGGCGCGCGCGATCGGGCCGTAGCCGGCTTCGGTCTCGCACAGCGACAGGCGCCGGTGCAGGCAGGTGCCGGCCTGCATCGCATCATGGCCGGCCACCAGCTGGACCGACTGGCCGTCGGCGTCGACCAGGCCGAACCAGGCGCGCGGGAAGCCGCCGCGTTCGACGGCGATGCGGCTGGCATCGTCGAGGAGTTGCGCCTGGCTGGCTGCGCGCACGATCAGGGCATTGGTGTCGCTGAGGATGGAATACACCCGGTTCAGGTATTCGACACGGGTATGGGCGCGGCCCACGACCGCCGTGCTGGCGAGGATCAGCGCGCACATCATGATGAGCGAGACGGCGACCACCAGCGCGATGCCGAACTCGGTGCTGTACAGCTGGACCGACTGGCCCTGCAGGCGCAGCCAGGCCAGCAGCGGCAGCATGAGGCCGACCGCCGCCAGCAGGCGCCGCCCGACCCGCGCCGGCGTGCCGCGGCCGCGCACCGAGGCGAACACGCCGGCGTCGCGCTGCAGCGCGGCCGTGCCCAGGCTCAACAGGAGCACGCCCAGCGCCCCGCCCAGCGGCATCGGGACCTGCGCGCCGAGCGTGGCGATGCCCGGCGCCTGGTACAGGTGGGCCAGCAGGGCGACGCCGGCGATGGCGGCGGTGGAAATGCACAGGCATTGCGGCGTGATCAGGCCCAGCCAGCGCGCCCTGGCGCGGGAAGCGGCCAGGGACAGGGCCAGCAGCAGCAGCGACATGGCGGTCAGCGGCATCATCCGCCCCGGCGCGCCGCGCGTGCTTTCGTCCACGGCCAGCATCTGGTCGATGCCCGCATCCCAGCCGGACGCATATTCATGGAGTGTGATGCCGGCGATGAGGGCGGCCGCGGCGATGCCGGCCCAGCGCGCCGCGCGCACATAAGCCAGGCGCCGCGCCGGATAGGCGCCCAGCATCAGTACGCAGGCCAGCAGCGCCAGGCCCAGCGCCGCGTTCGGCTTCATCGGCAGCAGCGAGGCGCGCCAGCCGGGATGCGCATCCCATCCCAGCATCCAGGCCGCGAGGACGGCCAGCGCGCCGGGCAGCACCAGGGCGCCGCACAGCCAGGAGAAGGCGGGCATGCGCAGGCGGTGAAGGAATGAAAAGGGGAGGGAGTGGCCCATGCGCACTGGTTTTGTTCTTTTAGTATTTTCGTATTTGCTGGATTCTAGCATTCATATTTTCGGACTTCATCATATTCATCGGTTAGTGTTGCTCAAATGCATCAATGGGCTCGCTCATCTGAGCAGTTTTTCCTCTGAAGCACGTTATGGAGCGCCCGGCATTAAAAATGACGAATTTGATTATCGGCGTACGGAAAACTCATCCATTGTGCGTACCTTGCGCAATGTCAGTCGGCCCCCTATAATGGCGGCATACGGGCGGTTAGTTCAGCTGGTTAGAATACTTGGTCGACATCCAAGGGGTCGCAGATTCGAATTCTGCACCGCCCACCAGAACACAAAGACAGTGCGGGAAACTCCGGTTTTCCGCTCTTGTCGTCAGAGTAAGAGCGAGAAAGGCACACACGGTTATGACACCGCGAACTACAACCTGGTTGTGGGGGAATCGCTAGACGCGGTACGGTGTGCTTTTGTCTCAAACAATCGCTCGATCACACTCAAGAAACGCGCCTGGTGCGCGTTTTTTTTCGTCCCTACGCTTTTTGTTTCAATTTCTTTAACTCATTTCTAATCACGCGGGCGCGACAGGCGCCGACAAGGAGATCAAGATGTTGAATGTACGACTCCCCGACGGCTCCAGCCGTCAATTCGAAGGACCGGTGACGGTCGCCCAGGTGGCCTCGAGCATCGCCCCGAGCCTGGCCAAGGCCGCGCTGGCCGGCAAGGTCGACGGCAAGGTGGTCGACACCTCCTTCCTGATCGAGAGCGACGCCGACCTGGCGATTGTCACCGACAAGGATCCGGAAGGCCTGGACGTCATCCGCCACTCGACCGCGCACTTGCTGGCCTACGCCGTCAAGGAACTGTTCCCGGACGCGCAGGTCACCATCGGCCCGACCATCGAGAACGGCTTCTACTACGACTTCTCGTACAAGCGCCCGTTCACCCCGGATGACCTGGCCGCGATCGAAAAAAAGATGGCGGAAATCGCCAAGAAGGATGAGCCGGTCACCCGCAAGGTGCTGCCGCGCGACGAAGCCGTGGCTTACTTCAAGTCGATCGGCGAAGACTACAAGGCCGAGATCATCTCGTCGATTCCGCAGGGCGAGGATGTGTCGCTGTATTCGGAAGGCGGTTTCACCGACCTGTGCCGTGGCCCGCACGTGCCCTCGACCGGCAAGCTGAAGGTGTTCAAGCTGATGAAGCTGGCCGGCGCCTACTGGCGCGGCGACGCCAAGAACGAGATGCTGCAGCGTATCTACGGCACCGCCTGGGCGAAAAAGGAAGAGCAGGAACAGTACCTGCACATGCTGGAAGAAGCGGAAAAGCGCGACCACCGCAAGCTCGGCAAGGCGCTCGACCTGTTCCACTTCCAGGACGAGGCCCCGGGCCTGATCTTCTGGCACCCGAAAGGCTGGACCATCTGGCAACAGGTCGAGCAGTACATGCGCAAGACCTACCAGGACACCGGCTACAACGAAGTCAAGGCGCCGCAGATCATCGACGTCACCCTGTGGCAGAAGACCGGCCACTGGGACAATTATCGTGAAAACATGTTCACGACCGAGTCGGAAAGCCGCACCTATGCCCTGAAGCCGATGAACTGCCCGGGCCATGTGCAGATCTATAACGCCGGCCTGCGTTCCTACCGCGAACTGCCGCTGCGCTATGGCGAGTTCGGCCAGTGCCACCGCAACGAGTCCTCGGGCGCGCTGCACGGCCTGATGCGCGTGCGCGGCTTCACCCAGGACGACGGCCACGTGTTCTGCACCGAAGAGCAGATCGCGCCGGAAGTCGTGGCCTTCCATGCGCAGGCGATGAAGGTGTACGAGGACTTCGGCTTCGAGAACATCGACGTCAAGATCGCGCTGCGTCCGGACAACCGCATCGGCTCCGACGAAGTCTGGGACCAGGCCGAAGAAGCCCTGCGTTCGGCGCTGCGCGGCTGCGGCGTGGAATGGACGGAATTGCCGGGCGAGGGCGCCTTCTACGGTCCGAAGATCGAGTACCACCTGAAGGACAGCCTCGGCCGTCCGTGGCAGGTCGGCACCATGCAGGTCGACTTCTCGATGCCAGGCCGCCTGGGTGCCGAGTATGTTGCGGAAGACAACACCCGCAAGGTGCCGGTCATGCTGCACCGCGCGATCGTGGGCTCGATGGAGCGCTTCATCGGTATCCTGATCGAGAACTATGCGGGTGCATTGCCGCTGTGGCTGGCGCCGGTGCAAATCGCCATCTTGAATATTTCGGATGCGCAAGCATCTTATGTGAAAGAGGTGGAAGCGCGCCTGAAAGCCGCTGGACTGCGTGTTCACGCTGATTTGCGGAACGAGAAGATTACCTATAAAATTCGTGAGCATTCCGTCCAAAAACTGCCGTACATCCTTGTTGTTGGCGATAAAGAGCGTGATGCAAACACCGTGGCCGTACGTGCCCGTGGCAATGTCGACCTGGGCGTGATGTCCGTCGACGCGCTGCTGGAGCGCCTCCAGAACGAGGTCGCATCCAAATCCAAGTGAGCATCGTCCCACTTGAGGCAGCTGCCGAAATTATTTAACTTTCAAAGGAAACGACATAGCTACTGACAAGTCTTCAAATCGCATCAATGGCGAAATCACCTACCCGGAAATGCGTCTGAACGGGGTAGACAACGAGCCGCTGGGCATTGTGAGCCTGGCCGAAGCATTTCGTCTGGCCGAAGCAGCGAACGTGGACCTGGTGGAGATTGCGCCGAACGCAGTCCCGCCGGTCTGCCGCCTGATGGACTATGGCAAGTTCAAGTATTCGGAGCAGAAGAAAGCGCACGAAGCGAAGCTGAAGCAGAAGATCATCCAGGTCAAGGAAATCAAGTTCCGTCCAGGTACGGACGAGGGTGATTACAGCATCAAGCTGCGTAACCTGATCAAGTTCCTGGAAGAGGGCGACAAGACCAAGATCACGCTGCGCTTCCGCGGTCGCGAAATGGCCCACCAGGACATCGGCCAGCGCATGCTGGAGCGCCTGCGCGGTGACCTGGAGCCCTACGGCACGGTCGAGCAGTTCCCGAAGCTGGAAGGCCGCCAGATGATCATGATCGTCGGACCGAAGAAGAAGAAGTAAGCTTCGCGCCCTGGTCGTGGTGACGCGACGAGGGCGATAAGGTCATGAAGATCGATACGGCCGGGCACGTGCCGCAGCATTGCTGCGGCACGTGCCCGGCCTATTCCATTGTGGCGAGGGTTACGCGTAGGGTGGACGGGTTGCCCGTCCACGTGCTCGACTGCCGTTGGCGCCGCGGTAAACCATGGGTTTAATAATTCCCTCAAAAATAAACCTGTGGTAAAATCTGCGGTTCCCGTGTCGAACAATGCGGGACTGCAACACTGTAGTGGACTCGCTTCTGCTGCAGAAACAAGTGAAAGCAGGCATCCAAGCGCAACGACCGTTGCCACCTGCAATCCTGTTACATATGAGGCTGCCTCTAAGAGGGCAGATGACTATGCCGAAAATGAAAACCAAAAGCTCCGCGAAAAAGCGTTTTCGCGTGCGTCCGGGTGGTACCGTCAAATCGGGTATGGCGTTCAAGCGTCACATCCTGACCAAGAAGACCACCAAGAACAAGCGTCAGCTGCGTGGCACCCGTAACATCAATGCGTCGGACGTGACCAGCGTCTACCGCATGATGCCGTCTGCTTAATCTCACACTAAGGAGCTAATATGCCTAGAGTTAAACGTGGGGTTACTGCACGTGCCCGTCATAAAAAGGTTCTTGCACTCGCCAAGGGCTACCGTGGTCGCCGCAGCAAGGTATTCCGTATTGCCAAGCAAGCAGTCATGCGCGCTGGCCAGTACGCCTACCGCGACCGCCGCAACAAGAAGCGCGTTTTCCGCGCACTGTGGATCACCCGTATCAACGCGGCTTCGCGTTCGCACGGCATGACCTACAGCGTGTTCATGAACGGCCTGAAGAAAGCCGCGATTGAACTGGACCGTAAAGTCCTGGCCGACATGGCTGTCAACGACAAGCCGGCATTTGCCGCTATCGTGAACACCGTCAAGGCACAAGTCGCTGCTGCTTAATCGCTGAGCGAACCATAGCGCCGCAGCGATGCGGCGCAAAAAGGACGGGGCAAAGGTTTCACGACCGATGCCCTGTTTTTGTTTCTGGCGCCTCCCGCCCTCAAAATAGGAAAAGAATACGCATGAACTCGCTGGAAGAACTCGTCGCCGCAGCAGGGTCCGACTTTGGCGCCGCGCAAGACGCGGCCGCGCTCGAAAACGCAAAAGCGAAATACCTGGGCAAGACCGGCCAGGTGACCGAACTGATGAAGGGCCTCGGCAAGCTCGACCCGGATCAGCGCAAGGCGCAGGGCGCCCTGATCAACGCCGCCAAAGAAAAAATCGAACAGGCGTTGACGGCCCGCCGCGAGGATCTTGCCAACGCGCAGTTGCTGGCGCGCCTGAACGCGGAAGCGATCGACGTCACCCTGCCGGGCCGCGGCCGCGCCATCGGCGGCATCCACCCGGTCATGCGCACCTGGGAGCGGGTCGAACAGATCTTCCGCTCGATCGGCTTCGACGTGGCCGACGGCCCCGAGATCGAGACCGACTGGACCAACTTCACCGCACTGAACAGCCCGGAAAACCACCCGGCGCGTTCGATGCAGGACACCTTCTACATCGAAGGCAATGACAGCACCGGCAAGCCGCTGCTGCTGCGCACCCATACCAGCCCGATGCAGGTGCGTTACGCGCGCACCCACACGCCGCCGATCAAGGTCATCGCGCCGGGCCGCACCTATCGCGTCGACAGCGACGCCACCCACTCGCCGATGTTCCACCAGGTCGAAGGCCTGTGGATCGGCGAAGACATCAGCTTTGCCGACCTCAAGGGCGTGTACCTGAATTTCGTGAAGGCCTTCTTCGAGACCGACGATTTGCAGGTGCGCTTCCGTCCGTCCTATTTCCCGTTCACCGAACCGTCGGCCGAGATCGACATCGCCTTCGGCTCCGGTCCGCTCAAGGGCCGCTGGCTGGAAGTCTCGGGCGCCGGCCAGGTCCATCCGACCGTCGTGCGCAATTTCGGGCTGGATCCGGAAAAATTCATCGGCTTCGCGTTCGGCTCCGGCCTCGAGCGCCTGACGATGCTGCGTTATGGCATCAACGATTTGCGTCTGTTTTATGAAGGCGACCTGCGCTTCCTGAAACAGTTTAATTAAGAAAAACAACGCAAACCATTAAGGCAAAAGATTATGCAATTCTCCGAAAACTGGCTCCGTTCCATGGTCGATCCGAAGATGAATTCGGATGAACTGGCCCACCTGCTCACCATGTCCGGCCTCGAGGTCGAGGAAGTCGAAGCGGTTGCGCCGCCGTTCTCCAACGTGGTCGTGGCCGAAGTCAAGGAAGTGGCCAAGCACCCGAACGCCGACCGCCTGAACGTGTGCCAGGTCGACGTCGGCACGGGCACCCTGCTGAACATCGTCTGTGGCGCCCCGAACGTGCGCGCCGGCATGAAGGCGATCTGTGCCCAGGCCGGCGCCGTGCTGCCGCCTGGCGCGGACGGCAAGCCCTTCGAGATCAAGGTCGGCAAGCTGCGCGGCGTGGAATCGCAGGGCATGATGTGCTCCGCCAAGGAACTGAAGATCTCGGAAGAGAGCAGCGGCCTGATGGAGTTGCCGGAAGACGCGCCGGTCGGCCAGAACATCCGCGACTACCTCGGCCTGAACGACCTGAAATTCACGATCAAGCTGACCCCGAACAAGGCAGACTGCCTGTCGGTGCTGGGCGTGGCGCGCGAAGTGGCGGCGCTGACCGGCTCGCCGCTGAGCCTGCCGGTCCTGCGGCCGGTCGCCGTGACCAGCGACGAAATCCTGCCGGCGACGATCTCGGCGCCGGACCTGTGCGGCCGCTTCACCGGCCGCGTGATCCGCGGCCTGAACGCCAAAGCCCCGACCCCGGAATGGATGAAGCGCCGGCTGGAGCGTTCCGGCCAGCGTTCGGTATCGGCCCTGGTCGACATCTCGAACTACGTCATGCTGGAAGTCGGCCGTCCCTCGCACGTGTTCGACCTGGCCAAGATCCACGGCAGCATCGACGTGCGCTGGGGCAAGAAGGGCGAATCGCTCAAGCTGCTGAACGGTAACACCGTCGAGGTCGACGAGTGGGTCGGCGTCATCGCCGACGACAAGGAAATCGAATCGCTGGCCGGCATCATGGGCGGGGACTCGACCGCCGTCACGCTGGACACCACCGACATCTATCTGGAAGCCGCGTTCTGGTGGCCGAACGCCATCCAGGGCCGCGCGCGCCGCTACAATTTCTCGACCGATGCCGCCCACCGCTTCGAGCGCGGCGTCGATTATGCGACCACGGTGGAGCACATCGAGCGCATCACCGCGCTGATCGTCGAGATCTGCGGCACCCCCGATACGAAAGTCGGTCCCATCGACGACCAGGTCGCGAACCTGCCCGAGCGCAAGCCGGTCACGCTGCGCACGGCCCGTGCCGCCAAGGTCATCGGCGTGGCGGTCGCCGACGAGATGGTCGCCGACATCTTCACGCGCCTGCAGCTGCCGTTCACCCAGGAGCCCGGCCTGTTCCACGTGACCGCGCCGTCCTACCGCTTCGACATCGAGATCGAGGAAGACCTGGTCGAGGAAGTCGCGCGCGTCTACGGCTTCGAGAACATCCCGACCCGGCCGCCGGTGGCGGCCAGCAGCATGCTGATCGAGCCGGAAAACACCCGCTCGCTGTTCGCGATCCGGCACCAGTTGGCCGACCTCGGCTACCAGGAAGTCGTCAACATGAGCTTCGTGGAACAGCAGTGGGAAGCGGATTTTGCCGATAACCAGGACCCGATCCGCCTGCAGAACCCGATCGCCAGCCAGATGAGCGTGATGCGCTCCTCGCTGGTGGGCAGCCTGATCGCCAACGTGCGCTACAACCTGAACCGCAAGGCCGGGCGCGTGCGCGTGTTCGAAGTCGGCGCCGTGTTCAAGCGCAATGCCGAAGTGGCCGACGGTCCGCTGTCGGTGGCCGGTTTCGAGCAGCCCAAGCGCGTCGCCGCCATCGCCTACGGTCCGGCGGCGGAAGAACAGTGGGGCCAGCCAACCCGCGCGGTCGACTTCTTCGACGCCAAGGGCGACCTGGAAGCGCTGTTCTCGCCGCGTGCGGTGCGCTTCGAGCGCCTGGAGCACCCGGCCCTGCACCCGGGCCGCTGCGCCGCGGTCGTGGTCGACGGCAGGCAGGTCGGCTTCATCGGCGAACTGCATCCGCGCTGGCAGCAGAAGTACGACTTGCCGCAGGCGCCGGTGCTGTTCGAGGTCGACGCCGAGGCGCTGCGCCAGCGCGAACTGCCGCGCCATGTCGAGATTTCCAAGTTCCCGGGCGCGACGCGCGACCTGGCGTTGGTGGTCAAACAGGACGTTCCGGCCCAGGCGCTGCTTGACGCTTTCCATGCGGAACTATCGTCGAATCCGGTTGGGAAACTCGTGCAAGCCGTTGTTTTGTTTGATGAATATCGCGGCAAAGGTTTGGAACAAGATGAAAAAAGTCTTGCTTTCCGCTTTGGCTTGCAAGATACTCAATCGACGCTGCAGGACGACGCGGTCGAGGCCATCATGGCTGCGCTCGCTGCCGCGGCACAACAAAAACATGGCGCCAAACTGCGCGCCTGAGGGGCACCTGATGGTGTCCCCGTATTCCAAACTTCGTTTGAATATCTGAAGGCAGGGTTTCAAAATTAACAATAACGACGTTGATTCCGCCGTATTCCAGGAAGCGCTGGCCGCCGACCTGCATCGCGCGATGCAGGTGGCCAGGGTACGGAAAGAAGCGGAAAAGGAATTGCCGACCTTGACCAAGGCGGAGCTGGCCGAACTGCTGTTCGAGCAGGTCGGCCTGAACAAGCGCGAAGCCAAGGATATGGTCGAGACCTTCTTCGATGAGATCCGCAACGCGCTCGAGCGCGGCGAGGCGGTGAAGTTGTCCGGATTCGGCAACTTCCAATTGCGCGACAAGCCGCAACGCCCCGGCCGCAATCCGAAAACCGGGGAAGAAATTCCCATCACGGCGCGCCGCGTCGTGACCTTCCACGCCAGCCAGAAACTGAAAGGCATGGTCGAGGAAACGAGCCCGGTCAACCCGGGCGCGTCCTCGCTGGCGCGCGCCGCCTGAGCGAGGCTCGCCACGCCTGACGTTTTGCTGCTCAATTAAGCCATGAACGACCGACCGAACAAGACTGAACCGACCGTGCTGCCGCCCATCCCGGCCAAGCGTTATTTCACGATTGGAGAAGTCAGCGAATTGTGCGGGGTCAAGCCGCATGTGTTGCGCTACTGGGAGCAGGAATTTACTCAGCTGAAGCCTGTCAAACGTCGTGGAAACCGCCGTTATTACCAGCACCACGAAGTGCTGTTGATCCGGCGTATCCGCGAGCTCCTGTACGAACAGGGCTTCACCATCAGCGGCGCCCGCAACCGTCTCGACGGCCGCAGCGCCGCTCTGGACGAGGCCGAGCTCGTGCCCGACACGCCGCCGGCGCCGACCATCGCACCGGAAGCCTTGCGCGAGGAATTGCAGGCCATCCTCGCCCTGCTGCGGGGGCATTCGCAGTCAGCTTGAGCCCGTTTGCAGGACTTGCCCTCGACGCCCACGCTCAGGCATTCGTGCTCCTGTTGTTCTGCACCACGGAGGTGATAGAATGTCACTTGCGAATTTTGCTGACTCAAGCGCATTACCTGAACGGGGCGTGAGGTGTCAGCCTCGGCTCTTTCCTGTACCAGGAAAAATCTAAGGGAAGACAATGATACGCGTTGCCATTTGTGACGATCACCAGATAGTTCGAGCAGGTTTCAAACAGATTTTTTCGTCCTCGGGCGAATTTGAAGTCGTTGCCGAAGGCGCGACCGGGCGCGAAGCCCTCGATATTGCACGTCGCGAGATCTGCGATGTCTTGCTGCTGGATATTGCCATGCCCGACCAGAGCGGCATCGATATCCTGCGTACCATCCGCCAGGGTCAACCGAACCTGCCGGTGCTGATCCTGTCCGGCTATCCGGCACAGCAATATGCGCTGAACCTGTTCAAGATGGGCGCCAACGGCTACCTGAACAAGGAATGCGACGCCGACGAGCTCAAGACGGCCGTACGTACCGTCTTCCAGGGCCGCCGCTACGTCAGTTCCCAGGTCGGCGAGCTGCTGGCCCAGAGCTTCGACCGCGATCCGAACACGGCGCTGCACACCGAGCTGTCGGACCGCGAGTTCCAGGTGTTCCTGCGCCTGGCCAAGGGCGCGACCGTCTCCGACATCGGCAATGCCTTGTCGCTGTCGATCAAGACCGTCTCGACCTACCGTACCCGCATCATGGAAAAGATGGGCCTGCAGTCGAACAGCGACCTGACCTACTACGCCATGAAAAACAACCTGCTCGACTGAGCAGGCGAGGGCGGCCCTGCGCCGCCCGTCCTACCCGCCGGACGCACCCTGGGTGCGTCCTTTGCATTTCGCCTTCCGCCTTTCCATCGCCACTGCTTTCGGCGCCACGTTCTACTTTCCAATGTGTAAGTTGGTGTAAGGAATTGTTTCTTTCCCGTGGTCCTCATGCCACAATCCACTTGTGGCGGGTCGAAACCCATGCCATGGCTGTTTCTTCGGGGCTATAATGGTCCGGACAGTCAATACTGGGCGAAAGGACGCTTCGAGGATGTATTTCACAACCGACCCCAAGTTCAGGCCGGTTCGCAGCCTTCCGTGGTACCAGACCCTGTTGTGCGTGGTGTGTGTGCTCTTCCTCGTGCTGAACGGCGTCAGCCTGGTACGTAACCTCGACGGATTGAATGCGGCCAACTCCCGGCAAGCCCAGGCGGACCGCGTCTCGGCGCGCCTGCAATACCTGAACCTCCTCGTGACCGACGCCGAAAGCGGCTTGCGCGGTTACTTCCTGTCCGGCTCCGACACCCATCTCGGCCCGCTGCGTACCGCCGAGCACGAGCTCGGCCGCGAATTCGACACCCTCAAGATCCTTCTGGCCGACAATCCGTCCCAGTTGAAGAGCCTGGCGCAGCTGCGCACGCTGGTCACGCGCCGCCTCGGCCTGATGGACCAGGCGCTCGAGGTCTACCGCCATGGCGGCCTGGACGACATCATCGCCATCGCGCGCACCCCGGAAGACAAGGCCAACATGGACGAGATCCGCCTGCAGGTCGTGATCATGACGCGCGAGCAGAACGAATTGCTGGCCGCGCGCGGCGCCGCCTTCTACAAGCAGGCCAGCCGCACGGCGCTGCTGGGCGTCGGCATCAATATCGCGGCCCTGGCCGTGCTGGTGCTGTTCTATAACCTGATCTGGCGCGGCTTCCGCCTGCGCCTGCAGGCCGAACGCGCGCTGCAGCAGACCAACGATGGCCTGGAATCCCTGGTGGCTTCGCGTACCGAGCAATTGTCGGTGTTGTCGCGCCACCTGATCCGCGTGTCGGAAGAAGAAAAGGCGCGCCTGGCGCGCGAGCTGCACGACGAGATGGGCGCCAACCTGACCGCGATCGGCATGCAGCTCTCCAGCGTCGGCGCCCAGCTGCAGGACAGCCACCCGGCGCAGGCGGCATCGCTGGCGCACGCCCGCAAGATCCTGGTCGACACGGTGGAGCTGAAGCGCCGCATCGTCGAAGACTTGCGCCCCAGCCTGCTGGACAACATGGGCCTGGCGGCGGCACTGACCAGTTATTGCGAGGACTTCGGCCGCGCCACCGGCCTGGATTGCGAGGCCCTGGTCGACGACGAGGTCGACGAGGCCGGCCCGATGCAGGCGATCGCGCTGTTCCGCATCGCCCAGGAATCGCTGAACAATGTCGCCAAGTATGCCAAGGCCCACCACGTGATCGTGCACCTGGCGCGCGAGGGAGAGGCGTTGGTGTTGGAAGTCAGCGACGATGGCGTCGGCATTCCGCCGGATGCGATGCGCCGTCCGAAATCACATGGCTTGCTGGGGATGCGCGAACGCGCCTTGCTGCTGGGTGGGACCTTGAAGGTGGACCGTGGGGTCAATGGCATCGGCACCCTGGTGCAGGCTTGCGTGCCGCTGGCGATGCCGGGCGCCGAGGCCACGAGCAGCGCGGCGAGCGATGCCCTGGCTGTGTCGGCATTGGTGAGTGGAGCGGAAGCTCAGGTAGAAAGTCAGGCAGAGGGTCAGGCAAACAAGCAGGCATTACCACCGCTGCGGCCCCAGCCCGCCGCCCCTGCCCAGATGGCGATGGGCGGCGCGGACGGGGTGGCGGTGCAATTCATCAGCGTGCAACGTCCATCAGCAGACGGTCATATTCGCTTTTAGCGACCTTGTAGCATTCGCCGGCGTAGTCTTCCAGGCCCTGGCGGTTCAGGACGGTGATGTTGCCGCGGCGGTACTGGATCAGGCCTTCGTCCTGCAGCTTGCCGGCGGCGGCGGTGATGCTTTCGCGGCGCACGCCCAGCATGATCGAGATCAGTTCCTGGGTCACTTTCAGTTCGTTGCTGGCCGAGCGGTCCAGGCGGTCCAGCAGCCAGCGGCACAGTTTCTGCTCGATCGAGCTGTGGCGGCCGCCGACGGCGTTCTGGGCCATCTGGGCGAACAGGGCGTTGGTGTAGCGCATCAGGAGCTGGGGCAGGGCGCCGCCCTTGTTGAAGGCGTCGCGCAGGTACTGGGTCTTGAGGCGGTAGCCGTAGCCGGCGCTCTGGACCACGGCGCTGCAGGTGGCGCGCTCGCCCATGAACAGCGACACGCCGACGGCGCCTTCGTGGCCGACCACGGCGATTTCCGTGGTCGCACCGTCTTCCATCACGTACAGCAGCGAGACGATGGCGGTGGTCGGGAAGTAGACGTATTCGAGTTTGCTGCCGTATTCAAACAGTTCCTTGCCGAAGGGCAGCGGAACCAGTTCCAGGTGCTCAAACAGGGTTTCCAGGTCTTGGCGCGGCAGGGCGGCCAACAGTTCGTTCTGTTGGGTGCCGCTGTAGCTCACAACTGGGCGAGACGCCGCTTTCAGTTCGTCCGAGGTGCCCGGGATCTGGGTCAGCGACTGCGTCTTCTTTTGTGCGACAACACCGAGTTGAGCGTTATTCATCTTATTTCCTCTTTATCTCTGTCTTACATCAGGGGGCGATTTTGCTTGGATGGGTTTCCTCATCGCGATGTGTGTACATTAAGGCCATAGTCTCCTGCCGAACATAAGACTGGCTGTCGCCCCCATGTAGGTCCCATGCATGATGTTTTGTCAGTCCAGTCCTACTAGAGAGATCTGGGGAAAAGTCGCTAAAATTGAACATGTGAAACGGATTGTGTGGCGATCGGCGCCACATGGAGCTCAACAGTATCGCCAGGCCAAAACCGTTTCCCCGCCGTTCACGGATGCTGTGCGCGAGCAATCCCGACGCTCCGCGCGCGCCATCGCCGCGTTCCGCTTCTCCCTCTGGTGAAACGTTTGCTCCGCAGTCCGAATCAATTCACACAAGCCGGCCCGGAGCCGGTAAAATCGAGAGTTTTGCAAGCGCCGCCAAGGCGGAGACCATGTCCAACGAAACCGCAGCCATCACCCCCGAATCCAGCGACGCCGAGACCAGCGCCAACAGCGCCAAACCGGCCGCTTTGATCGCCCGCGAAGTCGCGCGCCGCCGCACTTTCGGCATCATTTCCCACCCCGACGCGGGTAAGACCACGCTGACTGAAAAGTTGCTCCTGTTCTCGGGTGCGATCCAGCTGGCGGGTACCGTCAAGGGCCGCAAGAGCGGCCGCCACGCGACCTCGGACTGGATGGACATCGAGAAGCAGCGCGGCATTTCGGTGGCGTCGTCGGTGATGCAGTTCGAATTCCGAGACCACGTGATCAACCTGCTCGACACCCCGGGCCACCAGGACTTCTCGGAAGACACCTACCGCGTGCTGACCGCGGTCGACTCGGCCCTGATGGTGATCGACGCCGCCAAGGGCGTGGAATCGCAGACCATCAAGCTGCTCGAGGTGTGCCGCATGCGCGACACCCCGATCGTCACCTTCATGAACAAGATGGACCGCGAGACCCGCGATCCGCTGGAACTGCTGGATGAAGTCGAATCGGTGCTGAAGATCGAATGCGCCCCGGTGACCTGGCCGATCGGCATGGGCAAGAACTTCCGCGGTGTCTACCACCTGCTGAACGACGAAGTCATGCTGTTCAAGGCCGGCGAGGAAAAGGCCGACGGCGCCTACGAGATCATCAAGGGCATCGACAATCCCAAGCTGAGCGACATGTTCCCGCTGGAGATGGCGCAGCTCAAGATGGAGGTGGAACTGGTGCACGGCGCCTCCCACCCCTTCGACCTGGAGCGTTTCCTGGCCGGCGTGCAGACGCCGGTGTTCTTCGGTTCCGCGATCAACAACTTCGGCGTGCGCGAGATCCTGTCGGCGCTGGTCGAATGGGCGCCGGCCCCGCGCGAGCGCGACGCTACCGTGCGCGCCGTGAAACCGGAAGAGCAGCCCTTCTCGGGCTTCGTCTTCAAGATCCAGGCCAACATGGACCCGGCGCACCGCGACCGCATCGCATTCCTGCGCGTGTGCTCGGGACGTTTCGAAAAGGGCATGAAGGTCAAGCACCTGCGCCTGGGCCGCGAGGTCAAGTTGTCCTCGGTCGTGACCTTCATGGCATCGTCGCGCGAACAGGTGGAAGAAGCCTACGCCGGCGACATCATCGGCCTGCCGAACCACGGCAACATGCAGATCGGCGACAGCTTCTCGGAAGGCGAACTGCTGACCTTCACCGGCATCCCCTATTTTGCGCCGGACCTGTTCCGCACTGTGCGCATCCGAAATCCGCTGAAAACCAAGCAGCTGCACAAGGGCTTGCAGCAGTTGGGCGAAGAGGGCGCGGTGCAGGTGTTCAAGCCGGTCATCGGCAGCGACCTGATCCTGGGCGCGGTCGGCGTGCTGCAGTTCGAGGTGGTGGCGAGCCGCCTGCTGAACGAGTACGGCGTGGATGCCGTGTTCGAGGGCTCCAGCATCAGCAGCGCGCGCTGGGTGTCGAGCGAGGACAAGAAATCGCTGTCCGACTTCGAGACCATGCTGGCGCCGAACGTCGCCTACGACGCCGCCGGCAACCTGGCCTACCTGGCCACCTCGGGCGTCAACCTGCGCCTGACGCAGGAACGCTGGCCGAAGCTGCAGTTCCACGCGACGCGCGAGCACGCCGCCAAGCTGGATTGATCGGGTCTACCGCGGCATATCGAATGCCGCCTATCCCCGCGTGGACGGCGGAGCCGTCCACCCTACAAGCGCCTCCACGATGCTGGCCACCCACGCCACGATGAACACGACGCCGCTGATCGTTGCCGACAGCGGCGTCGGCATATTCCCCAACTCCCTTTCGATCGCCGCCGGATCCAGCGCGATCTTCCCCGCCAGCACCTGGTCGGCCAGCGCATTCGTCTGGTCCAGCGCGTAGGACAAATACAACAGCCCGGCGATCGCCGCCGGCGCCACGAACCACAGCGCGCGCGAGCGTCTTCCGAGGTAGTACTGGCCAACGCCGGGAAATACCAGGCCCGACAACAGGGCACCCACCACCTTTGACTTCATTGCTTCTCCTGAATGCATTGACCCATCACAAATGTGATTTTGCCGGACAGCGTAGATTCATTCAATGCATGCCGGAAATATCAATAGCGACATCGTTGACAGGGGAGAAAACCATGACGCTTGCCACCGCCTCCACCCGCACCAACAGAAAGGCGGGCTGACATGCTGGCCCGCCTCCGTATCGGTCCCAAACTGCTGCTGGCCCCCGGCGTCGTGCTGGTGCTGCTGATCCTGCTGTCCTGCGGCGCCTACCTCGCGATGGTACGCCAGAACGACTCGCTCGACACCATCGTCCAGCAGCGCGCCCAGCACATGCGCGCCGCCTCCGAGCTGGCCGCATCGAGCCAGCGCGCCCATGCGCAAGCCTATCAGGTGCTGACCTGGATCAGCGGCAGCTTTCCGCGCACCCGCGTCGAGCCGCTGGCGCGCGACGTCCTGCTGCAGCAGGCCGCCGTCGAACGCGGCTTCGCCAGCCTGGCCAGGCTGACCGGCGACAGCCCGGGCGAGCGGCGCTACGTCGACCAGGCCCAGCGCGCCTGGGGCCTGTACGTGGCCGCCGTGCGCGACGTCATCGAGATCGCCCAGCTCGACCAGTCGATCAGCGCGAACGCGATGTCCAAGGCCGAACGCGCCTTTGCCGTGGTGACGCAGCGCCTGGCCGAATTGTCGCGTCGCGAGCAGGAATTGTCGGAGATGGCCTCGAACGGCGCCGAGAGCGACTTCAAGACCATGTCGACGCTGATGCCGTTGGTGATCGCGCTGTCGATCGTGGCCTCGCTGGCGATCACGATGGCGGTGCGGCGCTCGCTGCTGGCCGAGATCGGGGCGATCGAGGCGGCGGTGCACGGCCTGGCCAGCGGCGACCTGACCATCAAGCCGCGTGTGTATGGCAACGACGAGATCGCGGAGACCTCGCGCGCCCTGGATGCCAGCATCCGCAACCTGAACGGCACGCTGCGCTCGATCCTCGATTCGGCGCGCTCGATCGGCTCGGCCTCGCGCGAGATCGTGATCGGCCGTGCCGGCCTGCCGCCGCGCGCCGGGGTCCGGGCCTCGCTGGAGCAGACCGCGTCCTCGATGCAGGAACTGGCGGCGGCCATGAACCTGACCGCCGACAGCGCCCAGCAGGTCAACAAGCTGACCGAAAGCGCCTCCGCCGCGGCCCAGCAGGGCGGCAGCGTGGTGCACCGCCTGGTGACGACGCTGGAAACCGTGCGCCGCAGCGCCGGCCGCCTGGAAGAACTGGGCGAATCGATCGAGACCACGCTGGGCCGCGCCGGCACCCTGGCCCTGAACGCGGCGGTGGAGGCCGCGCAGAGCGGCGAGCAGGGCCAGAGCTTCGCCCAGACCGCCTGCGACGTGCGGGCGCTGGCCCAGCGCGCCTCGCTGGCCGCGCACGAGGCGCGCGAGCTGGCGCGCCAGACCATGGCGACCATCGAAAGCGGCAGCACCTGGGCCGCCCAGGCCGGATCCAGCATGGCGGACCTGGCCAGCTCGGTGCAGGAAGTCGGCGACATCGTCAACCGCATCGGCTGCGCCAGCGCCGAACGCGCGCAGGAACTGGCCGGTGTCAACCAGGCGATCGTGCGGATGGACGAGATGACCCAGCAGGGGTCGCGGATGGTGGAAGAGGCGGCGATGGCCGCCAGGAGCCTGCAGCAGCAGGCCTTGTCGCTGTCGCGCGCGGTGCAGACCTTCCGGCTGGATGAGGCGATGCATGGCCACGAGAGCCATGAAACCGACCTGAGGACCAGGAAGGATCCGTCCGAGTCCGTCGAAGCGAAGCGCCCCGGCGAACCCGGACATCCCTACCTGCGGCTGGCGACCAGCCGCGGGCAGAGACCACGTTGACGATTACTCGTAATCGCTGATCGGCGCGCAGCCGCAGAACAGGTTACGGTCGCCGTAGGCATTGTCGGCGCGGCCGACCGGCGGCCAGTACTTCTTCTTGCGCAGCGACGGCACCGGGAAGGCGGCCACTTCGCGGGTGTAGGTGTGCTGCCAGTCGTCGGCGGTGACCACCTCCGCGGTGTGCGGCGCGCCCTTCAGCGGGTTGTCCATGCGGTCGTACTCGCCGCGCTCGACCTTCACGATCTCGGCGTGGATGGTGATCATCGCCTCGATGAAACGGTCCAGCTCCGCCTTGGCTTCGGATTCGGTCGGCTCGATCATGAGCGTGCCTGGCACCGGGAAGCTCATGGTCGGGGCGTGGAAGCCGAAGTCCATCAGGCGCTTGGCCACGTCTTCGTTGCTGATGCCGGTCTTGTCCTGCAGCGGGCGCAGGTCGATGATGCACTCGTGCGCGACCAGGCCGTCGTGGCCGGTGTACAGCACCGGGTAGTGCGGCGCCAGGCGGCGGGCGATGTAGTTGGCGTTCAGGATCGCCATCTCGGTGGCCGCGGTCAGGCCTTCGGCGCCCATCATCGCGATGTACATCCACGAGATCGGCAGGATCGAGGCCGAGCCGTACGGGGCCGAGGAGACCGCGCCGATGCCGGTTTCCGTAACTGCGTCGCCGCGCGAGTAGCCGGTCGAGGACTGGTTCGGCAGGAAGGGCACCAGGTGCGCCGCGACTGCGACCGGACCGACGCCCGGACCGCCGCCGCCGTGCGGGATGCAGAAGGTCTTGTGCAGGTTCAGGTGGCTGACGTCGCCGCCGAACAGGCCGGGACCGGCCACGCCGACCAGCGCGTTCATGTTGGCGCCGTCGACATACACCTGGCCGCCGTGCGCATGCACGATCTCGCACAGTTCCTTGATGCCCTCTTCGAACACGCCGTGGGTCGACGGGTAGGTGACCATCACGCAGGCCAGGTTGGCGCTGTGCTGTTCGGCTTTCTTCTTCAGGTCTTCCAGGTCGACGTTGCCGTTCTCGTCGCAGGCGGTGACCACCACCTGCATGCCGACCATGTTGGCCGAGGCCGGGTTGGTGCCGTGCGCCGAGGACGGGATCAGGCAGATGTTGCGGTGGCCTTCGCCGCGCGACTCGTGGTACTTCTTGATGACCAGCAGGCCCGCGTACTCGCCCTGCGAACCGGCGTTCGGCTGCAGCGACACGCCGGCGTAGCCGGTGACCGCGCACAGCATCTTCTCGAGCTGGTCGATCATCTCGACGTAGCCGACGGTCTGGTCGCCGGGGGCGAAGGGGTGGATGTTGGAGAACTCGGGCCAGGTGACCGGGATCATTTCCGAGGTCGAGTTCAGCTTCATGGTGCACGAACCCAGCGGGATCATGGTGCGGTCCAGCGCCAGGTCCTTGTCGGCCAGGGCGCGCAGGTAGCGCAGCATCTCGTGCTCGGCGTGGTAGCGGTGGAAGGTCGGGTGGGTCAGGTAGGCGCTGGTGCGCGCCAGGGCTTCCGGGTAGGCGTCCCGGGCGTCGCTGTCCAGCGAGTCGAAGTCGATGGCGATGTCTTTACCGGCGGCGGCGCCGAAGATCTTCACCAGCAGCTCGATGTCGTCGCGGCCGGTGGTCTCGTCCAGCGACAGGCCGACGTGGCGCGCATCGACGCGGCGCAGGTTGACGCCGTTCTCGACGGCGATACGGTGCAGCTCGTCGGCATTGTCGGCGATGACGGTCAGCGTATCGAAATAGGTTTCATTCGCCAGCGCGAAGCCCGCGCCTTGCAGCGCCGCGGCCAGGATGCCGGCGTAGCGGTGCACGCGGCGCGCGATCTGCTCGAGACCCTTGGGGCCGTGGTAGATCGCGTACATCGACGCCATCACGGCCAGCAGCACCTGCGCGGTGCAGATGTTCGAGGTCGCCTTTTCGCGGCGGATGTGCTGTTCGCGGGTCTGCAGCGCCAGGCGGAAGGCCTTGTTGCCCTGGGCGTCGATGGTAACGCCGGCCAGGCGGCCCGCCATGCTGCGCTTGAATTCGTCGCGGGTGGCCAGGTAGCCGGCGTGCGGGCCGCCGAAACCGAGCGGCACGCCGAAGCGCTGGCTGTTGCCGACGACGACGTCGGCGCCCCATTCGCCCGGCGGGGTCAGGACCGTCAGGGCCAGCAGGTCGCCCGCGACGATGACCATGGCGCCGGCCGCGTGCAGCTTCTCGACGGCGTGGCGGTAGTCGCGCACGTCGCCGTTCACGCCCGGGTACTGCAGCAGCACGCCGAAGCAGGTTTCCGTCAGGTTCTCGATGTCTGCGGCGGCGATGCTGCGCACTTCGACGCCGATCGGCCTGGCGCGGGTCTCGACCACTTCACGCGTCTGCGGCAGCACGTCGTCGGCCACGTAGAACACTTTCGAAGCCGACTTGCCGACGCGCTGGATCAGCGTCATGGCTTCGGCGGCGGCGGTGCCTTCGTCCAGCATCGAGGCGTTGGCGATGCCCATGCCGGTGAGATCGGTGATCACCTGCTGGAAGTTCAGGATGGCTTCCAGGCGGCCCTGCGAGATCTCCGGCTGGTACGGGGTGTAGGCGGTGTACCAGGCCGGGTTCTCGAAGATGTTGCGCAGGATGACCGGCGGCGTGAAGGTGCCGTAGTAGCCCTGGCCGATCATCGACTTCATGACCTTGTTCTTCGAGGCCAGCGATTTCAGCTTGGCCAGCGCAGCCTGTTCCGGCAGCGGGTCGAAGAACTCGCCCAGGTCCAGCTTGTCCTTGCGGCGGATGTTGGCGGGAACGACGGCATCGATCAGCGCGGCGCGCGATGCGTAGCCGAGGACGGACAGCATGGCCGCCTCCTCTTGGGCGGACGGACCGATGTGGCGCGGGATGAAGCCGTCGCGGGCTTCAAGTTGGGTCAGGCTGGTGCGGGTCATGGTATGAGCAGAGAGGGAAAAATCGGCCGTGTGGGCAAACTATGCGTCGCCCCTGCGAAGGCAGGGGCCCAATTTCAGCGTGCGTGGCGGCTCAACGAACTTGGATCCCTGCCTTCGCAGGGACGACGTTTTTGGGCAGCGGGTCGGCTGCAACTGCAACGATATGGGGTCAAACGATCAAACAACAAGCGCGCCTCATGGGCGCGCTCGCGGATACAACCAATCAGTCCTCGGTCGCCTTGCCGTAGGCGGCGGCATCCAGCAAACCGTTGATCGCGGCCGGATCCGCCGGCTGCAGCTTGAACAGCCAGGCGCTGTAGGCGTCGGCGTTGATCGAGTCCGGGGCGTCGGCGGTCGACTGGTTGACGGCGGTGACGGTGCCCGAGACCGGCGCGTAGATGTCGCTGGCGGCCTTGACCGATTCCACGACGGCGGCGTCGTCGCCGGCGGTGAAGGTCTTGCCGACTTGCGGCAGCTCGACGAACACGATGTCGCCCAGCGCGTCCTGCGCGTATTCGGTGATGCCGACGGTGAGGGTGCCGTCAGTTTCCTGGCGGACCCATTCGTGGGATTCGGTGTACTTCAGGTCGGCTGGGATGTTCATGTGCGTAGCTCCTAGAGAGGGATGGTGCGGTAAGTATAGTTTGTTCTTGTTGGGCCGAGAACGGATCACGCGGCCAGGACTTTGCCGTGACGCACGAACGGCAGCTTGACCACCGAGGCGGCCAGTTTCTTGTCGCGGATTTCGACGTGCACGGTATCGCCGATCGCCACGTCCATCGGCACGCGCGCCAGCGCGACCGCCTGCTGCATCGACGGGCTGAAGGTGCCGCTGGTGATCTCGCCGGCGTTGCCGGAGCTTGCCACGACCTTCTGGTGGGCGCGCAGGATGCCGCCTTTTTCGCGCAGGATCAGGCCCACGAACTGCTGTTGCTGGCCGCGCTGCAGGGCTGCCTTGCCGACGAAATCACGCTCCGACACCAGGTCGACGGTCCAGGCCAGGCCGGCGTCCAGCGGCGACACGGTATCGTCCATGTCCTGGCCGTACAGGTTCATGCCGGCTTCCAGGCGCAGCGTGTCGCGCGCGCCGAGGCCGGCCGGCTTGACGCCGCTGGCCGCCAGCGCATTCCACAGCGCTTCGACCTGCGTGGCGGCCACGCCGATCTCGAAACCGTCTTCGCCGGTGTAGCCGGTGCGCGCCACCATCAGTTCGCCGAAGGCGGTGTCTTTCACGATCGCCGCGTTGAAGGGCTTCAGGCCTTCGGACGCTTCGCGGGCGGCGGGCACGGTGTCCCAGAACTTGGCGCGGGCGTTCGGGCCCTGCACGGCGACCAGCGCGATGCCGTCGTCGCTCAGGTCCGCGCGGCGCGGGGTGATGGCCAGGCCCGAGCCCGAGGTTTCGTTGCGCTCGCGGATCCAGGCGATGTCCTTTTCGGCGGTGCCGGCGTTGACCACCAGGCGGAACCAGGTCTCGTCGAAGAAGTAGACGATCAGGTCGTCGATGACGCCGCCCTGCGGATTGAGCATGCAGGAATACAGCGCCTTGCCCGGCGCCTGCAGCTTGTCGACGTTGTTGGCCAGCAGGCCGCGGAGGAAACTGCGGACGTTCTCGCCCTTGAGGTCGACCACGCACATGTGCGAGACGTCGAACATGCCGGCATCAAGGCGCACGGTATGGTGTTCTTCGATCTGCGAGCCGTAGTTGACGGGCATGTCCCAGCCGCCAAAGTCGACCATCTTGGCACCAGCGGCGCGGTGTACGGAATTGAGCGGGGTCGCTTTGAGCGTCATGGAGTCCTCGGGCACGTGAATAGGGTTCGAGCACACGGACTTGGCCCGCATGCCTGTCGCACCCCTCTGTCCTCGGTACCTGAGAGATAGCGGCCGTGCCGCCTGCCCCTTCGGTGGGCCCATCGGGCCGCTCTCCAGAGTTGGTCCACCGCGCGCTGCGCAGTGTCCCCTGACCGGTCCGGTTGCCTGAGAGTTTTCGGGTGATGCCCCTTCGGCGGCAGCCTGCGCTGCGCTCTCCCGGTCAAGACTGCGAAGCATATGTCAGCGGTGCCGGGAAGTCAATGTGAGGTGAACTGGCACTGCCATGAGGCAATCCGCGCACTCTTGCAGTGCGTCCACATCGTTCCCTCGGCGTGATTTGTTACACTTGTCCCACGAACCTTGTGACAGAAGAGAGCGACTATGAGCGAAGATCAAGAAAATCAGCAAAAGGAGGCCTGGTTCACCCTGTCCGGCGACGTCAACAGCGACATGGTGCACCGCGTCTTCGAAGCGACTTCCCACATGACCGAGGACGGCATCGACACCGCCCACGTGCTGGTGCAGTCGAACGGCGGCTACGTGAGCGACGGCCTGTGCCTGTATAACTTCATGGCCAACTCGCCGGTGAACTTCATCACCTACAACGGTGGCGCGGTGGCGTCGATCGCCGTGATCCTGTTCCTGGCCGGCAAGCAGCGGTATGCCAGCGAGACCGCCCGTTTCATGATCCACAAATCGCACGCGACGGCCTCGCCCGGCTCGCGTCCGGATGCGCTGAACATCATCGTCGAAGGCTTGCGCGCCGACGATGCCCGTACCGAGTCGATCCTGCGCAAGCACGTCGAACTCAATCCGGAGCAGTGGGGCATCCACCAGTACGGCGACCTGCACCTGACCGCGCGCGACGCCAAGGGCGCCGGCCTGATCACCGACATCGTCGATTTCGCGCCACCGCGTGGCGCATCGCTGCGCAACATCTGAGCGCGGCCTTCATTGTGCCGGTGCCGGTCCGGGCGGCGCTCGCGCGTCCGCGGCTGGCTTTTTTTTTTGCCGCGCCGGCCACGCCATCGGGTCGCGCCCTCTAATATATAGAAGCGTCAAACGGCAGAAGAGCCTGGGGCGGGGTCGCCGCTCAGGCTCTGTCATGGCTTCCTGTCTGGTCACTGTTCATGGCGGGGCCCGGAAGCGGCGCCGCCCAGCGTCATGCAATCTCAGCGATTGCCAGCGTTCTTGCGGCTTTGACGGCCGGCTTCGGCGTGCTGCTCGGGCGAGCCGCCTTGCTTGCCCGCGCTGGAGCGCGAGGACGAACCGGCCGAACCCGATTGCTTGTTGCCGTCGTTCTTGTGGCTCTGGCGGCCGGCAGCGGCATGCTGTTCCGGCGTGCCGCCCTGGACGCCTGCCGAGTTTGAACGCGAGCTGGAGCCGGCCGAACCGGATTGCTTGCTGGCGTCATTCTTGTGGCTTTGCTGGCCAGCCTTGACGTGCTGTTCGTGGGAACCACCCTGGTTGCCGGGGCGCGAGTTTTTGTTCGAAGTCATGATCATTCCTTTCAAGTTGGGAAATGTCCTGCTTACCGAAAAAGCTGCTTCCAAACATTGTTGGTTGGTAGCGTTGACGGTGATGCAATGATGCGAGCCCGGCTGTAGAACCGGTATCGGACCTTCTCTTGAGGTCTTGTAGGACGATGGCTGAGTGTCAGAGAATATTTTTTCTTCAAAATACGTAAATAGCATATCGATATTTTCGATCCGCATTGATATGCCGGGGTTTTTCACTGATTTACGGATGACTTAGCTCATCAATAGCATGATCATTCTTTTCATTCGCGCCCGACTGCCATGTCATGACTAAAGGATCGCCAACCCTTACCGATAATTGCTATTGCCACGTGGAAATTATGTGCCACAATATGCTTCATCCCCCATGCCGCTTACCGAGCCCCTCGCGCCCATGACCGCCAGCCCAGTCCAGACACCGGCCGCCCGCAAGGCCGCGTCGCAAAAGGCGACGCTGGATGCGCTCGCGGGCAGCGTGTCGGCCTTCGTCCAGCGCGAGCTCGGCGACATGGCGGCGCGCATGGCGGCCGCCCTGGCCGACGTCGGCGAGACCGGCCTCGACACGCGCGAGGTCTACCGCCGCGTCAAGTCGGCGCGCCTGCTCAGGGAAAACGGCTACGCCTTCGTGCACCTGGCATCGAAGGCCATCGACCTGGCCGTGCGCCGCGAACTCGACGAGCTTGGCCCAGGCAAGGCACAGGCTGCGCCGGTCGCGGCGCTGAGCCTGGTGCCGCTGGAGGAAATCGACGATAAGCTTGCCTTTAGTGCGCTGGCCCGGCCCTTCGACATCCAGCATTCCGAAGCGCTGGCGACGCTGGGCGTGCGCCTCGGCCTGCTGCTCGAGCGCGGCCTGCTGCGCGCCGGGGACAATCCCTTCCGTCCCGCCGTGTTCCTGAAAGCGCTCGACGCCGCCTGGCGCGAATTCGAGCCGGACAGCGAAGCCCACGGCCTGGTCCAGGGCTTGCTGCGTCCAGACATCGTGTTCGACTTCGCGCCCCTGTTCGAGGCATTGACCGAGGCAGTCAAGCGCAAGGACGGCCGCGCCGACGCCGTCCACTTCCAGAAGACCGACGATGCCGCCGCCGCGCGCGCGGCGCGCGCCGGCAGCCGGGCCGCGCTGGCGAAACAGTTGCGGGCGCTGTTCGGCGACGATGGCGGCGACGCCGGCGTGCCGCTGATCCCCGAGCTGCCGGTGCTGCCGGCGGGGAAGGGCGGCTGGCGTCCGAGCGGCGCCGCGGGCTTCCAGGGGCCGCAGGCGCTCGAGGCCGGGCAGGGTCGGGCGGCGGACGCTGAAACGGTTTCCGCGCAGGCGCAGGTTCGGCCGGCGGCGGGTTTTGCCGGGGTGGCGGCGGGCGTCGCGCCGTCGCCGGCTGCCGATCTCAGCGGCGTGCCGGAAGCGGCAGCAGGCCAGGCTGCCGGATTCGCCGCCATGCAGGGCGCGGCACCAGCACAGGCTGCCGGATTCGCGGCCATGCCCGGCACGCCCTTCGTGGCGGGCGCAAGTGCCGTCCAGCCGGCGGCTGGTTTTGCCGCCCTCACTGGCATGCCGGCCAGCGGTCTGCTCGCGCCCGGCGACGGCATGGGCGTTGCGCCCGCCGGCGGTGTGGCCATGGCTGGCTTCGCCGGCACAGCAGGAGCCGGAGCCACCCCGGCCGCCCATTGGGCCGGCATCCCGGTCCTGGGCCTGGTCGCGGCCGCCACCGGTGCCGCCGCCCCAGGCCCGGCCATGGCGCCCGCCGCCGCCAGCGCGCCGCTGCTCGACCTGCTGGCGCGCATCGAACCCATCCTCGCCGACGCGGCCCCGGCCACGGCCCCAGCCGCCGGCCTGGCTGAAAAGGGCGCCGCCGTCCCGCACAACGTGTTCTACCTGCCGCGCCTGAAGCAAAGCCTGCCGCAGGGCAGCCTGTCGCGCGGCGATGCGAACACGCTCGACCTGCTGTCGCGCGTGTTCGAGACTGTGTTGCTCGACGACGGCATGCCGGCCAAGGCGCGCGAACTGTTGCAGGTGCTGCAGGTGCCGGTGCTGAAGGCGGCGCTGCGCGACAAGCAGTTCTTCTTCGAGGAAACGCATCCGGCGCGGCGCCTGGTCGACCTGCTGTCGCGCATGGGCTGGGAGCAGCACAAGGACGCCGACGACCCGCTGTTCCAGGCCATGCGGCGCAGCGTCGAGCAGGTGGCCGGCGCAGGCGGCTTCCAGGAAGCGGTGGCCGGCCTCGAAGCCAGCATCGAGCAGGAAGACAGCGCGCGTGAGCAGGCCCTGGCGGCGCCGGTCGCCGGCGCGCTGAAGCAGGAAAAGATGGCGGTGGCGACGCAATCCGCGCGTGACGCCGTGGCGCTGCGCGTCGGCGCCGGCGACGTCAACGATGTGGTGAGCGGCTTCCTGGAGCAGCGCTGGTCCACGGTGCTGACCTTTGCCTACAGCATCGAGGACGACAAACCTGGCGCGGTCGGCAACGCCACGCGCGCCATGGACGACCTGATCTGGAGCGTCAAGCCGAAGGCGACCCAGGAGCAGCGCAAGGCCCTGATCGCCCGGCTGCCGCGCCTGCTCGCCACGCTCAACAAATGGCTGGACGCGATCCACTGGCAGGATGCCGAGCGCCTGCAATTCTTCGCGCGGCTGGCCGAATACCACGCGTCCATCGTGCGCGCGCCGATCGAACTCTCGCCGGAGCGCCAGCTGGAACTGGCGGTGGAGGCGGCCCAGTCCGACGCCATGCGCCGGGTCGAACTGGAAAACGCCGCGGCCGAGCAGGCGGCGGCGCGGCAGGAAGCCTTGTCGCCGGTCGATGGGCTGGAACGCGGCATGTGGTGCGAATTCCGCAGCAGCGAGGGCAAGCGCAAGGTCAGGCTGGCCTGGGTCAGCCCGTTGCGCACGCTCTTCATCTTCTCGGGCGCCGGCCGCCGCGAAGCGTTCTCGATGACGGCCGAAAAGCTGGCCGACGCCCTGCACAGCGGCGCGGCGCGCGTGCTGGCGATGGAGGGCGTGGTCGGCCAGGTGCTGCTGGCGGCGATGGCGCGCCCGGCGGAAAACGACAGCGGGAATGACGCCTCGATCCAGGCGCGCGCCTTGCCCTGACGGGCGCGATTTCCGATCCGGGCGGCAAGCGGAACGCAAGTAAGCTCATGCGGCGGTATAGTCGGCTTTTTGAACGCTGCCGCGATGCCGGCCCGATGCTTGCCCGATGTTTGCCATGAGCTGGTTCCACCTTTCCGCGCCGGGCGGCCTGAACGTCACCGCGCTCCTCGCCCTGGCCATTGCCGCCTGGCTGGCCGGCGCCCGCTGCTGGCGCCTGGCGCTGGCATGGTGCCTGCTGTTCGGCGCCGCGCTGCTGGTCGCCGGCGCCAGCCAGATGGCCTTCCTCGGCTGGGGCATCGGCCTGCGCGCCTTCGATTTCACCGGCTTTTCCGGGCACGCCACGCGGGCGGCGGCGGTGTTCCCGGTCGCGCTGGCGCTGCTGGTGGAGGGGCGCGGGCGCGGGCGTGAGCGGGTGCGCGCCGCGGCGCTGGCCGGCGCCGCCCTGGCGGTGATCGTGGCCATCGCCCGGGTCAAGGTGGGCGCCCATTCGCCCAGCGAAGCGGTGGCCGGCTGCCTGCTCGGCCTGGGCGCGGCGGGGCTGTTCCTGGCGCGCATGCAGTCCGCACGCGCGCATTCGCCGCGCCCGCTGCTGCTCGGTCTGCTGGCCGCGGCCCTGCTGCTGCCGCGTGCCGACCCGGTCAACGCCCACCAGTGGCTGACCGCGGCCTCCCTGAAATTGTCCGGAAACGACCGGGTCTGGCTGCGGCGCGGCTGGCAGCCGGCGCAGGGACCGTATGTGCCGCCCTGCGCGGCGGCGCGCGTCAGGTTCGATTATCTGTGTACCTGAGACAAGCAGGACAGCCGCGCCGCTTCGCTGCAGGCCCACCCCCCCAAAGTTGCCCTGACAGCAAGCAACAAATGGTATGATGCGGGCTTCATCGACCCCCCAGCCTCAGTAAGACAACGTGCGCCTCTCCTCCATTAAATTGTCGGGATTTAAGTCTTTCGTCGATCCCACCAATTTCCAGGTGCCGGGACAGCTGGTCGGCGTGGTCGGGCCGAACGGCTGCGGCAAGTCGAACATCATCGACGCGGTGCGCTGGGTGCTGGGCGAATCGAAGGCGTCCGAGCTGCGCGGCGAATCGATGCAGGACGTGATCTTCAACGGCTCGACCCATCGCAAGCCGGCCGGGCGCGCCTCGGTCGAGCTGGTGTTCGACAACAGCGCGGGCAAGGCGGCCGGGCAGTGGGGGCAGTACGCCGAGATCGCGGTCAAGCGCACGCTCACGCGCGACGGCACGTCCACCTATTACATCAACGGCCAGCCGGTGCGCCGGCGCGACATCCAGGACATTTTCCTCGGCACCGGCCTCGGGCCGCGCGCCTACGCCATCATCGGCCAGGGCATGATCGCGCGCATCATCGAATCGCGCCCGGAAGAGCTGCGCGTGTTCCTCGAGGAAGCCGCCGGCGTCTCCAAGTACAAGGAACGCCGGCGCGAAACGGAAAACCGGTTGTCGGACACGCGCGAGAACCTGCAGCGTGTGGAAGACATCCTGCGCGAGCTGAACGCCAACCTGGAAAAGCTGGAAGCGCAGGCGGCGGTGGCCAACCGCTTCAAGCAGCTGCAGTCCGACCAGGAAGACAAGCAGAAGATGCTCTGGCTGCTGCGCAAGAACGAGGCGAAGACCGAGCAGGCGCGCTGGTTCCTCGAGATGGAGCAGGCCCAGACCAGCCTGGAGGCCCAGACCGCGCAGCTGCGCAACAACGAACTGGAACTGGAACGCGTGCGCCAGGCCCACTACGCGATGGGCGACCGCCTGCACACGGCCCAGGGCGCGCTGTACCAGACCAATTCCGAGATCGGCAGCCTGGAAGCGCAGATCAAGTTCGTGGTCGAATCGCGCACGCGCCTGCAGAACCAGATCGGCACGCTCACTGCCCAGCGCGAGCAGTGGCAGGACCAGGCGCGGGAATTCCAGGAGCAGATCGAGGAAGCCGAGTTCCTGCTCGAAGAATTGGCTGCGCGCGTGGAAGGCGCCCAGATTGCGGTGGAAGCCCAGAACGAGCGCCTGCCGGAACTGGACGCCGCCTGGCGCGAGGCGCAGCACCGTGCGCAGGAATCGCGCGCGCGCATCATGCAGGTGCAGCAGAAAATCGAGCTGTCCTCGGCCCACCAGCGCAATGCGAACAGCATCCTGGCGACGCTGGCCACGCGGCGCGAGCGCCTGCAGCAGGAGCGTGCGGGTATCAAGCTGCCGGACGCCGGCCACCTCGACAACCTGCGCATGCAGCTCGAGGAAAAGCAGATGCAGCTGGAAGAGCAGGGCTTGCTACTGGAGGAAGCCGCCAGCCGCCAGGAAGCGGTCGAGCAGGAGCGGCGCGACGCCCATGCCGCGGTCCAGCAGGAGTCCGGCGCCAACGCCAAGCTGGAAGCGAGATTGTCCGCGCTGCGCCAGCTGCAGGAGCGGGTGCAGACGCAGGGCAAGGTCCAGCCCTGGCTGCAGAAGCACGAACTCGACAAGCTGCCGCGCCTGTGGCAAAAGCTCGACATCGAAACCGGCTGGGAGACCGCGCTCGAAGCCGTGCTGCGCGAACGGACCGGCGCGCTCGAGATCTCGAACCTGGACTGGGCGCGCGGCTTCTTCGGCGATGCGCCGCCGGCACGAATGGCGGTCTACACGCCAGGCACCGGCAGCGGCACGCATCCGGATCATCGCGGCCTGAAACCATTCGCCAGCCTGCTCAAGCTGAACGACCCCGGCCTGCGCGGCCTGCTCGACGACTGGCTGCACGGCGTCTACGCGGCCGACGACCCCGGCACCGCGCTGGCCCAGCGCGAGCGCCTGCCGGAGGGCGGCGTGTTCGTCACCCCGAACGGCCACATCGTCAGCCGCTCCAGCGTGCGTTTCTACGCCGCCGACGCCGAGCAGGATGGCGTGCTGGCGCGCCAGCACGAGATCGACAACACGGCCAGGCAGCTGCGCGCGCAAGCGCTGCTGGCGGACGAAGCGCGCACCCGCGCCACCCGCGCCGACGCCGCCGTCACCGACCTGCAGCGCCGTCTGCAGGAAGGCCGGCAAAAGGTCGCCACGCTGCAGCGCGAAACCCATGCGCTGCAGATCGAGGTCGTGAAGCAGGGCGAGGTCGAGGCGCGCTTCAGCCAGAGGAGCGGCCAGATCGCAAGCGACCTGGATGAAATCGCCGCCCAGGAAGCCGAGCAGCGCCAGGCGCGCACGGAAGCGGAAGCCGAATTCGAGATGCTCGACATGGAGCTGGCCGAGCTGCAGGGTGCGCACGAGGATGGCCAGACCGCCTTCCAGGAGCAGGAGCGGGTGCTGGCGGACGCACGCGAGCGCCTGCGCCAGCTGGAACGCGCGGCCCAGGAAGCGGTGTTCGCGGAAAAGACCGGGCGCGCCCGCATCGAGGAACTGCGGCGCGGCGCCGCCACCGCCGGCCAGCAGGCGGCGAGCGTCGGCGAGACTGTCGGCGCGGCCAGGCTGGAACTGGAAGCGCTGGAATCCGGCGCCGCGCTTGACGGCCTGCAGGACCTGCTGGCGCGCCGCACCGAGCAGGAGCAGGCGCTGTCGGACGCGCGCCATGAACTGGACCAGCTCGCCCAGCAACTGCGCCAGCTGGAAGAAGGGCGCATGAACGCCGAGCGCAGCCTGCAGCCGCAGCGCGACCGCATCACCGAGATGCAGCTGAAGGAGCAGGCCGCGCGCCTGAACCAGGAACAGTTCGCGGAGGCGCTGGCCGCCACCGGGGCCGACAGCGAGCAGCTGGCGGCGCTGGCGCAGAAGCTCGATCCGGAAACCAAACCTTCGTACCTGCAGGGCGAAGTCACGCGCCTGACGAATGCGATCACGGCGCTGGGCGCCGTCAACCTGGCCGCGGTCGAGGAGCTGGCCCAGGCCACCGCGCGCAAGCAATTCCTCGATGCCCAGAACAACGACTTGCTGGAAGCGATCGGCACGCTGGAAGGCGCGATCGGCCGCATCGACCGCGAATCGCGCGACCTGCTGCAGGATACCTTCGACCGCGTGAACGGCCATTTCTCCGAGCTGTTCCCGATCCTGTTCGGCGGCGGCACCGCCAAACTGGTGATGACGGGCGACGAGATCCTCGACGCCGGCGTGCAGGTGATGGCCCAGCCGCCGGGCAAGAAGAACGCCACCATCCACCTGTTGTCCGGCGGCGAAAAGGCGCTCACGGCCACCGCGCTGGTATTCTCGATGTTCCGCCTGAACCCGGCGCCGTTCTGCCTGCTGGACGAGGTCGACGCGCCGCTCGACGACGCCAATACCGAGCGTTTCTGCCGCATGGTCAAGCGCATGTCGGACCACACGCAGTTCCTGTTCATCTCGCACAACAAGATCGCGATGGAGATGGCCAACCAGCTGATCGGCGTGACGATGCAGGAGCAGGGCGTGTCGCGCATCGTGGCGGTTGACATGGAGACCGCGGCCGACCTGGCGGCCGCATGACAGCCCATGGGTGTGCGCAGGGCCATTTGGTATCATATTAAGAATTCAACGCATCCACCGCACTCGAGGCACACGCAGCATGAATGATTTTCAAATGAGTATCGCGGCGGCCGCCGGCGTTTTCGTCGTCGGCGTCATCGGCTACAACAAGTGGCAGGAGTACAAGGCAAGGAAGAGCGTCGAGCGCGCGTTTTCCTCGGACCATGACGACGTGCTGATGCAGCGCGGCGCCACCGAGCGCGCGCCGGTGGAGCCGGTCGAGCGCCATGAACCGGTGTTCGACGTCGACGCCGTCCCGGCCGCCGACCCCGCGGCGCCGGCGCCGGCGCCGGCCGCCTTCGAGCCGGGTCCGGACGTGCTGGCGGAACCCGTGGTGCATGCCCCGGCGCCGGCCCCGGCCCCCGCGGCAGGTGCGGCAGGTGCGGCGGCGGCGGCGAGCGTGCCGGCGGAGGCGCTGGCCCCGCTGGCCGGCGCCGCCCTGCCGGACAGCACCCCGGTTACTGCCCCCGCCGCGGGGGCGACCAAGCTGGCCGAGGAACTGGTCGACCCGCTGATCGACTGCCTGATCCCGCTGAATGCCGAAGGCCCGCTGCGCGGCGACCGCATCCTGCCGGCGCTGGCGAAGCTGCGCAGCGTCGGCAACAAGCCGGTGCACTTCGTCGGCCTGGCCGTGAGCGGCGACTGGGAACCCATCGTGCATGGCGGCGTGTACACCCGGCTGCAGGCCGGCGTCCAGCTGGCCACCCGCAGCACGGCCCTGAACGAGATCGAATACTCGGAAATGGTCACGCGCCTGCGCGCGGTGGCCGACGAGATCGGCGCCGAGCCGGAAGTGCCGGACATGATCGAGGTGATGAGCGAAGCGAAGAACCTGCACCGCTTCGTTGCCGGCCACGACGCCCAGCTGGGCGTGAACCTGGCCTCGAAAGGCGCGCCGTGGGCGATGTCGACCCTGATCGGCGCGCTGGAAAACCAGGGCTTCGACGTGCGTCCGGACGGCCGCTTCGCGATGCTGGACGGCGGCAGCGGCAAGACCGCGGGCGTGCTGTTCACGCTGTCGACCAACGTGACGCTGGGCGCCGAGACCACTTCGCGCCTGACCCTGCTGCTGGACGTGCCTTGCGTCGCGCCTTCGAAAGACGGCTTCGGCCGAATGGTCGCCTGCGCCAAGGCGCTGGAACTGCGCCTGGACGCCGCCATCGTCGACGACTTCGACCAGCCGCTGCTCGACAGCACCCTGGAAGAGATCGCGGGCCAGGTGCGCGAGTTCTACCAGGAGATGGACGCCGCCGACATCCCGGCCGGCTCGACCCGCGCGCTGCGCCTGTTCAGCTGAGGAGGACCCGTGGCTGAACAAGATCATTTGTCGCGCATGGCGTGGCTGGTCAAGGAACTGAACCACCACATCTATAACTACCACGTGCTCGACGCGCCGACGATTCCGGACGCCGAGTACGACAAGCTGTTCCGCGAGCTGCAAGCGCTGGAAGAAGCCCACCCGGAAGCGGCCTCGGTCGATTCGCCGACCTCGCGCGTCGGCGCCGCGCCGATCCCCGAATTCAGCCAGGTCACGCACGCGCTGCCGATGCTCTCGCTGAACAATGGATTCAGCGACGAAGACATCGCCAATTTCGACCGCAGTGTACGAAAAGGACTAGGCGCTTCGGCCAGCGAAATGCAAGTCGAATACGCCGCCGAACTGAAGTTCGACGGCCTGGCGATCAGCCTGCGCTATGAAAACGGCGTGTTCGTGCAGGCCGCCACCCGCGGCGACGGTTTCACGGGCGAAGACGTCACGGCCAACATCCGCACGGTGCGCGTGATTCCGCTGCGCCTGCACGGCGATGATATCCCTGAAGTACTCGAAGTGCGCGGTGAAGTCCTGATGTTCAAGCAGGACTTCGAACGATTGAATGGGCGCCAGCGCGACGCCGGGCAAAAGGAATTCGCCAACCCGCGCAACGCCGCCGCCGGCAGCCTGCGCCAGCTCGACGCGCGCATCACGGCCCAGCGCAAGCTGCGCTTCTTCGCCTACGGCATCGGCGTGCTGCAGGGCGCCGACATGCCGGAATCGCACTCCGGCGTCCTGGACTGGTTCGAGCGCCTCGGCCTGCCGGTCTCGAAAGAACGCGCGGTGGTGACCGGCTGCGCAGGCATCCTGGGCTACTTCCACGAGATCGGCCAGAAACGCGCGGCGCTGCCCTACGAGATCGACGGCGTGGTCTACAAGGTCAACCGCCTCGAAGACCAGGCCGAACTCGGCTTCGTCTCGCGTGCCCCGCGCTTCGCGCTGGCGCACAAGTTCCCGGCCGAGGAAGCCCTGACCACGGTAGCGGCGATCGACGTGCAGGTGGGCCGCACCGGCGCCATCACGCCGGTGGCGCGGCTGGTGCCGGTGTCGGTCGGCGGGGTCACCGTCACCAACGCGACCCTGCACAATGAGGACGAGGTGCGCCGCAAGGACGTGCGCGTGGGCGACACCGTCATCGTGCGCCGCGCCGGCGACGTCATCCCCGAAGTGCTGGCCGTGGTGCTGGAGCGCCGCCCGGTGCCGGAACCGATGGTCTACAAGCTGCCCGAATCCTGCCCGGTGTGCGGCTCGCACGTGGTGCGCGAAGAGGGCGAGGCCGTGGCGCGCTGCTCCGGCGGCCTGACCTGCGCCGCGCAGCGGAAAGAGGCGATCCGCCACTTCGCCGGGCGCCGCATGATGGACATCGAAGGCCTGGGCGACCGCTACATCGACAGCCTGGTGGAAGCGGACCTGGTGCACAGCGTGGCCGACCTGTACCGCTTGACGCTGGACGACCTGCTGCAAATGAAGCGCGTCGCCGACGAGCGCGACGGCACCACGCCCGAAACCGTCAAGCAGGGCAAGGTCGCGACCAAGTGGGCCGACAACCTGCTCGCCGCCATTGCCGCCAGCCGCCGTCCGCCGCTGGAACGGCTGCTGTTCGCGCTGGGCATCCGCCACGTCGGCGAGTCCACCGCCAAGACCCTGGCCGACTGGCTGGGCAGCCTGGCGCTGGTGCGCCGCTCGCCTGCCGCTCTGCTGCGCGTGCTGCCGGACATCGGCGGCACCGTGGCCGAGGCCATCGCCGACTTCTTCGCCGAGCCGAAGAACCAGCAAGCGCTCGATGCGTTGCTGGCCGCCGGCGTCGAACCGCAGGGGGAGCGCGCGCCGCGCGCCCAGCTGCGCGAAAAACTCGACCAAGTGCAGCTGCTGGCCGCCGCCGGCATCCCGAAACTCACCGAGCCGCGCGCGCGCCAGTTGCTGGACGGGCGCAGCCTCGACGACCTGGCCCACCTGACCATCTTCAGCGTGTTCGGCCTGCCGGCGCCGCTGGTGGCTGCGCTCGAACAATGGATGGCCGAACCCGTCAACCGCGAGCAGCTGCTGGCGCTGGCGGCGCTGCGGCGCGAACTGCTCGACCTGCTGCCGCAAGATGCCGCGCCGGAAGTAGCCGGTCCGATGTCGGGCAAGACCTTCGTGCTGACCGGGACGCTGCCGACCATGTCGCGCGACGCCGCCGCGGCCCTGATCGAACAGGCCGGCGGCAAGACCTCGGATTCGGTCTCGAAGAAGACCTCCTACCTGGTCGCCGGCGACAAGGCGGGCAGCAAGCTGGCCAAGGCCGAGAGCCTGGGCGTGACCGTGCTCGACGAAGCCGCTCTGCTGGCGCTGCTGGGCCCTGCGAATAACGATTCCACATCATCATCGGAGCAAGAATGACCGCAATCAGAAAGGCCGTATTCCCCGTCGCGGGTCTCGGCAGCCGCTTCCTCCCCGCCACCAAGGCCCAGCCGAAGGAAATGCTGCCCATCGTCGACAAACCGCTGATCCAGTACGCGGTCGAGGAAGCGGTCGCCGCCGGCATCACGGAAATGATCTTCATCACCGGCCGTAACAAGCGCGCCATCGAAGACCACTTCGACAAGGCCTACGAGCTCGAGTCCGAGCTGGAAGCGGCCGGCAAGCAGCAACTGCTGGACCTGGTGCGCGGCGTGATCCCGAAGAGCGTGAATTGCATCTACATCCGCCAGCCGGCCGCGCTGGGCCTGGGCCACGCCGTGCTGTGCGCCCGCCCGGTGGTCGGCAACGAGCCGTTCGCGGTCCTGCTGGCCGACGACTTCATGGATACGGCTGTCGGCCACAAGCCGGTGCTGGCCCAGATGACCGATTTGTACGCCTACGAGAAATGCAGCGTGCTGGCGGTGCAGGACGTGCCGCGCGAACACACGCGCCAGTACGGCATCGTCAGCGCCAGCGCCTACCGTCCGGACCTGGAGCTGGTCTCCGGCATCGTCGAGAAACCGAAGCCCGAGGATGCGCCCTCGACGCTGGCCGTGGTCGGCCGTTACGTGCTGTCGGGTTCGATCTTCGACCACCTGGCCACGCTCGGCAAGGGCGCCGGCGGCGAGATCCAGCTGACCGACGGCATCGCCTCGCTGATGGCGCGCGAACGCGTGCTGGCCTACCGCTACGCCGGACAGCGTTATGATTGCGGTTCCAAGCTCGGTTACCTGAAGGCCACCGCCGCGATCGGCATGAAGCACCCCGAAACGGCCGAGGGCTACGCCGAGTTCCTCCGGCATTTGTGCAAAGCGAGCACTTGAATGGCCATCCGCGAGATCCTCAGGATGGGCGACCCGCGCCTGCTGCGCGTGGCCGAACCCGTCACCGAATTCGACACGCCCGCGCTGCACGCGCTGGTCGCCGACATGTTCGAGACCATGCACGCGGTCGACGGCGCCGGCCTGGCCGCGCCCCAGATCGGCGTCAACCTGCAGCTGGTGATTTTCGGCTTCGGGAAAAACCAGCGCTATCCGGACGCGCCCAGCGTGCCCGAGACGGTGCTGATCAACCCGGTCTTGACGCCTTTGTCGGATGAGATGGAAGAGGGTTTCGAGGGCTGTCTGTCGGTGCCGGGCCTGCGCGGCAGCGTGCCCCGTCATATGCGTTTGCATTACGAAGGCGTCGATCAATATGGAAAACATATCAGTCGCGAGGTCGACGGCTTCCATGCGCGCGTCGTGCAGCACGAGGTCGACCATTTGCTCGGCATCCTCTACCCGATGCGCATCAAGGACTTTTCCCGCTTCGGCTTCACCGAAGTGATGTTTCCCGACCTCGACCCGAAGGCCGACGATTGAAGCTGAACCGTTTATATCAAATGCTTGCGCTGGCCGGCCTGGGCTTGTTTGCCGCCGGCGCGCAGGCGCAATCCACCCCGCCGGCTGACGGCGCGGGCGCCAAGCCCCTGTTCACCTGGCTCGACGCCACCCCGAAAAGCGAACTCTGGATCGACAGCGGCTTCGCCACTTGGCACTTTGACCGAGACAAGGACCTGAACGGCGCCAACCATGGCCTCGGCCTCGAATACCGCTTCTCGGGCACGATGTCGGCCACCGCCGGGCGCTTCTACAACAGCGACCGCGAGTACTCGAATTATGCCGGCGTGATCTGGCAGCCGTGGGCGCTGGGCCCGGTGCGCCTGGGCGCGGCTATCGCCGCCTTCGACGGCTACCCGAACATGCGCGACGGCGGCTGGTTCCCGGCGGCGATTCCGACTTTGACCTACGACTACAAGCGGGTCGGGGTCAATGTCGGGATCATTCCGAGCTACAAGGACCGCTTGTATGGCGGGATTTCGGTGCAGCTCAAGATCAAGCTGTTCTGATCTGCTGCGGCGACTGGTGGGCACAGTGTGCCTACGCCGGCCGCGCCCACCATCACGTCCGCATCAAGGCTGCGCCGAGTATGGCGACTTCCCACCATCGGCAATGAAGACATCGATCCGCGCCTCCAGCACCGGCAGCGGCACTGCCCCCATCTGCAGCACGGTATCGTGGAAGGCCCGGATATCGAACTTCTTCCCGAGCGCGCCTTCCGCCTTGGCGCGCGCGCCCATGATCGCCATCTGCCCCAGATAATAGGAGAGCGCCTGCCCCGGCCAGGAGATGTAGCGGTCCACCTCGGTCTCGATCTCGTGATCCGATAGCGCCGTATTGTCGTGCATGTAGGCCTGCGCCTGTTCGCGCGTCCAGCCCTTGGCGTGGATGCCGGTGTCGACCACCAGGCGTGCGGCGCGCCAGGCCTGGTAGCTCAGCATGCCGAAGGTTTCATAAGGTGTCTCGTAGATCCCCATCTCGCTGCCCAGGCGTTCGCAATACAGCGCCCAGCCTTCGCCGTAGGCCGAAATGTACGCCCTGCGGAACGGCGGCACGCCTTTCTGTTCCAGCGCCACCGGCATCTGGAAGGCGTGGCCCGGCGCCGATTCGTGCAGGGTCAGCGCCGGCAGGCTGTAGAGCGCGCGTGCCGGCAGGTTGTAGGTGTTGACCAGGTAGATGCCGGGACCGCCGCGCGCCGAGGTGTAGTAGGGCGCCTGGTCGGGCGGCACCGGGACGATGGCGAAGCGGCGCCGCGGCAGGTAGCCGAAGTACTGGTCGGCCTTGGCGTCGAACTTCTTGGCAATCCAGGCGGCGCTTTTCAAGAGTTCGTCCGGCGTCTTCGCGTAGAACTGCGGATCGGTGCGCAGGAAGGCCAGGAAGGCCGGCAGCTCGCCCTTGAAGCCTGCCTGCGCCATCGTCTGCTGCATCTCGGCGCGGATCTTCGCCATTTCGGACAGGCCGATCTGGTGGATCTGCTCGGCAGTCAATGACGTGGTCGTGTACTCGACGATCTTCGACTGGTAATACGCTTTCCCGTCCGGCAGGCTCTCGGCCGCCAGCGTGGTTCGCGCCCCGGGCACGTAGTCATCGCGCATGAAGCCCAGCGCCGCCGTGTAGGCCGGTTGCACCTTCTCGCGTATCAGGCGCAGGCCCTCGGCGCGCAGCGCTTCCTGCTGGGCCGCCGGGATGGTCGCGGGCATGGACTTGAAGGGCGTGTAGTAGACGGTGTCGCGCGGGTCTTTTGCTTCGCCGATGGCCTTCAGGGGTGCGTCGCGCCCGGCGAGGGTCACCTTCGGCGGCGTGAAGCCGCGCGCCAGGCCGGCGCGCATGTTGACGATTTCTTCGCTGAAGTAGCGCGGCAGGTCGGCCAGCTGGGCCAGGTAAGTCCGGTATTCGGCTTCGTTCTTGAGCGGGCGGCGCGCGATGTAGGTGATGTCGCTCCAGAAGGCGCTGTCCGCGTTCACCGGCTGCTCGTATTCACGGAAGCGCTGGGCCTCGGCAAAGGCCGCGATCTGGGCGCGGTAGACCGCGTAGTTGATTTTCTCCGGCGCCGACAGGCCGGCCCCGTCGATGCCGTCGAGGCGGCGCAATACCTCCTGCCAGTAGGCCAGGCGCGTCGCCTGGGTGCGGGCGTCGACGCGTGCCAGTTCGCCGCGGGCCTCGCCGGGCGCATCCTCGTCCCAGGCCAGGCGCTGGCCGATGCGCCATTTCCATTCGTCCTGGTAGATGGTGCGGAAACGCGCGTCGGCGGCGCCCGTGGCAGCGGCGGCGGTGTCGGCGTGGGCGGGCGCGGTGGCGAGGATGGAACCGGAGAGGGCAAGACAGACGAGGGCGGCCAGCGTGGTGCGCTTCATGAATTTCCTTGTGACGGTATTTACTCGGTTACTATTTCTTCTAGTAAAAATGCAGTGACAATAGTAAGCGTTTTTCATCGTTTGCCGCCAGCACAGCCTGGCTGTCGCGGTCTTGTCATGCCTCTGTCGGCCGGCTGTCGTGGACGGCCATGGAAAATGCGCCTCAAGCGAGGCTGGTCGCAGCAACAGCTGGCCGATGCCAGCGGCCTGAGTGCCCGGACCATCCAGCGGATGGAAACCGGTCACCCCGGCAGCATGGAATCGATCAAGTGATCTTTGTCTTCGACCGCCATTTCGGCGGCGCCTGGGAGCGCGCCCAGGTCGAGAAGATCCTGGGCCGTCCGCTGTGAGCCGCTGCGAGACTTACAGGCGCTTGACCTTGCCGTAGGCCTCGCCGGCCTTCCACGCCGGCATCGCCGCGGCATTCCCCACCGCGTACCCCAGGTTCAGCGTGAACTGCGCCTGCTGCACCATGCCCGACAGGTCCCAGTTCGGGTCGTATTGGTCGCTGACCTGGTGGTAGTCCTTGGTGAAGGCGCGCATCTTCTCGCCAGCCCCCTGCGCGTGCTCGAACTCGAACTTGCCGTCACCCGAGAACACCGCCGAGCCGACGTTAAAGGCCGGCACGCCCGCCTTGGCGAAGTTGAAATGGTCGGCGCGGAAGTAGGCGCCGCCCAGGTCGGGTACCGGCGCGGCCAGCGTCAAGCCCATCCCTTTCGCCACCGCGGCCGAGGTGTCATACAAGGAGCTGCGCTCGGCGCCGGCGACGCCGATGTCGCGCGTGCGGCCGACGAAGTTCATGCTGTCGAGATTCAGGTCGGCGGCGGTCTTCGCCAGCGGCCACAGCGGTGCGCGGACCCAGGCCAGGCTGCCCAGCAGGCCTTGCTCCTCGGCGCAGGGCCAGAGGAAGATCTGGGTGCGCTTGGCCGGATGCGCCACGGCGGCCTGGGCCATCGCCAGCAGGGCGGCGCTGCCGGAAGCATTGTCGATGGCGCCGTTCCAGATGTGGTCGGGCTTGCCGTTGTGGGCGTCGATGCCGAGGTGGTCCCAGTGCGCCGAATAGATTACGGCCTCGGCGCGCAGCTTGGGGTCGCTGCCGGGCACCATCGCCGCCACGTTGTATTCCGTCACCTGGCGCACCGCGCTCTTCAGCTCGGCGTGCGCCGTGACCTTGAGCTCGACCGGCTTGAAGCCGCGCACTTCGGCGGCCGCGCGCAGCTTGTCCAGGTCCTGGCCGGCGGCCGAAAACAGGGTACGCGCGAAATCCTCGCTGATCCAGCCCTGCAGCGCGTTGCCGGCGCCGGCCAGGTGGAATTGTTCGTGTGAGAAACTGTTTGTCGGCACGCTCCACGGGTAGGAGGCCGAGGCCGTGGTGTGGATCAGGAGGATGCCGGCCGCGCCCTTGCGCACCGCTTCCTCGAACTTGTAGGTCCAGCGGCCATACCAGGTCAGCGATTTGCCGGCGAAGCGCTGCGGCTCGGCCGCGGTCGGCTGCGGATCGTTGACCATCGCCACCAGCAGCTTGCCCTTCACGTCGACGCCCTGGAAATCGTTCCAACCCTCGTCCGCGGCATCGATGCCGTAGCCGACGAACACGACGGGCGCAGACAGGGCCGTCTGCGCCTGGCCATTGCCGTTGCCGTAGACCGCTTCCTGGCCGAAGGCGGTGGCGAGCTGCTTGCCGCCGGCCTCGAAGCGCAGCGTGCTGCCGGGCAAGGTCTTCTGGCCGATCATCTCGACCTTCTGGCGGTAGGCACTGCCCGCCACCGGCTTCAGGCCGAGTGCCGCGGCCTGGGCTTCCAGGTAGCGCACCGCCAGTTCGCCGCCGCGCTGGCCGGTGCCGCGGCCTTCGAGCAGGTCGTCGGCCAGGAAGGCGAGGTGGGCGCGCAGCGGCGCCTCGAGCACGGTCTGGGCGGAGGCGGTCCGGGCCGGCATGGCGGCGGCGGCCAGCAGGCCGGCCCCCAGCAGCATGGCGTTCAGGCGGGAAAATCGGCGGGCAGAATGGATGGGCATGGATCGCAACGGAAGAGTTCGACAAGCCTGCGATCTTAGCACCGGCACCAGGCGGGCGCGAGCGTCATGGCAGGATTGACACTCTTTAAAAAAACCATGTCCCGGACTCAGGCTATAATCGCCCTGACGGCGCTGCCTGGACAGTGCCGCATGCCAAAAGAACTCGAATCCGAAACCCCTGAATGGACAAAGACGATTACAGAGCGCAGCCCGCAAGCGCAGGCCCGGCTTCGGATGGGCCGCGTCCGGATCACGCACGGCCACTCGTGCGGAACTGGGCGCGCCTGGGTCGGCAGCTCGTGCCGCTGATCGGCGAAAACGGTTTTGGCGCACTGTTCGGCCGTTCGCTGCGCCTGGTGGTGCCGGCGTACGCGTGGCTGAGCATGGACCCGTCGCGCAAGACGAGTGCAACGCTGCTGGCCGGCCTGGAAGCGGACCTGGCAAAGGTCGATGCGGACAGCGCCGCCGCGGCCAACGAAGAACTGACGAGCACGTTCACCCGCCAGCTCGGTGCCCTGATCGGCACCGGCCTGACCTCACGCTTGCTGGCGGAGAGCGCGGATGGAGACGAGCAGCAACAGAATCAACAGGAGCACAAGTAATGAGCGAGAAAGTAACCTTGGGAAAACTCAGCACTGGCGTACCGGGGCTCGACGTTCTCCTCGGGGGTGGCTTGAGCGAATTTTCGTTCACGCTGATTGCCGGCGCGCCGGGCAGCGGCAAGACCACGCTGGCGCACCAGATCATGTTCGCGCTCGCCGGACCGGAGCGCCACGCCCTGTTCTTCACCGTGCTCGGCGAGCCGCCGCTGAAGATGCTGCGCTACCAGCAGCAGTTCTCGTTCTTCGACATGGACAAGGTGGGGCCCGGCATCCGCTACGTGAACCTGGCCGACGACCTGCGCGCCGGCGACTTCAGCGGCGTGCTCGAACGCATCATGCGCGAGGTCGAGGACTTTTCGCCGAGCCTGGTGTTCGTCGATTCCTTCCGCTCCGTGGTGCAGACCGGGCGCAGCGGCAACGAAGGCCTCTGGGACCTGCAGCATTTCATCCAGGAACTCGGCTCGCGCATGGCGACCTGGCAGGCCACGACTTTCCTGATCGGCGAATACACCCAGGCCGACGTCGAGGCCAACCCGATCATCACGGTGGCCGACGGCATGATCGCGCTGTCGCACAACCAGGAACACGACGTCGTGGTGCGCAAGGTGCGCGTGGTCAAGATGCGTGGCCAGGCCCACATGGGCGGCTCGCACACGATGCGCATCACCGGCGACGGCATCCGCGTCTACCCGCGCCTGCTGCCGTTGGTGAAGGCGGCCTACACCGACGCCAACGGCGATCCGCGCCGCATCCCGACCGGCGTGGCCGGCCTGGACCAGATGCTGCACGGCGGCCTGCCGCTGGGCCACACGCTTCTGGTGTCGGGGCCGACCGGGGTCGGCAAGACCATTCTCGGCACCCAGTTTCTGCAGGCCGGCGCGGCCAGCGGCGAGCACGGCGTGGCGGTGTACTTCGAAAAGCATACGGCGCGCCTGCACAATGCGGCCCTGGTCGGCATGATCCGGGCCGGCCACGTGACGGTGCTGGATTCGCTGTCGCTGTCGCTGTCGATCGAGGAATTGATGGACGACCTGGTCGAGACCATCGAAGCCACCGGCGCGACCCGGGTCGTGATCGATTCGTTGTCCGAGATCGGCCTGTACCTGGCGCCGGAATTCCGCCATGACCTGCGCCTGACCGTGTTCCGCACGCTGTCGGTGCTGGCTTCGCGCGGCGTGACGGTGCTGATCACGGCCGGCCACGAACAGAGCGAGCCCGGCCTGAGCTTCTCGATCGACAACCTGTGCTTCCTGGCCGATGCCGTGCTGGCGATGCGTTTCGCGGAAGTCGACGGCAGGCTGTGCAAGTTCATGACGATGGTCAAGGTGCGCGGCGTCGCCCACAGCAACGAGCTGCGTGGCTACCACATCACCGACGCCGGCCTCGAGGTCGACGAACACACCGCGCCCTACGACCGGGTGATGAGCGGCTGGCCCACGCCGCGCGTGCTGCACAAGTAAGGAAAGAGCATGGGAACGTACCAGGAAGAATCAGGACCTTCGGAGCAACGTTCCCTGGACGGTCCCGCACGCCAGTCCGGCGACGTGCCGGACAACTTCCTGCTGCGCCGCATCGACGCGCTCGAGGCCGAACTGGCGGTGGCGCGCGCCCAGGCCCGGCGCCATGAGGACGAGTGCCGCGACACCCGGATCCATCTGGAGCGCCTGCGCGAAGCCAACGAGCACCTGGTGCTGGCCACCTTCAACGCCGAACACCTGCGCGAGGATGCCGAGGCGGTCAACCGGCGCCAGAACGAATTCCTGGCCATGCTGGCGCACGAGCTGCGCAATCCGCTGGCGCCGATCAGCATGGCGGCCTCGCTGCTGAACACCTTGCCGAACGCCGGCGCCCAGATGAGCAACCTGTCGCGCGTGATCGGGCGCCAGGTCGACCACATGGCGCGCCTGCTCGACGACCTGCTGGACGCCGCGCGCATCAGCAGCGGCAAGATCACGCTGTCGGTGCAGCCGCTGCTGCTGTCGGAACTGATCCAGCACGCGGTCGAGACCATCCAGCCGCGCATCCAGGAAAGGCGCCAGCGCCTGGAGGTCGAACTGCCGCCGGCGCATGACGCGCTGGTGGTCGAAGGCGACCGCGTGCGCCTGACCCAGGTGTTCACCAACCTGCTCGGCAATGCCTCGAAGTACACCGGCGACGGCGGCCTGCTGCGCATCGCGGTCGGCAGGGAGGACGGCGAGGCGGTGGTGGTGGTGGAAGACGAGGGCATCGGCATGGCGCCGGACGTCATCCCGCACATCTTCGACCTGTTCACCCAGGGGCCGCGCTCGCTGGCGCGCTCCGAGGGCGGGCTGGGCGTCGGCCTGAACGTGGTGCGCAACCTGCTGGCCATGCACGGCGCCAGCGTGCGCGCCGACAGCGCCGGCCTGGGTCATGGCAGCCGCTTCACGGTGCGCCTGCAGCGCTCCTCGAAAACGCTGCAGGCGCCGGCACCCCAGGCCGCCGCCCCGTCCGGCGCGCTGCGCCGCATCCTGCTGGTCGAGGACAATCTCGACGCCTGCGACACCCTGGCCGGCTTCCTCGCCGCCGAAGGCCACCAGGTGCACTGCGCCCACGACGGCCGCAGCGGGCTGGATGCCGCGCTGGCGCAGTCCTGGGACGTGATCATCTGCGACATCGGCCTGCCCGGACTCGATGGCCTGGACCTGATCAAGGCGGTGCGCGCCAGGGCGGGCGCGGACGGCGGGCAGCGGCCGTATGCGATCGCGCTGTCGGGCTATGGACAGGACGAGGACCGCGAACGCGGGCGGCAGGCCGGCTTCGACCATTACCTGGTGAAGCCGGTGTCGGCGGCAGGCTTGCGGGCGCTGATTGCGGGGCTGTAGGGG
>Ga0265780_10000867_pt1 | contig 44689 bp, 46 predicted proteins | sample P1T30metagenome_FD_192432 | JGI IMG/M metagenome (GOLD analysis project Ga0265780, IMG submission 192432) | Plant litter microbial communities from East Loma Ridge, Irvine, California - P1 T30 | ecosystem: Environmental > Terrestrial > Plant litter > Unclassified | place: USA: California... | reverse complement strand
TTAAATTTTTACCTTTTACCATATTTATTTATCTTTACTTTTCAGTTTTTCAAAATCAAAACTTAAAACCACAAATGGAACAGAAAATACATCAGGGCAGAAACATCAAAAGGTTCAGGGAAATGTTAGGCATCAAGCAGGATGCGCTGGCTTTTGACCTGGGTGAAGACTGGAACCAGAAGAAAATATCAATACTCGAACAGAAAGAAACCATCGAAGATTCTTTGCTTAAGCAAATATCGGAAGTTATTAAAATTCCTGTAGATGCGTTTAAAAATTTTGATGAAGAACAGGCTGTTAATATTATTTCCAATACTTTTCAAGATGATGCAGTAGCTTATGCTGAACAATATAAATGTACTGTAAATCCTCTTGATAAGATCATCCAGTTACACGAAGAAAAAATAGCCCTTTACGAAAGGATGCTGAAAGAAAAAGATGATATGATGGCAAGGCTGGAAGACCTGATTAAATTAAGGTAAAACAAAAGTGTTTCAGCTGGAAGAATTGGCGAAAACCCTTAAAAACTATTAAATTTTTACCTTTTACTATATTTATTTATCTTTACTTTTCAGTTTTTCAAAATCAAAACTTAAAACCACAAATGGAACAGAAAATACATCAGGGCAGAAACATCAAAAGGTTCAGGGAAATGTTGGGCATCAAGCAGGATGCGCTGGCTTTTGACCTGGGTGAAGACTGGAATCAGAAAAAAATATCAATACTCGAACAGAAGGAAGTTGTTGAGGACCACCTGCTTCAGAAAATATCTGAAGTTTTAAAAATCCCTGTAGAGGCGTTTAAAAACTTTGATGAAGAACAGGCTGTTAATATTATTTCCAATACTTTCGCAGAACATGCTTTTAGTAATTCTTTTAATTACGGAACCATTAATTTACATCCTATTGATAAGCTGATTATGCTTCATGACGAAAAAATAGCCCTTTATGAAAGGATGCTGAAAGAAAAAGACGATATGATGTCAAGGCTGGAAGACCTGATTAAATCCAGGTAAAGTATCTTCATAAATGGACAAGATAGAAAATTCCCCTGAAATTATTTTCAGGGGAATTTGTATCACATTTATGTATTTAGAATCCTTCGCGATCGTTTTATTATATCAAAAAATTATGGTTATTAGTTGTTACCCTGGCGATAATTGATATATTATTTTTTTATGATCGACTGAGATTCCGAAGGGGATTTTACGATATACACTCCTTTAGGAAGTTCTGAAATATCTGCCTGGTTTACACCTTTCCTGGCCTCAATGGTTTTCACCAACTGTCCGGACTGGCTGTATACATCAAACTTTGTATTTTCCACTGCTTTAATGGTAAGGGGACCGCTTGTAGGGTTAGGATAAATACTCAGTTCTTTTTTAGAAGCTTGTACATCATTGGCAGATAATACAATTCCTGTATCTTTTACCCAGGTAAAGGCGTCTAAGGCAAGGTATTGATAACCTCCACCCGCTGTAATCTGTATTTGGTCCAGGACAATATTACTGTAATTCTGCCCATTAAGATTAGTCATGTCAATAAGGGTAAACCCTTTTGTAACTGTGGCTGAAGTGTTAAAACCTGCAGTTTTGGTCTGGGTAAATTTAGTTACTCCATTTAATTTTCCGGTGATAGTCAATGTTCCGGTCACAGTTAAATTAAGGTTGGCAGCAGAGGCATATATCCAGAATCTGTTTACTTTAAATAAGTTAGAAGTCGTCCTAATACTGAACGATGTACCCTGAGACTGGTTTAATGTACCGGAATTGTCAATATATCTGTTGTCTGCAGTTGTACCGCCCCATCCGGAGTTTGGGTAATTTGCCTGGATATCATAGATATTCACATTAGACAGAATATTGAAGATGACTCCATTGTCTGTAAAGCTTGCGCTTCCATGAGTTTCAGTTTCAAAAGTCTCCGTACTGGTTTGTCCGAATGAAGACAGGGATATAAAGAGGCTGCAGATAGCATAAAGTATAGTATTTTTCATATTGAATTTAAATTTAGGTTTAAACTGATTTATGGTCGTGAAGGAAAGATTCCCTGTACACAGATAATATAATTTATTCCCAGATAAGGAGACATATTATCAATAGGTAAATTCGCACCTGTAAAGGTTACTGAAGCCGTATTGATTACAGTATCCGGAGCAGCATCTGTAAAGCTTGGAACAGCTGTGAAATCTCTTCCGGCCTGTGTTCCTGTAATGGCAATGGATGAAGCAGAAGATGGCGTGGCTGTATTTGCATTTGTGTTTGAAACTTTCAGCTGGCTTATCACTGAGGGCAGATTACTGCTCAGAATCGTAGTTTGTGTACTTCCTGCCGCCTCGCCCAAATTAATATTTTTTCCGGTTGTAGAATTTCCTGTACCGAACGGAGCACGCCCGTTAAGATTAGGCAAAGCAAAATTTGTAACACCGTCCCCTCCATATGTAGTTCCTAAGATCGCAAAAAGGGCTGTGTACTGATTAATGCTTAATAAGATGCCGTTGCAGAGCATATATCCTTTCGGTGCAAAGTTACCGGCAAATATTTTAATGGTTCCTAATAGTTCATCGTCCATGATTGTTGTATTTGATGATTAGCAATATTTGTTATAATTATGGTCTTGAAGGATAAATGCCTTCTACACAGATGATATAGGTTAATCCAAGGTAAGGAGACATATTGTTGACAGGGATATTCTGGCCTATAAACAATACAGATTGCGGATTAAGAACTGTATCTGGTGCAGCATCTGTAAAACTTGGTACTGCCGTAAAATCTCTTCCTTCCTGTGTTCCTGTAATAGCAATTGAAGCAGATGCTGCAGGTGTTGCTGTATTAGCATTAGAATTCGAAACTTTCAGTTGGCTGCTGAAACTTGGCAGGTTTTGAACCATTATTGTATTTTGTGTAGTTCCTCCCAATTGTCCTAGAACATAAGGATTTCCTGCACCGATAGGAGAGCGCCCGTTCAGGTTCGGTAAGGCAAATGTTGTCTGTCCGTCACCTCCGTACGTAGTTCCTAAAATTGAATAAAGAGCTGAATATTGTGCAATACTTAATAAAGCTCCGTTACATAACATGTAACCTCTTGGTGCGAAATTTCCCGCGAAAGTCTTAATGACTCCCATTAATTCATCGTCCATGATAATATATTTTTCAGTTTTAAATGTTCCTACTCTCTTACCGGCTTTTCGGATACCGCCGTAATATTAATGTCTTATTGACAAGCCAAAGTAACAACAATCAACCGTCCTGCTATAGCGTAGAAAATACCAAATTACAGATTACGTATTTCTACGGATAGGCTGTAAAGGTATTAATAAATCACATTATTGTGTATATTAATTAACATTAATTTCATGTTATATTTGAATTATTGATAATTATATGTTTTTATTGAATATTGAAATATGAAAAGTAGTGTGTTTTATTGAAAAGTTAATATTTTATAAATTCTTTTGCATGGCGGGTTTGCTTACAGTAGACAGCTTTTTTAAACAGCTTTATTTGATAAGAATATTTCATAATTTTTTATGAAGAGAGCGGAATTGGAATACGACAAACAGATGAGGAAAAGCGAATAATGAATGTCTGGATGTTTACAGATAAGATAAATTTTTAATTTTTAAAGTTATTCCGTGCATACACGCACTATTTACTATTTTTGTAACAATCAATTATAATAGAATGAACGGATCCGTAACATCAGAACTTAGAAATCATATTGCCGAAATAACCTTCGGAACACCTAAAAGCAATGCGCTTCCCGGAGCCGTTCTTGAAAAGCTGGCACAGACCATCATGGAGGAAGGCACAAAAGAGGAAGTAAAAGCAATCCTTATAAAAAGTGAAGGTGAGAAAGCTTTCTGTGCCGGGGCAAGTTTTGATGAGCTTCTGGAAATTGAAGAGCTGGAAAAATCAAAACAGTTTTTCGGTGGTTTTGCAAAAGTGCTCAATGCCATGAGAAACTGCGGTAAGATTGTGGTGGTAAGGGTTCAGGGCCGGACTACCGGTGGCGGGGTCGGGATTGCCTGCGGGGCAGATTACTGTTTTGCCACCCAAGATGCTGCACTGGCATTAACGGAAATCAATCTGGGGATCGGGCCGTTTGTAATCGGGCCGTATGTAGAACGGAAAATCGGGAAATCCCAGTTTTCAGCGATGGCAATTGATGCAGATTTCAGATCGGCAGCATGGGCAGAGCAACACAATGTATATCATTCAGTTTCGGAGAATATTGCAGAAATGGATGCAAAGCTGGAGAAATTTTTAGAGATTTTGGCTTCAAGGAGCAGTGAGGCTTTGGCTTTAATTAAAAAAGTTTCTTGGGAAGGAACAGAATATTTCAATGAACTGATGCCGGCAAGAATTCACATGAGCGCAAGCCTGATTCTTGAAGACTCTGCCAAGAAAAATATTGCCTCTATTAAAGAAAGACTGAGAGCAAAATAATACTATATTCTTAATGAATAACGAAAAACCGCTGATTAATCCGGCGGTTTTTTAATGGAAGGGATAATCGGTATATCTTCTGTAACTTCCCGTTTCAGCATTGATTTTAATGATGTCTTTATTTCCGGAATCTTCCCTTTCCTCCATAAAAATATAAAATCTTCCGTTTCGCTGGATTTCCATTCCACACAGAATTTCAGACATCCAGTGCTTATTTTTCCTGTTATTCTGAAATATATAGCTTGCCATGTCCTTATTTATTTTCGAGCGCCTGGATACTGCTTCATATTCTTCACTTTGAGGGTTGATGATTTTTACCCTGTTTTCTTTTTCTGTTTCCAGCCATGCCTGCTCTTTTGAAATGACTCCATTGCTTTCGTTTTTATTAATAGTACAGCTTTCGGACAGTAAGCACTCATAACCTCCGGTATAACCCATCATCGAATAATGGAGACCTGCAATGTGATGATATCCTGAAATATAAAATTTCAGATGGTTTCTCGTAGTCACCACAAGAGTATCGCTTTTAAGGAATTTTCTGTATGGAATCTTTACAGACATCAGTGAATTTTCTTTAAGACCGGTTTTGATGGTTGAATCTTTGATCAGCTTTTGATTCCGTAAAATCTGAAATGTAAGTGTACTTATTTCTTTTGTACTGAAGTCTGCAAACCTGATTTCCGGCTGTTCTGTAATGAACGGAACAGAATCGCATTTTTCCGAATAGGCAATAGAATCTTCTTCTGCTTTCTTTTTTCTCAATGAGCTTGAAACATTCCATGCAATAATGACTGCTGCTATAATCCCGAAAATGAAGCCGAATAATATCAGTAGAATCTTTAGAAATCTTTTCATATCTTCTGAAGAACAGATTTTTTTAAAGTTAAATAATTAAACAGTCAGAATTAAAAGCCGGATAAAAATTGTAAAAAATATTTTGAGAATTAAAATTTAATTTTAACTTTGCAATTCAAAGTTCTTTATATGGATTCAAAAAACTATCACGAAGACTTATCACATATCCGTTCTATGATGGAACGCTCCTCCAGATTTATTTCTCTGAGTGGCTTATCCGGAGTGGTAGCAGGTTTGGCAGCTATTATTGGTGCCAGTTATGTGTATTTTGTTTTTAAAAGAGAGGGAATTGATTATTTTAATGGAGAAAGAAATATTTTCGGGCCGGCTCTTACAAAGGAACTTGTACTGGTAGGAACTTTGATTCTGTTGGTGGCCTTGCTCAGCGGATATATTTTTACCGCTGATAAAAGCAGAAAGAAAGGACTGAAAATCTGGGATGCTACAACACGGCGCCTGTTGATTACCTTTGCCGTGCCGTTGGTCTCAGGTGGTATATTCTGTCTGGCTCTTCTTTATCATCACCTTTTTGTTTTTGTGGCTCCGGCAACGCTGATCTTTTACGGCTTGGCTTTGGTAAGTGCAGAAAGATATACGCTGACCGATATAAAATACCTGGGCTACTGCCAGATCGTATTGGGATTTATCTCCTTATTCATTCTTGGGTGGGGACTGCTGTTCTGGACAATCGGTTTCGGCATCCTGCATATTGTGTATGGCATGATTATGCACAGGAAATATAAATAACAATATAAGAATAAGATGCACCTAAAATTATTTTCAGATGTGCTGTAAACTGTAATCCGATTATGATCAATATAAATCAACTCAATAAAGAATTCGAAAGCCGTGTAAGACTGGGCATTATGTCTGTTCTTATGGTTAACGACTGGGTTGATTTCCCTGAAATGAAAAGCCTGCTGGAAATTACCGACGGAAACCTGGCCAGCCACAGCAATGCATTGGAAAAATCCGCTTATATTGAAGTGAAAAAGGAGTTTGTCGGGAAAAAACCCCGGACTTCTTACCGCGTGACACAAAAGGGACGGGAAGCTTTTACCGAACACCTGGATATGCTGGAGAAATTATTAGGAAGATAAAAGAGTTAAATTTTTTTATCATTTAACTTTGAAAAGCAAAGTACTTTTAAATATAAAACTTAGAATTATGACAACAGAAAAAGAAAAATCAACCATTATTTTCGCGGTGCCGTTTGTATTATTAGTCGCAGCAGTTTTCGGAAACCTTTTTGTAGAAGGGTGGAACTGGTCGCCCTTCGATTTTAGCATTGCGGCAGCATTGCTTTTCGGAACTGCTTCCTTTATCAACCTGGTCATCAGGTCGAAGAAATCCCTTCGGTATAAATTAATGGTTTCCGCAGCCATAATTCTGGTGCTGGCCGTGGTATGGGTTGAACTCGCAGTGGGAATTTTCGGGAGCCCGGTTGCCGGAAGCTGAAATTAAACTGCATATTGTTAAACTGTAGATTTCAAAAAAAACAGTAATTACAAATGAACAGGAAAACATTTTTGAAAAGACTCGCGCAGCTTTCCCTCATCGGTGCTTTTCCCATGCTGTATTCATGGCAGATCGAACCGTTCTGGCTGGAATTTGTGGAAAGAAAACTCCCTGTTAACAATTTGCCTGACGATTTGGAAGGTAAAGTCCTGATGCAGATTTCAGATTTACATGTGGGAGACCGTTTTGACTGGAATTTTCTGATCGATTCTTTTCAGAAAGCAAAAAAATACAGCCCGGATTTCGTCGTCTATACAGGTGATTTTGTAAATCACGGAAATGCTGAAGAAAGGGAATCCCTTAAAAAAGTACTGCATCATGCAGTTTTAGGAAAGCTGGGAACCTTTGGAATTCTTGGTAACCATGATTACGGAACCGACTGGAGTGAAGCAGATGTTGCCGAAAGTATCTCTGAAATAGCAGAAAATTCCGGAATTAAAATGCTGAGAAATGATCAGGAAGAAAGTCACGGATTGCATTTCATCGGTTTCGAAGATCTTTGGTCGCCCAATTTTGCTCCGGAAACAGTAATGGGAAATTATGATCCTTCAAAAGCGAATATCATTCTTTGCCATAACCCGGATGCGTGCGATCTGAATATCTGGAACGGTTACCGGGGCTGGATTTTAAGCGGGCATACCCACGGCGGGCAATGCAGGATTCCCGGTATAATTACGCCGCTTGTTCCTGTAAAAAACCGGAATTATATCTCCGGCGAAGTTGATCTGCAGAATGGAAGGATACTCTACATCAACCGAGCGCTGGGACATTCTTTTCAGGTCCGTTTTATGGTGCGCCCGGAAATTACAGTTTTCACTTTAACTCAGGCTTAATCTTATGAAAGAAAAAAATATTTTATTAATCGGAAAATCATCCTTCTGGATTTCTTTTTTATTGGGAAATATCTGTCTCTTCGGATATGTTATTACAAAGAATGATGGATTTGCGATGTGTGGTTATCTCCTGTTGATTTTCGGTACGATAATAAATTTGTTAGTCATCTTATGTTTGGTGACTTACGGATTAATCAATAAATCCCAACTCAAAATCTGCATGAAAGCTTCGATGATCATTTGCATTAACATTCCTATTGCAATTATATATTTCTATGTAGGAATTTCCCTTTTAAATATCTAAACTATGAAAAAAATACGTGTTCAATTTCTTCTTTTTGTGTATGATAAAACACAAAAATTATACAGGAAATATTTCAAGAAAAAGAAAAGGCAGTGGCAGTTTACAGAAAAACAGCTGCTGGAATTTCAGGAAGATTCTTTGGGCAGAAAACTTGGAGAATTTTACAGGAAACACGGTTTTACCATGATTCCTAAAATGGAAGATCATGATGTTCACCATCTGATTACCGGATGCGGAACCTGTTTTGAAGATGAAATCGCCATGCAGTTCCTTCTTCTCGGAAACGGAAAACTGAACGCCCATCTTTTGGCAGCCATCGTTTTAGGCTCTGTGATTTTGCCGGAATATTACAAAATATACATCAAAGCGTATCAAAAAGGTAAAAATATGCGTCCGTTTTACCATTGGGATTTTGAAGCACTTCTCTGGCAGAATTTCGAAAACCTGAAAGATTTTATCCAGCAGAAAAATACACCGGTTTTATATTAAATCATGAAAAATATAAAGTTTAACCCGATAGGAAAGAATACATTTCTGATTTCATGGATATTCGGAACGGTTATTTTGTTAGGATTTCTGATGACGCAATCGGTTTTTTTTGCCTGGATGGGATTTTATTATGTAATAGCAGCATGTATTTTTAATTTAATCGTGTTTTTTTCTGAACTGTTAATTTTCGTCACCGATGTGACAGATAAAAAGTCCCACGGAAATTCTGCGTTGCTTATTCTCCTTAATATTCCGGTCGCATTACTGTATCTCTTCATCTTCATTCAATTATAAATCTTAAAAATCATGAAAACACATCACTATATATTTCTTACCACCGCCCTGTTCGTGATCGTATTTTACGATCAGAATATAGGCCTTAACCTCGGAATTATCGGGATTTTCTATGCACTCCTCACTTTTATCAGAACTCCGGTAAGGAACAGGTCAAAAACCTTTATTTTACTTTTCGTAACCAGTATTCTGTCAAGTGCAGCATTTGCGTGGTACGGAGATTTCCCTTCCTTGCTGGCGGTGGTAAGTTCCCTTTTACTTTTAGGCTACCGGTCTAAAAACAGAAGGATGAAAATCCTTTTACTGGTTCCGGTAGTCATTGTTAACGGTTTTACGGCATTGTGCAGGTTCTTCAGTTTTGATGAGTGGCTGCCCAAAAGGAATGTCTCCGGGCTTTGGCAGAAGACACTGGCTTTTTTCCTGATTCCCCTTATCCTGGTTTCTGTTTTCTTTGGGGTTTATTCTGCGGGAAGCGACCATTTTGCCGGTCTGTTTACCAATGTGGAAATCGATATTAATTTCTGGCAGCTGATCTGCATGATTGTATTAGGATTTTTTATTGCCTTTAATTACTGGAACTATGCCGTGGAAAAATTAATCTACAAAAGCAACTCCATCCTGGATAATGATTTCAAAAAGAGGGATAAAAACCTGAAACCAACGTATTCTTTTCTTGATCTGGATGCTGAGAGAATGAGCGGTGTAATTTCTTTTTTCACCCTCAATATCCTGCTTATATTTTTTATTGCCACTTACAATTATGAACAGTTTTATGAAACGGCAAAAACGCCGGGCCAGCTTTCAGAAGAAACCCACGAAAGGGTAAATGCAGTGATCCTGTCCATCATAATGGCCATTTTAGTGATTATGTTTTATTTCAAATCCGGTTTTAATTTTGATCCGAAAGCAGGGCTGATGAAAATCCTGGCCAAAGTCTGGATTGTTCTGAATGCCGTACTCATTATTTCTGCCATGGTAAAAAATTCAGAGTATATCATCAACTACGGATTTACTTATAAGCGATTGGGGGTTTATGTATTTCTGGTGCTTTCATTGATCGGCTTAATCACAGCTTTCGTCAAAATCCAGCTGCAGAAAAGGAATGCCTTTCTTTTCAATACCATGGCGTGGTATTTCTATGCAACAATTCTCATCTGCAGCTATATCAACTGGGGCGGTATTATCACTGCTGAAAATATGAAGCGTCAAAACTTTGTTTCAGAATATCATCAAAATGAAATCAACTTTAATGAAAAGCAGCTTCTGAAATATGCAGAAGAGAAGAACGATTTAAAATTAAAAGCCAAAATTCTGAATAAGGTAAAACCGCAGCAAAACGAAAAGTTCCTTTCCAGAATCCTCTATTATCAGACCCTACATTAACCTGATGCAATACTGAATGTGAATTTTGTAATGCACTCCAGGATCCGCTGAAAATCATGAAAATAATAAGAACATTTAATTAATCTGCAGAGCGTGGCAAAATGGTGCGGTTGTAAAATCTAACGTTTTTTTAATCTTAAAATCCTGTGGATGGAACAGTTTTAGCTGATCTGTATACTCAAAAGTCAAAAAGGCTTTATGATCAATATGTTTAAATTTCAAATGCTGCAGGCTGCAAAAGTTATAGTGTTATGCTGAAAGAGAAATTTAAACAGTTTATAAAAAAATATTATGAAAAAATCCTTACTGCTCATCCCGCTGATTATTGTTTCATGTAAAAAAGAACCGGCCGTTTCCGAAACTTTAAGCAGGGATTCATCGGTGGTTTCAGAACAGCCTGCAGTTCCGGAAAAAACAGATTCTGCTGCATTGAGGATAAAAGATTCTGTGATCAACAATGCCCCGAAAACCAAAGAAGTCCTGAAAACAGGAGTGATGAGGGACGTGAAAGAAGGAAAAATCACCAGAACGGTAGATGCAGAACAGCTTCCTGTTACTTTGGGAGAAGAATTTACTGAAGACGGACAGGAATTTATGCTTAAAATAACAGGTTTCAGCAAGCCGAATATCAAGGCTAAAATCTCAACGAACCAAAAGGATTTTAATATCAGGTTCAATCAGATCAGGCTGCCGAACGGAGATTATGACGGTCCTTTCGGAAGAGAGATCACCTACGACGTAAAAGAAAAAGGGGAGGTATGGCTGATTATCGGTAAAAGCAATATGGCTTCCGGAAATACAAAAGGAAGTTTCACCGTCAGCATCGAATAACTCTTATTGTTTGGTATAATTTCTGCAAACACAATTTAAAATCTATCATTATGAAAAATATATTTTTGTCGGCGGCGGTGGCTTCAGTAGCTTTGGTAAGCTGTGGAACCGTGCAGTCGCTGGTGCAGAATACATTTCCCTATACGGCCAATGTCTTAGTATCCACAGGGGTTCCTGCCAACAAAGAGGTTTCCTCATCTGCTACGGCCTCCAATGTCCAGACCTGGTTTGGCGGTAATAACAATGCACAGATCAGAGATGTAAGGATTTCAGATGCCAAAGTTTCGGTAGTGTCACCTTCAGGCGGAAGCCTGAACGCTTTCAAATCGATTAAAGTATACATTTCATCTAGCGGAACCGGAGAAAGACTGGTGGCTTCCAGATCAAATATTTCTACCGATGCCTCAACACTGAACCTGGATATTGAAAACTCAGGTTTTCTGGATACGGTGGTAAAGAGTACAGGCGTTACCGTAAGAACGGTTTACGAACTTAAAAATCAGACCAGTTCAGATATGAATATCAGAATTGCCCTTAATTTCAGCAGCATTCCTGCAAATTAATTTTTTTATAAAAAGTTTATTTATTTAAAAAAACGTCTTTCAAAACTTTGAAAGACGTTTTTGTTTGATATGGGTAATGATTATTTAAAATCTACCAGTTCAACATCAAAAATAAGCGTTGCTCCCGGAGGGATTACGTTGCCGGCACCGTTATCACCGTAAGCAAGTTCAGAAGGAAGATAGAATCTGTATTTTGCACCTTTGCTCATCAGCTGTATACCTTCTGTCCATCCTTTGATCACGCCGGACAGGTTAAGCTCAATCGGTTTACCACCGTTTTTATCTGTGGAGTCAAAAACAGTTCCGTCCATCAGTTTTCCGGTATAGCTTACCGTAGCAGTGCTTGATGCAGTAGGTCTCGCTTTCTTATCACCTTCTTTCAATACTTCATACTGAAGCCCGCTTGCCGTGGTAATTATTTTTTTATTCTGTTTGTTTTTGGCAAGGAATTCGGTGCCTGCTTTTTTGTTTTCGTCAGCCTTTACTTTTTCCTGAGCCTGTCTTTTTTCATTCTGCTTCTGCATAAAACCCTGTAAAAATGTTCCCATTTCCTCTTTCGGGAATAATTTCGGCTTGTCTGAAAATTCATCTTTCATCGCCTGGGCCAATAGGTCCGGATCTACCGGGAATCCCTGTTTCTTCATATTCTGGGCAATATCCAGCCCGATATAATAGGATGCTTTCTGATCATCCGTATAGGTTTTCTGGGCAAAAGAAAAGTTGAATGCTGCCAGCAGGACTAAAGTAATGAATGTTTTTTTCATTTTTGATAAAGTTATAATCTGTTTGTAAATTTAAGCTTTTGTCACGGAATCCATCACAATCGTTACCGGGCCGTCGTTAATTAATGATACCTTCATATCTGCTCCGAAAATCCCGCTCTCCGTTTTCAGTCCGGATTTTGCGATTTCTTCCTTAAAATAATCAAAGAGGGGAATGGCTTTTTCAGGCCTTGCAGCTTTGATAAAGGAAGGGCGGTTTCCTTTTTTGTAATCGGCAATCAAGGTAAACTGACTGATACACAATATTTCGCCTTTTATGTCCTGAACGGAGAGGTTAAGCTTGTCATATTCATCCCCGAAAATCCTTAAGTTTAAGATTTTCTGGACCAGCCAGTCGGCATCCGTTTTCTCATCGTTTTCATCAATCCCTACCAGAAGCATCAGTCCTTTCCCGATTTCTCCCACCAATTTTCCGTCTACCTTTACACTGGACTCGGAAACTCTCTGTATAACGGCTTTCATTTTTAAAAATAAATATTTAAAATCTTACCTGCAGGATCATAGTTGTAAAGATAGGTTTTCGGGGGAACATTGGCCACGGCAGTCGGCTGTCCGGTAAGCAGAATCCACTGGGCATTGTCTTTCGGGCAGACCACCCTGATGTTGTCTTGGACTTCAAGCGTTGTATTGCCGTCCGGGCATATGTGCGGGGCATTTCTGTCGTATACTTTAAAGGTGCTGTCAGACGATCTTACAATGATCAGTCCCCGGGTCCCGGATTGCTGTTCGTTGATATATACCCAGCCTCCTACCTGGTTTAAAGCATAATAGGCAGGAAGGTTAAGATTCAATGTAACGTTGATCGGGTTGTTTGGGAAACAACTTACCGTATCTTCACGGCTCCCGCATGATTGTATGGTTAAATTACTGAAAATCAATAATGTGATTATCATTAAGATTGAAAAAGTTTTTTTCATTTCAATTTAAATTTTTATATATTTGTATAAAGTAAACAATTACAACAACGAAAACATTGTCCGGCAAATGTCGGATTATTTTTTTATACTAAAACTAAATTTTGAAAATTATGGCAAGCTATGTTACAAAGGAGGGGTTAGAGAAAATGAAAGCTGAGCTGGAACAGTTGGAGACTGTAGAAAGACCGAAAATTACCATGCAGATTGCAGAAGCCAGAGACAAAGGGGATCTGTCTGAAAACGCAGAATACGATGCGGCAAAAGAGGCTCAGGGGATGCTTGAAATGAGAATTTCCAAGCTGAAAGATGCTATTTCCACTTCTAAAATTATAGACGAAAGTCAGTTAGATACTTCAAAAGTTTCCATTCTTACCACGGTAAGGCTTAAAAATAATGCCACTAACCAGGAGCAGGTATTTACATTGGTGCCGGATAATGAAAGTGATCTTAAAGCAGGGAAAATTTCTGTAAATACACCCATTGCCAAAGGACTTTTAGGGAAAGTAATCGGTGAAACGGCTGATATTACACTGCCGAATGGAAATAAGCTGTCTTTCGAAGTACTTGAAATCACCCTTTAATCATTATTGATTTCAGGCCTGATATTTAATTCTGATTCTATCTCTCTCAACTAATTTCTGAAAAATGAGCACAATATTCACTAAGATCATTAACGGTGACATCCCTTCTTACAAAATTGCCGAAGATGAAAATTTTATTGCATTTTTAGATGCGATGCCTCTGGTAAAAGGGCATACATTGGTGGTTCCCAAAAAAGAAACCGATTTAATTTTTGATCTTGAAACTGAAGAGTACAAAAATCTCTGGGGCTTTGCTCAGGAAGTGGCCAAAAAGATCAAAAATGCGATTCCCTGTGTGAGGGTAGGAGTGGCAGTGGTAGGGCTGGAGGTTCCCCATGCGCACATCCATTTAATTCCGCTCAATAAAGTTGAAGAGCTGAATTTCAGAAATGAGAGACTGAAACTGACAGATGAAGAATATAAAGAAATTCAGGACTCAATTATAAATTCCTAAACTATACAAAAACTCGTAAACTGACATTTACGGGTTTCTTTAATCTATATCTTATATATCATATATAAAAAATGAATTCAAACCAGTGTTCTTTCTGCGGAAGAAAAAGAAATGAAGTTCAGATGCTGATTTCCGGCCAAAATGGTTTCATTTGTGAAAACTGTATTGAGCAGGCTCATGCCATTGTAAAAGACAGCAGCCCGGAATCCGGATATGCGCCGGCAGAAAATATGGATGAACTTAAGAAGCCTAAAGAGATCAAGAAATTCCTGGATCAGTACGTGATCGGGCAGGACCAGGCGAAGAAACAATTATCGATAGCAGTATACAATCATTACAAAAGGCTGCTTCACGCCAAGGAAGAAAACCGGGAAGTGGAGCTGGAAAAATCCAACATCATCATGATCGGGGAAACCGGTACGGGAAAAACCTTACTGGCCAAGACCATCGCCAGGGAACTGAATGTTCCGTTCTGTATTGTTGATGCCACTATTTTAACAGAAGCAGGATATGTGGGAGAGGATGTGGAAAGTATCCTGTCCAGACTGCTGATGGTAGCGGATTATGATGTTGAAAAAGCTGAAAAAGGGATTGTTTTTATTGATGAGATCGATAAAATTGCAAGAAAATCAGATAACCCGAGCATCACCAGAGACGTTTCCGGGGAAGGTGTTCAGCAGGGACTGTTGAAACTGCTTGAGGGAAGCATTGTTAATGTTCCGCCTCAGGGAGGAAGAAAACATCCGGACCAGAAATACATCCAAGTAAATACGCAGAATATCCTGTTTATTGCAGGGGGGGCTTTTGACGGGATCAAGGAGATTATCGAAAGAAGGATGAACAAGCAGGCCATCGGCTTCAGTTCAGAAAAAATCAATAAGACCGGCGAAGACGAATACATATTAACCAATCTTAATGCAATAGATCTTCGGTCTTTCGGTTTAATTCCCGAACTTTTAGGAAGATTTCCGATCATTACCTACCTTGATAAGCTTACCAAAGAGACAATGGTGAGAATCATGACAGAGCCTAAAAACTCAATTGTGAATCAATTCATCGAACTTTTTAAAATGGACGGTACAAATCTGGTTTTTACAGACGGATCCATTGAAAAAATAGTGGAGGAAACCCTTGAAAAAGGCCTCGGCGCGAGAGGGTTGAGAGGTACTACAGAAAAGGTTCTTGAAGACTATATGTTTTCGATTGGAGAAGAGAAAGAGATCATATTAACGGAAGATAATATTTTTGTTAATAAATGAAAAATTTTTGTTTTTTCATAAAAAAGGCATACCTTTGCCGGTGAGATATTGTATTAACACACAAATAATTATATACAATGAGAAAAAGTTTATTTGCTATTGGTTTATTAGCAGCCATTAATTCTGTTCAGGCGCAGGATGTTTTATTACACATAGATGACGCTGCTACTACGTATGTAAGCGAAGGCACTCTGCTTTATGCAGGAGGTGGTCTTCAGACAAGAGGTACCGGTATTATGGATGTTCATGGTAATGTGATGGTAGAAGGAACTTCTACTGCTGCTTTCAGAACAATCACTACAGCAGGTGGTGCCAAAACAGACGGTGGAAACATCGTGTTAAGGCTTAACACTCCGGCAAGTTTTGCAACGTCTACTTACGGACAGCTTTATGTAAATGGTATTTCGGCAGCTAACCTTACAGGTATTGTAAGCAAAGAATACCGCACAGCAAGGCATGGTAACGGAAATTATTTCCAGCAGATTGCCATTCCGTTCGCAGGTAAGGCTTACAGTACTTTATCAACAGAATTGGCCAAAGCCTTCGGTACAACAAGATTTACCCAGAATGAAATCCTGACATGGAATAATGCAGCCGCAGTTTCAAACCATGTGACCAACCTGGCGAACACAACGGCAGCAGCTCCTACGTATTATATGTTGGGATCTAAAAATAACAATCTTGATTTAAGCGCTCCGCCTGCAAATTTACCTACGATTGCCCCTACTGCCACAGGATCTGTATTTACACTTAGCGGTACTCCCGTACGTGCAGAAGATCTTGCTACGGTAACTTTACAGGGAGGAGGAGCAAGTGCAACTTTCGGGGTTAACGGTAGCGGTACCAACCAATACGGTGAATTGTACAGTTCTTATCTTCAGGATCAGTTTGACAGAACCAACGGTTATTTCTCCTTAACTTACGGTAAGAATATCTACCAGTTCGGTAACCCTTACTTTACCAATTTAGATTTATCAAGAATTGCTTATGCTGAAGCAGCAGCTGTTACAGACGGCAATGCAATTTCAAACCTTTGGGGTGTTAAATACACTGCAGGTACTGTAGCGACACAAGCTAACGGATCTACATTTACAACAGGTGCGCAGATACAAACTTATGATCTAACAGGAGTTCCTGTAGGTGATACAGGTCTTGTCATCCAGCCGATGCAGACATTTGTCCTTAAACTAAGAGACAATACGCCACAGACTTTAAATTTCAGTACACTTAGAAGATTTTCCAGTTCAGTAAGAGCTGCAGGAACCAATTATTCAGTTACTGCTGCTAAAAATACTAACGTTGGAACAGTAAAACAGCTTGGTGTTATTGCATTGGATGCTGCAGGAAAAGAAATCGGAAGAACTTATTATGTAGTAACCCCTAACGCAACTACCGGACATCAGACTTCAGCATCTACAACCATTCAGGCTTCTGCTACAGGAGGAGATGTAATCGGAACTTTTGAGGAATCTCTGAACGGAGGATATGATTATAACAATACCAACTACTGGTTATACATCAATGAAGCTAATGAAGTTAACTTCAAAGGTAAGAATGTTAAATTGGTAACTTACAGTCCTACGGTTGTAAAATCTTATAAATTCGAAATCAAAGAAAATGCAGAACCGATTGCTGACGGAGCACATGCTTTGTCTGCAGGAATTGGTTTCTACTATAAAACATCAAGCGGAACGTTGCAGCAGGCTGTACAGGGAGCAGTAATCCCGGTAGCCGGTACAGAGTATGATTTATACTACGGCGAGCCAAGCAATATTGTTTTAGCAACCAATGACACTAAAGCGCCAATCAGAACTTTGGTAGTGTATAATCCAGCTATTGATAATTATATTGTTAGATTTGATCCTAGCTGGAAGAAAGCTGATATTGAAGTATATGATATGAGCGGTAAATTAGTGATCTCTAAAAAAGATGCAGAAACGTCTAAAGATTTCGTAATTGAATTAGACAAAAACATCAAAAACTCTTATGTTGTTAAAGTTGTTTCTAGCACCGGAGATGTCGTCAACACTAAAATTTTAAAATAATGAATATGAAAACTATTAATAAACTAGCCACTGTCTTTTTTCTTTTTGTTGTTCTGTGTGTAAATGCGCAGGGTGGTGGTACTCCAAATCAACCTGGAGATGATGGAACCGGAGGTTCAGGTACAGGAGCTCTTGCAACGCCTGTTGATATGTATGTGTACGTTTTAGGAATTGCTGCTATCATCATGATTGCATTCTTTACTAAAAAGTATACCGCAGCAAAAGCATAAAATTTTATTAAAATAATACCAAACTCCCTGATTAGTCGGGGAGTTTTTTTATTTTTACGATATGAAAAAGATTTTTACATTATCAGCTGTCTTAGCTGTATTTTCATTGCAGGCTCAGTTTACAGTAACGATTCAGGCGCCTGCCGATTTCAAAGATCAGGATGCAATTTTATATACTTTAAACGGTTCCAAGGATATTATTTTCTCTAAAGAGCAAAGCAAAGGCAATACCTGGACTTTTAAGTATCCGAAAAATTATATGGGAATGATGAAGGTCTATTTCCCGGGGTCCAATAATACATTCAATTTTATTTCCGAAAATAAAAACGTCAATGTAAAACTTGAAACACAGGCCAATAAAATTAAGAATATTGTCTACCTGGATGAAGCCAATAATCTGATGAACGGACTTCAGGAAGGCTCACAGAAAAAAGAACTGATTCTTCCGGCACTATCCCAGATCAAAGAATATTATAAAGACAATACAGAGTTCGGAAGAGCTCTGAAAACTGAAATAGAAAGGCTTTCCGGCAGTTCTCAGGGCATTGACCAGGCTCAGCATCCATTTGTTTATTATTACAACACCAACTACAGTAAATTCCTTTCTAATGATGCTTCTAAAAAAGTGAATCAGGAGGAGATCGTCAATTTTATTGATAAGTCCAATGACATGCTGGAAACATCGTCTCTGTTAAGACCGGTCCTCGTATCCTATCTTAACAGCGGCGGAAATACCAATGTTACAGCATCTGTGGATAAGCTCTTGGAAAGATTGAAAGTTGAAACTCCACGCGGACAGACGGTTCTTTCTGAACTGATTGATATTTTTGATGTGTATGACATGCAGGATTTCAAAAATAAATACCTGGGTCTGGCTAAGAATCTAAAATGTACGATTACCGACAGGCTGGCGACTACTTTGAAATCAAATGCCAATGTTGAAATGGGAGCTGTTTTCCCTAACTATAAATTCCAGTCAGCGGTAAACACCACAGCGAAGACATTGCATGATATTAAAGCCGATAAGAAAGTTATCGTATTCTGGTCTTCTACATGTTCACACTGTGAAACTGAACTTCCGCAGTTATTGGCAAAGTACAATGATTTAAAGGCTAAGAATATTCAGGTAATAGGTTTGTCTCTGGATTCGGATAAAGATTCATACTCTAAAAAAATCAGTGCTTTTCCATGGGTTAATGATTCTGAACTGAGAGGATGGAACAGTACATATGCAGATACTTATAATGTGCATGCAACTCCGACCTATTTTATTTTAGATGCTAACAATAAGATAATCAGCAAACCAGAACATGTTGGTGATGTTTTGGAATATTTTAAGTTAAAATAATTTTGGTGATTTGTAAATATTTTCTATATTTGCACCACCAAAACGGCGAGGTAGCTCAGTTGGTTAGAGCGCAGGATTCATAACCCTGAGGTCACGGGTTCAATTCCCGTCTTCGCTACAAGTAAAGGTTGTAAGATTTTCTTACAGCCTTTTTTTATATGAATTATGTTAGTAATATTGTTTAGAGATAATGGTAAATCTTTATAATAATTCCTAAACTTTGTTTTAAATAGATTCTGCTATTTTTTAGATTGAGAAAATTCAAACACACATAATCTGCATAATAAGCAGTATGTATCAGGAATTATCTTTAACATCAAGAATCATTAAATATAAGCTATATCAATAGGTTTAAATTATTATAATCATTAATATTTAAACCTTGCATGACACATCATAAAAAGGCCATCTCAATGGAGACAGCCTGTATAAGTAAATAATCAGAAAAATCAACTTTGGTATCCCAGCAGCTTTCTCATCTGGAAGAAGAACCGTTCAATAAGCCTTAAATCCTGTGTAACAATTTCTGCGTTGCCCCTTAATTCCTTGTCGAAAACGAGGTTTTTATTATAAGATGTTTTTAAGCCTTTCGGAAGAACAACATCTACATAATAATTGCCTTCTTTATCAGGAGAAAGCGAAATGTTCTGAACTTTTCCTTCCACAATTCCATATTCCTGATAACGGTAATTATCCAGTTTGATCAGTACTTTTTCTCCGGCCACGATCTTACCGGAATTTACAGCAGGAACAGACATTCTGCCCACAATTTTATCCCTGCTTTTGGGAAGGATGGATAAGATAACATCCCCGGCCTTTATAAACTGATTTTCACCGAAAAACTGCTGGAAGCTTGCCACACCATCCGTATTGGAAATAACAAGATAATTCTGCTCCCATTGCTTTAAAGATTTCCTGAGCTGTTCAAAAAGCTGTAAGGTCTGGGACGAGTAATTGATTTTATCTTTTTCAGTGTTGATGGCAGCACCGCTTTTGGTCTTGTTAACATTGGATATCCCTTCTTCAATCTGAGAAAGGGAAAGGGTAATGTTTTCCAGGTTCTGCTGAGCCTGGATGTACTTTATTTTTTCGTTCTCCAGTTCCAGTGCTGCAATAACACCCTGGTTGTATAATTCCTGGGAACGCTGGTAACTTTTCCGGGTAAGCTCATACTTTGCCTTTTCGAGGTTCTTCTGCTGTTTTAAAGTCGCAATTCTTACCCTGTACTCCGATAGGCTTTGATTGGCGGCAAGATTTTCCGGGGCATAAGGCTGAAGACGGGTAAATAACACTTCATCCTGGAATGCTTTGGCAAAACTGTTGTAATCTCCCTGCAGTTCCCCTAATTTAAAATGCGAGGTCTCATTTACAGGAAAAGAAGATAACCGGTTGGGATCTATTGAATCCACTATTTTTTTGAGTGCTAAAATATCATTGTAATTTCCTGTAGACTGCATTACCATCAGGACTTCATTCTTTTTAACTTCCTGATGATTTTTAATGAAGATCTTTTCAATTTTAGAATTGGTCCTTGCTTCCAGTTTTTCCGGCGGATTTTCAGACGTTACCACAATAGGTGCAGGAATGAATTCCGGATACTTAATCACATAACTCATCATCAGAATGAGAATAAGGATTAAAAGAATAATGGTATTTCCCCAGCGGATCATCCAGTGAGGGGGTTGCGTAAGGATATCCTGAACGCTTTCTGAGCGGAGCTCTATATTATCTAAAATGTCTTTTTCCATATACTTAAAAACTCAATAATCTTCGATAATGAAGATTATTGAGGGTGTTCTAAAAATAATCGTTACGATGGTAAGGTATAATTACATTTAGGGTCATTACCGGGTTCCACTCCCGGAATTACTCCGCCGGGGCAGTACCGGTTGCAGGGACTCCACTGCTGAACGTCATTAATGAAGCAGAAACAATTGCATGGAACTATCGGAACCGGGCCTGCACCATACACTTCCTTCAGACTTTTTCTTTCGATTTTTCTTAAATTTTTCATAACTGTAAGATTTTGAGTTGGTTATTTAAAGTTAATAAAAATACCGATCAATTTCCTAATTCCAATTGGTTTTTTACCAGTCTGTAATATTCTCCCCTTAATGCTACCAGTTCTGCATGGCTTCCTTCTTCCACTACATTGCCTTTATCAAGAACAATAATTTTATCGGCATGTTTTACCGTAGAAAGCCGGTGCGCAATAACAATGGCTGTTTTGCCTTTGAAGAACTGTTCAAGATTCTCCATAATCACTTTTTCATTGTTAGCATCCAAAGCAGAAGTAGCTTCATCAAAGAAAATATAATCCGGAGATTTATAAACAGCCCGGGCAATAAATAGCCTTTGCTTCTGTCCGCCGCTTACCCCTAATCCTTCATTCCCGATCTTTGTATTGTAGCTTAACGGCAATTCCTCAATAAAATCTTTAATATTCGCAATATCTACTGCTCTCCTGAGCTTGTTTTTATCCACATAATCTTCACCTACCGCAATATTATTGGCTATAGTATCATTAAATACGTACCCTTCCTGCATGACAACGCCACAATGATCCCGCCAGAACCTCGGTGAAATATTTTTAAGTTTTGTATTGCCGAGCTTGATTTCCCCATCGGTAGGCTCGTAAAATTTCATCAGTAATTTTAAAAGGGTAGTTTTCCCGCTTCCGCTGGCCCCTACAATGGCTGTTGTTTTCTGATAAGGAATGGTAAGGGTTAAGTTTTCAAAAACAAAAGCATCTGAACCGATGTACCTGAAAGAAAGGTTATCTATTTCAATATCTTTTTGAGGAAGCTCATGCGCATATTGCTCATCTTTGCTTTCCTCATCGTCTTTATCATGGATTTCTCCTAACCGTTCAAGGGAAATCTTGGCATCCTGGGTCTGTTTAATGAAGTCTATCAGCTGCAGCAAAGGACTGTTCAGCTGTCCGATGATATACTGAACGGAAAGCATCATCCCCAATGTTAAATTCCCGCTGAGTACAAGCTTTGCAGAAAGGAAACTCACCAGGATATCTTTTATCTGATTGATGAAATTTCCTCCCACCGACTGCCATTGTTCCAATGAAAGCGATTTGATCCTGATTTTAAATAATTTCACCTGCAGGAATTCCCAGTCCCAGCGTTTCTGTTTTTCCGCATTATGCATTTTGATCTCCTGCATTCCGTTAATCAGCTCAATTACTTTACTCTGCTCCTGGGAGACCTGCGAAAACCTTTTATAATCGAGTTCCTTTCTTCTGCCGAGGAAAAAGCTGATCCACCCTATATAAGCAACAGCGCCTACCAAATAAACAATAAACAGCCTGTAGTCATACAATAAAAGGACAATGCTGAAAATAACGAGATTGACTAATGAAAACAGCGTATTCAGGGAAGAACTGGTTAAAAGCTGCTCAATCCTGTGGTGGTCATTGATTCGCTGCATGATATCTCCGGTCATCCTGGTATCAAAGAAACTGATGGGAAGCTTCATTAATTTGATGAAGAAATCGGAAATAATAGAAATATTGATTCTTGCAGAAAGGTGCAGTAAAATCCAGCTCCGGATGACTTCAATCCCCATTCTGCCTACGAAAAGCATAATCTGCGCCAGCAGGACTAAGTAAATAAAATTGAGATCTTGATTCTGAATACCGACATCGACAATACTCTGGGTAAGAAACGGAAGGATAAGTGAGAGTAAACTTCCTGCTAAAAGCCCTACGGCAAGCTGAATCACAAGCGATTTATATTTCAGCAGGTATTTTGATAGGAAACTGAAGCTGGCCTTGCTTTCCTGGTCATCAAATTCCGACTGGAAAAAAGCAGGTGTTGTTTCTAAAATCAGAACGATGCCCTCCTCCGTTTTTTCATCTGCATTCTCGCCGATCCAGAGCTTGATGAATTCTTCACGGGAATACGTAATCAGGCCATAGCCCGGATCAGAAACATATATTTTATTGTTTTTGTCGATTTTATAAACCACCACAAAGTGGTTTTTGTTCCAGTGCACAATACACGGAAGCGGCACTTCTTCAGCAAGGGACTCAAAATTAATCTGAACGCCCAATGAACGGAACCCCAGATCTTCTGCAGCATCGCTTAAGCCAAGCAGGCTGCTTCCTTCCCGGGTTGTTTCCGAAAGGTTACGGATTTGCTGTAAGGAAATGCTCTTACCATAATGTTTACTTACAATACGAAGGCAGGTGGGCCCGCAGTCTTTAGAATCCGGCTGGCGGTAGAAAGGAAAAGATTTCAATTATTGAATATTTATTTTAAAAATAAGTTGTCACCAAAATGATGACAACTATTTTGTTTTTTCAAGTCACTGGCTTTTAGTAGCAAAACTTATTGCAGTAACGAATACACAAACTGTTACTAAAATCAGGATCTGTAGAATTTGGATCAGCCTGACAAGCAGCTAATGTTGTATAACATGCTGTAGCAGCTGCTTGTGCTCTTGCACATTCTTCTGTAATTCCTCCCTTAATTGTTTTAAGGCCATCTCTTGAAATTTTTTTCAGATTTTTCATAGTGATAAATTATTTAGTTTTTCCTACTCATATAGCTTTTCGGATTCCGCTTAATTTTTTCCTAATTTAGTGAATTTTTAGATTACAAAAATTAATTTTCATTAAATCTCTTCATCTTCTGTTAACTCATCGATAAAATAATAAATATCTTCACGGTCGTACTTGTCAGGAAACTGATATCCGTTGATTAAAATAATGGGAGTGAAGTTAAGTCCGGAATTTCTGTTCTCTGCAGACATATTGATTAATGGCGTAAGATCCTCGCTGCCTGATGCAGTACCGGCTTTTTTCCTGGTTTTATCTTCGTCCCGTGTCTCAAACCAATAATCTACAAGGTCTAAAAACACGTTGGCCGATTTGTTTTTATAGGTATACATGAAGTCAGAGATCAGATTGGCAGATTTATCGTTGTTCGGATCCGGAGAATAATTGAACCTCATCTGCACGGAAATGTCGTTGGGATACCTCTGTAAAAGATTTTCCATAATCTTATGTGCATCCTTACAGAAGCCGCAGTATGGGTTTGAAACGATGGAAAGATGAAGTTTTGCCTCTTTATTTCCGACAAAAAATGTTTCAGTATCAGTAAACGTCACTTTTTCATTTTCGAGAAGTTCTCTTTTGAAAAGGTCATAGTTCCTTTTGAATCTTAAATTTTTCGCATTCGATTTCTGTAAATTTTCTTTCTGTTCAAGCGTATTGTTTACATAGAGAATTAAAGAAAAAGCGGCAATCCACAAAATAAAGCTTAACAAAGCAATTTTTATATCAAAATACAGGTTTTCAAAAAGAAATAGTCCAATGAATAACTGAGCTGCCAAAATTGTAATGATTAAAAGGCATACCCGGCAAAAGGTTTTTTCTACAACCCCCTGAACATATATTGAATAGCCGATTGCAATAAGGGAAGCCAATGTAAAGCCTTTAATGATAAAAGAGGTTACCGGTAAAAACAGTCCTAAAACCGCGAGTCCGATGAAATAAATTAGAGAAAAATCTGAAAATTTTAATCCCAGAATACTCGTTTTATCCTGATTGATAATCTTGTTGCATGAATTTACACTCTGAGTACCCGCAGTGTCACCACAAATACTGCCGATCACAGCAGATGTATTCCCGAATTTCTGGTTGAAAATTTCTAAAGAAATATAAACTCCCGCCAGAGAAAGTATATTAAAAAGAGCCTCATACCAGGTCAGGGTCCACATGGAGTAGATCAGGACTATTGCGAAAACGGCATACACAAAAGGCGTATAATCTGTAACCGAATGGTTTTGGCTTTCCGTTTTTTCCTTTTCGAACAGCAAAACAAAATTGGTAGATTTCTGATGCAGCTCTTTCTTATCCAGTGTCTTTGCTTTATCAGAATAAACGGAGTATTGGCTCCCTGTTTTTTTTACCAAGGAGAAAGAATTATCAACAATTGCTATGAATTCTTCCGGAAGTTCATCCCAGTATTCTTTGTCCAGTTCATAGGCATCATTTCTTACTCCCATAAAATTCAGGGTATCGCTGAAAGCCAAAGCGGAAGGGTAATTCGGATGTGAATTGAACTGAAAAAGAAACTCCTGTTTGTCAAGTTTGAGATAGTTGATGAGTTTATCCAAAAGCATATTAATTTTTTAACTAAAATACGGAGATGTTTGAGAAAAACAAATATTTTTTTCTATTTTAAGTGATTTATGATTTATCTGTTGCAATTAATATTAATCAGTGTATCCAGGCTAAATTCTAAGAGCATTATTCATATTTAATTTTATGGTTAAGTTCTATCGGGTTATTATCTTCTCGGATTATTTTTTTCATTCTGTCAGTCTGAAGCTTCATATCAACTGAAACCGGATTTCCATGTCCATCATCAATTTTAAATGGTATACCCATAGATTTTACCCGGGCTAAGGGATCTGAATAATAATTTTCTGATAATTTTTTAAACTGGTCCCACGTTATTTCTGATCCTTTAGTCCTATAATAGACTTCTTGGCCTGAGTCTTTAATTTCAGTTAGATTAAAAATAAAGTTGTTTTCAGCATCTGAAATTTTGATGATTAATCCAGGTAAACCATAAAAAATATAGGGTCCGTTTTGAATAGGAATTTCGATTGTAAACCAAGCTGTCCAATTTCTGCCACCATAATTCACAGTTGCTTTCTGAACGTTAAAAGTTCCAATCATATTTTTTTCCGGTAGAATTTTCCAGTCGAGTTCTTCTTTAATTTTTATAAAAAATATCTCTCTGAACATGGTTTGAATACTTTTGAATACTTCATTTTTAGATAAATTTTTCTTTACATAAAACTGATCCTCAAATCTCATTTTTCTTCCGGAGCCTAAACCTGTAGACGCAATAAGTGAATCTGATATTTTTTCCTGTTCTGTTCTGAAAATAGATAAATTATCATCCTTAACATCTAAAACTGTTTTTTCTAAAATTATACTGTCCTTCGATAAATTGGGTTTGTATTTAAAATCATATTTGAATGTCTTGTTTTGACTGTACATATGATTAAACACCAACACAACAAGAAAGAATAGAAAAATTTTATTTTTTTTCATATAAATTGAAATAGTATTTATTAAAATGATGAGACGTAAATTTACGTCTCATCTTAAACTTTAATTTATTGACATCTAAAACCTAGCTGTCCTCCAGGAGAACATTGGAACATTCCACAGGTAAGACCATATTGTGAACAGCCATCTCCACCATTTCCACCGTTTGGTTTGCACATATCATCACATCCACCGCCGCCTGAGTTTCCAGGGTAAAGTTTTCCACCATTTAATTTTTTAAGACTTTCTCTTGAAAGTTTTCTGAGATTTTTCATTTGTTCAATTTTAATTAATAATTTGCTTCTTGCCATATGAACCCTGGCCGGGTTTTACTGATCAGTGGTTTCAAAGTATATCTGTACATATATACTTTAAGAATTTAAAAGCGCTTTATCAATATTGACACTCAAAACTAAGCAAAAGTATGTCACATTTGTAAGATAAATTTTGCGATTTTTTTGCGATTTTCTTGCAAAATTTGCATGATTTTTAATTACATTTGCATGAAACACAGCAATATGATTCAGGAAAAATTAAAGAACATTCGAATAGAAAAAGGTATGTCTCAGGAAAAAATGGCAAAAATATTATCAACGGGTATTTCAAGCTATTCCCGTAAAGAAAATGGGAAATCAAAGATTTATGATGATGAATGGGAGAAGATGGCAAAAGCTCTGGAAGTTCCTGTCGAAGATCTGAAAGGGGAGGCTGCATCCGGAATCGTACATAATGATAACTCAACTTTTAATGATAACTCCGGTAATTATTATAATCAGAATTATAATATTCCACTTTCAATAATTGAAAATCTTCAGGACTATATCCATTTATTAAAAGAACAGAATGAACTGTTGAAGAAGGAAATAGAAACCTATAAAAGTAATTCTTAACAAAGCATATGAAATTAACTTTTCCGGTTAAAATAGAATACTGATTATGGTACGAAATTATAGATTGTTTTTATATCAGATAATGGCTTGATTTATTATACTTCTACTGAATTGAATAAAATTGCTGACTTATGTTTATGTTTTAACTCATTAACAGTCAAGGTAAAAATGAAATCAAAATATAATTAAGTCTAAAAAATCTTAAAATTTTCTTAAAGTTTCAAAAAAGAGATAAAATGGTTTTTGTATCAATAAAATATATTGTACTTTTACAAAGCCTTGAATGAGGGAACAAGTCAAGGTAATAAATTTTTTTTCATCATTTGTGTTTTTAGAATCGTATCGCCTGATACGATTCTTTTATTTTTTATGGCCTTTCATAATTCAGGAGAAGATCTATAAAATAAGAATAGGTAACCGAGCCGTCCTGCTGGTTGCTCTTCAGAAAAAGATTGTTGGCAAATCCGAAAAAATCATCCAGCCAGCCCTGATGTTCCATAATAAACGACTTTTCATACGCTCTGTCCCTTTTCATTTCAGGAGAATAATTTTTCAGAATATTTTTTACAAATTCAGGATCCTCATCAAAGATAAAATTCAGCAGGCTTCTTAAGGTAAAATATTCGGTGCTGTATCGCAGCTCAGGATTGCCGGAGCGGATACCGATTAGATAACCTATAAAGTTAGCTTCCTGCTCTCTTGCAAAGCCCAGCTGATGGGCACTCTCGTGGGCAGATGTAAACGGGATCAGGGTATTCGGTAAATGGGAATTGAATTGAGACTCGGCAGTAAAAGGGTTGTAGTATCCTAAAATTCCTGTAAAGTTCATGACATTCCCGAAAAGGCTCGGCTTAAATGAATTAATTCCCGGTACTTTTTTATCTGAAATATCTGTAGGCAGCCTGTTCTGCTGCACAAGAATTTCTTTCTGTACCGCTTTCAGATTCGTAATAATAAAAATGCCGTTTTTATCGTCCTGTACCAGTTTTCTTGTTTTCCTGCATTTTTCCAGATATTTTACAGCCAGCAGTTTGGCATGTTCTACCGTTGGTTTATTCTGGGTCGGAAGCTTTTTAATAATCGGAGTCTGGAAATACAGCATCCCCCAAAATATCTGATATACAAAATAAATAATATTGAGCAGTATAAAAATCCGTAACAAAGCACTGTTCCGGGTCTTTCTTTTAAAGTATCTGATGATAAGATAAAGAAGCATAATGCCTAACAGTACGTAAAAGAAATCCCCAAAAGAAAATGAAATCCACGAAAACAGTTGCTGGTGGACTGCTTTCTGAACCTCAAAAAATCGTTCAAAAAAAACAATCATCATTCCTGATTTTGAAAATACATAAAACAAAAGAAATTGGGCAAGTAATAAACCTGCCCAAACCCTTTTCTTCGAAAAAAATATTTTTTTAGTATTAATGACCACTTCCTTTCGTGATTTTATCAAGATCAATTCCCTGAGATTTCAAAATTCCGCTTACTCTTATCGCATAGAAAGCAAGATAAGCAAAACAGATTACTCCTACTATGTAGCTGAAATGAATATTTGTAAGATCGGCCACATATCCCTGGATAAAACTTACAATTCCGCCTCCCATAATCATCATGATAAGATATCCGGAACCCTGATTGGTGTGTTTCCCAAGTCCGTTGATGGCTAAAGCGAAAATACACGGCCAAAGCGTAGAACAGAACAATCCGACACTTGTAAAGGCATACACGGAAACCATTCCTTCAGTAGCCATTCCTATTAATAAAGCAGCAATACCTGCTACAGAGAAAATCAACAGCATTCTTGCAGGATTTCCTTTACTCATAATATCGCAGATAATCATTGCTATAATAATCAGTCCGTACACGTAAAAATGAGAAAGGTCGTGCTTCGCAATAGCATTTACCAGTAAGAATACTCCAAAAGCTAAATAAGGAGCCAGAAATCTCAATATTTTCTTAAATCCTGCACTTACGTCAAATGCTTCTACGGCACCGGTCCAACGTCCGATCATTAATGATGCCCAGTACAAAGAAATGTAAGGGGCAACGTCTTTTGTCGAAAAGCCTAAGCTTTTTTCCATATAAGCAGGAAGATTACTTGCTGTAGAAACTTCTACGCCTACATACACAAAAATAGCAATCATTCCTAACACAAGTTGAGGGTATTGGAAAGCCGATTTTCTGTGCTCTCCGGGAATTATATCTTCTGTATCTTCTAAAACGGTAGGCGTTATAGCAGGAAGAGATGAGAATTTAAGCATAATGGCAACTAAAACAAAAGCTACACCCAAAATAAGATAAGGAACTTTTACACTTTCGATACTTACATCATCATTTGCAACTGCTGCAGATCCGAAAATAGCAAAAGAAACGATCAGCGGCCCAATGGTTGTTCCAAGGTTGTTGATACCCCCTGCCAGTGTTAGTCTTTGAGAACCTGTTTCAGAAGGACCTATTTCGATGGCCAAAGGATTGGCGACAATCTGCTGTAATGAAAACCCAAGTCCTACAATGAACAATCCGGAAATCATCAGTGGAAATGAAGCCATATTCGCTGCCGGGTAAAATAATAAAGTACCTGCAGCAGAAATAAGAAGACCGGCGATTAATCCGTTTTTGTATCCTATTTTATTAACAAGATCTTGTTTTATACCTTTTGAAATGGCCATATAAATTAAAGAGCCTACAGTGTATGCTACATAAAAGCATATTTGCACAAGCATACTTTCGGTTTGAGATAAATCAAAAGCTTTTTGGAACACCGGAATCAGGATGTCGTTACTTGCGGCAATAAACCCCCAGAAGAAAAATACAGTTACCAAAGGAATGAATTGACCCCAATTGGTTTGTTTAGAATAATTTGACATATTTGTTGAAAATTTCTGAAAACAAATATATATTATTTCTTCCGATTATTGTGTTCCAGCAAGGTTTTTTTTATTGTCTCAAAAGAAGACAATTTAAGTTCTTTCGGTGAAGCAGACGGATCAAGGATGCCGTTGAAATACACTTTAGCCTTGCCGGGATAGCCTTCTGAACTTTTAAACGGAAACATTTCCTTTAACCCGATAAACGTAAAAACAACAATGGGAGAATGGTGCTTTGAAGACAGGGTAAACGCCCCGTCTTTAAATTCATCCAGTATAACAGACGTATCATCCGGGACACCGCCTTCGGGAAAAATGACAATGCTGTTGCCTTCTTCCATTTTCTCGGCACATCTCCGGTATACATCGGCACGGCTTCTGGCGCTTTTTCGGTCTACCATAACACAGATCCTTTTATATATCGTTCCGAAAATCGGGATTTTCACCAGTTCTTTCTTTCCTACAAAACATACCGGATGATCGGCACACAGAATGCACATCAGCATAATATCCATAATGGAGGTATGGTTGGAAATGAAAACATATTGTTGGTTCTTATCAAGCTTCTGTTGGGAAAGCTGATGCAGTTCATAACGCAAGCCCATCCCGAAGAACATACAGTAGCTCCAGTACCTGATGAACCGGTACGCATACCGGTAGTGTTTCTTATTAAAAGATAAAATGTAGACAGGGATTCCAAAGAGAATCGTGAAAACAAATGCAATCAGGAAAAGCCAGGCTCTCCACAGGTAATTTAAAATCTTCCCCATTATCCGTTGAAGATTATTTTTTTCTTGATTGAATAATTAAGAACCGAAACAAGCAGGATGGCTGCGATCTTACTGATGATTTCCGGACTTAAAGTATAAATCACAAGATCAATGTTATCCTTAAATACATAACTGTAAAAAATCTGGAAGAAACCGAGGCTTAATAAAGTAGAGATAAAGGATACCACCATGAAATAAGCGAATTCCTTCCTTTTGGAATGTTTCCCTCTTTCAAAAACAAACCAGATACTCAGGAAATAGTTGGTGACAATCCCGCAGCTGGTGGAGAAAATATTACTCAGGGGATAATGTATCCCGTAAAAATCGGTCTCACGCGGAAATAGGTGAGGCAGGGAAGTGCTCAGGAACTTAAAGCTCCCGATTTCTACAATAGCGCTCAGTCCTCCTGCTATAATGAAGAACAGAACCTGTTTCTGGCGTAATAGTAAATCTCTCATTCAATTGATATGGTGTGCAAATTTATAACTATATGTTAAACAGTGAAAAAAGATGTTAAAAATTTTTTTAGATTCAAAATAATTTCTAAATTTAATTTTCTGAACGAAGAAACCTGTACCTGATAATAAATTCATTGTCAACTGTTTGTGTTGATGGTTTTTCTATCTTGTAATGCCTGAGAAAAGGCAAATCACCAAAATTTCACGGCTAAATCCTAATACTATTTGTATGAAACATCAAAACAAATACAGAAAATTCCAGCTCCAGCAGGAAAATATTGCAACGCTCGAAAGAGAAAACTCCCGTTTCAGGAGGGTATATTCAGAATACGAAAATATGTCTGATGAGCTCTGGAGCCTCGAAAATTCTGATGATAAACCCGTTCCGGATGATTTTATCAATGCCATGATCCTGCAGACTTCCTACCTGGAAGAAGAAATTGAACACTGGCTGATACAGTTCAACGAAAATAAAACCGAAATAAAACATTGATGATTTTAGACAGCTTCCGGGCTGTTTGTAAAGGCTGTTTAAAGATTAATTCATAATTTAGCACCCTTAAACTAAAATCTAAATATGGTTGCTATTGTTGATGGTGGATCCACAAAATGTGATTGGGTAATTTTGGATGACTTTAATAAGGTCTTTTTAAAAACCGAAACCATTGGTTTTAACCCTAATAATATTGCAGCAGAACTTATCGTTCCCGAAATTGAAAAAAACATCAGTCTGGGATCGGTGAAGAATTCTATCAAAAAAGTTTTCTTCTACGGTTCCGGCTGCGGGATCCCGGAAAACTGCGCCATTATTGAAAGGGAACTTAAAAAATTCTTTCTTCACGGAGAAATAAAGGCTAAAGAAGACCTTACGGCTGCAGCGTATGCGGCTTACCGCGGAACGCCTGCTATTGTCTGTATCCTCGGTACGGGTTCCAATTCCTGTTTTTTCGACGGTGAGCATGTAAAGATCAAGCTGCCTTCCCTAGGGTTCCTGGTAGGGGACGAAGGAAGCGGAAGCTCTATCGGCAAACAGCTGGTAAGAAGATTCTTTATGCAGAAACTGCCGGATGACCTGTCGTCTCAATTTGAAGAAACGTATAAGCTGACTGTAGATGAGGCTTTAAAAAACATGTATCATACATCGCGCCCGAATGCATACCTGGCAGACTTCAATAAATTTGTGGTAGAAAGAAAGGACCACCCTTATTTCAAAAAAATGGTTTTTGAAGAAATGCTGAATTTCTTCGATTATCAGGTACTGCCCTACGAAGAATCAAAAAATGCCGAGATCAATTTCATCGGTTCCATTGCATATTACTATGAAGACATCCTGCGTTCTGCAGCAGCGGAACTCAATTTAAATGTGGGGCAGATTGTACAGAAACCAATCGAAAGTTTAGTCAGTTACCATATCCAATATATACTATAAATAAAAAAACATCAATATGTCAAACAAAACCCAACGCGACGAAAAGAATTTCAATCAGGCCGCGTTAGATTATCATAAAGCCGAACCCAAAGGAAAAATTGAAGTAATCCCTTCAAAACCGCACTCTTCACAAAGAGATCTTTCACTGGCATATTCGCCGGGGGTTGCGGTGCCTTGTATGGAGATTCACCATAAGCCTGAAACCGTATATGATTATACAGGAAAAGGAAACCTGGTAGCGGTAATTTCTAACGGTACGGCAGTGCTGGGATTGGGAGATATCGGGGCGGAAGCTTCAAAGCCGGTGATGGAAGGAAAAGGGCTTCTGTTCAAAATCTTTGCAGATATCAATGTTTTTGATATTGAAATCAATGAAAAAGACCCGGACAAATTTATCGACATTGTAAAAGGAATTGCCCCGACTTTCGGAGGGATCAACCTTGAAGATATCAAAGCACCTGAAGCGTTTTATATCGAACAGCGGCTGAAAGAAGAGCTGGATATTCCGTTGATGCACGATGACCAGCACGGAACGGCGATTATTTCTGCAGCCGCACTTATTAACTCGCTGCAGATTGCCGACAAGAAGATTGATGAGGTGAAAGTAGTGGTGAACGGAGCGGGAGCTGCGGCCATTGCCTGTACCAATTTATATATTTCTTTAGGGCTGAAGAGGGAAAACGTATTGATGTGCGACAGCAAAGGCGTAATCAATCACAAAAGAGAGAACCTGACTCCGGAAAAAATAGATTTTGTTGCCAACACAGATATTGACACTTTGGAAGATGCCGTAAAAGGTTCAGATGTTTTCATCGGATTATCCAAAGGAAACGTCATGACCCCTGAAATGCTGTTGAGCATGAGTGAAAACCCTATTGTTTTTGCCCTGGCCAATCCTGATCCGGAAATTGCCTATGATGTGGCGCTTGAAACCCGTAAGGATGTGATCATGGCTACCGGAAGAAGCGATTATCCTAACCAGGTTAACAATGTATTGGGCTTCCCTTACATTTTCCGCGGAGCATTGGATGTTCAGGCAAAAGGAATCAATGAAGAAATGAAGCTGGCCGCCGTAAAAGCAATTGCAGATCTGGCTAAAGAACCGGTTCCGGAAGCAGTAATTTTAGCATACAATGTTCAGAATTTACAGTTCGGCAGAGAGTATTTTATTCCGAAACCGTTTGATAACAGGTTAATTACCAAAGTATCAAGTGCAGTGGCTAAAGCGGCGATTGACAGCGGTATTGCAGGAAAAACCATTGCCGATTTTGAAGAATATGAAAACAGCCTTCTGGACAGAATGGGAAGGGATGAGAAGCTGGTAAGAATGATGCAGAGCCGTGCAAAAGCCAATCCGAAAAGGATTACTTTAGGAAATGCGGAAGAATACAATGTGTTGAAAGCTGCACAGATTCTTTATGAAGAAGGAATTGCCTATCCAAGCCTTTTAGGGAATAAAAAATATATTCAGGAGCAGATGGAGCGTTTCGGGATCAGCCTTGATGTGCCTATTATTGACCCGAGTGATGATGACCAGAAAGAAAATCGTAAAAAATACAGGGAAACACTCTGGAAACTCCGCCAGCGGAAAGGGATGAATGAATACAAAGCAAAAAGATTCGTTCGTCAGAGGGATTATTTCGGTCCGTTGATGTTAAGACACGGTGACACGGACGGATTGATTGTCGGTTTTTCTAAAAACTACGTATCTGTTTTAAGGCCGGTTCTTGAAATCATTGAAAAAGACAAAGGCGTAGATAAAGTAGCAGCCATGATGATGATCCTGTCTGAAAAGAAACCTATTTTCTTTGCAGATACTTCCGTAAATCAAAATCCAACAGCTGAGGATCTTGTGAATATTGCTAAAATGGCGGAAATGACAGTGAAATCTTTTGCCATAGAGCCGAGAATTGCCATGCTTGGATTCGAAAACTTTGCCGCGATTTCAGAAACCTCCAAAAAAGTAGCGAAAGCCGTAAGTATCCTTCACGAAAAATATCCTAAAATGGTAGTTGATGGAGAAATCCAGCCGGATTTTGCCATGAATGCCGATCATTTAAGCGATTACCCTTTCTCAAAATTAGGAACAACACCCGCCAATACTTTTATCTTCCCGAACCTTGAAAGCGCAAACCTGTCTTACAAGATAATCCGGGGAATGAAGGTTGCCCAGGTAATCGGGCCGATCCTGATGGGATTAAAGCAGCCCGTTCACGTGCTGCAGATGCGTTCCAGTGTTGATGAGATTGTCAACCTGGCTACGATTGCAGTTCTGGATGCCCAGAAAAGAGAGAAAAAAGGATAAACTTTATTTAATTGGAGATACCACATTAAATAAACGCAGTCAACCGATGTCGCGGATTTGCAATCCGTGACTTCATCAAACAACAGAGACTTCAATTTTTTGGAGTCTTTTATTTTTGCATCCGATCTTTAAAATCACAGTTAAAAATTAAGTTAAAAACCATTCGTGTGTTAAATGAAAACATTACTTAGTTTAATTTGCTATATTTGGGAGTTTTAAAAATTAATAATGATATTTTCACTACAAGGCACTGTTCAGGAACTTACGCCTACCTACGCAGTGATCAACGTACAGGGAGTTGGTTACTATGTCGGTATAAGTTTAATGACCTCACAAACACTGGCCCTCAACAGAGAAACTTTTCTTTTTATTCAGCAGATCATCAGGGAAGATGCCCATTTATTATTCGGATTCAACACCCGTGCGGAGAAGGAAATGTTCAACCTCTTAATAAGCGTTAACGGAGTAGGAGCAGTTTCAGCCCTTATTTTACTGTCAACCTTAAGCCTTGATGAAATAGCTTTGGCTATCCTTTCTAAAAACAGCGCGTTGATCCAGAAAGCCAAAGGGCTTGGGGTGAAAACAGCGGAAAGAATTATTGTGGATCTTAAGGATAAAGTACAGAAATTCAGTAATCCGGACGAAAATATTTCTACCTACGCGAATAATAAAGTGAAGGAAGAATCGTTATCTGCATTAGAAGTTTTGGGGATTCCGAAACGCATGAGCGAGAAGCTGGCAGACAGGATTATAAAACAGAATCCCGATATTACAATAGAAGAGTTGGTAAAACAGATTTTAAAAAACATTTAACATTTGGTGGCAAATAATAAGTATCTCAACATATTTGTGTTCCTGTCGTTCTTATGTGTGTCAGCAATGACTTTTGCACAGCAGAGACCGCCGGTCCGTGACACAGCGATCATAAAAAAAGATTATCAGTTGGCCGATCCTACACAGTATGAGGCCTATTATGATATAAAAACCGGGATGTATTTCGTCTATCCTATGGTAGGAAATACAATAACCGGGCCACCCACTGCCATGTCTCCTGAAGATTATAAGGAATTTATGATGGCGGAACAGACCCGTGCCTATTATAAAGAAAAATCAGACCGCTACAGTCTGATGTTCAGGAAAGACAAAAGTGATGCAGCCAGAAAAGGACTGATTCCTTCCTTACAGATCAACAACAGGCTTTTTGAAACCATTTTCGGAAGCAATAAAATTGAAATTATCCCTTCAGGATATGCTTCTTTTGATTTTGGCGGATTATACCAGAAAATAGACAACCCGCTGATTCTTCCACAGAACAGAACCAGCTTTACCTTTGATATCGATCAGCGAATCCAATTGGGTTTACTGGGTAAAGTAGGGGAAAACCTTCAGCTGAAAGCAAATTACGATACCCAGAGCGGTTTTGCCTTTGAGAACAGGATGAACCTGGTCTGGCAGGCTAAAGGAAGCTGGAAAGACCTCCAGCAGAAAGGGCTTCAGGATGTAGATAAACCGAGTGCAGGAGGAGAAGATAAAATTATTAAAAGAGTAGAATTCGGGAATGTGAATATGCCGCTGTCAACCAGTTTGATACGCGGTTCACAGTCGTTATTCGGGGTTAAGACCGAGTTCCAGATGGGGAAAACATACGGAACGGTGGTGTTGTCCCAACAGCAGGGAGAAGCAAGGAATATCACAGTTCAGGGCGGCGGCGTCATGAATGATTTCAAGCTGAATGCCATTGACTATGAAGACAACCAGCATTACTTTATAGGACATTATTTCCTTGACAGTTATGATAATTCCTTACTGAACTATCCTCAGATCAACTCAAAAATAAGCATCACCAGGATGGAAGTCTGGGTGCTGGATCAGGGGAACAGCAACCTGCAGTACCAGAAAAGTATTGTTGGGATCAGGGATTTAGGGGATGCGCCGGGCGTTCTTCCGAATAATGACCAGCCGGGCCTAAATCTGTATTCTGCAGTGAACGGTTTACCGGGACTGAGAGATGCAAGTACCGCTTATAATGTCATTAAAGGCGCTAACCTTCCGGTTGCTTCCGGAGGTACGGAACCGTATGCGGACGGTGAACATTTCATTTTTAACAAGAAGGCCAGAAGATTAAATCAGAACGAATATATAGTACAGCCACAGTTAGGGTATATTTCACTAAACCAGAGGCTGAATGACAATCAGCTCTTAGGGGTTTCATTTTCCTATACGGTAAACGGAAGCAACCAGGTATATAAAGTGGGGGAATTCTCCGAAGAAAGTACGGTTTTGGTGACTAAGCTTTTAAAGCCTAATACGACCGTAAAGACTTCTTCCCCGATGTGGGACCTGATGATGAAAAACATCTATTCGCTGGATGCCGGACAGGTAAACCAGGACGGGTTTATCCTGAACGTTTTATACAGGGATCCGCAATCCGGAGGTAAAGTAAACTATCTTCCGGTAAACAATAACGAGCAGATCCGGAGCCAGCCTTTAATTAAATTGTTAAACTGGGACAGGCTGAATGCCAACGGCGATTTACAGAATAACGGAGGGTCAACCGGAGACGGTATTTTCGACTTTGTCAACGGTATTACCATCAGGCCGGAAACCGGGAAGGTGATTTTCACCAAAGTTCAGCCTTTCGGGAGCTTTATTCAGAATGTAATCGGGAGTAATGATGCGCAGTATGTATTTTCAGACCTGTATGATCAGCAGAAACAGGTGGCTACCTCCAGCAACCTTGCGCAACGGTATACCATTGAAGGCCGTTATAAAGGAACGCAGGGACAAGGAATTTCATTAGGGGCTGTCAATGTTCCGCAGGGGTCGGTAAAAGTTTCCGCAAACGGCGTGCAGCTGACGGAAGGAATCGACTATACCGTGGATTACATGCTGGGAACAGTGACAATTATTAATGACCAGGTAAAACAATCCGGTCAGGCGATCAATATTTCACTGGAAAACCAACTGACATTCAATACCCAGAGAAAACGGTTCTTAGGAGTGAACCTGGAAAGGAGGTTTAATGAAAACTTTATTTTAGGTGGAACCGTTGTTAATTATTCCGAATCCCCGCTTACCCAGAAAGTAAATTACGGTCAGGAAGCCGTGAATAACACCATGGCCGGCATCAATTTGATGTACAACAACCAGCTTCCGTTCCTAACCAGACTGACGGATAAGATCCCGCTGGTAAATACAGAAGCGCCATCCAACCTGAACTTTAAAATGGAAGCCGCTTATCTGCTTCCGGGACTCAATAAAGGAATCAATGACCAGTCCTATATTGATGATTTCGAACAGACCACTTCGAAAATTACCTTAAAGGAACCGACGGCCTGGAGCCTCGCTTCAAAGCCTGAAAGGAACCAGTCGGATCCCCTTTTTGCAGGAGCCGGTAAAAATAATGATATAACAGAAGGCTACGGAAGAGGTTTACTGTCATGGTATAATATTGACCCGAGATTCTGGGGAGTAGGAGGAAAAGCGCCGGCAGGCATTACGCCACAGTCGGTTTCCAACCATGCCTCAAGAAGGGTGCAGTTCTCTGAAATCTTCAACAACAGGGATTTTGTTGCCGGGGAACAGACGTATACCAACACCTTTGATATTTCCTATTATCCTACGGAAAAAGGACCCTATAACTCAAATTCTGCTACAGAAAGCACAGCACAGCGATGGGCGGGTATCATGAGGCCGATCTCGGTTTCCAACTTTGTGAATTCAAATATTGAATATGTAGAATTCTGGATGATGGATCCGTATGCCGATGGAAATACACTGGGTACCGCGCCAAAGCTTTTGTTACAGTTAGGTAACGTATCCGAGGATGTTCTGAAAGACGGACAGATGCAGTATGAAAACGGATTGCCTACCGCTTCGGCTCCGTCCACAACCACAAACTCAAACTGGGGAACACAGCCTAAGCAGCCACCGATTTTATATGCTTTCTCCAGTGAAGGAGCAGACAGGATTGCGCAGGATTTAGGATATGACGGATTAAGTTCAGACCAGGAAGCAGCGCTGTTCGGAAATACATTCATTAACCCGGTAACCAATTTGGTTGACCCTGCGGTGGATGATTTCGTATTCTATATGTCTGACCGGTTTACGGGAAATCAGGCTTCGTCTGTTATCCAGAGATACAAATATTTCAGAGGGCCTGAAGGCAACTCACAGAGTAACTCTCTGGAAGTGGCTTCCCAGACTCCGGATGCAGAAGACATCAATAAAGATTATAACCTGGATCAGAGTGAAAGCTATAACCAGTATGAAGTGGATCTGGCTCCGGGAAGCTTAACTTTAGGTTCTGATAATAATATTGTTGATATCAAGACCGTTCAGGCAACCTTCCAGAATGGCCAGACTTCGCAGGTAAAATGGTATTTATTCAGAATTCCGGTTTCTAAATATGTGACTACCGCCGGGGACGCCGATCCTTCGGTTTTAAATAATGTACGTTTTGCAAGATTATTATTAAAAGGTTTCGATCAGACGTCAACTTTAAGATTCGGAACTATGGATCTGGTAAGGTCGGATTGGAGAAAGTATCCGAATAAAATCTTTAGTAAAACAGTCACGTCTCCTGAAGAAGGTACAACAGGAGCAGTAACTCTTAATGATAATTTTGAAGTAGGAAGTGTCAATATAGAGGAAAATGCTTTAAACCAGCCTCCTTACGTACTGCCTCCGGGAATTGATAGACAGATTTTGAGTGGAAATGCTGGTGCACAACGGCAGAATGAATCTTCTTTGTATATGAAAGCGACACAATTGCGCGCTGAAGCAAGAGGTGTATTTAAAAATACTTCACTGGATATGAGAAGATATAAGAAATTAAAGCTTTTTGTACACGCTCATCATCCTGATCCTAGCAGTAGTGATATAAGTATTGGCCAGATTGATGAGAGAACTAAATTTTTTATACGCTTAGGTAATGATGCAACGGATAATTATTATGAGTATGAATCTTCTTTAAAAATTACGCCTGCAACAGCAACGGCACCGATGGAAATTTGGCCGATGGAAAATGATGTGGACCTGAACATTCAAGACTTCGTAGATGCAAAAATTAGAAGAGATAAAAATAATCCTAACAGTATTGTGACAAGGACAAAAGATAATATTTTTGATCCGGGAAATACCTTTAAAAGTATTTATATCAAAGGTCGCCCAAGTTTAGGAAATATTAACACTATTGTTTTAGGTATTAGAAATGGAGGAGACCGAACTGATGCTGCTATTGACAGAATTCTTTGGGTCAATGAAATCCGTCTTTCTGAAATCGAAAATGATGGAGGGTATGCAGGAAACGCAAGCTTGAACTTCAATCTCGGAGATTTTGCCACGGTAAATACCAGCGCCTCCTATACTTCTGTAGGTTTCGGAAACATAGATTCCAAACCGGCAGAAAGAAACCAGTCCACACAATCGGCATTCAGCATCAACACGGCAGTGAATGTAGACAAATTATTACCTGAAAAAACAGGGGTTAAGATCCCGTTGAACTATTCTTATTCTCAGACCATCGAAGATCCGAAGTACAATCCTTTGGATACCGATGTTGAGTTCAATAAAGCTGCTAACAAAGAAGAACTGAAAAAAGTGGCAAGAACCTATACACAGCAGAGAAGTATCGGGGTGGTAAACATGCATAAAGAAAGAATGAACCAGAATAGAAAACCAAAATTCTATGATGTGGAAAACCTTTCGGTAACGGCGGTGTACAATGATGATTTCTACAGGGATATTTATACCAAGAGAAACTACAGGCAATACCTGAGAGGATATGTAGATTACAACTATACATTCAAGCCGTGGGTAATCCGTCCGTTCAACAAAATGATCAGCGATACCGCGAAGTCTACCAAATACCTGAGATGGGTAAAAGAGTTTAACTTTAACCCGGTTCCGACAAGATTCTCTTTCAGAACGGAAGTGGACCGAAATTATAATGAACTTGAATTCAGGAATATTGATGCCATCTTAAGCGGGAATTATGCAAATGACTTCGGAGCGCTTAAGAACAGGAACTTCTATTTCGGATGGCAGTATGGTTTAGGATTCAACTTTACAAAATCTTTAAAGCTTGAAATCAATTCTGCCACAAGAACCCTGAATGACAATATGGATGTCAATACCATGGATAACACGTCCATTTTCGGAAACGTATTCAGAGCCGGGAGGCCGGTGTTGTACAACCACAGGGTACAGCTGAATTATAAGCTGCCGTTCCAGTATCTTCCTTATCTGGATTTTATTGATGCGGAAGTGGGATACGGATTTACCTATAACTGGAATGCGAGATCCACGGTTTTACTGGCAAGTCCGGACGGAAGTTTAGGATCAATCGGTCAGAATACCAATGTGATTCAGGTAACAGGATCAGCAGACTTCACGAAATTCTTTGGTCAGTTCGGATATTTCAAGAATCTTTCTGCCAAACTGCAGAAACGTAAGCAGGAAGTGGATTCACTGAACAATGCCTATACCCAGGCCTGGGAGAAAAACAGGTACGCTTATAAAAAATATAAATTTAAAAACAGGCTGACTCCGCTTCAGAGCATGGCTTATCTGCTGACTTCATTCAAGCAGCTGGATATTAATTACTCTGAAAACAACGGAACCGTACTTCCGGGATTATTGTCAGCTCCGAACTGGTACGGTTACGGGCAGACCTTAGGAGGTCCTACAGCAGGATTTCTATTGGGGTCGCAGGCAGATATCAGAAGAGCAGTAATGGAAAATGGCTGGGTAAGTGATTCAGAGTTTATGACCGATCCTTACATCCGGATGTCAACCAGGGAATTGCGGGCCAATTTACAGGTGATGCCGATGAATGATCTGAGGATTGATCTCAGCGCGATACATAATTACAACCGGAACTTTACCCATACCGGGTTTAATTACCGGGATCCGGTCACCGGACTTTCAAATCCGGATCATACTTTTGCCAATGATCTGGTTACCTATACCAATTCTGTGGTGCTTCTGAAAACAGCATTCCAGGACGGAACGGCCATTTATCAGGCCATCAGGGAAAATGCCAGGACTTTGTCACAGCAGATGCCCGGAGCGCTTCAGCCGGACGGGTTTAAAGACGGGTACGGAATTTCAAATGCCTATATTTTAATTCCGGCATTCCGTGCAGCAGTGGAAGGGAAGACAGTAAAAATGATGGATAACCCTAAGAAAGCAGGACTTCCGATTCCGAACTGGAGGATTACGTATTCAGGGTTGAGGAATGTCCCTATCATTAACGGGCAGTTCTCGAAATTTGATATCCTGCATGCGTATCAGGCAACCTATACAGCAACGGGAATCCAGTCAAGTATCGATTATTTCAACAGGCTGAATTCACTTACGAGCTCAGGAAGAGACATCAATGATGATTATATCAATCCGTTTACTTTCGCTCAGGTAGGCTATGTTGAGAACTTCTCACCGCTGATCGGTGTTGACATGACCATGAGAAACAATATCCAGCTGGGTATTCAGTACAACAGGTTACGGACATTGTTATTAGGATTGGTGAACCATACCTTAACGGAAGATTCAAACAGTGAATACGTCGTAAGGGTAGGATACATCATCAGGAACTTCAGACTGGGAATGACCAATGTGAGAGGAAGAGGAAAAGGAAAAGGCACCGACCTGAATATCAGGGGAGACTTTTCACTGAGAGACAGCAGAACAAGCATAACCAATATCTTGCTGGATGATTCCCAGGTAACAGGCGGCCAAAGGCTGATGAACATCAAGGTTTCCGCAGACTACAATGTTTCCGAAAATCTGAACCTGAGAGTATTCTACGAGCAGATGACTTCCAAATATAAAATCTCAACAGCCTTCCCGCTGTCAACGGTAAGAGCTGGTATTTCCGCAACGTTTACCTTCGGGGATTCAGGAGGTTTTTAATAAGAACAAAAATAAATAGATATGTCCTTCAGTTTTGAAGGACATTTTTTATATCCGATATTTGAACCTTATAGAATTTTGAATACATTTGTACAAAATAAAATTTAAAAATGAACACACCATCAGAATTAAAGTACACGAAAGATCACGAATGGATCAAGATCGAAGGTAACGTAGCGACCATCGGTATTACAGACTTCGCACAGGGCGAGCTTGGAGATATCGTTTATGTAGATATAGATACTGTAGATGATGAACTGGAAGGAGGTGCCGTTTTCGGAAGTGTAGAAGCTGTAAAAACAGTTTCAGATCTATTCTTACCTATTGCAGGGAAAGTAATTGAGTTCAATTCAGATTTGGAAGACCAGCCTGAATTATTGAATACAGACCCTTATGGAAACGGATGGATCATTAAATTAGAAGTTGCTGAAGGTGCAGATCATTCAGAATTGCTTTCTGCAGAAGAATACCAGGAAATCATTGGATAAGATTTCAGACATATTTAGTAAGATTTTGCCCGTTTACTGGGCATTTCTTACTTATATGCTTCTCAGGCCCGGAGAAGAAAACCATGAATACTGGTTTATGTTCAGCGGGATCGACAAAGTTTTGCACGTCAGCATATTTGCCATGCTGGGATTCTGTTTCATTGCTGCCTTTCCCAAGATCAAATTTTCCTATTTCTTTCAGATCATTCTGATCTATGCATTCATCACCGAGATTCTTCAGGAAAAAATGGGGCTCGGAAGATCAATGGAAGCCTTGGATGTCGTTGCAGATACCATCGGCTGCCTGATCGGGTATGCTATATATAAAATGCTGATCAAGCGTTTTTTCTGATTGCATAAAAGAATACTCTTATTTCACTTGTTGCTTTATTTTTCATAATTTTTTCTTAGGAGCTAATCCCGCTATCCACTCTTACTCCTCACACCGGACCTGCCACCGCATTTTCCTTTGCTTATGCTTTCCTTGTTGCGGGGTAGCCGTTTCTATCGGGGCTAGGCTTTTGTAGGTTCAACAATAATGGTGTTATAATCCGCTACCTTTAGCATCCCTTATTATCATCCTAATTTAATTCTCACCAATCCTTATTAATGATCCCCGTGGTGAAACTTCCCCTCCAAAGGAGGTGTATCAAAAATTTTAGGGATTTTTGACGGGATGGTTTAAGACATTGTGCTTTCATTTACAACATACCTTATATAATAAAGTATCCTTTTTAATAACGTTCGATCAAATCTTATAGGTTTTAAAAACCTATAAGGTTTCTATAAAAGTTTGCATCACGATTTTCATCATACAATTACATTAGCTTAAAGTCCATTGGGACTTTTCAGTCAAAGCTGGCTATTCGATACCCGTCAACCAGGATTACTTATATAAAGCTTATTCTAGGATATCTTCATTTTCCTGCTTTTTTATATAATACACAATGAAGCCAAAGCTGTCTATAGCGCTCCACCCTTAAAAATCAATAATTACCAATTAATAACCATCAATCAATATTAGGCAGTAAGCAATCTAACCACTATTCAAGCCTGTTTAAATCCTTGGCTCCCTGTTTAGACCTGGAAAAGCCTCACTTCATAACATTCAGGTAACGCTCAGAAGCTTTATTCGATTGTTGTGGATAAGTCTGGTTTTATTGTAACGGTGTAGAAGTTAATAATATAAGTCTGTACTTACCCACAAAGCGGGTTTTAAGGTGAACAGAAAGTAAATTTTACGTTAAATATATTTGGTTGGTAGGGTTGAAGTTTCTATCTTTGCCCCACTGAAAACGAGAGTTAAGTCAGTAGCGCAGAAGGAGCTTTTAGATAAGCTGAACATTAAGGACTA
>Ga0265780_10000866_pt1 | contig 44736 bp, 40 predicted proteins | sample P1T30metagenome_FD_192432 | JGI IMG/M metagenome (GOLD analysis project Ga0265780, IMG submission 192432) | Plant litter microbial communities from East Loma Ridge, Irvine, California - P1 T30 | ecosystem: Environmental > Terrestrial > Plant litter > Unclassified | place: USA: California... | reverse complement strand
ATCTAGGATTGCCACGTCACACCCGTGCAGCGCGGCTTCCCGGCTGGCCGTCTTGCCTTCCCCCCACTTCACGACAATCCCGTCGACCCTCTCTTCTTCGTGAGGCAACGACGAGCGTCGTTCCATCAATCGATTGAATGCCGTGACATACGCTTCTCGTTCGGATGATCCGGTGGCGCTCGCCTGCTCGTGTCCGGAAATCGGGGCGGTCTGCGTCACGGGGTAACTATAGACACCCTCGCCGGTCTTTCTACCTAAACGCCCCGCCTCGACGAGAGACGCCTGCGCCTCCTGCGGCTGATATCGCGTTCGACCGCCGTATGCGTCGAAGATGGACTGCGCGACGGCGTAGTTGACGTCCTGCCCGATGAGGTCGGTCAGTTCTAACGGCCCCATGCGAAACCCGGCTGCCGAGCGGAAGAGGTGGTCGATGACCTCAGGCGTGGCAGCAGCCTCGCCCATTGCGGCGAACGCCTCGGCATACAGCGGTCGCGCAACACGGTTCACAATGAAGCCAGGGACATCCGCCACGGCGACAGCAACTTTTCCCCATTCTTCGGAAGTGGCGATCACGGTTTTTAATACGCTGGGAGACGTGTCCTTACCCGCGACGACCTCGACAAGCTTCATCATCTGGGCTGGATTGAAGAAGTGCATTCCGACGAAGCGCGTCGGATGTTCAAGCGACGCGGCGAGCTTGGATATCGACAGTGAAGACGTGTTACTGGCAAGGATGGCGTGGGGGTCGATGACGCGCTCGACATTTTCGAACAGGATACGCTTGATCCCCTCATCCTCGACGATTGCCTCGATCACCAATTGGGCTGAGCCCATGTCATCGACGGACGAAGTCCAGCTCATTCGGTCTAGAATAGACTGTCTTTCCTGAGCCGACAGTCGTCCGCGTTTCGCCAACGTGTTCAGCGAGCTGGCGACGCGTTCTCTGCCAGCGTCCAGTGCCGTAGTCGCTGCGTCAAAGATGACGACCGTCGCACCGGCATGTGCCGCGACCTGCGCGATTCCGGAACCCATGGCACCCGCGCCGCATATTGCGACACGTTCAATGACATCGCTCATCCGTCGTAGCTAACGACAACATCGTCGGTCGTGGGTGTCGATTGGCAGGTCAGAACATAGCCTTGAGCAACTTCTTCTTTTGTCAGGCCGTAGTTTAGGTGCATCTCGACCGAACCCTTCAGCACCTTCGCGCGGCATGTTGCGCACACTCCGCCCTTGCAAGCGTAAGGGGCAGGCGCACCTGCCGCGCGGACGCTATCCAGGATGTTGCCGAGCTCGGAGTCGAATGAGATAGTGAGCTTTCGTCCGTCCAGGACCACGCCCATCCGACGGCCAGCCGCAGCGAGCGCACGCGCTTGGGCGGCTTCATCGAACACCGCGCTCGATCCAGCGCTCGTGAACCGTTCTAACAGGATCCGGTCCTTGGGCACACCGACGGCTAGTAGAGCCTGTTCGGCGGCTTCCATCATTCCTTCCGGTCCGCAGGCAAAGAACAGATTTACGTCCGCGGGATCGACCAGCGTGGCCAGGATCTCGTCGCATTTCAAACGGTCTAAGCGGCCGTTGAAGAGTTCGACGTCCTCCTCTTCCATCGTGAGGAAGTGAAAGACCTCGAGCCGGCCCATGAATCGGTTCTTGAGCGCGGCCAACTCCTCAAGAAACAGAACCTGGCCGCTCATCCGGTTGCCGTAGAAAAGTGTGAACCGGCTTTCCGGTTCAACCATTAGTGCCGTCTTCAAAAGTGATAGGATTGGCGTGATTCCCGAACCGGCAGCGAAAGCCGCATAATGCCCAATACGCTCAGGGGAGAATGTCGCAGTGAAATGCCCGGATGCAGGCATTACCTCAATCTCGTCGCCAGCTTTCAAATCCTCGTTGGCGAACGATGAGAAGCGCCCACCCGCCAGCATCTTGACCGCCACGCGCAACTCACCGTCGACCGGTGCCGAGCAGACCGAATAGTTGCGGCGGACGTCTTCGCCATCAAATTCACGGCGGAGTGTGAGGTACTGTCCGGGGCCAAAGGCGAATGTCTGGCGCAACGCGTCAGGCACGTCGAACAGGATCGAAACCGCGTTTCCGGCTTCGCGTCGCACCTCTGATACGCGTAGCAGGTGAAAATCGCTTCTGTTCGTCATCGCGTTGCGTCCTAAATGCATTTGAACCGGTCGAACGGCTCGGCGCAGTCGTTGCAGCGCCACAACGCCTTGCAGGGCGTCGAGCCGAAGCGGCTTATCTCGGTTGAGTTGATCGATCCGCATTGAGGGCACGCCGCAGGCCCTTCGTCCTTGATCGTGCCACGGCCATCTCCGCGCGCTGGTGGCGCGATCCCGTATGCGTGCAGTTTCTCGCGTCCCGCATCGCTGATCCAGTCCGTCGTCCATGGCGGCGACAGCACTGACCGGATCGAGACGTCGCTGAAGCCAGCCTTATCGAGAGCGATCCTGACACTCGTCTCGATCACTAACGTGGCGGGGCACCCGGTATAGGTCGGCGTCAGCAAGACCTCATACTGACCATTGTCGCGTAGGCGGATGTCCCGGATGATCCCGAGGTCGGCCAGCGTGATCACAGGTATCTCGGGGTCGGGAACGTCTGCAATGGCGGCGCGGATGCCATCGACCGGTTCGAGAACAGTTGCCATCGTGACTACCAACTGGCGCCGGGATAAGCTCGCTGAAGGAACTGCATTTCGGACAGGATGTGCCCTAAATGCTCGCTGTGTCGACCGACCCGGCCGCCAGTGACGCCGCGGCCGGCATCCGGCCGGTCGAGGCGAGCCTCGTCTAGAACACGGTCGATCGTCGCGTCCCATGCCGGACGCAGCGCTGAGCGGTCCACTGCGAGAACCGCATCTATCACCGGCTGTTCGGCGGCATCGACCAAGAACAGCTCGCCGACGAAGCGCCAGTTCCAATCGAGCCCCTCGGTGACGCGACGACGGCTCTCGTCGGTACCATCGCCAAGGCGGATGACCCAGTCGCTCGCGAGGCGCTCGTGGTAGGCGACCTCCTTAACGGCCTTCGCCGCGATCTCGGCAAGGCGATCATCGTCGAGACGCGCCATCGCCTCGAACAGAAGTCGCTGCCATGTGGAGAACAGCAGCTGCCGAACGATGGTCTGGCCGAAGTCTCCATTGGGCTGCTCGACCATCAAACAGTTGCGGAAGTCGTACACGTCGCGATGGAAAGCGAGGGCATCACCATCACGACCGTTTCCTTCAAGATCGCCTGCGTGATCAAGGAACAGCTGTGCCTGACCGATCAGGTCGAGACCCAAATTGGCAATGCTGAGATCAAGTTCGACCGTGGGCGCGTGACCGCACCATTCGCCAAGACGCTGCCCTAGGATCAGGGAGTCGTCGCCCAACGCCATGACGGAGGCCACGCGTGCGCTATGCAGGGGATCGGTCATCAGATGTGCTTGATGCTGTCAGGAACGACATAGAATGTCGGATGCCGGTACACCTTGTCTTCCGCCGGCTCGAAAAGCGATGCAGCCTCCCCTGGATCCGATGCAGTAATCGCTGACGAAGGCACAACCCAAAGGCTCACGCCTTCGGACCTGCGCGTGTACACATCGCGCGCGCCTTCGATCGCCATCCGCGCATCGGCAGCGTGAACGCTGCCGACATGACGGTGCGACAAGCCATTCTTAGCACGGACGAATACTTCCCAGAGCGGCAGTTCCCGGCTCATTGACAGACCCCTTACTTCAGGCTCAATTTCACGCGGCAACGCGAACAGATTGCTTGTCCGCGTGCGCCATCGCCGCGTCGCGAACCCAGGCCCCGTTGTTCCAAGCGTCACGGCGCGCCTTCAGGCGCTCTCTTGCAACCGGACCTTCACCACGCACGACCGCAAAGAACTCGTCCCAATCCGGCGTTCCAAAATCATATCCGCCCTTCGCCTCGTTCCAGACGAGCTCAGAATCCGGAATGGTCAGTCCGACGGCTTCGGCCTGGGGAACTGTGATGTCGACGAACTTCTGACGCAGCTCGTCATTAGTGTCGCGCTTGATCCGCCAACGCATCGACTGCTCGGAATTAGGCGATTGATCGTCCGGTGGACCAAACATCATCAGCGACGGCCACCACCAGCGGTTCAGCGCATCCTGTGCCATGGCTTTCTGCTCAGGTGTGCCCGCTGCCAACGCCATCACGGCTTCGTAGCCCTGACGCTGATGGAAACTTTCCTCCTTGCAGACACGCACCATCGCCCGTGCATACGGGCCATAGGATGTACGCTGCAGCGGCACCTGATTCATGATCGCCGCGCCATCCACGAGCCAGCCGATGGTGCCCATGTCGGCCCAAGTCAGCGTTGGGTAATTAAAGATCGTCGAATACTTCGCCTTCCCGGCGAGTAGCGCTGCAGTCATTTGATCCCGGGAGGTTCCGAGCGTCTCCGCGGCGCAGTAGAGATACAATCCGTGGCCAGCCTCGTCCTGGACCTTCGCCAGCAGGATCGCCTTGCGACGCAAGGTCGGGGCACGGCCAATCCAATTGCCCTCCGGCAGCATTCCTACGATCTCGCTATGAGCGTGCTGCGAAATCTGGCGGACCAGCGTTTTGCGATAAGCGTCAGGCATCCAGTCCTTGGGCTCAATAAATTCATCGGCAGCGACGCGCGCTTCGAACGCCGCGAGTCGCGCTGGATCCTCCATCGCAACCGGTCCCGACCTGTTTGCGCTGGAAGCCTGCTTAACATCCTGAACATACATCGTCGGATCCCCTATCAGCTTGATTGGGAAAGTTATATCATTGTCCGACCGGCCGGTCAACTAATAGGTTTGCCTAGAATAGTCGCCTACTTTCCCCCTTGCCAAACCGGCGTCCGCTTATCGAGGAACGCGACTACGCCTCCACGCTTGTCCTCGCCACCGAGGAGTATGGAAAAGGGATGCAGCTTCTGCCCTCGTCAATGACTTGGCCGATCAGACGGAGCGAACGCCGCTTTGGTAGTCAGCAGGTCGCTTAGCAGAACCATGTGCAGAGCGACTTTGGGGCCGATGAGCTTTGGCAGGACTTCCGTTCCGCCCGCGCCCGGGAGTGACGGCCAGATCCGTTTCCGGCTGACCGAAGCGTGCCATGCTTTCGTTTACGAAGATACCGGCGTACGCGAGAAGCTCTTTTTCCTACTTAAAGAGACCATCCCTTAATCGCCGTTTAAAAAGACTTCGGGAATTGGAGTATTTGTGACCATGGGCCCTGCCCGCCATCGCTCAGCACGCCGCCAGTCGCCCGATTTAGCAAGTCTCAATTTTCGTATCCCGCGGCGAGGACCTGATCTGATCCGGTCTTCGCCGCATCGTACACCGTTACCAACCGCAGCGTCGAACAGGTCCGCGCACGGCTTCAGCAACGCGGTATTCAAGGCATTGCGCTTCTCCGACCGGTTCAGTCGGAACGCGATGAGAGGCCGCGATTGCTACATCTCAAATGACGGGAACATTCGAAATGTCGCCTTCAGACACGCTCGATGATCATAGCGATCCCCTGCCCGACACCAATGCACATTGTACAGAGCGCATAACGCCCACCCGTCCGGTGAAGTTGCTCGGTTGCGGTTATTACCAGCCGCGCCCCCGACATCCCTAGCGGATGCCCGAGCGCGATCGCACCGCCGTTCGGGTTAATAAAATCTGCGCTGTCCGGCAATCCGAGCTGCCTCAAGACGGCAAGCCCCTGTGACGCGAAAGCCTCGTTAAGTTCGATGACATCGATGTCCGCTAGCGACAGCCCCGCCTTCGCCAACACCGCCCGTGTCGCGGGGGCTGGCCCGATGCCCATGATGCGAGGCGCAACGCCTACCACTGCCGTCGCGACGATCCGCGCACGAGGCTTGAGGCCGTGATCCCTTGCGCCGATCTCAGAGGCGATGATCAATGCAGCGGCGCCATCGTTGACGCCAGACGCGTTGCCAGCGGTAACCGTCCCATCCGCACGCACAATCGGTTTGAGCTTTCTAAGGATCTCGACAGTCGTGGCGCGAGGGTGCTCGTCGCGGTCGACGATCACGGGGCTGCCCTTGCGCTGGGGTATCACGACAGGAACGATCTCCGCATCGAAGCGACCCGATGCCTGCGCCGTTGCGGCACGAGCCTGGCTTTCGGCAGCGAAACGGTCCTGGTCGACGCGGGTGATCCCAAAGTCCTGCGCGACGTTCTCGGCGGTCTCCGGCATCGAATCGATACCGAACTCCGCTTTCAGCGCCTTGTTGACGAACCGCCAGCCGATGGTGGTGTCGAACACTTCCACTGCGCGTGAGAAGGCGGACCCCGCCTTACCGGTCACGAAGGGGGCACGGGTCATGCTTTCGACGCCACCGGCCAGACAGAGATCGGCCTCCCCGGCCTTGATCGCGCGCGCAGCCACTCCGACGGCGTCCATCCCGGACCCGCACAAGCGGTTGATCGTGGTACCAGGAACCGCGTCGCCCAGTCCTGCGAGAAGAACCGCCATTCGGGCGACGTCGCGGTTGTCTTCGCCTGCCTGGTTGGCGCAGCCGAGAATGGTGTCATCGAGCCGAGACCAGTCCACACCGGGATTGCGCACTTTGAGCTCCCGGATCGGCACGGCCGCCAGATCGTCTGGACGGACATCGGCAAGCGCACCGCCGTAGCGCCCGATCGGAGTGCGGACTGCGTCGCAAATGAAGGCATCGGCCATAATTGTTATCCTTGATCCTGGTTGAGTACTGTTCCGCCTATCGCGCGCGAAACAACTGCTACGTGGCGACGACACGATCATCATCACCCGACACGATTACTTGGTAGGTGCCACTTCGGCCAACGACGGCGATCTCGGTAGCGACGGCGACGATCCGCTCGCCCGTCCGGCCGGAGCCAGGAAACGCAATGGTCGCAGACTGCGCTACCGTCGCGACATTCCGGATGTTGCAGGCGTAGGCGAACGCCGTGTCAGCCAGTGTGAAGATGACGCCACCGTGCGCAGCGCCAAACCCGTTGAGCGCTTCGTCCCCTAAAACCGTCGAAATAGTTGCGAGATCAGCGCCCGTGTCGTCGAGCGTGATTCCAAAGAACCGTGTCAGTCCTTCGCCCGCCCGAAAGCGATCGGCAACCGCCTGCGCGATAGTAACTTCACTCACCATCGTCATCCGCCACAGCCCGTTGCTCGTCTCCAACATGACGATGAATAAGCCGCGATATTTCGGTTGGCAATAATTGACCGTCCGGACGTTCTATCTTACGGTATTGTTAATGTGAGGAGAGACCGATGAGCTACGAGACAATCGAGTTCGACATATCGGACGGTGTCGCACGGCTGACGCTTAACCGGCCAGATCGGCTGAACAGCTTTACCATCGCGATGCACGCGGAGGTTGCGGCGGCGCTGGACGTCGTTGAGCGCGATAGCGCAGTACGTACGCTCTTGCTGACTGGCGCGGGCCGCGGCTTCTGTGCCGGGCAGGATCTTTCAGACCGGGCCGTGGCGGCCGACGACGCTTCCGTCGATCTGGGCGACTCGGTGGAGCGCTTCTACAATCCGCTGATCCGACGCCTCGTCGCCTTGCCGATGCCTGTGGTGTGCGCGGTGAACGGGGTGGCGGCAGGTGCGGGCGCCAACATCGCGCTTGCGTGCGATATCGTAGTTGCCGCCCGTTCGGCTAAATTCATCCAGTCCTTCGCCAAAGTCGGTTTGATTCCGGACTCAGGAGGAACCTGGATGCTGCCGCGCCTCGCAGGCCAGGCGCGAGCGTTGGGAATGGCTCTTACGGGGGATCCGATCACGGCCGAGATGGCGGCGGATTGGGGACTCATCTGGAAGGTGGTGGACGACGCCGACCTGTCCGCATGCGTCGATGATCTGCTCAAGGGTTTTGCATCAGCCCCGACCGTGGGCCTAGCCGCGACGAAGCGCCTGATCCGACAGAGCTGGCAGAACGATCTCAATGCGGAACTCGACATTCAGCGCGACACGATGCGCACGCTGGGACGCACCGAAGACTATCGCGAAGGCGTCGCCGCCTTCCTCGGGAAGCGCACGCCGCGCTTCATCGGTCGATGACACACGGAGACATAATATGAAGACCCCGAAGCTTCTGAATTACGTAGCGGACGACTGGTACGGCGCCACCACCGGGTTGGGCGAAATCGCCTCGGCAGTGACCGGTACCACCGTTGCCCAGATCGGGTCCGATGGTGTGGACTTCGCAGGAATGGCCCGCCACGCTCGCGAAGTCGGTGGACCGGCGTTGCGCAAGATGACGTTCCATGAACGAGCGAAAATGCTGAAGGCCCTAGCCGAGGCGATCATGGCTCGTAAGGAGGAGCTTTACGCACTTTCGGCACATACTGGCGCCACGCGCAACGATGGCTGGGTGGACATCGAAGGCGGTGCAGGAACGTTGTTCGCCTACTCCTCAAAGGGGAGGCGCGAACTGCCAAACGATACGATTCTGCTGGACGGTCCGGTCGAGTTGTTGTCGAAGCGCGGCACCTTTGTCGGGCAGCACATTTACACGCCTCTGCAAGGCGTGGCTGTTCATATCAACGCATTCAACTTTCCAGTCTGGGGCATGTTGGAGAAGCTCGGGCCAGCTTTTCTTGCGGGCGTGCCCGCGATCGTGAAGCCCGCATCGTCCACGGCATATGTGACCGAAGCCTGTGTGCGGATCATGGTGGAGGCTGGCGTGCTGCCCGATGGTGCGCTGCAACTTGTTACCGGGTCGGTCGGAGACCTTCTCGACCATCTCACCTGTCAGGACGTGGTCTCGTTCACAGGCTCGGCCGCTACCGCCCAGACGCTGCAAACGCATCCGGTGATGGCGCGCGAGAGCGTTCGTTTCGTCGCTGAGCGCGACAGTCTCAATGCGACTGTCCTCGGTCCGGACTGCACGGCAGAGACGCCCGAATTCGATCTTTTCGTAAAGGAGGTCGTGCGCGAGATGACGGTTAAGGCGGGTCAGAAGTGTACGGCGATCCGCCGCACCTTTGTACCAGCCAGCGCAATCGATGCGGTGCAAGATGCGATTGTTGCACGACTCGCGAAAGTCGTGGTCGGTGATCCGGGCGTCGAAGGCGTGACGATGGGTGCCTTGGTAAGCGAACGTCAGCTTGCGGACGTTAGGGCCACCGTCGCGGAACTGGCTACTGAATCGCGTATTGTCTTCGGCGATCCCGATACGCCCCCTGCTCCGGACGGCGCCTTCATGTCGCCGATACTCCTGCGATGCGACGAACCTTGGACCGCTGTTGGCGTTCACGACAAGGAAGCGTTCGGGCCAGTTTCGACTCTGATGCCGTACAACGATCTCGCCGACGCGATCCGCCTCTGTAATCGTGGACAGGGGTCCCTAGTTATGTCGCTCTTCACGCACGATCCGGACGTCGCCTCAAAGGTGGTGGTCGGCGCGGCAGCGTTTCATGGGCGTGTTCTGATCGCAGATCGTGACTGCGCTCGCGAGTCGACGGGGCACGGCTCTCCGCTGCCAGCGCTTGTTCATGGCGGTCCTGGTCGAGCGGGAGGTGGCGAGGAGATGGGCGGAATCCGCGGCGTCCATCACTACATGCAGCGCACGGCACTGCAGGGATCGCCAAGAATGCTCAGCGCCATCGGCCATCGGTGGATCAACGGTGCGCCCGTTGTGTCGGAGGGTGCGCATCCGTTCCGCATTGGCTTCGACGACCTTGAGATCGGGCGATCAATTACGACCGAAGCTCGGACGATAACCCTTGTGGACATCGAACATTTTGCCGAGTTCACGGGTGATAACTTCTACGCGCACATGGATGAGGAGGCGGCATCCGCCAACCCGTTCTTCCCAGGGCGCGTCGCCCATGGATACCTTCTCCTATCATTCGCCGCAGGCCTTTTCGTAGATCCCGCGCCAGGTCCGGTTCTGGCAAATTACGGTCTCGATTCGCTGCGATTTCTGAAGCCCGTTTCACCGGGCGACGCGATCTCGGTTCAACTGACGGCGAAGGCTAAGAGCCGACGGAACGAGGACTATGGCGAGGTCCGCTGGGATGCGTTGGTCACCAATCAGGATGGCGAACCCGTTGCGACGTATGAACTGCTCACCATGAACGCGAACTGAGGAGCGATCTATGACTGTGAAGCTGTTGGCAATGTACACGCGCCCCGAAGATCCCGAACTTTTCCTTGCGCACTATCGCGACGTCCACACGCCTCTCGTCAGGAGGGTGCCCGGACTCGTCAAGCTCGTCGTGAACCGCGTCGACGCAAACCTGATGGGCGGCGATATTCCATTTTTTCTGATCGCCGAGATGCATTTTGCCGATGAAGATGCGTTCGACGTCGCCATGGGATCACCGGAGAACCGCGCTGCCGGCAAGGATGTCATGACCTTCGCCAAGGGTCTGGTGACGATGTTGAAAGTGCACGAATAAAAATAGAGGGTGCCGCTCCTGCTCTGGATAGCCGGTGGGCGATGACGTATCGCGGACCGCTTACGGATAACAGGGACGAGATATGGCAAGAACACAGGCGGCGGATTTCGACAAGCGTCGTGAGGCGATCATGGAAACCGCTGCCGGCCTATACGCAAGGAAGGGCTTTCTTGGCGCATCTGTCGCCGAGATTGCCGCAGCGTGCGAGACCTCCAAGTCACTGATCTATCACTATTATCCTTCGAAGGAGGATATCCTCTTCGACGTGATGTACTCGCACGTTCAAAGCTTGGCCGAAGCGGCTCGCCTTATCGACGAGACGGAAGACGACCCGTTGAAGAAGGTTCGCCGGATCGCGGCGGCTTTGATGGTGCTTTACGCCGGACATGAAGCAAACCAGAAGGTTCTACTGAACGAGCTCGCCAATCTTCCGCCCGATCGTCGTAGTGTCATCGTCGATCACCAGCGTCAGCTTCTCGATCTCATGGATGCCGTTCTGCTCGGCATACGTCCTGATCTGAAGACCGATCGTCCTCGGCGGCGTGCTCTGGTCATGATGTTCTTCGGAATGTTGAACTGGACCCACACTTGGTTCGATCCGGCGGGGCCGGTCAAAAACAGCGAAATCGCGGATATCGCCTCCGGGATGTTCCTAGCGGGCCTCGAGAAAAGCGCGCCGACCAATTCGGTTGGATGATTGGAAGTCTTGCGTGTCTCGCAAAGCTATTGACCGTCCGGACGGTCAATCATAGAAGGTGGGAGTGATTTGACCAGGCACAGTCTCGTGGGTCACGTCGGATGGAGACGAAGTCGATGGCGAGTGGTGTACCGCAACGTAGCGAAACTATCACCGAGCATGGTGATGAAGCAGTCACCCCCGCAGACTTCGCTCCCATTATCGGATATGATCCGGCGGTTGACGACCTACAGACGCTTCAGCTCGATAGGCTTCGCGCGACGCTGGAGCACGCTTACACGCACAACGATCACTATCGTAAAGCCTTTGATGCGGCGGGGCTGAAGCCGTCAGACCTGAAGTCGTTAGCGGATCTAAGTCGCTTTCCGTTTACGACGAAGGCGGATCTCCGGGCGAATTATCCATTCGGATTCTACAGTGTTCCGATGGATCAGGTCGCTCGGATCCATGCCTCGTCTGGGACGACAGGTAAACCGACGGTCGTGGGCTACACGCAAGCCGACCTTGACATCTGGGCGATGCTTATCGCGAGATCGATCGCGGCGGCCGGGGGACGGCCCGGGATGAAGGTGCATATCGCATACGGCTATGGCCTATTCACCGGTGGACTTGGGGCTCACTTCGGTGCCGAGAGGGGCGGCTATACCGTCATCCCTATGTCCGGTGGTCAGACTGAGAAACAGGTCCAACTGATCCTGGATTTCGAGCCAGATATCATCATGGTGACGCCGAGCTACATGCTGACGATCCTCGACGAGTTCCGTCGCAAGGGCATCGATCCCGCATCGACGTCATTGAAGATCGGGATCTTCGGAGCGGAACCTTGGACTAACGCCATGCGGCACGAGATCGAGACCGCCTTCAACATTAAGGCCGTCGACATCTACGGACTATCCGAGGTCATGGGGCCTGGCGTGGCATCGGAATACGTGGTGGACCAGAACGGTCCGACGATCTGGGAGGATCATTTCCTGGCCGAGATCGTCGATCCGGTAAGCGGAGAGGTGCTGCCGGATGGTCATTTCGGTGAACTGTGTTTCACCTCGCTCACCAAAGAGGCCATGCCGATCATTCGGTACAGAACGCGCGATCTGACGTGCCTCCTGCCGGGGACAAGCTCGCCATTCCGCCGGATCGGCAAGATAACGGGCCGATCGGACGACATGCTTATCATCAGGGGCGTCAATGTATTCCCCACACAGATCGAAGAGCAGCTCCTGAGGTGCGAAGGCCTCACCCCGCATTTCGAAGTAGAGATCGTTCGCCCCCACCGAATGGACGAAGTAACGATTTTTGTGGAGCCCAAACCAGATTTTTCCATCGATCATCATTCTGCTGAAGCCAAGCGATTGTCGAACTTCATCAAGACGGCAATAGGCATTAGCGCAACGATAAGTATCTGTGACGCCGGAACACTCGCGCGATCCGAAGGAAAGTCTAATCGCGTGCGCGACCTCCGACCCAGAGAACCAATCGACGTCGTCCATTGCTGAAAACCGGATCGGTGCATAGCTATGCACCAGCTCCAACAGCGCGAGCGCTTCGGCTAGACAACTCAGACGAGGAGCTTTTGCGGTTTCTCAGTGACCCAAACGCGGATCGCTATAAAATCTGAGCATTGGCAGATTGAGTTGACGAGGAACCGATCTGGCTCCGAAGTCCAGATCGCCAGTTATGCGACTACGACGAAACGTGAGGTGGCGGTTGAATCTACTGAAGACAGGAAGCCCGCCAGCTGTGTCCGTAGCTGGTTGTGGCCCTTATAGCGCAACGTTTGACGGCCATCCCTGCGCAATTCGCTTCATCCGCCCTATTTGACCGTTCGTCCGATATAGTTCGGTGCCTCGACCGTGCTCAGAAGGACCTGCATACGCCTGCTTTATAAGTTCGCGTCACAAATGCACATCAACATGTGTCTGGCGCGACCCAGCCGTGTCACGGTTACGCGGCTGCTCGGCGAGCTAAATACCTCTTTCAATTTCGCCCGGGGCATAATTTTTTTCCATAACCGTATGGAGACGATAGGGCAGTGCTCTCAGCAGCGTTTCGTAAGGTTCGTCTGCTAGCTCGCCTGTCGGCCTTGTAGTCCGGCCAATAACTGCCAACTTGCCAGAGCCCATGATGCCGACGAAGGCGTATAGCTCTCCTCCGGACGTCTGCACCTCTGCGACATCTGTCTGAAAGAAGCCAATGGAATACCGGTTATGAAACCGTCGCTTTGGCTTGCTAGCTTTTCAATTTCCGGCGGGCTGCGTCTGCCTCTACCGACGTAATCGCCGCAAGCTAGACGAAAGTACCGGAGTCCTGCTCATCATTGCGGTCTCTTGCCCGGCAAGTTCAATTTCACCGCTGATTACGCAACCGATCGATAAGCCACGTTGCGGCAGGTCCCGGCAAGGTATCGCTGCGGTGAATGGCATGCATCGGATAATCGCCGGGTACCACATCGGGCATATCGAGCAGCACGAGCCGCCCTGCCACCAGATCGTCGCTCACCATCGGTTCAGGCATGTAGCCCCAGCCGATTCCGGCGTTGAGCAGCATGTGCTTCGATGCTACATCTGCCAGTCGCCAGGTCCGATTGCCCATCACCGCAAAGTCTCGGCCTTTAGTCAACGGTGATCGGTCGGTCAGTACCAGCTGGATATGGGTGCGCCCAGCACCCGGCGGGTTACGCCCCGCCAGCGCGAGCGGGTGGTTCGCCGCCGCGACTGGCACCAGTCGGACCGCACCAATGGCGATGCGTTCGATTCCGTCGATCGTGTCCAGCGGGCCGCTGACGCCGATGCTGGCATAACGGTTCATCACTAATTGCGTTACCGCGCCCAGCGTTTCAACAGACAGGTGCAGCGAGACCGTCGGATAGGTTGCGAAAAACGTGGTCAGTGCATCGACGACGCGGTCCTTGGGCAAGAACGTGTCAATCACGACATGAAGTTCGGATTCCAACCCCTGTAATAAACTCTTAGTTTTTGCCTGCAGCCCATCCACGCTGCTGGCCACGAGCCGCGCCTCCCCCAGCACCATGCGACCCGCGTCAGTCAGTTGCGGCTTGCGAGTTGTCGCGCGGTCGAACAGTCGTACGCCCAGTTGCGCCTCCAGATTGGCGACTGTGTAGCTGATGACCGATGTTGCACGGTTCAGTTTGCGCGCCGCGCCGGCAAAGCTGCCAACCTCGACCACCGTCACGAGCACACGCAACTGATCCAAGGTAGGGGTTCCGGGGTCCACGCTCATATTACCTCCACCAATCGCAAGACGATCAAACCAGCAGCAGCTTACCGAATTCGTCGAACAGGGCGATCGATACTTATCCAGTTTCGCGATGCTGGGGCCGCATATATTGAAAACAACGCAACACGCCATCGTCTCGCACCGGGCGTTGGACCTCGTTGGAGTTGGACAATGCTTATTGCCTCGAACACTGGCCCGGTCGAGCAGCGCGTCCTGCCGGCCACGCGCGACATGGGCGAATTTTCGGTGCGTCGCGCCCTGCCCTCCGCTAAGCGACGGATGGTCGGTCCGTTCGTGTTCTTCGATGCGTTCGGACCGATCGTGCTAGGTCCGGGTCATGGTGCAGACACCCGCCCACACCCGCATATCGGCCTCAGCACACTGACATATCTGATAGAGGGTGAAAGCGAGCATCGGGACAGCGCGGGCTTTGTGCAAACGATACGCCCGGGCGAGGTAAACCTTATGACTGCGGGGCGTGGCATCGTCCACTCCGAGCGTAGCTGCGCAGAGAACCGCGCGAGCACGGAAACGTTGTTCGGCATGCAAGCTTGGCTAGGTCTTCCACAGGCGGTGGAAGAGACTGACCCGGGCTTCCAACACGTCGCGGCCGGCGATATCCCGGTACTTAGTGATACGGGCATCGAACTGCGTCTTCTGGCTGGCAGCTTCGGTGGGCGGAAGTCTCCGACACGGTTGTTCTCCGACACGCTCTATGCCGACGTCGTGTTGCAGCCCGGCCGGCCTTTCGTAATCGACAGCAGCCATATCGAACGAGCGGTCTATGTCGTCCAAGGCCAGATCACGGTCCAGAATCAGACCGGCAGTTTCAGCAAGGACGAATTGGTCGTGTTCCGCCCGGGTGCGGAAATCGTCCTATATGCCGATGAGTCAAGCCGGCTGATGCTGATGGGCGGTGAGCCGTTGGACGGGCCACGTCACATTTTCTGGAACTTCGTCTCGAGCCGGCAGGATCGCATCGATCAGGCCGCCGACGATTGGCAAAATCGCCGTTTCCCCGGAGTGCCGGGTGACGAGGTCGAATTTATTCCCCTCCCCGCATCACCGCCGCGGCGCGGGGCCCGAGCATGATTCCCAACCTTCCCGTTTGAAAAGGGCCTTCGACATGAATATCCTGCACATCGATTCAAGCATTCTCGGTGGCTATTCCGCCAGTCGTCAGCTCTCCGCCGCGGCAGTCGAGCGGCTGACCGCCGGCCGCGACGACGCGCATGTCACCTATCGCGATGTCGCCGCCAATCCGATCCCGCATCTGTCCGGTGGCTATCTGGCCGCGTTGCAGAGCGCCGAAGCGGACCGCACGCCGGACGTGCAAGCCGATATCACGTTGGGTGCCGCGGTAATGGAGGAGTTCCTTGCCGCCGACACCGTCGTGATCGGTGCCGGTCTTTATAATTTCGGCATGCCGAGCCAGTTGAAAGCGTGGATCGACCGGATCATCGTCGCGGGCAAGACTTTCAACTATGTCGATGGCGTGCCGGTCGGACTGGTCCCGGGCAAGCGCATCCTCCTGACCATCGCACGCGGCGGCTTCTATGGCAGCGATTCGCCGATGGCGTCGTTCGAGCACACCGAAACGCATCTGAAGACTGCATTCGGCTTCATCGGCCTGAACGCCGAGGCGATCGTGGCCGAAGGCCTAGCTGTCGGCCCGGAGCAGCGCACCGCCGCGCTCGCGCAGGCCGAGGCGACCATCGCCACGCTGACCGCCTGATCCAGATCGAACACGGAGACGTCGTCATGGCCAGCCTCACCGCCGGGACCACCATGCGGGCCATCAACCATCGGACCCGTGGCACCCGCCACGGTCCGATCACCCGGTTGATGAGCCCAGCCGACCTGGGCCAGATGGTCAAGCCTTTCATCTTCCTCGATCTATTCGAGGCGGAAAACTTTACCTCCGGCGTCTCCGCGCACCCCCATTCGGGGATCGCGACGCACACCACCTTCCTGCGCGGTGGCATGACCTATGCCGATTCGACGGGCGAGAAGGGTGAGCTTCGGGAGGGTGCGGTCGAATGGATGCGCGCCGGCCGCGGCGTGCGGCATACCGGCCAGCCACTGACCGGTATGCCGATCGTCGGCTTCCAGCTCTGGCTGGCATTGCCACCCGAGCTGGAACTGTCCGAACCGGAAAGCCGCTATCTCGATCCGGAAAGCTTCGCGACGGCCGGACCGGCCCGCGTCCTCCTCGGCCGGTTCGGCGGCGTGTCGGGTCCGATCGATCCGCCCGGTCCGCTTGCCTACCTGCACGTCCGCCTGTCCGATGACGAGCAATGGACCTATACGCCGGAAGCCGGGCACGACATCGCCTGGGTAGCGGTCAGCAGCGGTCGGCTGAGCGTTAGCAACACGCTCGCCGAGCGTGAGATGATCGTGTTCGTCGGCGGCAACGCCCCGATCGTCTTCTCCGCGCAGGGGCCGACCGAGTTCGTCGTCGGCTCGGCCGTGCGCCATCCCCACCCGCTCATACTGGGCAGCCATTCCGTTCACACGAACGCGGCGGCGCTGGCGGAGGGCCAGCGAAGGATCGCGGCTCTGAGCCGAACACTCGAAGTCGATGCATTGTTACACGCCTGACCCTTTGCCCGCCGCCGCCGCCGCCGGTCATTCCGCTCCGCGGTCGATGCCCCGGATGCTCCGCACGGTGGCGGGCTGATCGCACCCGAAAGGGACACGTCCCCATCTCGAACTCGCCCCGATGGCGTCGGCACGGCTGCGCGGCGTAGACTGATCAAAGCGGCCGGCAACCACAGCCGCCAGACAAGGACATATCGTATGGAAATTGGGATCGACAGTTTCGCCGCCACCTCGGCGGTGCTGGGTGAGGAGCCACCGGTCGGCAATGCCGATCGCATGGCGTTCCTGATCGACGAAATCGTCGCTGCGGACCGCGCCGGCCTCGACGTGTTCGGCGTTGGCGAACACCATCGGAGCGATTATCTCGACAGCGCAACCGTGGTGATCCTCGCTGCCGCCGCGGCGCGGACGCAGACGATCCGGCTGACCAGTGCGGTGACCGTGCTGAGCGCCGCCGACCCGGTACGGGTGTTCCAGGAGTTCGCGACCCTTGACCTGATCGCGCGCGGGCGGGCGGAGATGGTGGTCGGACGTGGATCGTCCACCGAGGCCTATCCCCTGTTCGGGTTCGACCTGAATGAATATGACGCGCTGTTCGCCGAGAAGCTCGACCTGCTGCTCGCGATCCGTGAACACGACGTCCTCGACTGGTCGGGCAGGTTCCGCGCGCCGTTGCGGCGCCAGGGCATCTATCCGCGTCCGCAGCAGCCGGTACTGCCGGTGTGGTTGGGCGTCGGCGGTACGCCGCAATCCTTCGTCCGGGCAGGTACGCTGGGCCTGCCGCTGATGGTCGCGATCATCGGTGGAGAGTTTTCGCGCTTCCGCCCGCTGATCGATCTTTACCGCCGGGCGGGCGCGGCGGCGGGGCACGCGCCGGAGACGCTGAAGGTCGGGATCCATGCCGTGGGCTTCGTCGCCGATACCGATAGTCAGGCGCGCGACACCTTCTTTCCCGGCTGGCACTATATGTTCACGAAGGTCGGTGCAGAGCGCGGCTGGCCGCCGGCGACGCGCGCGCAATATGATCAGATGGCAGGTCCGCGTGGCGCGTTCCTGATCGGCAGCCCCGACACGGTCGTGGCCCGGTTGCAGCAGGCCGTCCGCGATCTGGGCGGGATCGACCGGGTGACGTTTCAGATGAGTCCGGCCGCCCGCGACCAGCCGGCGATGCTGCGCTCGATCGAACTGCTCGGGCAGGCCGTTCGACCGAGGGTGCGGTAGGCGTCCTGCGTTCGGGACCGGCTGCGGTTCCAGGCGGGGTCCAGCGATGATGACGGTGTCGCCGATCCCTCGCTTTCGCGTCCGAAGAGGGCCGTGGGCATCGCTAGCTTCGAAATATACGCGGAATGTCATTTTGGCGGGGATTACAACCGTCGACGATCGTTGGGCAGGCGTTTAATAGATTTTCATGAATTACCTAAAAAAGTCATCCGGATCCGTTTTGGACGCTATTGGCAACACGCCGGTGGTTGAATTGCGCCACGTCGTCCCGGAGGGCGCCGGCCGCGTGTTCGTCAAACTCGAATACCTTAATCCGACCGGTTCCTACAAAGATCGCATGGCGCGGACGATCATTGAGGCGGCGGAGCGTCGCGGCGATCTCAAGGCGGGGATGACCGTCGTCGAAGCGAGCGGCGGTAGCACTGGGTCGTCGCTGGCCTTTGTCTGCGCTGCGCGTGGACATCGTTTCCACGTCATTTCCTCGAATGCATTTGCGCAGGAAAAGTTGGCCATGATTGCGGCGTTTGGTGGGAAGGTCGAACTGATTGATAGCCCCAGCGGGCAAATTACCGCGGATCTGATACCTAGCATGATCGCGCGTGCGCGCGAGTTGGGGGAGCGGGACGACTACCTCTTCACGGACCAGTTCAGCAATACGGATTCCCTGAAAGGTTACAAAGACATCGGTCACGAGCTGTTGTCGCAGATGCCTGGTGGGATCGATGCATTCTGCGGCGCCGTGGGGATTGGTGGAATGCTGATCGGCACAGGACAGGTTCTCAAGGTTGCCGACAGCCGCACAACAGTTGTGCTTCTGGAGCCAGCCTCATCACCTGTCATGACCGAAGGAACGGCCGGTCCGCACCATGTCGAAGGTATCGGAATTGGGTTCAGGCCACCGTTGCTGCGCGCGTATCCGGTGTATGACGAATCGCGAACTATTGACGAAGATGACGCTCGGATGATGTGTCGTCGCCTCGCTCGAGAGGAAGGTATTTTCGCTGGAACGTCTACGGGCCTCAACGTCGTGGCGGCAGTCAGAATTGCTCAAGAACTCGGCGCCGGAACGACGACCGTCACGGTCGCTTGCGATACCGGGCTCAAATATCTTGCTGGGCCACTTTACCGCGACGGAGCGGAAGCAAGCGATCGATCGTGAGCATTGTGTAATCATAACTGTCCGACAGACGTCCGGCGGTCGCTTGTTACACGGAAATCACTATTTGCTCAGGTTCACGTTTTTTTGTCGTATTTGGCGCGTTCGCGATCGATTTTGGTAAGGTCGCTCCGTGTCCACATACCGATTGCGGCGAATGGTGATGGGTATCTGGCCGAGTTGGACGCCATCGACCGTGGCGAGGACGGCAGCGGGCCCGGTCGCGGTGAGGCAGTGTCGGCGAAGATTGCCAAGATGCGCGAACGGCTCAAGAGGCAATGCTGGAGCAACTGAACGCCAGTGGTGAAAGCCAGGTCTCGCTAACCGACCCCGATGCGCGCACGATCGTTACGGGTTAAAAGACCACGGTCGGCGATAACACGCGGGCGGCAGTTGATGCGAAGTACAAGCTGATCGTCGAACAGCACGTCGCCAACGCGGCCACCGACATGGGCCTGCTGGCGACCGCTGCCGGGACGGCCAAGGATGGTCTCGGCGTCGAGCGCATCGCAGCTGTGACGGACATGGGCTATTACAAGGGCGAGGACATTGAGTGTACGAAGCGAACGGCATCACTTCTAATGTCGCCCGACCTCAGCGTGGCAGCGCGGTCGCCAACGGCCGCTTCTCCAAGGAGAGTTTCAGCTACGATCCGGCAGCCCACACCTATCGTTGCCCCGGTGGCCAGTTTCTCGATACCCGCTACCGTCCGGTGACGCGCGGCCATGTGTCGATCCAGTATTCCAGCCCTTACCCCTGTGCCGCCTGCGCGATCAGGGCACGGTGTACGGGCCGTCGCTGGCGGCGCATCAACCGTTGGGAGTACGAGGCGGTGCCCGAGCGCATGGCGACGCGACCCACAGCCCGGCCCAGCGTTCTTGACGTCCGTCGGGAGACGGTCGACTAACCGTTCGGCTCGATCCGGCAGTGGATGAACCAGGGTGCATTTCTGATGCGCGGGTTGGAGAATGTGCGCGCCGAGTTCACCCCGACCGCGCTCGCTTATAATCTCAGGCGAACCATCACCGTCATCAGAATTCCGGGAATGATACGCGCGGTGAGGGACTGATCCGCGCCGTCAATTGCCGGCGCAGCGACCGGGATTTTCCGATCGAGCCATTCCAGCGCCGGCACCGCATCAGCGCACTCCGAGTCGCTTCCTCGAATCAGAACGTCAGGCGCAACGTGCCCAGCGATTTTTCCTCACAGTCTGCAAGGTGCAGTGGGACAGCCGTGCGCAATCAGACTCTATAAAGCAATTAGCAGGGCTGCTTTCCCGAATCTGTTCCCGATTGAGTTTTCCGGAAATTACAGATTGAGCATGGGAAAACGGGAATATTGCCGCACGCCAAGCGGCCGGATTGAGAACCCCGAAGCGATCTACTGAACGGCTGTGAGTGGGCAACTTCAGAGGGCTACCTTTCCATTCGTAGCCCGGAGGCCGAGGTTTCCTATCAAAGAATATGGTAGACGAACGGGTCCGTCATCCCGATCACCCCAAGCACAGTCAGTACTGGGTAGTTGGCGGCCACCACTGCACCGACCGCGGTGTCGGCGGATCGATCGCATCGAACTTCGGGTACCCCTTATCCGTCACGCCGTCACCTCACGCAGCGCCGCCGGCGGCCGCCGGCGGTGACGGTATCGCCCATCGTGATCCGGTGAACCGATAGCTCGCCGACGCACACCCGGCCGACTGTGATGATGCTACTTTTGAGAAACGCGTCTGTTCAGCCTCCCTTGCGCGCGGTGATGGCGATGTTGACCTTCACCGCGGCGGCGACCGAGTCCGGTTTGGCGAATTGCCCCTGCCCGATGCCGAACCAACGCCGGTCGATTAACAGGGTGCCGCGCATTTGTGCGGTATTGCCATTGATAACGAGGACGAAGGGCAGAACCATCGGCCGCGCGACACCCCGGATCGTCAATGTGCCGGCAGCCTGATAACGATTGCCGCCCAGACTCTTGAACGATCTCGATGCGAAGGTCGCGCGCGGGAACGCCTTGACGTTGAACCAGTCGGCAGTCGGCAGCGACTGATCGCGCGACGCGTCGCCCGTTGTGGCGGAAGCGGTGCCGATCATAGCCGTTACGTAAGATCCGGCCAGATTGGCGGGATCAAAGGCTATCCGGGCATCGAAACCGCGGAAGCTGCCATTGATCGCCTGCCCGCTCATGCTGGCGACAAAGCTGACCTGTGACCGGGTTTTGTCGATCGTCCAATACGGTGCGGGGGCGGCGAAGGCAGGGGCGGAGATCATGGCGGCAGTGGCAAGGGAAGCGTAACGCATTGAACAATTTCCTTAGCGGTCGGGCGTACAGCGCAGGCCCGGCACCATCCGGCCGAGAACCCCGTCGCGTACTATAAATTGATGTTTGAGCGCCGCGGCGACGTGCAGCGCGATCAACGCCCCGCCACCCAGGGCCAGATAGAGATGCACGCTGCCATTCGCCGCTTCGACCCGCGCCCGGCCCATAGGGTCGAGCGCGTTGAGAAAACCGATGTGCGGCCACGGGATCGTCTTCCACAACAGCGTCGGGATGTTGAACGCACTGACCGAAACCATCGCCCATCCAGTCAGCGGCATGCCGATCATCATAACGTAGAAGAACCAGTGCGTAATATGCGCGGCGCGATGCTCCCACGGCTTCTCAAGTGCCGTCGATGGCGGTGGAGGATTGAGAAGTCGCCACGCGATCCGCCCCAAGCTGAGCACGAGCACGGTGATGCCGATTGACTTGTGCAGCTGAACCATTCCGAACTGTTCCATTCCGGTCAGATAGCCCATCCGCCAGCCAAGCAGCAGGTTGGCGAGGATCAGGACCGCGATCGTCCAATGAAACATGATGGAGACGGCTGAATAGCGGGTGCGCATGACGGAAAGCTCCGGAGTAGGAATCCCCATCCGGCCTGCCGGACGGGGCGGTTGGGCGGGCTCAAGCCGTTTTTTCGAAGGCTGCGGTGATCGTGATCGTCGTGTCGTCGCTGACCAGCGGTGCATATTTGCTGACGCCGAACGCGGTACGCTTAATTACGCCCGTCGCTTTGAAGCCCAGTGTATAAGCCTTACTGATTGGGTTCGTAGCGGCGGCGTTGAACTTTGCGTTCAGCACGATCGGCTTGGTGACGCCGTGCATCGTGAGGTTACCCGCGATCGTCGCCGTCTTCACGCCCGTGTTGGTTACCTTAGTCGAAGTGAAGCGCATGTCGGGGAAGCGCGCGGCGTCGAACCAGTCGGCGCCGACCAGTTCCTTGTCGAGCGTTGCATTGGTCGTCGAGACGGTCGCAACAGGCAATGTGACATTAATCTTTGTCACCGCGATATTTTTAGGATCGATTGTCAGCGTTCCCGTCGCTCCTGGAAACGTGCCGAAGAATTCATTGATGCCGAAATGCATCACGCCAAACTGCGCCAGCGTGTGAGAGCTGTCGATCGAGTAAGTGCCCGCCTGAACCCTTGCTGGGCCGTTCGTCGTCGCGTTCTGTGCGATGGTTGCTGATCCAGCACCAAGTGCGGCAATGACTGATGCGGCGACGATAATATTTTTCATAGCGGTTCCTTTTTATCCGACCTTCGCTTCGATAGCCGCGAGACGGCACGGGTGGTGGCCCAGAAAAGGTATCGCTGATATCCCGATAACTTAGACTATAACGTTCGGATGTTTAGAACAGGCGTGAACTTGATAACCTCACTAAGGATACTCCGGCAGAATCCGCACATCAGAGCCGGATGGGCTAATCCTCGGTCCGATCGGTCTGATGGCGGGGCCGAACCTAGAACGTGTGCTCGAAACTCAGTCTGACGGTAAGTGGCCGAAGCGGAGTCACCTGACGACGATCGAGTGCGGTGAAGGGATTGCCGTAGGCGAAGGTGTTGCCTCTGACGTCCGTCAGGTTCTCCACCTGCAGGTTGATCGTCGTAGCGCCGATCTCGAATCCGCCACCGAACTCCGTCACAAGGAAGTTGCCTTGAGGAATGTTCAAGGCATTCCCTACGCCCAGCCAGGAACGTCCGACATAGCGTGCCGACGCGTTCAGAGACAGCGCCCGCCCATTCGAGATCTGGTGCTTCGACATGGCGGCGAGGCGACCACCCATCGCGGCCACGTTTGGAAGCCTGTCTCTCCGAGCCCTGTTTTGGCTGTCGGAAGCAATGAGTCGGCTATTGTTCACGAACAACTCGGCGCGGACATCCAGACTGGGTGACGGGCGCCAGATCGCTTCGGTGTTGAGCCCTTGGATGACCCCCCGTCCGACGTTCGCAGTAGCCGTGATGCCGACTATGGTGACGATGTCGGCTTGGACGTTCGCCCAAGTCGATGCGAAGGCTGAGGCTCTGAACGTCAAGCGTCCCCGGCGCTGGTCGCCTAGACGTATGCCGAACTCGACAGTGTCGAGAGTGTCGGGATCGTAGGTCTGGCTGAAATCGCCCTCTTCCGTGGGAAAGACGCTCAAGCCGCCAGCGCGGTATCCCTGCTCGTAGCGCAGGAACGCCGAAAGGTCCGAGGCGGGCTTCCAGCCGAGGGCCGCCATACGCGACAGACGTCCGGCCCTGCGTGAGAACCGGGCCGATCTGGCGACCGTGGACTGCACGACCGCCGCCGTGGAGTTGGTATAGGTAACCCGCCCCCCCAACGTGGCGGAGAGCTCTTCACCGAACGGCGAGGTCAACTGTCCGAACACAGCGCCATCGAAGCTTCGTCGGACCGCGGCCACCGAGACCTGCGTCTGCGTATTCGAGAGTTGCGAGCGCGTATCGCTGATGCTGCGGATTCCGGAGATCCCCGCTACCCAAGACGTTTGATCACGTCCTCCCGACCATCGGGTTTCGTGCTCGATGAGATCGATATCGTCGCGTTCGTCGAAAGTCGCGCCGATGCCGAATAGCGGGGCCGCATCAAACCGGGTGGAGAGACGATGACGGATGCGGGCGGTCGTCGACGTCAGTTCGACCTCCGCGGTCTCCTTTCGAACGGTTACGAACCGAAGCCGGTATCGGTTGGTGAACGGCTGGCGCAGCGGCACGTCCCTGGTGAGCGGCGCTGCGTCGCTGAAGGTGTACTGGCCATCGGCGACCGTCTGAACCTGCTGGACGTCGCCGAGATCCACCGTCCAACCGTCGACGTTCGCGATGCGTAGGACTGCACGATGACCATGACTTCTGGTTTCGTTGATGTCTTTCAGCCCTTGCGCCGGAGCGTCTATGTAGCCGGCCCGCCGGGCATCGAAGACGACGAAACGTGCCGCAAGATGGCCTTCGATGATCGGCAGGTTGACCATGGCCGCGGAGTTCCGGCTCAAGCCACCGAAGCGGGTCGATGCTAGATCGCCGGCGATGCGGGCACTCGGCGCGTATACGTCTGGCTCATAAGGCACAAGGCGGATGACGCCACCTAGCGATCCGGCTCCGTACAACGGAGCCTGGGGGCCAGCGAGTATCTCGATCCGTTTCATATCGTATAGATTGAGGGAAGGATCGGGAGCGTTGTAGGTCAGCCTCACGTCTCCGAGGTACTGGCCCGTAGCGGCCTGCGTCTGACCACGAAAGCTGCTGTCGGCAACGCCGCGGATGAAGAACTTGTCTCGACCCTGACCAAGATCGGTCGACTGCACCAATGGGCTTGATCTCGCGATCGCGGCGGTGCCTTCCGAACCATTGCGAAGGATCCAGTCGCCTTCTGCGCCTACGACAGCGACGGTTCCCGGATAACGATCCGGTGAGATCCGCTGCTTGGTCGCGGTAACGACTATATCGGGGGCGACCACATCGTCGGCCGACGGTGCAGCGGCGACCTGGGGCGGCGGTGTCTTCGCGGGGCGTCGTACGGGTGCCAGAACCCGTGACCGTACGACACGAACTAATGACGCATCGTAGAAGACGGCTTCCAACCCGGTCCCGGCCAGCGCCCGGACCAAAGCCTCCTTAATCGTGACCCGGGCACGCACTCCCGCAGAGCGTAGTCGTGCCGCCGTCGGATCGGTCACGGTGATCGTAATGCCGCTTCGTGCGCCGATCTGCGCAGCTACGCTACCGACCGTGCCCGGCTTCACGTCCAGAACGACGACCGGTGCCTGAGCCCGACCCTGGATCGTCCAGATGCCGCAGGCGACGATCGCGAAGGCGCCGCTACCTCGACCCACTGGAGGGCTTCATCGACCAGCTTCCTAGCCCTTCGGAGAGATCGACGTCCAAGGCGATCTGCAGCTTGAGGCGGGCAGCCTGCGTTTCCGCGGGAACCACGAGACTGCCCGAGAAGGGACGGTCCGCTATGGTCGGCGTGACCGTGATCCGGACGCCCAGTAGGCGGCTGAGGTCGATGGCGACCCTGGAGAGGGGGGTCGCCGCGTAGACGAGGCGTCGACTCCGCCACGCTCCGATCGCGTCAGGGGAGACATGGCGGACTCGCCCCCCTCCGTTTGGATCGCGAACCAGCTCCTGGCCCCTTTCGACCACTTGGCGATCGGCTTTCTCCGAATACATGACGGAGCCTTCGGCCACCCCTACGGTGAGGTCGCGCCCTGTGACGGCAACATCGAAGACCGTTCCGATGTCCACGATGCGCACGTCTCCTACGCTGACGCTGAAGGGCCGGCGATCATCGTGCGCCACGCGGAAGAGCGCTTGACCTTGAAGCAGCCGCGCCGTTCGGGTGCTGCCGCCAGCCAGCTCGATCCGAGTTGATCCGTTCAACCGTATGCTGGTTCCATCGACAAGACTGACTGTCCGCTGTTCGCCTGCGCGCGTCGCGAGCAGACGGGGCCTGACGGGCTGCACGTGAAAAACGGTGATCACCCCGGCTGCGACGGTCGCGGCCAGCCCGGCGGACGCAGCCAACCGCAGTCCGCTCCCGCGCTTCCGTCGACGGAGTGGCAACAGTCCTGACGCCGGCATCCCGAGATGCGGTAGCAAGGGATCCAAGTCGTCGTCCAGGCTCTCGATATCATCGTAGACGTCGGCGTGTCGCGGATCGAGCGCCAACCATTCGCCAAATTTCTCCCAGTCCGCGTCGTCTCCATCGCGCAGCCGGATATGCCACTGGATGGCAGTCTCGCGAATTGATGGTGCGGCGTCGCGGTTCATAGATCACCCCTGTCCCAGTTCAGATGCCGCGGGAGGGTCCGATCCGCATCAAGCAGCGACTTCGTCATGGCGATGTCGTGATAGGCCCGGGTCAGATGCTTCTCGACGGCACTCAGGCTGATGCCGAGGTCCCCGGCTATCGATCTCTGGGACTCCTTGGAGACGCGAAAGCGCAGGAAGATGTCACGCGTTCTTTCGGGCAGTCGGTCGAGGACGGACGAAATAATCGCGATCTGTTCCTTCTGAATGAGGTTGAGTTCGGCCGAAGGCCGTCGATCCGCACCCCGGTCATCGGCGAGGTTCAAAACGGTCCAGTCGCTCTCCCGCCGAACCCTGCGACGCTCTCCTCTTCTATGCAGCAGCAGGAGATTGGCGGCCATGCGGTAGAGGTAGGCTCTTGGCTCCGACACGGGGCCGATCTTACCTTCGGACAACTTCACTGAGATTTCCTGCAGTACGTCCTCGGCGAGAGTCGCGTTCGCTCCGCGTAGGATGAGAAAGCGATGTAGCGCAGGTTTCGTTTCGAGGAACGTGCCGATGAGGCCAGCAACCGCCATGCTCCGAAGCCTTGCTCCCAGCCCGTCGTCCAAAGGCTATCGGATTGATGAACACCCACGTCGTCAGATCAGACGAAGCCGTGGCGACACGCGCGTACACCGTGTTGCAGGAGCTGTAGCCCAGCGAGCGACATGTACGCTAGCCCTCTACTATCCCGAGCGCTCGGGAAGGACCCGCAGTCGGATTGGCCATCCGTACTATTCAGGCCATCGCATGAAGCTTCCCGGAGGTGCGCGGCGCTCGTCATTGATATTCTAGTGGGGGTATTCCCGGTGGGCGGTGTCTGAGCATCGGGTCGACGAAGCGTGCGGCTGTCAGTTCGCAGCCGATCACCGCCCGCTTCGATGAATGCGAGCGGTAGCCGGCCATCGTTCTGCTGTGGTCCTTCGACTTCGGTTTGTCCGAAGCGTCATGCGGCCACGGCAAAGGATGGTGGTTCCTCGTTGTTACGACCCGTTCGCAAGCTAAGGATTTCCAATGAAGAACGTTAAAGCAATCGCGCTGCTGACTGCCCTTTCGATGACAATCGGGGGCTGTGCCTCAACTTCGAGACGGGATGAGCGCGCCGCCGTCCGCGGCGCACTGATCGGCGCAGCGGGTGGTGCGGTCCTGAGCGCTGCTACCGGCGGTGATCTCGCGACCGGAGCGGCGATCGGGGCAGCGGGCGGGGCCGCTATCGGCGTGATCACGCAGGACGGCCGCAACCGCAAAGTGTACCGCGGGAACGACGGTCGCCGCTTCTGGGTAGACGATAACGGACAGCGTCGCATGTACGAAGGCCGCTGATCCGATGGGGGTCTCGCCGTTGCCCCGAGCAGCATGACCGTATCGCGTATCGTTTGTCGCGGCGGCGAGTCCGACCGCATCATCGGATGGTCGCGGATCGCGTATAGAGAATACTTGCCTACGCGCGTGCTCTTCGCGTCCGTCGGGTGCGAAGAGCACGCGCGTTCCGAGATGATTTGCAGCTCGGAACGGATGCGCGGTGACCGGAACTACACGGGGAAGGATCATGCACACGGGGTTTCCAACCGTCTGCGGCATCCCGGCTCGATGACGTCATGCTATCGGATGCCGGCACCATCCCGACGGGTCGGCATCCGTACGCTCGACACACCAGATCAGGTCCGCGGTCGTTCCATGCGACGAACGCTGAGTGACATCCATACCGAGGAACAGCAGAGATATGACGACCCGTTACTTCAGCCTTCTAGGCTGTTGCCTGATTATGTCCGCATGCTCCACCGGGGGGCAACGATTCACCCAGTCCGGATTTCTGGGGGGTTATGAACAGTTGAGTCGTTCCAAGCGGCATGGAAATGCGGCGTTCTGGCTATCCGCGGACTACCGTCCGGCGCAATATGACAACGTCGTGCTGGCGCCTGTGACGTGGCTCGCTCCACACCGAGATGAGGCGGTGGAACAGCGTCTGAAGGAGGAACTCGGCGGATCGCTGCGGGACGTCCTATCGCAGCGATACCGAATTGTGGATCCGTCCAGAGTCGGTCAGCGGACCCTGTATGTTCGCGCGGCGATCACCAATACCCGGCGCACGCGATGGTTCGTGAACGCTCCAGCGCAGGTGGTATCTACGCTCGCACTTGGCAGCCTCAGCATCCTCGCCCCGCTGCAGGGCGGAGCGAGCGTCGAAATCGAAGTGTCCGGCGACGCGAACCGCGTCCCCGTCGCTCAGTTCAGCTTCTATCGCAACGGCAAGCCTTGGAACTTCAAAGGGTCCTACGTGGCCTACGACCACGCCCGCCTCGCGTTCAGGGAAGCATCCAAGCAGCTCGGCGACGTACTTGCGGGGCAAGCGGTAGCAAAGTGACGCGCACACCGTACATCGTTGCGATCGCGTCACGATCCCAATCCATCAACGATCTCGTATTCCCCGTCCGCCGAGATCCCCTGTGCCGGTTCTCTCGCCCCTTGTCCAAAACGCTGCCCCGTTACGACGGCTGACAGCTTGAGGAAAGGAGCGAAGGTCATCAACGTATCGGTTCGACGATTCGATTTCGGTAGAGCAGTCGCGGTCCGGCCCGTCGGCATATGGCTTGTCGGGCGTCGTCCGCCGCAGTGCGACGCAAGAGCGCCGTCACTCCCGCAACCGCGCAGCAGCATGGAAGGCCTGCTTCGAAGCGCATCATCGGGGCGGGCGGTGGCACGACGGGGCGCTCCGTGGAGTCGACGTCGCCGGAGCATGATCCTCCCCATGTCGAGATGCAGAAGCACGGCGAACGCGGTTCCGAAGGGATAGCGCAAGGCCCGACGCGTCCGACCATGCAGTTCGTAAGGCCGAAGACCGGAGAGCATCTCGAAGACGGACGCCCCACGGCATTGGACACCAGCTTTAAGACCGCACCCTGTTCACGAATCTGATCAGGAGCCCCCCCGAACGCAGAAAACTCACCCCGAGGTTGAATGAGGGACCAGAATCCTTTCGAAGGAGCAGGCCTTCGCGGAGACATTCCCACCAGTCTTCAACACACGAAGCTCAGGCCGCCTGCGAAGCTATGATTTCGTACATTGGCCGACACGGATGTCGCCAGTCGATCCGGAGACCGTTCGCGTGGAGCCGGAAAGCTGACCAGCTACTGCGCGAGCGTTGCTGACCCCCTGTAGCGGTATTCCCCGAAGATCGCGATGCGATGGTGCACTGGTACTCTGGCGCCGGCACCCGCCCGCGCCCCCCAGTAGCCACTGATGTCGCTGTCAGTGACGATATAGATCGGTCCAGCAAAGAAATAGGGCTGGATGCCCTCGCGCGGGACGCGAACCATCGCCAGCGCAGCGATCGTCGCGGTCGTTGGAACTCCAATTCGGGGAATGTCGACGTTGACCGACCGACCGGGGTCGACGGTCACCCGTTCGCCGAAGACCTGTTCGTCGAACCCGAAATTGGCGGTCGCTCTAACGGTCTGCCGCTTTAGATCCGGGCTTAGCGTGGCCGCATCTACTGCAAGGCCGAACCAGTCGAACCAGCGACCTCGCGTAGGCCGGCGATGACCGATCGCGTTGGTCTCAGGCTTTCCACTTCGACGCGAAGCTGGGCCGGCAGGATCATGCCGTTGATCCGTGCTTCGTCTGCCGTGATCGATGCCGCGGTGCGCTCGGGGAGGGACCGACCGGCGAACACGTCGATGAAGACCTGTGCAGGCGCAGGGGTCGGTAGCGATATTCCAATTAGCGCGATCGCCGTCACGCCCGGAAAGAACCTGTGCAACAACGTCCCCTGTGATATTTCCGTTCAAGCCATGCGTGTGGTTCTGCGTTGAGCGGCAAACGCCCGTCGATCATCTGTTGGACGAACATCACAGACCCGTCGGAGAAGGAGCAGATGAAGGAATGCGCCCCCTTCCCGTGGTAGAACATCACGACCTGCATAATCGATGTCTTCAGACTATCCAGATTGCGAGCAGTTGATTCTGATTGACACCGCCGGCTTCTTGTCCGTTCCTCGATTCCATGTTCGATTGATGACGACCTTCCCGCCACGATCGAACATGAGGGTCGTCGTCTGAGAACTCCCAGCTGGGCTTGAGCCGCCCGTCACGGTGCCCCCCTCCAACGCCTGCCCGACCGGGCAGATCATACCGTCGGCCTCCAGTAGGGAACGGATACGTTCGTATATCGCCGCCGCCCGTTGTCGGCTCAGCCCCACCAGGGGATCCCCCACGGCCGTTGCGGAAGAGGCCATCAGAGTCATCGAAGCCGCAGCGAACGCGACAAGAGTAGGACGGAGGGTCATGTCGTCTTCCAACGCTTCGAATAAATGGTTGCCGATCATCGACATCGAATAATCGCTTGAACGATCTATCCGGCCTCCGGCTAATCTAATCAGGAACGAGCATCAACGTGCTCCTAGCTTCGAGAACGGCTGCCGCTCCGGAAGGCCTTTGAGTTCGACTGACGCACTCTCGGGTGCGGTTCGCCGACGTCCGTCAACGGCGAAGAACGGACCATGAGGGTGTTCGTGATGGGGATATCGGGCCGTCGCGGTGTCTCACCGGAAATCTGTCAATCGGGTCGGTGTTCTTGACGCTCCCGCCGGAAAGGATCCGCACTTGCCATCCCGCAGTTTCAACTCCGGTTCCGGTTCGGCCGTTCGACCTGTCCTGTTCGGTCTCCTCGGGACGCTGCTGCTCACATCCGCCGACCGGCTCCTGGCTGCGACCACCCGCTCCGTCGATGATCGGGGTGAGTTCGCGGACATCGCGCAGGATGCGGCGACCGGCCTATCGCTGATCCATCGCCAGATCATGCAGCCATGGCAGGACGGCGCTGGGCCACTGCCGCTCTTCGCGGGATGCGCTGCGGCGATCCTGCTGGTCTGGCCTCTTCGCGTCTGGCTGAGCAAGAGGGTATCCGCATCGGTTCTCAAGCGGCACCATCAGACCGATCTTGCGATCTACGGCCGCGCCATGGCCACCGTGGTCGTCACCACCCTGAGCTTCATATTCGCGGGTCTTCTGGCGTTCGCCGGTGCCTCGGCCAGCTTCACCCTTCTTCCGGAGACGCAGACGCTTGCGATGAGCGCGTTCGCCGGCTTCGTTCTCACCGGTCTGGGCCTGGGGCTCGGCGGCGCATTGCGATCGTCCGATGCCAAGGATCTCAGGCCGGTAAGACTTCCGTCGGGGTTGGGGCGGACGATAGAACTTTACCCCGCCGCCGCAGGGTTGATGCTCGGACTTGCATCCGTCGTCGATGTTTGTTCACGACTGCTGCACGCCTCCGCCACTTCGTGGACGATAGCACAGGCAGTCCTTGCCACCATCGAGGCGGTGTTCATCGCGCGGTTCCTGATCCACGCGGGAAAGGCGCGCGAAAGGCAGACAAACACGGCGGGGCCCGTGGAGGCGTCTATGCCCGCGGTATTCAGCGTCACCGCGATCGCCTGGTTGGCCCTGGCCATAGCGATCGGGGCGCTTTGCTTCGGTCACATGCGCTTCGCCATGACCATCCTCCAGCAGATGATGTGGTCCGCCTTGGCGCTCGCGACGGCGTGGGTCACGGTTCGGTTCATCGATGCGCTCGTCGCACGCTATCTCGGCTCCGAACGTCGGGTGGCTCGCTTCGCGACGGGGGTCGTCGGCGTACGTGACTCGCAACTGCAGCAGGCGGCGCTGATCGTCACTGCGTTCGCCGATGTCGTGGTATGGCTGTTCGCCGCCCTTCTCGTGCTCGCACCGCTGCATGGCGAAGGCGGTAACGTCGCGGAGCAGCTCCGCCCCAGTCCGATACTCGATGCGCTCCGTTCGCTGCACCTGTCGCCGCGAACGCTGGCTACGGCCGTAGCCGTGCTCGTCGGAGGCATAGTCGCGACGCGGATCGCGAAGGGATGGCTGGACCGGCGCTTTCTTCCATCGACGAACCTCGACGTCGGCGCACGCAATTCGCTCGTGACCGGACTCGGCTATCTCGGCGTGATCGCCGCGCTCATCGCCACCTCCTCCACCCTCGGCCTCCAGCTGGAGAAGATCACGCTCATCGCCAGCGCGCTGACCGTCGGCATAGGCTTTGGGCTTCAGGCTATCATCCAGAACTTCGTTTCCGGGGTAATCCTCCTGTTCGAACGGCCGATCAAGCTCGGCGACTGGGTGTCCGTCTCCGGGTCCGAAGGCCGGGTGCGACGGATGCGGGTACGTGCCACCGAGGTCGTGGGCGATGACGGCACCATCGCGATCATCCCGAATTCCGCGTTCATCTCCTCCACGGTCCTGAACAGGTCGAGCGCCAGGGATCAGACGAGCTTCGATGTCACCATCAAGGTTTCGGAGGCGCCGTCCGCGCAGACGGCGCGCGATATCCTCGCCGCGAAGATCGCCGGCTGCCCCGCGATCCGAAGCCATCCGGAACCGCGTTTCTATCTTGAGGCGCTCGGCGTCGATTCGTGGACCTTCCGAGTGAGAATGCAGCCGGTCGACGACGCGTCTCAAGCCCGCACGACGAGCGACCTGCTTTTCGAGCTCAGCGCCTTGAGCGAAACCGGCGTCAAGATCACCGTTCAGTGATGCGGCGCGGCAACGACCGCAGGACGGCGTGGTGTCGCTCGTCGGACCCAAGGGGTGGTACGGTCGGGCAGCCACCCGATTGCTCGTGAGCGCCATTGACCCGACGGTATCCGCTTCGCGCATCGGCATCGTCCGGCACCGGCGGCAAACTCTATGGCGTCACCCGCTGGACGAACTTTGCGGCCTTCGCCCGTCGGGCAGCCAAGCCCAGAGAATGACCCTTCGACGCATCATCTCCGGATGCCCGTTCCGAATTAGCAAGACGGTTCGCAGAACGGTCTAGCGACCGAGGGGATCGACCGTCCGCGAGGGGACCACCGGTCAGCCAGCGTAGTTGGCCCCGCTGGCGCAGCGACTAGAAGTTTCGTGGTCCGTCCCGCGACGGCAGGCCCCCAATGCCGCGAGGTGACGGAAGGCGCGAGCGAGACGGTTCACACCTTCCATACGGTACCACACGCGCTAGGCGACCGTGATGGTATCGCCCGCCGCCCGCCATGCGCGGACGGCGATGCCTCGATACGAATGCCTTCGGTCGACGTGCGCTATCGCAACTGCCCGATCGGAAACCCTCGGTGCGAACGTGCCGGGACTAAACACCTAGCCGAAGGTAGGCCCCCAGGCTTGCATCGGGGGATCTTCGAACCGCGATTCGGTACCTGACTGAGACGGGGTGCCGGTAGGTGCAACTGCTCACCGACTTCCCGCCGTTCACGACGGTGCAAAATCATCTCTACTGAATGCGCGACAGCAGACTGCTCGACGGGATCGACGCGATGCTAGTGGCCTGCACACGGGTGGTGGAGGGCCACGAGGCCGAACCGACCGCAGACATCATTGCCTACCGGTACGTGAAGGACACTGGGGCGGATTGGCCGCGTGGATACGTGCCGGGAAGAAGATAACGGGGCGCAAACTTCACATCGTGCCTGACACGCTCCGCAGTATGCTCAAAGGCTTGGTGCACGCCGTTGATGTACAGATCCGACGGAGCCCCAGATCGGGTCGAGCGATCCTGCGATGTGTATTCCGCGACCACCAGGCTGTTCGCCGACGGCAGCTATGCCGAGCAGAAGATCCGGGGCAGTGGACGCACACGTTGATCGGCTGACGATCGAGATCATCAGGCAGTTTGACCTAACAGGCTTCGTCGTCCTGCCCGGCGCCGGGTAGTCGAATCAACACCTACGTGACTTAACCGGTGTTGACGTCTCGCCAAGGGCTGGAAAATTTTCCATCGCTTCGTCCGAAGCCTGGATGGCCGTCTCATCATCAAGCGAATGACTGCCGTATCGCCAAGCTCCTATATGAGTCGGGTTCTAAGTTCTAAAAATTACGGCATTCCCGCGCTCATTCACGGACTGACAGAATAATTCGATCTGCAAATCGCGCCGACGCAGCGTAAACGTGATAATGATCGAAGCCTTGCGGCAACGCTCAGCCGGAGACCAACTCACTGCCTCTAGTCCGCCACGTCAGGACAACATCAGACTTGCGCCATACTCGTGAGTTTTCGCACGGTCTGGAGCGTGCTCTAGCAGGGACTTATTTACGCTGATCGAAGACCTGCCGGGCTGCATTCACTACACTTTGCTGCTCGAAAGCCCAAGCGGTCAGAGGTCGCAAGGCTTTGCCAAGGGAGAACCCGAGCGCAGTGAGCGTGTATTCCACCGATGGAGGGTTCGTCGGGAAAACCTCACGGGTCACCAGACCGTCCCGTTCCAGGTGGCGCAGCGTCACGGTCAGCATCCGCTGCGAGATACCTGGCACGCGGCGCTTCATCGCGTTGAAACGGCTTGGCCCAGTTTCAAGCTGCAATACGACCAGCACACTCCAGGCATCACCGAGCCGGTCGAGAATGTCGCGCACAGGACACGACCCCTCCCACGCGGTTGCAGGATGGACCTGTAAGGGCGGGGACAGATTTTGGCTCCAGAAAGGCGCCGCTTCCGATCTCTCAAGCATTGTGTGGTTCCCCTGATGTGCCTTGGGCACCTTAACGTGCGTCCTTCCGTACCTTCGCGAATCAAGGCATCCAGTTCTCCTTAGTAACCTAGTGCTAAAGGTACAGTATCATGATTGTTGTCACAGGTGGAAACGGACAGTTGGGACGTGCCGTCGTCACGGCCCTCCGCAAACGCATTGATCCTGCGAACTTCGTGGTCAGCGTCCGCGATGCCGACAAGGCCGCCGACCTCGCCACCGAAGGCATCGCCATCCGCGGCAACGCCGATTATTCGGATAGTGACAGCATGGCGCGGGCGTTCGATGGTGCCCGTACGGCCTTGATAATCTCGGGCAGCTCGCCGGTAGAGGTGCGCAAGCAGCAACAGCGCAACGCGATCGACGGTGCAAAGCGCGCGGGTGTGCAACGTATCGTGTATACGAGCGTGCAGGATGCTGCAGCGCCGAATTCGCCGTTTTCGTTCACCGACGTCCATCGCGACACCGAGGCGTATCTGGCCGACAGCGGCGTCGCGTACACGATCGCGCGCAATACGGCCTATGCAGAACTGAACCTGCTGTTCGCGAAAGGTGCACTTGCCACCGGCAAGCTCTCGATCCCAACGGGTGACGGTCGCGTGGCATTTGCCACCCGCACCGATCTTGCCAATGCATTGGCCGCCATCATAGCGACGGACGATTATGGGGAGCGGATCTATACGCTGACCGGCTCTGTCGCCTATTCCTATGACGATGTCGCGGCGGCGCTGTCGGAGGCGGTCGGTCGTACGATCCCACACGACGATTGCTCGCCTGAGACATATGCCGCCGGATTGTCGGTTGCCGGCCTGCCTCCGTTTTTGGTGGAAGGGATGGTCGGCATGGCCGAGGCTGTTCGGCAGGGGATGTATGCCGGGGTGACCCAGGATATTCCGCTTCTAACGGGGCAGCCCGCGGTTGACGGCCTGACGATCTTGCGCCGGGTGGCCCCCACGTTGATCTTGCCAGCATAACGAATTTACAGGCGCCCCTCCCGTCGCATGTCCCATGTCGCATGCAACAGGAGGGGAACTGATATCGTCCGAATACAAACAAGGGTTGCATACGTCATGAACGTTCCGACAACGAACCATGAGGATGAACTGGGGACGGACACGATCCTCCACTATTTCTATGATCCCCTATGCGGGTGGTGTTACGCTTCGGAGTCGCTCATCGAGATTGCCCGGGACATTCCCGGCTTACAGATCGAACTTCACGCCGGTGGCCTGATCCCAAACCCGGTTCGTTTGCCAGAAGCCAAGCGCAAGCAGGTCCGAGTCGCCGATGGACGGATTCACGATCTCACCGGTCAGAGCTTCGGCCCGGCCTATCTAGACGGCCTGCTCGACCATCCCGACTCAATCTGGCATTCGCCACCTACGATCGCTGCAGTACTAGCCGCAGAAGCAATGGCCAAGGATCACGCGTTCCCAATGATCGCTGCGATTCAGAAGTCGCATTACGTGGATGGTCGCCGCGTCGTCGATGTTAACGTTCTTGCGGAAATCGCCATAAACATCGGGCTGAACGAGAGCGAGTTCCGCACCAAATACGCAGCCGTACCGGTCGCTGAACACATAGAAACAGCTCGGGAGATGATGCACCGGTTCGGCTTACACGGCTTTCCGACGTTTCTCCTAGAACGTGCGGGTAGGTTCGCTCGCCTCCACCATGAGCCACTCTATGGCATGCCCGATGAGTTCAAGGCGCTGGTCTCCTCGTTCTTGTAGAAAGCCACCGCCGATCGCGAAACACCCAATCTGGAAGACAGCATGCCGGTTCGGAGCTTGTTCTCCGAGCCGGCGGCAGAGAAACAAACTTTACGGCGCGGACGCAATCAACTCGCGCCCCCCCCCCCCAATCGGCACGCGACGATCACAGAGAAACGCCGTCAGGTGACCCTTCATGCAGAATATCCATCTTTTAAAAAAGCGGGAGATAGTTTTGCATATGTCCACGCTAGAAGCCGCTTCGCCGCTTCCGGGCGCGATTAATCACCCGCAGGCAGTGGGGCTAGTTTCTATGGTTCAGCCACAAGGCGCGACAGCTACAGCGTATACGCACGGAAGCGCTAGCGGGGCCGTCCAGACGGCGCCGGACTAGGCTAACAGGCAAACGACGTCGCAGCTCCTTGAACACCGTCTGAAAGCGATGCCGTATCGGATCTACACGGCCTTGAACGACAATGGCATCCACTTTGACGAAAAACGATGCATCCGTAACGCCGCCTGATCGCGTACGATCCGTTTCGACATGATTCGCGAGACAAACGAAATTATACACCGGCTGCCGAAGACGCCCCCCGACCAACGGTCAGGTCAAACGGATGAACCGCGTGATCAACGAGGCAGCCTTAAAACGCTTTCATTACCAGAGATACGAACAATTTCGAGTGACTTCGTGGCGCACAATATCTCGTTCGTCGCCTAACGCACTGAGTGGCCTCACGTCTTAAGAGCATCCCTCGAAGATCTGTACGTCAAATCAGGTCAGGTTAATCGTTGCCTCAACACACTAGAAACCAGGACGGCACCTAATCACCTACCCTTGCCGGTTGGTTCCGGATAATTTCCACTACTCGAATTTTGCCCCGTATTCCCGCCGGAACAAGTGCTGCTTCACGCCCTTTGAATTGCGCCAGTCGTTTATCGCCGTTCACCCATTGGCCGATCAAACTGTTCCGAACGGGTTGTCTATAGACGATCTCTATTTCGTTAGTCCCGGGTTTGATTGCGTTGCCGATATCGACGATGCCGGGGGGCAAGCTGACCAGTCCGACGCGGCGTCCGTTCACATTCGCGACAGCCGTGCCGGGCTGAGGCGGCAATGTCAGCAGATACTGGGCGCCCGGAACGAGGGTCGGCACAACGAAGCTCGCCTTATAGCTCGCGGATCCCAGCAAATACCGAAACCGGGCGTCGGTACTCCAGTTGAACAGGCCCATTCGGCTGATTGAACCTGTCGTGACCTTCCAACCGCTCAGCGCTATGTCCCGCGATATAGAACCGGAAATCCGCATCGATTTCGCCGGTCCTGCTGGCATTGGCACCCCACCGATCAGGAACCTCGATTCCAGCGGCGCTAGGGTCAGCGTCAACTGTCCCGACGCGCCAATCGTGGCTGGTGCGACGGCCCCAGTCATCGCATCGAACCACCATCGGTCACCCGTCGTTTGCAGGACGATGGACGCCGGATGCATGGAATGGTTGACGAAGAATTCGATGCTCCCCTTATTGTCGAGAATCCGCTCGTAACGGCGAATGTCCCCGCTCGGCGAGTAACTCGTTCTAGGACGGACCCTTCTTTTGACTGATTCAGCAAAGAGTCTCGGATCGCGGGGGGCTCCCGACGGGCCTGCCAACGCCCGCGCGATCAGTCGTACTCTTGCATCGCCGACGGTCCGGTCATGGAACCCCGGCTGACGTTCCGGCACCGCTCCGTGAAGGAACACAGGTGTTCCAGCCGCGAAAAGACGTTGCCCGGCAGAGAGATCCGCGGGGGCAACGGCTTCGGCATCGGCAAATATCAGTCCGCCGTAACTACCGCCGCTGCGTGTCCGCCCGCCGGGTCGAAGTTCATCGCGAATGCCTTGGCCATTCACCCAGCTCCATGTGATGCCCCGAGCATCGAGCTCGTCCAGCATTGGCTGGACCTTGCGCAGCCACGCGACCATCTGGTCGTTCGACGCTTTGCCGTCCGGTTTGCGGTTCGTCACATTGCCAGTAGGATCGGTAAGCGGAAACTCACCGAACATCAGCGGTTCATGCGTATCTTGTTGTCCGTATCCGCTGTTCTTGAAACCAAGATAGGGATAGTAGATCAGGACATCCGCATGTTGCTTTCCTTGACGCAGAATGTTTTGTGCTCGGGCGATATAGCTGTTCAGGCCGACAATATCCTTCCACAGCGGCGTCCGTTCGGAATAGTTTCCCGAGAACGTGAAGATTTTTCGCTCCGGTGACGACCATGGATCCCATCCCACGCTGGAAAAGAATTTCGAGCGATCCCCGCGCCGCCAGTCATAAGGATAGCCATGATAGATTATATGATTGACGCCCGCCAAGAACAGTCTGTCAGTTGCAAGCTTCAACTTTGCTCCGCTCGATGCGTAGTCCTGATCTGCCCATACGAACGATTCAGAACTGACCAAAGACCGTCCGTACAGTAGTGCAGCCGACGATGCCAGGCGCAAGAAAGCTTGCGACCCGCCAGCATAAAGCTGCTCAGTTTCCGGAATATCGTTCGCGCCCAGCGCGCGGATAGTATCCAGATCCATTCCGTAACTCTGGCCACGCGACAATAGGCGATGCGCCGATGCCCATTGTTGCGATCCCGCGACAAACCGTTCAGTGATCAGCTCCGATAGTGTGAGCTGGTAGTCGTACCTAACGCGCTGGTCGTCTCCGGAGAGTTTGAAAGAGGGCGCCACAGCGGGCATGATCTCGCCCCAGTAAAAATTATCGACGCCGTCCTTATACACCGCCGGTAGCCAGGGGCGCAGATCATAGCCCCGTCGCTGGCTGAACTCGGTCAAAAAGTCGCGCGACGAGAGGCGGTCCGCCTTGAACTCGAGGCTGTCGTTAAAAAACGCGCGGAGGCCGCGGCCGTAATATGGCGACAACCCCGACCTGTTTCCGAACACGTAATTATAATGGGCCGTAATGGCCGGTTTATTGAGAACATCGACGACGTACGTCGGGGCATTCATCCCCGCTAACGTCGACTGCTCACCGGTTGGCATGATCCAGGATGCGATCGCGACCCAGTCGCCGGCCGGGGCGGCCCACGAAAGGCGGCCGTTCTTTACCCGGGCGTCAATCACCTGCACGGTGTTCGGGTCGACTGCGAGGGAGTTTCCGAGCGAAAAGATACTGTGCCCGCCGCCGATAGGCCGCGCTACGACCACACTTATGAGTTTCGCGGCCTGGGGATCAAAATCACCGGCGTGGCCACCCACAAATAAACTCAGGGCTGCGTTGAGATAGGCGTTTTTCCCCGGCGCCGGGCGCGGTAGTTCCAGATCGACCGTCTTGCCGCCGCTGAATCGCATTTCAGACCAGGCCAGGGACTGCGTTCCGTCGGCCGGCGTGACGACTGGGCTGCCCGCGGGCCAACCGCTATAGTGCGTCAGGTCGATTTGCAGGCCCAGCCGTTCCGCGTCGCGGATCACGCCTTGGACGAGCTTAAAGTAGCGTGGAGTATCAACGCCGAATACCCGTGCCTTCGCGAGCGGATCGCGTTCGGTGACGGGCGTTATGCCGAAGGCGAACGGCTGAATCTCCGCCCCCCCGAACCCCGCTGTGCGGAGCAAGGCGAGTTCTCGGCGCAATTCCGTCGCGTCGACATCCGCCCCCGGCCACCACCACCGGACCCAGGGGGCCGTGCCCGGCGCGGCTTTGTCGACGGCATTCCAGTCGAACGGCTTTGCGACGGGCGCGATGGGCGCGGCCGGCCCGGCCTCGGCCGCATATGACATGAGGGTTCGCGACACCCTCAACGGTGTCGGCGCAAACATCGCATTCAGACGATACCAGAGAAACCCTCCGGCAACCGCGACCGAGATGACAATGAAACCGACTAAATATAGCGCGATGCGTTTGAGCCGACGCCATGGGCTTCGACCAAGGTTCGGCGGCACGCGCTCGTCGAGGGAGGCGGCACCTCCGCTACCTGTGACCGATGCGTCTTCGAAATGCGGCATGTTGAGCGCTTCTCCCGCGAGAACGAGGCGTCAAGGAGCGCTCGAACCCGTGATTTTTTCTCTCAAACCATGCCTATCATCCTGCTTGCTGGCAGGCCAGCCAGTTATTTCGTAGTTTGGGCAGCGATCTGCGGCGCGGTGTCGATGAGTGACGGCGGGTCCAGCATCTCCATAAGATGCGCAATACAGTCCTCTATTTCAGCGTCATCGCCTTGCACGAGTTCCAATATGGCAAGTCCCCGGAACGCCGCGACCGCAACACGCATTCGAACTGGCAAGTTAACCGGAGGAGTAACGCCAGCATCCGCATATAGCACCCGCAGCTGCTGTACCGCATGGTCCTCGATATGCTTTTCCTCTATACGCAGTTTACTGCTAAGGTCCGTATCCGCGCGTGCCGCCAATAATATCTCGTTCACGGCGATGGCGGGCTCCCGACGCATACCGTGCATCACATGACGCGGCAGTTCACGGAGATAGGCCTCGACGCCAATACGTGCTAGTATGTTTGAATTGAGTTGCTGTTCCTGAAGCTGAACCAAGTTACGAACCGCTACCATCAGATCGGCTTTGCTCGTAAAGTGATAGGATATAATACCACGACTTACGCCGGCCTCTTCGGCGACCATGGCGAACGTGACTGCACTGTACCCCAATCTATACAGACATTTGACCGTCGCTTCCAGAACGCGACGACGTGTTTCGAGGGTACGTTCTTCCTGGCGCCGACGGGGTCGTTCTTGAACTGGCTTGGATTCGGGGTTCATTCCTTGTTTTTAGTGGCATCGCCGCGCATGCGCTACCATCGACGTTCGACGGACTGCGCATCGTCGAACGTCCCGATTTTACCGCTCCTCGGAACAGCGGAAGTCCCCTGTCCGTCAGCGCTTCTGATGAAGGTCATCGGTCAAAGGATCTTGCGCATATAAAATGTAAATATCATCCAGGCGGAATATGCGGTCTGGTCGAGGGCGTTGCAGCATCCCTTTCTGATCGTACTCTAAGCCGCCGACTTGGCAGATCCGGATCGCAGTCGGCTTAACGCTTCTGAGATATAGGCGACGATCCGCAGAACAGCCATTTTGACCGCAAGTGCGCCCATGCCATTAGTAAGCATGAAACCGGCGCAGCATGCCTATGCCAGCTCGCCAAGGTCATAGGTCATGGGGGGGCGGCGATGAGCGTCAGGCCGCCATCAACCCTTTCGAGCGAGGCTGCAGGCCAGTCGAAGATTGTCACGGGCGCGAGCCATTTGAACGGCTTGTCAGGGATCATGAGCGCCCGCCCTCAATGTCCGTCAGACGGGATATGCCGTGCCGCTGGAGGCAGCGGTGCGGCGCTGACCGTGTCAGATCCCGGATCGAAAGCTGCAATGGATAGCCTCCTAAATGCGCTTGCGCGGGCTCACCGCGAGGGCGGACTGTTCTGACGCGAGGCTCTTGAACACCTTGAGGTCGGCAATGCCGTTATCAGTTCTGATAGCGATATCAATCATCGATGAAAATGCGTCGTTCTGACGCCAACCGGACATGTCCTTGGCGTCTGATATAGCTAATCTCGCACAGCCAAGTGAATCGGTTGAAATAAATGAGTAGACGAAGGAAAACGGGAATGATGGTAAAATTCAGTTGCTTTGGATCACATCGCGCACTGCGCGAAGAAAGGCTGAGGCGCGCCGTGGTCGATGTCACAGCCGCAGTAGTGGGTCCGGATGCTAAAGCCTGGTGGTCACGCGGCGTTGTAGGAAAGCCGGTACTGATAGTGGTCGTGGTTGAGGGTAGCTTTTGCTGTGTCAACATGACCACGGCGCTTCACGCGGAGTGGAAGCGCGTGCGTCCCCTTTCGCGGGAGTTGGACTTCGTCGTTCTCACCGCAGACAATGTACTGGCGATTGACCTGATAACTAGTACGGCCACCCCGCTGACTACAAACATATAGGTCAGAAGCCATCCCGCCATTAGCACTACGATCCAGATATTAACTAGCGGTTTCGCGCCGGAAGCCTTGTAGTCGACACGGGAAACTCGACTTCGACACGCTCTTCCGCGTGAAAGCACTCACGTTTGGCACATGTACCAGCCGAGGCGGCTCACGTGCTCTGCCCTTCAAGCCACCGCTTGCCTGATAACCGGAGAGCGAAGCGGGGTGCCCCCCCCCTGCACAGCGCCCTTTCGAAGGAGCAAAGCCTCAGTTGGCCTCAAGAAAGTCAGGCTGCCTTAAATGAGGACCCGCAGGATGAGAAGCGAACACCGTTTCCGTCAAAGGCAGTAACGGCCAGAGCCATGACCAGTCGTTTACGAACCTTTGAGCATTGCCGAGCTAGTCCGGTGTTCGCTGAAAGGTTCGGGAATGTGTCCTCCTGAATGGCCGATCCGACTTCATGTTCGATGCTGTTCCTGCCGTCCCCGCATCGTCGGAACCGGCTGATCCCCTCGCACTTGAGAATGTCCCCGCGTCAGTTTGGGGAAAAATAGCTGAAGGATATGAGAATGTTCGGGAAACTCAACGGAACCGAAATCGTTGCCACCATCGCCGGGGACCAGACCTACTGGCGTCTCGGCGCCGCCGACCTTCAACGCTGGGTGAAATCACTTCCACCCTCGGCAACGCAGGACAACGTCAGCCGCGTGGAATGGGTCGGTGAGGCGTGGGACGGCAGCTCGGACGTTATCATCGGCGAGAGATCGTGGGGCCGGGAAATGAAGGCGGCCGACATAGTCAGTCTTCTCCGCAAGCTCCGGAGCGGAATAGGAACGCTCGGAAACGAGCTGATCGTTCCGCCCGAAATCTCCAATGTCCGTATCTGCCGAATTGCCTCGAACTCGGTCCTCGTCGTCGATTTCGATCTCGTCGACTTCATTCTTCCCATCGCCATCGATGGATCTCGGGCGATCGGCAAGCGTGGGTTCTCGATCTCCGCCATCGCCGCTCAAATGGTCGAATTCGTCAAGGGAGCGGATGCGATCCGCCCTGCGATCGTCGATCGGGAAGCGGGCATGCGTCGCGCATTGGAGGAGACGACCGCTGAGATCGGTCACGCGGCAGCACCGTTATGGATGCGGTTAGGCCACGTTTCATACTACGACGATCCAAAGCACCTGCCAGAGATGGGATACGTCCTCCTGCTCACGACCATCAACGAGAATCTCGTCTGGGCACCGACCGGATCAGAGCGCATTCACACGGTTCAGGAGGTGCACGATCATCCCGGGCGGCAGCTACTATCGGGATTGTCTCACGTTGAGGGGTGACTATCCGGTCTCGGTGGCGAACCAGGCGGAAGGCAAGCAGCTTGGCGAATTCGTCGAGCATCCTGCGTTTGCCTGCGACGACCTCGTGATCATTAAGGCCGAAGTTCGAGAGGGCTCTCTCGAGCTTTATCACGCGGCACGAAACGTTCCGATCGAACAGCAACGGCGCGACGCGGAGATCGCAAGGGCAGCCTGATCCGCAACCCTTCGAAACAATGCAGACGGCGCCTACCATCACATAACCATTCGGGGGGTTGTTCGAGCCGAGTGATGGCAAGCAGAGAAGCAACCGGCTTGCGGCTCGCGGCTGGCGGAGAAATCGCCCCGTCACCTGCCGAGGGGATTCTCGAGGCACCGACCGAGCGTGGCGTATGTAACTTCGGCGCATTGACTAGGGAGACTGCCATGGACAAGGGAAGCCATACCGACCCGATGAACCATACGCGGACCGAGCATGCCTGGTGGCGTCGGCAGGCCGGAGAGATTGCATCGATCGCGACGCAAACCGAAGGATCCAGGGCCAAGTGGCTGCATGATCGGAACGGCTCGGCTGGCGTACCATGGGACGGCAGGTCAGAACTCCCCGTCGGAGACGGCGTGTTGAAGGGCAGCGATTTGCAGCAGTTCGTCGCCCATCTGCAGCCGGCGATCGAGAGTCTGAGCCCATCTCGGGTTGCTGCGCCAACCTCACGCGACGTGCGCGTGGCCGTGGTTGGCCTGGAACAACTAATGACCTTGGTGATCGACGTCGATTTCCACGACTTTCTTCTGCCACTTGCCATCCGAACCAATAGGTCCGTCGGCGGCCCTAGAGCGCTCATTTCGAACGTTAAGGAGATACTGGGACAC
>Ga0265780_10000865_pt1 | contig 44778 bp, 40 predicted proteins | sample P1T30metagenome_FD_192432 | JGI IMG/M metagenome (GOLD analysis project Ga0265780, IMG submission 192432) | Plant litter microbial communities from East Loma Ridge, Irvine, California - P1 T30 | ecosystem: Environmental > Terrestrial > Plant litter > Unclassified | place: USA: California... | reverse complement strand
ATGGAAGTGCACTACAACGGCATCGGCCGCGACGCGTCGGAACTGATGCGCAAAGTCAAGGCTGCCCAGTACGTCGCCGCTCACCCGGGCGAAGTCTGCCCGGCCAAGTGGTCGGAAGGCGCCGAAACCCTGAAGCCGTCGCTGGACCTGGTCGGCAAGATCTAATAATAGATCGTTGGAATGCGGGCCGGCCTGGCCCGCAGCAGTACCCGCAACGAATGTAATACCGACCCGGACCCGCCTCTTGCGAGGCGGGCACCAGTCACCATCTCTTACCAGCGACGCATGATCCCGCCCTATCGCCGGCGATCAAACTAGTCGATTTTGCCGTGCCAGATTTACTAATTTGATTGATGCACTTTCGATGCATCGGGGCCCCGCTTTGCCCGAAATTTTGAACAATTCAGATAACGATACGACCGAGGAAAAGACCATGAGCGTGCTTGACAATGACCTGAAGACCCAACTGGGCGCCTACCTGCAACGCGTGCAGCAACCGTTCGAACTGGTGGCATCGCTGGACGACAGCGAAACGTCGAAGCAGACGCTCGAACTGCTGCAGGCCATCCAGTCGCTGCGCAGCGACAAGATCACCCTGCGCACCGATGGCAACGATGCACGCAAGCCGTCCTTCAGCGTCCAGCGCGCCGGTACCCAGACCTCGCTGCGCTTCGCCGGCCTGCCGCTCGGCCATGAATTCACTTCGCTGGTGCTGGCCCTGCTGTGGACCGGCGGCCACCCGCCGAAGGTCGAGCAGGACACCATCGACGCCATCAAGGCGCTGGACGGCGAGTACAACTTTGAAATGTACATGTCGCTGAGCTGCCATAACTGCCCGGACGTGGTGCAGGCGCTGAGCCTGATGGCGATCCTGAACCCGAACGTGAAGACCACCGTCATCGAAGGCGGCGCCTATCAGAAAGAAGTCGAGTCGCGCCAGGTGATGGCCGTGCCGATGGTTTTCCTGAACAATGAACTGTTCGGTTCGGGCCGCATGATGATCGAAGAAATCGTCGCCAAGCTGGACAAGGGCGCCGGCGCCCGCGACGCAGCCAAGCTGAACGCGAAGGATCCGTACGACGTGCTGATCGTCGGTGGTGGCCCGTCGGGCTCGGCAGCGGCCGTGTACGCCGCCCGCAAAGGCATCCGCACCGGCGTCGCCACCGGCCGCATGGGTGGCCAGGTGAACGACACCATGTCGATCGAGAACTACATCTCGGTGCTGGAAACCGATGGTCCGAAATTCTCGGCCGCCCTGGAAGCGCAAGTGCGCCACTACGGCGTCGACGTGATGACCCAGCAGGAAGCCGCGAAGATCATCCCGCCAGCGGCGCCCGGTGAGCTGGTCGAAGTGCACTTCGCCAACGGCGGCGTGCTGAAGTCGAGCACGGTGATCCTGTCGACCGGTGCGCGCTGGAGGAACGTCAACGTGCCAGGCGAAGAGCAGTACAAGAATGCCGGCGTCAACTACTGCCCGCACTGCGACGGCCCGCTGTACAAGGGCAAGCGCGTCGCGGTCATCGGCGGCGGCAACTCGGGCGTGGAAGCGGCGATCGACCTGGCCGGTATCGTCGAGCACGTGACCCTGATCGAATTCGCCAACCAGCTGAAGGCCGACGCGGTGCTGGTCAACAAGGTGCAGAGCCTGTCGAACGTGACCATCCACGTCAACGCCCAGACCACCGAGATCACCGGCGACGGCAACAAGGTCAACGGCATCTCGTTCAAGGACCGCATCACCGGTGAAGAGAAGAACGTGGCGCTGGCCGGTGTGTTCGTCCAGATCGGCCTGGTGCCGAACACCGAGTTCCTGAAGGGCACCGTGGAACTGTCCCGCTTCGGCGAGATCATCGTCGACGCCCACGGCCGCACCAACGTGACGGGTGTGTTCGCGGCAGGCGACGCGACCACGACGCCGTTCAAGCAGATCGTGATCGCGGCGGGCGAGGGTGCCAAGGCGGCACTGTCGGCCTTCGATTACCTGATCCGCATGCCGGTGGCGGTGGAAGCGGCGTAATCGCTCGGGCTTGCATCGACGTGCAAAAGGCAGCGCTTCCGGGAGGAGGCGCTGCCTTTTTTCATGGGCACTGCTTGTAGCTGCTTGTAGCTGCTTATAGCCGCTTATTGGCCGAGGCAAATGATCTTGGTCGTGTATTCATGTGCGTTGCCTTTTTTCTTTGCCGCCCACGTAACGGCTTCCTCGGCTTCGGCCATGGTCATCACGGTCGCCTTTTCCTTGTTCCGGATAAAAGAAACGCCTTCGAATTTGCCTTCCTTGCTGCGCATGACGCGCGCGAACACGGGCGCCGCGTTGGCGCCGTCGGCGACTTTGTTTTGCTGGATGAGGTAACGCTGGTCCTTGGTTTCCATGGGCTGTCTTGTGCGTGAGGATTCAAAGCCGTATTTTACGGCTTGACAGCTTCCGGTACGAGATCGCCTGCGGCATGGCCCCGAACCGGGCGAACTCCGGTGTGACGAAATGCCGGCGCCGTGTGACCGCTAGTGCCGGGCCCGGGTCGGGTCCGCTGCTATACTTTTCGCCGATGAGTACGCCGAACACCGCCGCCGCCATGGATGACCGCTCGTCCGTGACTTACCTGATCGTCGACGACGAGGCGCCGGGCCGCGTCAACCTGCGCCTCGCCATGGCGGCCTGGCCCGGCTGGCGGCTGGCGGCCGAATGCGCCAGCGCCGCCGCCGCGCGCATGGCGATGGACGTATCGCCGGTCGACGTGATCTTTCTCGACATCCGCATGCCGGGCGAGAGCGGCCTGGCGCTGGCGCGCGAGCTGGCGCGGCTGCCCGAGCCGCCGCTGGTGATCTTCGTCACCGCCTTCAACGAGCACGCGGTGGATGCCTTCGACGTGCATGCGCTCGACTACCTGCTGAAACCCGTGAGCGACGCGCGCCTGGCGCAGGCGGTCGAACGCGCCGAGGGCTTGCTGCGGCACGGCCAGCGCGCCGCCTACGGCCAGGCGCTGCGCGGCTATGTGGAACCGGCCGCCGGCTCCTGGCTGGAGCGCATCAACGTGCGCTCGGTCGGCAAGATCGAGCAGGTGCGGGTGGACGAGATCCTGTGGGTCGAATCGGCCGGGAACTACGTCAACCTGTGCCTGGCCGCGCGCCAGGTGCTGCACCGCCTGCCGCTCAGCCGCCTGGAAACCCTGCTCGACCCGGGCGTATTCGTGCGCGTGCACCGCGGCGCCATCGTGCGGCGCGACCAGGTCGGGCGCCTGGAGACGGTGGGCGATGGCAGTTACCGGCTGGTGCTGCGCTGTGGCGGGCAGGTGGCCGTGAGCGGGCGTTACGTGGAGGCGGTGCGGGCATGGATGTAAGGCGGCGGGCATGAAACGAAGAACGATCATCGCGGCGCTGGCCGCAGTCGCCGTCCTGGGCACTGGTGCGGCCCTCTACCTTGGCCCGGGCGCGCGCCATGCGGCCGTTCACGGCCCCGCGCTGTGGCTGCCGGCCGAGGCGCCGACCAGGCCCGGATGGACGGCGCGCGTGACGCCGCTTGGGAACGACAGTCCGGCGAGCCGCTTCAGCGATCCTTTCGGCACCGCCGTCGACGCCCACGGCAATGTGTTCGTGGCCGATGGCGGGAGCGGCAACCGCATCCGCCGCATCGGGCCTGACGGCGTCGTGACGACCCTTGCCGGCGGCCAGCCTGGTTTTTCGGACGGCCCGGGCGCCGCTGCCGCCTTCGACACGCCCTCCAGCCTGGCCATCGACCGTCTGGGCAACCTGTACGTGGCCGATACCGGCAACAACGCGATCCGCAAGGTGGCGCCAGACGGCAGCGTGAGCACGCTGGCCGGCGGCGGCGCGCCGGGCTGGCAGGATGGCATCGGCCGCGCCGCCCGCTTCGACGGGCCGGTCGGCGTGGCGGTCGGCCGCGACGGCACGGTCTACGTGGCCGACACCTATAACGACCGCATCCGACGCATCGCCCGCGACGGCACGGTGACGACCCTCGCAGGCAGCGGCATACCCGGCAGCCAGGATGGCATCGGCACCGCGGCCGGTTTCGACACCCCGAGCGCGATCGTGGCCGGCAAGGACGGCGTCCTGTTCGTCGCCGACACCGGCAACGACGCTATCCGCCGTATCGACCGGGATGGCACGGTGACGACGCTTGCGCTGCCACCCGACGAGGGGCGGCGTGCGTTGTTGCGGCGCCCGGTTGCCCTGGCGCTGACCCATGACGGCTGGTTGTACGTCGGCGGGGCGGGCGGACGCATCGTCCAGCGCAGCCCTGACGGGCAGTACCAGGTGCTTGCCGATGCCGGCCGCCCGCCGCAGACGAGTTACGCCGCCGACGGCAGCGTGCGCCTGTACGCGCCGCGCGGCATCGCGGTACGGCGCGACGGTTCACTCGTGGTGACCGATGGCCAGGCATTGCGGGTGTTCGCGCTGGCGCCGCCGCGTGCCGGATCACCAGCCCTCCACGCGACGGCGCGCCCTTCGATAGTGCTCCCTTCGATAGCGCCAAGCGCGCCCATGCCCTGGCCGGTGAATCCGCAGCTGGAAGCGCATGAAGTCGTCGGCGTGATGGGCGAGGTGCGCGGCAGCTACGATGGCGAGAGCCGCGACCACTTCCACGCCGGCATGGACGTGCGCGCCGACATCGGCACCCGCGTGCTGGCGATCCTGCCGGCGACGATCAGCGATCCGTATCCGAACTGGGATTTCGGCGGACTGGGCGAAGGGATGAGCCTCGGGCCTTTTTCGTACATCCACATGCGCGTCGGCCGCGACAGGGAGGGCAAGGTGCTCGATGCGCGCTTCCAGCTGCTGGCGGATGCGCGCGCCAAGCCTGCGCGCGTACGGGTGCGGCGCGGCGCCCGCTTTGCGGTCGGCGACGCGCTCGGCACCATCAACCCGATGGCGCACGTGCACATGGATTATTACCCGGACGGCGCCATGGTCAATCCGCTGGCCCTGCCGTTCGTCGGCTTGCGCGACACGGTGGCGCCGCATATCCAGGGCATTGCCCTCTACGATGCCGGCGGCCGCCGCCTGCCGGTCAAGAGGGGGCAGCGCCTGCGTCTGGCGCGTGCGCTCGGCGAGGTGGCGATTGTCGCCGATGTCTACGACCAGATGGACGGCAACCTGGCACGGCGCCGCCTCGGCCTGTACAAAATGGGGTATCAGGTGCTGCGGGCGGACGGCAGTCCGCTGGCCGGGTGGGAGGCGCCGCGCATCACCCAGGTCTACGACCGCCTGCCGCGCGAGCGCGAGGCGGTGAAGCTGGTGTACGCCGACAGCAGCGGCATCACGGTGTATGGCAGCAAGGCAACGCGTTTCGCTTATGCGGTCAACAATACGCTGCAGGACGGCCTGGCCTTGCCGGGCAGCTGGCGTGTGGACAGCCTCGCGCCTGGCGACTACATCTTGCGCATCTATGCCGCCGACTACGCGGGGCAGGCGGCGCTAGCGGGGCGCGACCTGGCGATCACGATCGAGTAGCTTATGTGGAAATGAGCTGGAAACGATCTGGATCAATGGAACAGCAGCGGTGCCGTCGCAGTCAGCGCCTCGGTGCTGCACAGCAGCCAGGTGGCGAGGCCAGTGATGCCGATGTGCAGTGCGGTCCAGGCGGTGGGAAACAGGCGGGTCATGATGAACCTCTCGGGGTGAAGCAGGTTGAGCAGCGATGAGTCATCTTAATTTATGTGCTGTGCGGAAACTATCAGCGGCTTATCCGTCGTGCTGTAGGACATTGCGCTGGCCCCCTGTCTGATCTGTATGAGAAAGCTCACGCGGCCCTCCTACGGTAGTTGTAGGTTGCGTCCTATAGCGTGCCTGCCGTACACCCTCTACAGTTGGGCTCACCATGACCCGACACGAACCGAAACTCCTCCATAAAGGCTTGCTTGCGGTACGCCGCAACACCATCCGCCGCCTGCTCAATACCGTCTTCGGTATTGCCCAATTGCGCGACGGCCAGCAACGCGTGATCGACAGTGTCCTGGATGGCAAGGATACCCTGGCGATCATGCCTACCGGCAGCGGTAAATCGCTGTGCTACCAGATTCCCGCCCGCATCCTCGAGGGCATGACGGTCGTCGTCTCGCCCCTGATCTCGCTGATGAAGGACCAGCTCGAAAAGCTGGAAGAGATGGGCGTGCGCGCCGTACAGGTGAACAGCAGCCTGAATGCCGAGGAGGAGAGGAACGCGCTGGCCGCCATCGGGCGGCAGCAATGCGAGATCGTGTTCTGCACGCCCGAGCGCCTGGTCTCGTCCGCGTTCGTCGACCTGCTCAAGGGCGTGAAGATAGCGCTGGTCGTGATCGACGAAGCCCACTGCATTTCGCAATGGGGCCACGATTTTCGCCCGGCCTACCTGGAGATGGCCGGTTCGCTGGACGCCCTGGGCAAGCCCCCGGTGCTGGCGTTGACCGCCACCGCCACCGAGGAAGTCATGGAGGACATCGGCCATCAGCTCGGCCGGCGCAAGCTGAATGTGATCAATACCGGCATCTACCGGCCTAACCTGCACTACCGCGTGCAGCAGGTGACGAATGCCGAGGAAAAGATGCAGCAGGCCCTGCGCCTGGTGGCCGAGACCGAGGGCAAGGGCATCGTCTACGCGGCCACGGTCAAGATGGCGGAAGAGCTTCATCACCTGCTGCGGGAAGCCGGAGAGACGGTCACGGTCTACCACGGCAAGCTGCATGCCGGCGAGCGCAAGGCCAACCAGGACCTGTTCATGAACGACGAACGGCGCATCATGGTTGCGACCAACGCCTTCGGCATGGGCATCGACAAGCCGGATACGCGCTTCGTCATCCACCTGCAGATTCCCGCCAACCTGGAAGCCTATTACCAGGAATCCGGCCGCGCCGGCCGCGACGGCAAGGATGCCGCCTGCACGCTGCTCTTCCTGCAGGACGACAAGCGCGTCCAGCAGTTCTTCCTGGTCAAGCACTATCCGACCGCGGACGAGATCCGTGCCGTCTACGAGGCGGTGCGCAAGCTGGCCGAGGTCGAAACCGCGACCCCGGCGCGGGTCGAGGACGAGGCCGGCGAACTGGCCGGCGCCTACCTGAAGGTGAGCCTGAAGCTGCTGAAGGACGCCCGGCTGCTGCGCCAGAACCGCAAGCTGGCCTGGAGCGTCACCGCCACCCTACCGAAGCCGGCGTTGTTCGAGGCCATGGCCGAGGTCTACCGCCAGAAACAGGAGCACGACAAGGAAGCGCTGGAGCAGATGGTTTCCTATGCGGTCAGCGGTTTCTGCCGCTGGAAGCTGCTGCTGGATTATTTCGGCGACGAGGTCGACGGCTTCGAGAAGTGCTGCCGCTGCGACAACTGCCTGAATCCGCCGGCGGCCGTGCTGACCGAGGATATCGAGATCCGCGACGACGAATTCGACCACGACCCGGTGCCCGCGCCTGACCCGGCATCCGTGTTCGAGGCCGGTGCGCGGGTGAAGGTGGCGAAGTACGGGGAGGGCGTGGTGCTGGCCATGGCCGGGGACCAGGTGTCGATCGAATTCCCGGATGGGGAGCAGCGCTCGTTCCTGAAGGATTATGTGGAGCACGTGGGGTAAAGGAAAGGATCAAATGGCGGATATGGTTGTTGTACGCAAGGAGGGACTCTACTGCGTCCCGGGTGACTTTTATATCGATCCGTGGCGGCCGGTGGACCGGGCCGTCATCACCCATGCGCACGGCGACCATGCGCGCTGGGGGCACAGCCACTACCTGGCCTCCAGCAAGAGCGTCAACATCCTGAAGTCGCGCCTCGGTGCCGACATCAACATCGAAGGCCTGGACTACGGCCAGCGGGTCAATCACAACGGCGTGACGATTTCGCTGCACCCGGCCGGCCACGTGCTGGGTTCCGCCCAGATCCGCATGGAGCACGACGGCGAAATATGGGTGGCCTCGGGCGACTACAAGGTCGAGCCGGATGCTACTTGCGAAGCTTTCGAGCCGGTGCGCTGCCACAGCTTCATCACCGAATCGACCTTCGGCTTGCCGATCTACCGCTGGGATCCGCAGCAGGATGTGTACGACGACATCAACGCATGGTGGCGCGCGAATGCCGATGAGGGCCGCACCAGCATCCTGTATGCCTACGCTTTCGGCAAGGCGCAACGTTTATTGAGCGGTCTCGATCCGTCGATCGGCCCGATCGTCTGCCACGGCGCGGTCGAGCCCCTGAACCGCGTCTACCGCGAAGGCGGCGTCGCGCTGCCTCCCACCCAACTGGTGAGCGCCACCGACAAGGCCGAGCTGAAACGGGCGCTGGTGCTGGCGCCACCTTCGGCCTCGGGTTCGACCTGGACGCGCCGCTTCGGCGACTACAGCGATGCCTTTGCCAGCGGCTGGATGCTGCTGCGCGGCGCGCGCCGGCGGCGCGGCGTGGACCGCGGCTTCGTGCTGTCCGACCACGCCGACTGGCCGGGGCTGATGGAAGCGATCCGCGCCACCGAAGCGCAGCAAGTCATCGTCACCCACGGTTCGATCCCGGTGATGGTGCGCTGGCTGTGCCAGACCGGCCTGGATGCGAAAGCCTTCGACACCGAGTATGGCGAGGAGGACGACGAATCCGCTGATGCCGCGCCGGCGCCCGGCAAGGCGCAGCCTGCGGGCGATGCGGCGCCGGCGGCAAGCGACGAGGAAGAAGACGAGGACCGCCGCGAAGAGGTCAAGCCGGCTGTCGACGGCAAGGAGGCAAACGATGCGTGAATTTGCGCGCCTGTACGCCGAACTCGACGAAACCACCGCCACCAACCGCAAGCTCGACGCCTTGCGCAGCTACTTCGAGCACGCCGCACCCGAAAACGCCGCCTGGGCCGTCTACTTCCTGGCCGGCGGCAAGCCGCGCCAGGCCGTGCCGTCCAGGCTGATGCGCCAGTACGCGATCGAATACGCGGGCCTGGACGACTGGCTGTTCGACGAATGTTATGCAGCCGTCGGCGACATGGCCGAGACCATCGCCCACATCCTGCCGCCACCTGCCAAACACAGCGACATCGGCCTGGCCGTGTGGATGGAAGAGCGCATCGGCCCCCTGCGCGGCGCCGATCCGGCCACCATCCGAGAAGCGCTGTTCTCCTACTGGGACGAACTGACCTGGCGCGAGCGCTTTTTGTTCGTGAAGCTGATCGGCGGCGGCTTCCGGGTCGGCGTCTCCAAGCTGCTGGTCACGCGCGCACTGGCGGCGATCGCTGCAGTGGATTCGAAATTGATCGCCCAGCGCCTGATGGGCTGGACCGATGGCCGAGTGCGCCCGACCGGCGCCGGCTTCCTGCAGCTGATCGCGGCCCAGTCCGACGACGAACACAAGCTGCGCGGCGGCCAGCCGTATCCTTTCTTCCTGGCGCACCAGCTGCAAGGCGAGCCTTCGGCATTGGGCGACATGGCCGGCTGGCAGGTGGAGTGGAAGTACGACGGTATCCGCGCCCAGCTGGTGAGGCGCGGCGGCCAGAATTACCTGTGGTCGCGCGGCGAGGACCTCATCACCGAGCGCTTCCCGGAGCTGGCGGCCTTGACGCTGCCGGAAGGAACGGTGGTCGATGGCGAGGTGCTGGTGTGGCTGGATGCCGACGCGCCCGCACCCTTCGCCGACCTGCAGAAGCGCATCGGCCGCAAGACCTTGTCAGCCAAATTCCTGGCTGAATTCCCGGCGGTACTGCTGGCCTACGATCTGCTGGAGCTGGACGGCGTCGACTTGCGCACGCTGCCCCAGCACGAGCGGCGCGCGCTGCTCGAGACCCTGGTGACGGGTGTCGCCAGGCCCCAGCTGCGCATCTCGCCGCTGGTCACGGCCGACACCTGGGAAGACCTGGGCAAGCTGCGCGCCGAGTCGCGGGCGCGCGGCGTCGAGGGCATGATGCTGAAGGCACGCAATGCCCACTATGGCGTCGGCCGCACCAAGGATGTCGGCACCTGGTGGAAGTGGAAGATCGATCCGTATGCGATCGACGCGGTGCTGATCTATGCCCAGGCCGGCAGTGGGCGGCGCGCCTCGCTGTACACCGATTACACCTTCGCCGTGTGGGATGGCGAGGGCGAGGAACGCAAGCTGGTGCCTTTCGCGAAAGCGTATTCCGGCCTTACCGACGCCGAGATCCGCCAGGTCGACAATGCCGTGCGCAAGACCACGGTAGAGAAATTCGGGCCGGTGCGTTCGGTAAAACCGACCATGGTGTTCGAGATCGGCTTCGAGGGCATCGCACTGTCGACGCGGCACAAAGCCGGCATCGCGGTGCGCTTTCCGCGCATCCTGCGCCGGCGCGACGACAAGACGGTGGAGCAGGCCGATACTCTCGGCACGCTGAAAGGCTTGCTGGAGGCGGCGCCTGCCGAGGAGGCCGTGTCGTGACGAAGTCGCAGGCGGAAACGGCGGTCGACAGCTGGTTCGCAGGGCGCGGCTGGAAGGTCTTTCCCTTCCAGCGCGCCGTGTGGAAAGCCGCGCTGGCGGGTCAGTCCGGGCTGCTGCATGCGAACACCGGCGCGGGCAAAACTTATGCCGTGTGGTTTGCGGCCCTGCTGCGCGGCGCCAATCGGTCCCGGCGCAGCCGCAGCGGCGTGCGCGTGCTGTGGCTGACGCCGATGCGCGCGCTGGCGGCGGACACCCAGCGCTCGCTGGAAGTTTCGGCGACCGAACTGGGTGCGGCCAGCCTCGATGCCATCGGTGCCTGGTCGATCGGCGCACGCACCGGCGATACCGGGTCGGCCGAACGCGCACGCCAATCGAAAAGCCTGCCGGGTGCCCTGATCACGACGCCGGAAAGCCTGTCCCTGCTGCTCTCGCACGCGGGCGCGCGCGACCAGTTCAAGCACCTCGACATGGTCATCATCGACGAGTGGCATGAGCTGATGGGCAGCAAGCGCGGCGTGCAGGTGCAGCTGGCGCTGGCGCGTCTGCGGCACTGGAATCCGGGACTGGTGGTGTGGGGCCTGTCGGCGACGATGGGCAACCTCGACGACGCGCGCCACGTGCTGCTGGGGACCGACCAGCCGGAAGCGCGCGGCGTGCTGGTGGAGGGGGACCTGAAAAAGCAGATCGTGGTCGACTGCCTGGTCCCGGACAACGTGTCGCGCTTTCCCTGGGGTGGCCATCTCGGCCTGCAGATGCTGGAACCGGTGGTGCGCGAGATCGACCGCCACGCGGCCACGCTGGTGTTCACGAATACCCGCTCGCAATCCGAGATCTGGTACCAGAACCTGATCGAGGCGCGTCCCGACTGGGCCGGGCTGGTGGCCCTGCACCACGGCTCGCTCGACCGCGAAGTGCGCGAGTGGGTCGAGGGCGGCCTGAAACGCGGCGAACTGAAGGCCGTGGTCTGCACGGCCAGCCTGGACCTCGGCGTGGACTTCCTGCCGGTCGAGCGCGTGCTCCAGATCGGCAGCGCCAAGGGCATCGCGCGGCTGCTGCAGCGCGCCGGCCGCAGCGGCCATGCGCCGGGGCGGGTGTCGCGCGTGACCCTGGTACCGACCAACAGTCTGGAATTGCTGGAAGCGGCCGGCGCCAAGCGCGCCGTCGCCAGCCGCCGCATCGAGGCGCGCCAGGTGCCGAACAAGCCTTTCGACGTGCTGGTGCAGCACATGGTGACGGTGGCACTGGGCGGCGGCTTCCGTTCGCGGGACTTGTACGAGGAAGTCAGGACGGCCTGGTCCTACCGCAACCTGAGCGAGGAAGAGTGGCAGTGGGCGCTCGACTTCGTCGCGCGCGGCGGCCAGAGCCTGACCATCTACCCGGAATACCAGCGCGTGCTGCCGGACGAGGAGGGCGTCTACCGGGTGCCGGATGCAAGCATCGGCCGGCGCCACCGCATGAGCATCGGCACCATCGTGTCGGACGCCCAGATGCAGGTGAAGTACATGACCGGCGGGCGCATCGGCAGCGTCGAGGAATCCTTCATCGGCCGCCTCAAGCCGGGCGACCACTTCCTGTTCGGCGGCCGCATCCTGGAACTGGTGCGGGTGCACGAGATGACGGCATTCGTGAAGCGCAGCAGCTCGACCAAGGGCGCCATCAGCCGCTGGCAGGGCGCCAAGATGCCGATGAGTTCCGAACTGGCGCACGCGGCGCTGGAGGAACTCAAGCTGGCGCACGAGGGCCGCTTCGAAGGACCGGAGATGCAGGCGCTGCGCCCGCTGCTGGAGATCCAGGAGCGCTGGTCGGCCCTGCCCAGCAGCGATACCCTGCTGGTGGAAAGTATGAAGAGCCGGGAAGGCTGGCACCTGTTCGTGTATCCCTTCGCCGGGCGCTCGGTGCATACCGGGCTGGCCTCGCTGCTGGCGCTGCGCGTCGGGCGCATCGATCCCAGTACCTTTTCGGTGGCGGTCAACGATTACGGCTTCGAGCTGCTGTCGCCCGAACCGGTCGACTGGGCGGCGCTGTTCGCCGGCGCAACCGGCGCCCAGGTCGGCCTGTTCGATACCTCGCGCCTGCTCGAGGACGTGCTGGACAGCCTGAACGCGACCCAGCTGTCGCAGCAGCGCTTCCGCGAGGTGGCGCGCATCGCCGGCCTGGTGTTCCAGGGTTATCCGGGCCAGCACAAGTCGATGCGCCAGGTGCAGGCCTCGTCGTCGCTGTTTTTCGAAGTCTTTCGCAAGCACGACCGCGGCAACCTGCTGCTGACCCAGGCCGAGCGCGAGGTGCTGGAACAGGAACTGGAACTGACGCGCTTGCGCGACACCCTGGTCGAACTGCATGCGCGGCGCGTCGCCTATCGTGACGTCAAGCGTGCCACGCCCTTCGGCTTCCCGCTGATGGTCGAGCGTTTCCGCGAAAAGGTATCGACCGAAAAGCTGTCGGACCGGGTGGCGCGCATGGTGCGCGAGCTGGAAAAGGCGGCCGCCGCATGAACGCTGTGATGAAGCGGCCGCAAGATGCCCTGGCGCTGGAAGTGGCCGGCGAGCAGCTCCTGCTGCTGCCGCAGAAGGCGGTGGTGTGGCCGCGCCTGGCGATGCTGATCATCGCCGACATCCACTTCGGCAAGGCCGCCGCCTTCCGCTCCTTCGGCATCCCGGTCCCGGGCGGCACCACCAACGAAAACCTGGATGCGCTGGATGCGCTGATCGACGCGACCGGCTCCAGCCACGTGCTGTTCCTGGGGGATTTTCTGCACGCGCGCGCCTCGCATGCGGCCGCCACCCAGGCGGCGATGCTGGCCTGGCGCCGACGCCGCTGCGATCTGGTGCTGACCCTGGTGCGCGGCAACCACGATCTGCATGCGGGCGACCCGGCCGAGGCGCTGGGGATTGACCTGGTCGACGAACCCTATACCGTGGGACCGTTTTCCTTTTGTCACCATCCGGACATAGCCACGCCGGGCTATGCGCTTGCCGGTCACGTGCACCCGGCTTATGTGCTGGCGACCCGTGTCGATACGCTCAGGCTGCCCTGTTTCGTGGTCGGGCCGGGACGCATGATCTTGCCTTCCTTCGGATCATTTACTGGTGGCCACACTGTGCGGGCTGAGCGCGGCGACCGCATTTTCGTCACCTCCGGCGAGGCCGTCCACGGCGTAATGCAGAGCGTTCGTTAGCGCACCGAGCCCGACGGCGGGGCGGCGTAAGCTGGTCACATTGACAACTCAGTCACGTGTCCGGAGGAAGCATGGCGAATACCCCTAAAAAACTGGCTGCGGCCGTGGTCGCAGCGCTGCCCCTGCTGTCGATTGCCGTTTCGGCGCCGGTACAGGCACAGGATCACCCGCGCGCCGCCGCCATCGCGCCGCGCATCGAAGGCTTCAATGTCGACGAAGTGCGCCGCCTCGATCCGGGCACCGAACTCAAGTTCGACCTCTACGGTACGCCGGGCGGCAACGCCACGGTGCGCATCGACGGCGCTACCCGCAACCTGCACCTGACGGAAACCCGCCCCGGCACCTATCAGGGCACCTATACGATCAGCGACCATGACCGCTTGCGTCCGGACAGCCAGGTCACAGCCAACCTGCGCGGCGGCGGCCAGGTCATCACGCGCCTGCTGGGCGAACCGCTGGTGCGCGGACCGGTCGGCGGCGGCGAGCGCAATGGTGGCGTGGCGGCGGTGCCGCATGTCGAGAGCTTTGACGTGCGCGGCAGCAACGACCTCGGTCCGGGCAACGATTTGAGGTTCACGCTGTTCGGCACGCCCGGCGCCAAGGTCGACGTGCAGATCGGCGGCACCCGCAGCATCTTCACCCTGCCCGAAGTGCGGCCGGGCGAATACTCGGGCATGTACACGATCCGCCGCGACGACAACATCGCACCGGATGCGCCGGTCACCGCCACCATCCGCGCGAACGGCCGCAGCACGACGGCAGCGCTGGGTCGTCCGCTGCTGGCAGGTGGCCCGCCGCCACGCGACGCCCGTCCCGGTCCGCGCGGCGATGGACCGCCTCCGCCTCCCCGTGACGAGCGCGTGGCGCGCTACTGCACCAACTGCGCAACGATCGAAGCCATCAACGTGGTGCAGGGCAGCGGCGAAGCGTCGGCGGTCGGCACCCTGGGCGGCGCCGCAGTCGGCGGCTTGCTGGGAAACCAGGTCGGCAGCGGCAGCGGCCGTACGGCGGCCACCGTCGCCGGCGCCGTGGGCGGCGCGCTGGCCGGGCGCAGCATCGAACGCAACGCGAAGAGCGGCCAGCGTTTCGAGGTCGTGGTGCGCTACGAGAATGGCGCGACCCAGAACGTTCCCTACGACAACGATCCGGGCTTCCGTGTCGGCGACGCGGTGAAGGTCAACGGCAACGTGCTGGTGCGTGACTGAATTCGCACAGCAAAAAAGCCAAGCCGGCACTTGCAAGGAGCCAGCTTTTTTTCATGCATAGGCTTCCCTGAAAGAAGCAAGCCGGGCAATGCGAATTGACCCGGGTTCAGACAGTGGCCAGCACCTGGCCGTCGCCGGTATCGGCATCCGCCTTGTGTTTGGCGTTCTGCTTGGCGCGCGAGCGCGAAGGGGGCAGGCGGCGCAGCGTCTTGAGCGCTTCCGGATCCTTGATCCCGATGGTGCGCTGGTCGACCGTGATCAGGCCGATCTCGTTGAAGGCGGACAGCGTACGGCTGACCGTTTCCAGCGTCAGGCCGAGGTAGCTACCGATTTCATGCCGCGTCATGCGCAGGTTGAACAGCTTGCTCGAGTAGCCCATGGCGGCGAAGCGGTCGGCCAGCGAGATCAGGAAGCGGGCCACGCGGGCTTCGGCCGACAGGGCGCCGAGCATGCCGATCATGGCCTGTTCGCGCACCAGTTCGCGGCTCATGACGCCGTACATCAGGTTCTCGAGTTCGGCATGCACGCGGCCGAGGGCCGTGAGCTTCTTGAACGGGACCAGGATCAGGTCGCAATCGGACAGCGCGACGGCTTCCGACGCGTAGTGGCGGGTGTGGATGCCATCGACGCCGAGCATGTCGCCCTTCATCGGGAAGCTGAGTACCTGCTCGTTGCCGAATTCGTCGATCAGCACCGTTTTCAGGAAGCCGGAATTGACGATGTACAGGGTGTCGAAGGCCTGGCCGATCGTGTGCACGCGCTGGCCCGTCTTGAACTGCACGTGCTGGAACAGGAGCTCTTCGGTATTCATCGACACGGCTGCGGGAATGTGCAGCAGGTCGCACACTTCCTTCAGGTTGGACCACAGGCGGCCCTGGCGCTGGCGGCCGGCTTCCATCTGTGACGAGTGCAGGGTCGATTGGGCGGCGTTGCGTTGTTCTGACATTGGCTGGGACTGCATTCTCATCTCCAGGTAAAGGAAATCAAGGTTTCAGCGGTTCCCGGGCGGGGTCAGTGGTGGGTGCGATGTGCACCACGCAAACTGGCTAAACCTGGATATAGACCGCAAGCAAGTCGAAACGCTGAAATCAGTATGCCAACACGAGTTCGTCATTCATATCAGTAACGGCTGAATGTGTAGGTAGGACGGAGCGTCAGTTTGTAGGACTTTTCTGACTTGGAAGACGGAGCACAGAGGGAGAGGCCAGCCGAATGCTGTAGGAGAAGCAGCCCGGCTACAGTGTCGGCGGTTCAGGAAAACCGCCGGGAGGAGGCACTAACGTTGCGTGAACAGGTCAAAAATCATTACATGCCGGAATAATTATCCCTTACTGTAGGCCTTTTACGCCTTGAGTGGCGCCAGCAAGCGGTGGGCCACGGCGTACTGGACCATCTCCGACAGCGAGGTCATGCCCATTTTCTGCATGATGCGGGTCTTGTGGGTGCTGACTGTCTTCACCGACAAATGCAGGTTGTTGGCGATATCGGTGATCGACTTGCCGCTGACCAGCAGTGAAAATACTTCGAATTCGCGGTCCGACAGCTGCTTGTGCAAGAGCTGTTCGTTGGGTGCCATGATGTTCAGGGCCAGCTGCTCGGCCACTTCGGTGCTGATGTAGGGCCGCCCGGATGCCACCTTGCGGATCGCACCCACCAGCTGGGTGCCGGCGCTTTCCTTGGTCAGGTAGCCCTGGGCGCCGGCACGGATGGCGCGCACCGCGTACTGCTCTTCCTCGTGCATGGTCAGGATCAGGATCGCCAGCTTGGGCGCCTCGCTGCGCACCTGGCGGATCAGGTCGACGCCACTGCGGCCGGGCATCGACAAGTCGAGCAGCAGCAGGTCGAAACCGCCCTGGCGCACCAGCGACAGCACTTCGAAGCCATTGATGGCTTCGCCGACGATTTCGATGTCGAGCGCGCCATCGAGGATGCGCTTGAGCCCTTCGCGCATGATGGTGTGGTCGTCGGCGATGACAATGCGAATCATACGAATCCCCAGACATGCAATGAGTCGATGGTGCATGCTAGCACCTTTTCAGGCTGTCAATACAGCCGGCTCATTGCTAATTTTTAACGAAAAGTCGCACTGGGCGGCAGCCAGTCCGCCGCTCACGCAAAGCGCCTGCGCGTCAGGTGCCGGGTTCGCGGATCAGCCGGTGCACCAGCACGGGCCTGGTGGTCTGCGACAGCACCTTGTTGGTCACGCTGCCAAGCAGCAATTGGCCCCAGCCGCTGCGGCCATGCGAGCCCATGAAGATCAGGTCGCATCCTTGTTGCTCGGCCACGTCGACGATCTTCAGCGCCGCGGCGTCGGAAAACGCCGTCATGCAGCCGTGCTTCAAGCCGGCCTTTTCCGCCGAACGCATGATGGAACCCATGTATTCCTCGCCCATGCGCCGCATCTGGTCGATGTACTCTTCTTCGCTGGGGTAGGAGGGCGGGATGATTTCGACGTAGACCGGATACTGGTAGTCGGGCGCGACGAACAGCGCCAGCACCTCGGCGCCCATCTGTTGCGCGAACTGGACGCCGGCGCAGGCGGTGTGTTGCGAAACCGCCGAGCCGTCCGTGGTGATCAGAATTTTCTGGTACATGCTGAGTCCTCCTCACGTCACATTACTTCTATTGTAGTGCGCCTTTTCCGGTCCGACAGATCGTAAATGATTGATCTTACTCAGAGATGTGTTCGCTTATCCGCAGGAAAAAAACATGTGGCACAAAAGCTTGCGATAAAAAAATACAACACTTGCTTTGTGAAAATATCTATAAATCCCTTGAAAGATTGTTGCCGCACTAAGTTTACTGAGGCATTCACAACGGAGGGGATTCGAAAGATTTACCTACGGCAACCACACTGATACACTCGCCGTAATCTTTTCGCCGCCCGCGTGGGCGGCGCACGCACCGACACAGCACATCGCGACATTTACATTATGGAGAAGCAGGGACTATGACCGACGCCGCTGACGATTTCGACGCATTATTCGAGGAAGTGGCTGCGCAGCGATCCAGCGCGCCGGCGCCCTCGACTCCGCCGGCCCCGGAACCCGCCACGGGCGAGAGCGCGGACACCGATGACCTTGAGGCATTGTTCGACCAGATGTCGAACACGGCCGCACCGGCCACTCCGGCATCCGCAGTGGCCGCACCTGTAGCCGCAGCCGCTGCTGCAAGCTCTGCTGCAGAGCCGCTCGACGAGCACGAAAAGAACCTGTACGAGCGCCTCGGCGGCATCGTGCGCGTGATGCACGACTCGCTGCGCGAACTGGGCTACGACAAGGCGCTGACCGAAGCCTCGTCCCAGATCGTGGATGCCCAGGACCGCCTGGAATACGTGGCCAGCCTGACCGAACAGGCCGCCAACAAGGTGCTGAACACCCTGGACGAAGGCATGCCGGCACAGGACGTTCTGTCGAAGCAGGCCAAGGACATGGAAAACCGCTGGGCCGACCTGTTCGCGGGCAAGCTCTCGATCGACCAGTTCAAGGCCCTGGCCGGCGATTCCCGCCAGTTCGCGCAGCTGGTGTCGGAATCGACCGAGGCGGAAAAAGCGCGTCTGCTGGAAATCATGATGGCCCAGGACTTCCAGGACATCACCGGTCAGCTGATCAAGAAGGTGGTCGGCATCACCAAAACCATCGAGAGCGAACTGGCTCAGCTGCTGCGCGACAGCGCACCGGCCGATGTCAAGGAAAAGCTGGCGCAGAAACAGGCTGTGCAGGAACAGGAACAGCCTGTGGAACTGATGTCGGGTCCGTCGGTGCCGACCGTGGCGCTGGACCAGGACAGTGTCGATGACCTTCTTGCCGATCTGGGATTCTAATGGATGAAATGCTCAAGGATTTCGTTGTCGAGGCGTTGGATCTTGCAACCAACGTTGAAGAGCATCTGCTACGCCTCGAACGCGACCCCGACAACAAGGAAACGCTGAATGCCGTGTTCCGCTCGTTCCACACCATCAAGGGTGGCGCGGGCTTCATGGGCTTGCCGGCGCTGGTGGCGGCCTGCCACCTGACCGAGAACCTGTTCGATGCGCTGCGCACCGGCGCCGCACCGGTCACGCCGGGGGCGATCGAAGCCTCGCTGACGGCGTCCGGCTTCGTGGCCGACCAGCTCAACGAGCTGAACAACGGCACGCCGCCCGAGCAGCTGGCCTCGATGCCGGATGACCTGGAACGCATGCTGAAGGATGCGATCGCCGGCAACGATGCGCCGAAGGCCGCACCGGCCCCGGCCGCAGCACCGGCACCCGTAGCCGCCGCACCGGTGGCTGCCGTGGCCGCGCCTGCCGCTGCCGCCTCCGCCGACGGCCTCGACTGGGAAGGGATGTATGCCGCCGTGGTTCCGCCGGGCACGGCCGCACCGGCCGCTGCGCCAGCCGCCGTCGTATCGGCTGCTCCGGCCGCTGCGACCGCAGTCGCCGTCGCCGAAGTCGCCGCCCCTGCAGCCGCACCGGCCAAACCGGGCTGGGATGGCAGCGAACGCCGCGCCGCCGACGCCAAGCCGGCCAACGCCGCCGCGGCCAAGGACGAAAGCATCCGTATCGACGCCGTCAAGCTGGACGCGCTGCTGGAAGTGGCCGGCGAATCGGTGCAGGCCGCCAACCAGGCCGCCGTGCTGCTCGAACGCCTGGGGCAGTTCAAGTTCGAAGGCCAGGCCGCGACCCTGATGGCCACGCTGACCGAAACCCTGGAGCGCGCCTCGCGCTACTCGGCCGAACTGCAGCGCGCCACCCTGGCAACCCGCATGCAGCCGGTGGGCCGCCTGTTCCAGAAATTCCCGCGCCTGGTGCGCGAGCTGGCCAAGGATCTCGGCAAGGACGTCGAACTGACCATCGAAGGCGCCGAGACCGAAGTCGACCGCGTGGTGGTGGACAGCCTGTACGACCCGCTGGTGCACATGCTGCGCAATGCGCTCGACCACGGTGTCGAAGGCCCGGACGACCGCGTTGCCAAGGGCAAGCCGGCCAAGGCCTTCATCCTGCTGAAAGCCTGGCAGGAAGCCAACAGCGTCATGATCGTGCTGCAGGACGACGGTCGCGGCATGGACCCGGCCAGCCTGCGCAAGAAGGCGATGGAAAAGGGCCTGATCGGCGAACACCAGGCGAGCTCCGACGACGAAGCCTACCAATTGGTGTTCCTGCCGGGCTTCTCGACCAAGGAAGTGGCCTCGTCGGTATCGGGCCGCGGCGTCGGCATGGACGTGGTCAAGACCGCGGTGGAAAAGAACCGCGGCGCGATCCGCATCGATTCCAACCTGGGCAAGGGCACGCGTTTCTCGATCCGCCTGCCGATCGAACTGTCGATCGTGCCGACCATGCTGGTGTCGACCTCGAACGCCCAGCTGGCGCTGCCGATGGCAGTGGTCGAGCGCGTGGTCGAGCTGCCGGAAGAGTTCATGCAGGTCGGCGGCGCTCCGGTGCTGAAGGACCAGGGCCGTCCGCTGCCGGTGCGCTCGCTGGCCGCTTCGCTCGGCTACGAGCCGTGCATCGAACGCGTCGGCATCGTGATCAATGCGCCGCAACCCTACATCCTGTCGATGGAAGCGGTGGACGGCACGGCCGACCTCGTGATCAAGCCGATGACGGCCCTGAGCGTCGAAGGCATCACCGGAACCGCGCGTTCGGCGGAAGGTTCGCTGGTGCTGGTGGTGGGCCTGTCCTTCCTGATGGATGGCGCGCGCACGACGGTGCGTCTGGCCGCGTAAATATCCACTGAGGCACCGGAATGGGGCAAAACGGCCCCGTGAAACTTTTACGCAACAAAGCCACGAAAAGCCTGTGCACCAAATGCGCAGGCTTTTTTTATTTGCATGCCGGAGTTCCATTGAAAATATTGTTTGGCCTTAACGCCGCCGATTGAAATAATCGTGCACGGCGCCCCGGTTATCGCATTGCACAAATATGGCATAATCAAAGACCATGCCCGCATGAAGCGGTCATCTGAATGGGATGCGAGGATGATTACCTTAAAGACGCTCTACGACAAACTCTGGGATTCGCATGTCGTGCGTGCCGATGCCGATGGCACCACCGTGCTGTATATCGACCGCCACCTGGTCCATGAAGTCACCAGTCCGCAAGCCTTCGAAGGCCTGCGCGAAGCCGGACGTCCGCTATGGCGCACCTCGGCCAATCTTGCCGTAGCCGACCACAACGTCCCGACCACCGACCGCAGCGAAGGCATCGCGGACCCGACCTCGCGCCTGCAGGTCGAGACCCTGGACGACAACACGAAGGCCTTCGGCGTCACCTACTTCAACATGAACGACCGGCGCCAGGGCATCGTGCACGTGATCGGCCCGGAGCAGGGCGCGACCCTGCCCGGCATGACCGTGGTCTGCGGCGACTCGCACACCTCGACCCACGGCGCCTTCGGCTGTCTGGCGCACGGCATCGGCACCTCGGAAGTCGAGCACGTGATGGCGACGCAGACGCTGCTGGCCAAGAAGTCGAAGGCAATGCTGGTGCAGGTCGACGGCGCGCTGCCGGCCGGCGTCACGGCCAAGGACATCGTGCTGGCCGTGATCGGCCGCATCGGTACCGCCGGCGGCACCGGCTACGCGATCGAATTCGCCGGCTCGACCATCCGCGCGCTGTCGATGGAAGGCCGCATGACGGTCTGTAACATGGCGATCGAAGCGGGCGCGCGCGCCGGCATGGTGGCGGTCGACGACACCACCATCGACTACGTCAAGGGCCGCCCGTACGCGCCCGCCGGCCCGCAGTGGGAGCAAGCGGTGAGCTACTGGCGTACCCTGCACAGCGACCCGGGCGCGAAATTCGACCTGGTCGTGACCCTGGACGCGGCGGCGATCAAGCCGCAGGTCACCTGGGGCACCTCGCCCGAGCAGGTGACCACGATCGACGGCCGCGTGCCGGATCCGGACAAGGAACGCGACCCGGTCAAGCGCGACGCCATGGAAAAGGCGCTGGTCTACATGGACCTCAAGCCGAACACGCCGATCGAGGACATCCGCATCGACAAGGTCTTCATCGGCTCCTGCACGAACTCGCGCATCGAGGACCTGCGTGCCGCCGCCGCCGTCGTGCGCGGCCGCCAGCGCGCCTCCAACGTGAAACTGGCGCTGGTGGTGCCGGGCTCCGGCCTGGTGAAGGAACAGGCCGAACGCGAAGGACTGGACAAGATCTTCAAGGCCGCCGGATTCGAATGGCGCGAGCCGGGCTGCTCGATGTGCCTGGCAATGAACGCCGACCGCCTGGACCCGGGCGAACGCTGCGCCTCGACCTCGAACCGCAACTTCGAAGGCCGCCAAGGGCAGGGCGGACGCACCCACCTGGTGTCGCCGGCCATGGCGGCCGCGGCGGGCGTGGCCGGGCATTTCGTCGACATCCGCAGGGGTCAGAGCCCGGTTTAGTTTTGTGGGGCTGCCCCCGAAGTTGTTGGCAGCCGCACACCGGTTTGAATTTAAAAATATCAGGTAATACATGAAGAAAGTCATCACTCTCACCCTCATCGCCTTCATCGTCACCGGCTGCAACACCATCTCCGGCATGGGCCGCGACGTGCAGAAGGTGGGGCAGGTCATCAGCGGCGCCGGCGGAAAATAAGCTGTCAAAACGAGATCGATCATGGAAAAATTCACCGTACACGAAGGACTGGTCGCCCCGCTCGACCGCGCCAACGTCGACACCGACGCCATCATCCCGAAGCAGTTCCTGAAGTCGATCCGCCGCAGCGGCTTCGGTCCGAACCTGTTCGACGAGTGGCGCTACCTGGACCACGGCGAACCGGGCATGGACAACAGCGGACGTCCGCTGAATCCGGACTTCGTGCTGAACCAGCCGCGCTACCAGGGGGCGTCCATCCTCCTGGCACGCAAGAATTTCGGCTGCGGTTCCTCGCGCGAACACGCGCCCTGGGCGCTGCAGCAGTACGGCTTCCGCGCCATCGTCGCGCCGAGCTTCGCCGATATTTTCTTCAACAATAGTTATAAAAGCGGGCTGCTGCCGATCGTGCTGAGCGAAGCCCGGGTCGACCAGCTATTCAATGAAGTCAAGGCCTTCCCCGGCTTCAGGCTGGTGGTGGACCTGGAGCAGCGCGTACTGCGCACGAGCGACGGCCGCATCGGCTTCGAGTTCCCCATCGACGACTTCCGCAAGTACTGCCTGCTGAACGGCCTGGACGACATCGGCCTGACCCTGCGCCACGCCGACGACATCCGCGCCTTCGAGGAACGGCACCTGGCGGCCCAGCCCTGGCTGGCCAACACCATTTAAAAGAGCACGGACATGAAGATTGCAATCCTGCCGGGCGACGGCATCGGTCCCGAAATCACGGCACAGGCGGTCAAGGTGCTGAACGCGCTCGATGAACAATTCGAACTCGAGCACGCCGACGTCGGCGGTGCCGGTTACGCCGCCCACGGCCACCCGCTGCCGGAACAGACGCTGGCGCTGGCCAAGGCCGCCGATGCGGTGCTGTTCGGCGCCGTCGGCGATTACCAGTACGACAAACTGGAGCGCGCGTTGCGTCCGGAACAGGCCATCCTCGGCCTGCGCAAGGAACTCGGCCTGTTCGCCAACCTGCGCCCCGCGATCCTGTATCCGGAACTGGCCGGCGCCTCGACCCTGAAGCCGGAAGTGGTGTCTGGCCTGGACATCCTGATCATCCGCGAGCTGACCGGCGACATCTATTTCGGCAAGCCGCGCGGCGTGCGCACCTGTCCGGATGGCCCATTCGCCGGCCAGCGCGAAGGATTCGATACCATGCGCTATGCGGAAGGCGAGATCCGCCGCATCGCCCATGTGGCCTTCCAGGCGGCGCGCAAGCGCGGCCAGCGCGTGACCAGCGTCGACAAGGCCAACGTGCTGGAAACCTTCCAGTTCTGGCGCGACATCGTCACCGAGGTGCACGCCGATTACCAGGACGTCGAGCTCGAGCACATGTACGTCGACAACGCGGCGATGCAGCTGGTGCGCGCGCCCAAGAAATTCGACGTCATCGTGACCGGCAACATGTTTGGCGATATCCTGTCGGATGCGGCGGCGATGCTGACCGGTTCGATCGGCATGCTGCCCTCGGCCTCGCTCGATGCCAACAACAAGGGCTTGTACGAACCCTCGCACGGTTCGGCACCGGACATCGCGGGCAAGGGCGTGGCCAATCCGTTAGCCACGATTCTGTCGGCCGCGATGATGCTGCGCTTCTCGCTCGGTAAAGCCGAACAGGCCGAGCGCATCGAGAACGCGGTCAAGGCCGTGCTGGCGCAGGGCTTGCGCACGCCGGATATCTTCGAAGAGGGTACGACCCGCGTCGGTACCGAACAGATGGGCGACGCGGTGGTCAACGCATTGGCGTAAATAAGCGTTAGGTCAACAGGTAGGGTGGGCACCCCGTGCCCACGAGCATATAGATAATAGAGAGATTTGATAATGAAACTAGTAGGTCTGGTTGGTTGGCGCGGCATGGTCGGTTCGGTTCTGATGCAGCGCATGCAGGACGAGGGCGATTTCGCCCATATCGAGCCGGTGTTCTTCACCACCTCGAACCCGGGCGGCGACGCCCCGAAGATGGCCAAGAACGAAACCAGGCTGAAAAGCGCCACCGACATCGCCGAACTGGCCAAGTGCGAGATCATCATCTCGTGCCAGGGCGGCGATTACACGACCGAGGTGTTCCCGCAGCTGAGGGCTAGCGGCTGGAACGGCTACTGGATCGACGCCGCCTCGACCCTGCGCATGAAGGACGACGCCGTCATCGTGCTGGACCCGGTCAACCTGGACGTGATCAAGAACGCCATGGCGCGCGGCGTCAAGAACTTCATCGGCGGTAACTGCACCGTGTCGTGCATGCTGATGGGCCTGGGCGGCCTGTTCAAGAACGACCTGGTCGACTGGATGACCTCGATGACCTACCAGGCGGCATCGGGCGGCGGCGCCCAGCACATGCGCGAACTGCTGACCCAGTTCGGCACCATCAACGGCGCGGTCAAGCACCTGCTGGACGACCCGGCATCGGCCATCCTGGAAATCGACCGCACCGTGCTGGCCACCCAGCATGGGCTGTCCGCCGATGAAACCAAACAGTTCGGCGTGCCGCTGGGCGGCAACCTGATCCCCTGGATCGACAAGGACCTGGGCAACGGCCAGTCGAAGGAAGAGTGGAAGGCCGGCGCCGAGACCAACAAGATTCTCGGCCGCGGACCTGGCTTCGGTACGGCCGATGTTGCGCCAATCGCGATCGACGGCCTGTGCGTGCGCATCGGCGCCATGCGCTGCCACTCGCAGGCGCTGACCATCAAGCTGAAGAAAGACGTGCCGCTGGACGAGATCAACGACATCATCGCCTCGGACAACGAGTGGGTGAAATTCGTGCCGAACACGCGCGAAGCCTCGGTGGTCGACCTGACCCCGGCCGCCGTCACCGGCACCCTGCGCATCCCGGTCGGCCGCGTGCGCAAGATGGCGATGGGCCCGGAATACCTGTCGGCCTTTACCGTCGGCGACCAGCTGCTGTGGGGCGCGGCCGAGCCGCTGCGCCGCATGCTGCGCATCGTGCTGGACAAGTAGTCCGAAAGCTTTAGTTAGCACTTGAATGTCGTCCCTGCGAAGGCAGGGACCCAAGGTCCGCCTGAGTTGCCGGTAAACTCACGAACCTGGGTCCCCGCCGACGCAGGGACGACGCTTTTGGGGCCTGTTTTCATTGGCGCGCGCGCCCCGCGGCAGGTGATTGGTATCATGACGATTCATCATCACGAAGGCCAAAAAACATCACTTATCGATGCGCACACTCTACCTGGCTCATGGACGGCAAGTGTTTCCCCGGTAAAACTTGCATGCCATAATGCATGATGATATGTTCCTGAGACCTCCGGGCAACATCTTTCTCCCGCTCAACTCACTCGGTTCCGAATATGCACTCCACCCACCGCCTCCCGTTGAAATCGTCCGCGCTGAAGAAGCTTACTGCGGCGGTCGCCAGTGCGTTGGTCCTGAGCTCGGCCGCCCATGCCGCCGGCCTGGGCAAGCTGACCGTGCTGTCCGCGCTTGGCCAGCCGCTGCGCGCCGAGATCGAGTTGACGTCGGTGTCGCCCGAAGAGGCGTCCGGCCTGGTGGCCAAGCTGGCCTCGCCCGAGGCCTTCAAGACCGCCAACATCGAATTCAATCCGGCCCTGCTGTCGCTGCGCTTCAACGTCGAGCAGCGCGGCGGGCGCCAGTTCATCCGCGTCAGCTCGAGCCAGCCGCTGAACGAGCCCTTCGTCGACCTGCTGCTGGAACTGTCCTGGAATAACGGCCGCCTGGTGCGCGAATACACCTTCCTGCTCGATCCGGCCGAGCTGCGCGCGACGCAGTCGGCCCAGGTGGCGGCGGCCGACAGCGCGCGTCCGCGCAGCGAAGCGGCGCCCGCACCCGAGCGCGCCCGCGCGGAAGACACACGCCAGGCTGGCGAACGTCCGGCCCGCCCGCGCCGCACGCCCGAAGAACGTACAGAGGCACCAGCGCGCAGCCGTGCCACCGCGGCCTCGGAATACCGCGTCCGCCCGGGCGACAGCCTGGGCAAGATCGCCGCCCAGCTCAAGCCGGCGGAAGTCTCGCTGGACATGATGCTGGTCGCGCTGTACCGCGCCAACCCGGATGCCTTCATGGGCAACAACATGAACCGCCTGAAGTCGGGCCGCATCCTGGCGGTGCCGGGGGCAGATGCCGTCGGCGCCATCGGCGACGGCGAAGCGCATGGCGTGGTGGTCGCGCACGCGGCCGACTTCAATGCCTACCGCAACAAGCTGGCCGGCCAGGTCGGCGCCGCCGACGCCGAAAAGACCCCGCGCGCCAGCCAGAGCGGCGCCGGCAAGATCACCGCCAAGGTCGAGGAACGCCCGACCGCGGCCAACGAATCGCAGGACCAGCTGCGCCTGTCGAAGGCGGCACCGACCGCCCCTGGCGGCAAGGGCGCCACCGCCAGCACCGAAGACACCATCGCCAAGCAGCGCGAGCTGGAAGAGTCGCAGACCCGCGTCAAGGAACTCGAACGCAACATCACCGACCTGCAGAAGCTGGCCGAGGTCAAGAACAAGGCCGGCGCCGAAGCGCAGAACAATGCCTCGGCACCGGCAGCGGCAGCCAAGGCGCCGGACGCGGTCGTGGTCGAAGACAAGGCAGCGCCCAAGAAGCTGCCGGCCATCAAGCCCGCTGTGAAGCCGGTCGAACCTGCTCCGCAACCGGGTCTGTTCGACTTCATCATGGACAACCTGACCTACCTCGGTGCCGGCGCCGCCGTGCTGCTGCTGGCCGCCCTCGGCATTTCCCAGCGCCGCAAGAAGGCCACGGCCAAGGCAGTGGGCGAGCCGTCGATCCTGGGCGTGCCGACCGAACCGCAGCACTCGATGTTTGCCGAAACCGGCGGCCAGAGCGTGGACACCAACAACAGCGTGTTCAATTCCAGCTTCGCGCCGTCGGCCAGCCAGCTCGACACCAATGAAGTCGACCCGGTGGCCGAAGCCGACGTCTACATCGCCTATGGCCGCGATGCCCAGGCCGAGGAAATCCTGAAGGAAGCGCTGCGCACCCATCCGGAACGCCTGCCGGTGCGCCTGAAATTGCTCGAGATTTATGCCGCGCGCAAGGACCAGCGCGCCTTCGAAACCCAGGCCGGCGAGCTGTACGGCATCACCCGCGGCCAGGGCGACGAGTGGACGCAGGCCGCGGCGCTGGGCCAGTCCATCGATCCACACAATCCGTTGTATGCCAACAGCGCGCCGCTGGGGGCGGCGGCGCGTGATGCTTCCCTGGGTGGCCTGGCAGCCGCCGGTGTGGCGGGTGCCGCCGTCGGCGCCGGCGTGGCCGCGGCCGCGGCGCCGGGCCGCGACAACCTGCTGTCGAAAGACCTCGACGATGCCTTCCTGGCCGCCGATGCCGCCGACAGCGCGCACCACGGCGCCGCCGACGCCGCGCGCGAGCCGATGAGCTTCGACCAGCATTTCGCCGATGCGATGGCCACCGCCCAGCCGGCCGCGACGCCGCCTGCCGCGCCGGCTGCCGCCGGAACGCAAGCCGACGACGACAACCTGCTCGACTTCGACCTCGGCGGCCTGGCCTTCGAGCCGCACGCCGCCGACCAGACCGCGCTGCCGAGCGCGGACGTGAAGGACATCACCGCTTCCAACGATGTGCCGGACCTGGAGTTCGACATGGGTGCCTTCGACCCGGCCCCGGCCGCCGCAGTCCCGGCCGCCGAGCAGCCGCTGGCCTCGGCCGCCGACGAGCCGCTCGATTTCTCGTTCGACATGGACTTCGGCGCCACCGCGGCACCGAACCCGGTGCCGCAGCTGGATCCGCATCCGTCGGACGATGACCTGCTGGCGCACGACCTGCAGGCACACGACCTGGACGGCGACTTCGGCGTTGAACCGGGCACCGCGCCGAATACCGACATCGACATGGCCAACCTGGCGCGCGAATTCGACCTGCCGGACCTGCCGACCGAACTGCACGAAGGCATCCCGGCCACGCCGGAAACCGCAACGCCGGCCAACGAACTGAAGGACCCGCTGTTCGACCTCGACGCCATGGACTTCGGCCTGGAAGAGCAGCGCCCGGCGGCCGAGGGCAAGCCGGCACCGGACCTGGCCTTCGACTTCGACGACACCCCGGCTGCCCCGGCCCCGGCACTGTCGCTGGACGACGATCCGTTCGTGCTGCCGGCACTGGACGGCCTGCCGCCCGCGACCCCGGCCCCGGTCGCCAGCGCCCCATACGCGCCGCACGACATGATCGAGCCGCAGCTGGACGCGCCGGGCTTCGACCTCGACCTGGCCGACAGCCCGTTGCCGCTGCCTGAAGTGCATGATGTCGGCGCGGACCTCGACACGGACATCGACGCCGGCAGCCCCGCAGCTGCGCCGGCCGGCGAGCTGTCGCCGGCCCACATGGAGATGGAGACCAAGCTCGACCTGGCCATCGCCTACCAGGAAATCGGCGACAAGGAAGGCGCGCGCGAGCTGCTCGACGAAGTGATCAAGGGTGGCACGGGCGAACAGATCGGCCGCGCCAACGCCATGCGCGCGGCTTTAGCATAAGGTTTTCAGTTGAGAAGAATTGCAATGGGTGTCCAGTACGTGGGCACCGCCTGGAACGGGTACCAGAAACAACCCTCGCGCGATACGGTCCAGGACAAGCTGGAAATCGCGCTCGAAAAATTTGCCTGCACGCCGATCGCCACCGCCTGCGCCGGCCGCACCGACGCCGGCGTGCACGCGATCGAGCAGGTCATCCACTTCGACACCGACCTGGTGCGCCCGACCCAGTCCTGGGTGCGCGGTACCAATGCCTTCTTGCCGGAGTCGATCGTGGTGCGCTGGGCGCACGAAGTCGCGCCCGACATCGAGGGGCAGGATTTTCACGCGCGCTTCTCGGCGCGCTCGCGCACCTATCATTATGTGCTGTATAACCACCCGAACCCGTCGGCGCTGCTGGCCGGCCGTGCCGGCTGGGTGTTCCGCCCGCTCGACGTCGACCGCATGCGGGAGGCCGCGCGCTACCTGATCGGCACCCACGATTTTTCCAGCTTCCGCGCCTCCGGCTGCCAGGCCAACACGCCGGTCAAGCAGATGCACCGGGTCGACATTGCGCGCCATGGCGACGTCATCGTGTTCACGGTGCAGGCCTCGGCCTTTTTGCACCACATGGTGCGCAACATCGTCGGCTCGCTGATCTACGTGGGCACCGGGCGCAACGAGCCGGACTGGATGCTTGACGTGCTGGCCGCCCGCTCGCGCGACGCCGCCGCACCGACCTTCATGCCCGACGGTTTATACCTTGCTACAATCGACTACGATGCGAAGTGGGGGTTGCCGCAAGAGCCGGCGGCTCCGCTTCCCTGGTTGTAAACCACCACTGCGTCGCCCCTGCGCAGGCAGGGGCCCAAGTTTTGCATGAGCTGCCGTGATGCCGGCAAACTTGGACCCCTGCCTTCGCAGGGGCGACGGACGAGAACATCATGCAACGCACCCGAATCAAAATCTGCGGCATTACCCGAGAACAAGACCTCCACGACGCCGTCGCGGCCGGCGCCGACGCCCTTGGCTTCGTGTTCTACAACAAGAGCCCGCGCTGCGTCAGCCCCGAGCAGTTCGCCGCGCTGGCACCCGCGCTGCCGCCCTACGTCAGCGGCGTCGGCCTGTTCGTCAACCCGACCGTCAGCCAGGTGCGCCAGGCGGTCGACGCCGGCCCGATCGCGCTGCTGCAATTCCACGGCGACGAGACGGTCGAGGAGTGCGCGGCCATCGCGGCGACGGTGAAACGCCCCTTCGTGCGGGCGTTCCGGGTCAAACCCGACACAACTCCGCTTGAACTGCTAGAATCCGAAGCTCAATACCGCGCCGCCAGCCCCTGGTTCACGGGCCTCCTGCTCGACACCTGGGTCGATGCCTACGGCGGCGCAGGAAAGGTCTTCGATTGGTCAGTTATTCCAAAAGAGCTCGCGCCTCGGGTCGTTTTGAGTGGTGGCTTGAGCGTGCAAAACGCGACTAGCGCGGTGGCGCAAGTACGCCCCTATGCGGTCGACATCAGCAGTGGTGTCGAGGAAAGCAAGGGGATCAAGGATGCCCGCAAGATCGCCGCGTTCATCGCCGCGGTGCGGGCTGCCGATGCCATCACCTGAATAGCCGAGCAGACCATGAAAGATATTCCAGACAGCGCCACCAAAGTGCTGTTCAAGACCCCCGATTACCAATTGCCGGATGCTAGCGGCCACTTCGGCCCCTACGGCGGCTCCTTCGTCGCCGAAACGCTCAGCCACGCGCTGGCCGAACTGAACGAGGCCTACGCGCGCTACAGCCAGGATCCCGAGTTCCTGGACGAGTTCCGTTATGAACTGGCGCACTTCGTCGGCCGTCCGTCGCCCGTCTACCATGCCAAGCGCTGGTCGCTGCAGCAGGGCGGTGCACAAATCTTCTTCAAGCGCGAAGACCTGAACCATACCGGCGCCCACAAGATCAACAACGTGATCGGCCAGGCCCTGCTGGCCCGCCGCATGGGCAAGCCGCGCATCATCGCCGAAACCGGCGCCGGCCAGCACGGCGTCGCCACCGCCACCATCTGCGCCCGCTTCGGCCTGGAGTGCGTGATCTACATGGGCAGCGAAGACGTCAAGCGCCAGGCCCAGAACGTCTACCGCATGAAACTGCTGGGCGCGACCGTGGTGCCGGTGGAAAGCGGCTCCAAGACCCTGAAGGACGCGCTCAACGAAGCGATGCGCGACTGGGTCACCAACATCGAAAACACCTTCTACATCATCGGCACCGTGGCCGGCCCGCACCCGTATCCGATGATGGTGCGCGACTTCCAGTCGGTGATCGGCGAGGAATGCCGCGTGCAGATGCCGCAGATGACCGGCCGCCAGCCGGACTACGTGGTCGCCTGCATCGGCGGCGGCTCCAATGCCATGGGCATCTTCTACCCCTACATCGACGAACCGGGCGTGAAGCTGGTCGGCGTCGAAGCGGCGGGCGAGGGCATAGCCTCCGGCAAGCACGCCGCGTCGCTGAGCGCCGGCTTCCCGGGCGTTTTGCACGGCAACCGCACCTATCTGCTGCAGGACGAGCATGGCCAGATCATCGAGACCCATTCGGTGTCGGCCGGCCTGGACTACCCCGGCGTCGGCCCCGAGCACGCCTGGCTGAAGGACATCGAGCGCGCCAAGTACGTGTCGATCACCGACGACGAAGCGCTGGCCGCCTTCCACGATTGCTGCCGCATCGAAGGCATCATCCCGGCGCTGGAATCCTCGCACGCGATCGCCTACGCCACCAAGCTGGCGCCGACGCTGCCGAAGGACCAGATCATCCTGGTCAATCTGTCCGGCCGCGGCGACAAGGACATGCATACCGTCGCCCAGCGCGCCGGCCTCGATTTCAGCTGATCGGAAAGAGAACATGTCCAGAATCGAACAGACTTTCACCGCCCTGAAAGAGCAGGGCAAGACCGGCCTCGTCACCTTCATCACCGCCGGCGATCCCGGCCCGGAACTGACCGTGCCGCTGCTGCACGCGCTTGTGGCGGGCGGCGCCGACGTGCTGGAACTCGGCGTCCCGTTTTCCGACCCGATGGCCGAAGGTCCGGTCATCCAGCGCGCCTGCGAACGCGCGCTCGCCTTTGGCATCAGCATGAAGGACGTGCTGAATTATGTGCGCGAGTTCCGCCAGACCAACCAGCATACCCCGATCGTGCTGATGGGCTACGCAAACCCGATCGAGCGCATGGGTCAAAATGAGTTCGTGCGCCAGGCGAAAGAAGCCGGGGCCGATGGCGCGATCGTGGTCGATTATCCACCGGAAGAATGCGCGGACTTCGCCGCCGAGATGAAGGCGAACGGCCTCGACCTGATCTTCCTGCTGGCCCCGACCTCGACGGTCGAGCGTATCCAGCAGGTGGCGCGCCACGGCGGCGGCTTCAGCTACTACGTCTCGCTGAAGGGCGTCACCGGCGCCGGCAGCATCGACACCGCTGAGGTGGCACGCCGCGTGGCCGCGATCCGCGAGCACGTGCAACTGCCGATCGGCGTCGGCTTCGGCATCCGCGATGCCCAGACCGCCAAATCGGTGGCCGCGGTGGCCGATGCGGTGGTGATCGGCAGCCGCATCATCCAGGAACTGGAAAACACGCCGAAGGAGCACGGTCCGGCGGCGGTGCATGCCTTTGTGGCTGGCATCCGGACGGCGCTGGATGCGCCCTGAGCCGGCGCTGATCCAGCAGGCCATTGAAACGTCCGGCACCGTGTCCGTGCCGGACGTTTGCTTTTTTGCAAATTCACGCTACATTAGTGCTTTCCTCATTGGCCGCGCAGCCGTCCGGCTGCGCCGAGCCATGTACCGACACAAACGCCTGACCTTCTGGGGCGCCGACGACCAGGACGACAGCCTGGTGCGCGAAGTCATCGCCGGTCACAAGACCGTCACCGCCGACGCGGTCGCCGATTATTACGCCGGCTACGGCGAACTCGGCGATGGAGGGTACGCTGCCGGTGACCTGATCGAGGTGTTCGACCTGCAAGGGCGGCTGCGTTGCCGGATCCGGGCGACCAAGGTCGAGACCATCCGCTTCGGCCACATCCCCGAGCCCGTTTGGTGCGGCGAAGGTTTCGCCAGCGCCCGTGAATTCCAGGAAGTGCACATCCGCTGTCTGCCGCAATACCAGTTGCACGACGACTTCGAATTCGTTGCGCTGCACTTCGCACTGGTCGACGTCCTCCACCCTTGAGGCCGTCGAACCCGCATCTGGCCTGGTTTTCAAGCTTGTCGAACAGGCAAGGGCTTACCCGCAAGAATTCGACAAGCGGAATCCGAACAGCTACACTACGCCCAAATTCAGCTACGCCGCAAAGGAGAACAATATGAGTTGGTTGGAAAAACTGCTGCCCCCACGGATCCAGCGCTCCGATGCCGCCAAAAAACAGACGATGCCCGAGGGCCTGTGGGTCAAGTGCCCATCGTGCGAGGCGGTGCTGTACCGCGCCGACCTGGACGCGAACCAGCACGTCTGCCCGAAGTGCGACCACCACATGCGCATCCGCGCCCGCGCGCGCCTCGATGCGCTGCTCGACGAAGGCGGCCGCTACGAGATCGGCCAGGACGCGCTGCCGGTCGACACCCTGAAGTTCAAGGACACCAAGAAGTACCCGGACCGCCTGAAGGCGGCAATGGACGCCACCGGCGAAACCGATGCGCTGATCGTGCAGGGCGGCTCGATCATGAGCCTGCCGGTCGTGGTGGCCTGCTTCGAATTCGAATTCATGGGCGGCTCGATGGGCTCCGTCGTCGGCGAACGCTTTGCCCGCGGCGCCCAGGTTGCACTGGAACAGAAGGTGCCTTTCATCTGCATTACCGCCACCGGCGGCGCGCGCATGCAGGAAGGCTTGCTGTCGCTGCTGCAGATGGCCAAGACCACCGCCATGCTGACCAAGCTGTCCGAGAAAAAGCTGCCCTTCATCAGTGTGCTGACCGACCCGACCATGGGCGGCGTGTCCGCTTCGTTCGCCTTCATGGGCGACGTCGTGATCGCCGAACCGAAGGCGCTGATCGGCTTTGCCGGCCCGCGCGTGATCGAGAACACCGTGCGCGAGAAACTGCCGGAAGGCTTCCAGCGCGCCGAGTTCCTGGTCCAGAAGGGTGCCGTCGACATGATCGTCGACCGCCGCAAGATGCGCGAAGAAATCGCGCGCCTGCTGGCCCTGCTGCAAAGCCAGCCGGCTGACGTTATCGCCTGATAAGACGGCACCGATCGATCCGTCGTCCCGCCCGGCCAGGGCGGGGACGACGTGCATAGGCAGACAATGCGGCACGCCGCAACGATACGCCATTTGCTCCACGCACCAACCATCATGCAAAACCTCCCCACCACCTTGCCCGACTGGCTGGCGCTGCTCGAATCGCGCCACGCCGAAACCCACATCGACATGGGCCTGGATCGCGTGCGCGCCGTCAAGGAACGCATGCAGCTTGCCTTTGACTGCCCCGTGATCATGGTCGCCGGCACCAACGGCAAGGGGTCGACCTGCGCCATGCTGGAAGCCGTGCTGCTGCAATCCGGCTACCGCGTCGGTTTGTACATCAAGCCGCACTTCCTCGACTTCAACGAGCGCGCCCGCATCAACGGCGACATGGCCAGCGATGAAGTGCTGGTGGCGGCCTTCGACGTGGTGGAGCAGGCGCGTGGCGACACCGACCTGACCTATTTCGAGTTCACCACGCTGGCGATCATGCACCTGATCTCGAAGGCGGGCGTGGACGTGGCCATCCTCGAAGTCGGCCTGGGCGGGCGCCTGGATGCGGTCAACGTGATCGACGCCGACGTGGCCATCGTCACCAGCATCGACATCGACCACAAGGATTACCTGGGCGATACGCGCGAAGAAATCGGCTTCGAAAAGGCCGGCATCTTCCGCGCCGGCAAGCCGGCCATCTGCAGCGACCCGGTGCCGCCGCAGAGCCTGATCAAGCATGCCGACGAGATTGGCGCCGACTTGTGGCTGCTGGGCCGCGATTTCAATTACCAGGGCGATCAGCAGCAGTGGGCCTTTGCCGGCCGCAATCAGCGCCGCAACTCGCTGGCCTATCCTGCCCTGCGCGGCGCGAACCAGCTGCTGAATGCGTCCGCTGCGCTGGCGGCGCTCGAAACCCTGCGCATGGTGCTGCCGGTGGGCGCCCAGGAAGTGCGCGCCGGTCTCGCGATGGTCGAGCTGCCGGGGCGTTTCCAGGTACTGCCTGGCCGTCCGACCACGGTGCTGGACGTGGCCCACAACCCGCACGCGGCGGCGGCCCTGGCCCAGAACCTGGGCAATATGGGTTTCCACCGCTTCACCTATGCGGTGTTCGGCATCATGCAGGACAAGGACATCGAGGCCGTGGTCGAGCAACTGGCGCCGCTGGTCGATCACTGGTGCCTGGCCACCTTGCCGTCGCCGCGCACTGCCGACGCGCAGGAGCTGGCCGCATTGATCGGGTCGAAGAAGCCGGCCGGGGTCAAGGCCGATGAGTTTTCGGTGAAAACCTTCGCCGATCCGGCGGCGGCATTCGCGGATGCAACTAGCCGGGCTGGTCAGGATGATAGAATAGTGGTCTTTGGCTCGTTCTATACCGTGGCCGGCGTCATGGCCGCCCGCAAATCATCCCTTCACTGACCTGACTTCTCTGAGCTGACATCGCATGGGCTTGTTCTCATTCTTAAGTAAAAACAAGCAAGGCCGCGCAGCTGAAGACAGCGGCCGTTTCTACAGCAAGGATGACGACGCCGCAGTCGGCGAGCGCGCCCGTGCCAAGCGTGCGTCGAATGCCGGTGGTGGCGCTACCCGCCGTCCCGGCAACGACCCGATGCTGCCCGAAAAGAAACGCGCCCGCCGCCGCCTGGTAGGCGCCATCGCGCTGGCGCTGGCGGCCGCCGTCGGCCTGCCGATGCTGCTCGATTCCGAACCCAAGCCGCTGGCCGGCGACATCGCGATCCAGATCCCGTCCAGGGACAAGGCGCCGCCGCTGCCGGTGCCGGGCGATCCGGGCGCAGCCGCGGGCCAGGCGCCGCAGGCACCCGCCGCGCGCGACAAGGCCGTGGCCGCCGAGGACAGTGTCGACAAGGACGAGGAAGTCATCGACGCGCCGGCCGCTGCGAAGCCGCCGGCCAGGTTGGCCGCCGAGTCCAGGCAGCCCGCGCCGAAGCCGGAAGCGGCCAAGCCGGAACACAAGGAAGCGAAGCCCGATACCCGCCTGGCCGAGCGCGCCGCGAAAGAACGTGCCGATCACGAGCGTATCGAGCGCGAACGCGCCGACAAGGAACGCATCGACAAGGCCGAGCGCCTGGCACGCGAACGTGCCGACAAGGCCGAGCGTCTCGACAAGCAGCGCGCCGAAGAAAAGGCGCGCCAGAAAGCCCAGAGCGACGCGCGCGCGCTCGCCATCCTGGAAGGCAAGGCGGCCGAGAAGGATAAAGAGAAGGACAGGGCAGCTGACAAGGAGAAGGCCGCCGACGCCGGCGGCGCAAAGGTCACGCTGCAGGTGGCCGCCATGTCGAGCCAGGAAAAGGCGGCCGAAGTGCAGGCGCGCCTGCGTGGTGCCGGCATCAGCTCGCATACGGAAAAGTTCGGCGACCTGATCCGCGTGAAGGTCGGTCCTCTCGGCAAGGACGAGGCGGCCAACGTGCGCGCCAAGCTGAGCAAGCTGGGCCTGTGATCCCGGCTTCATACCTGCGCGCAGCGCGCCGACACGCTTTGACTCCACACACCATCGCCATCGCTCCGTGACGATTTTCGATTACCTGGTCCTGTTCATCCTGATCGCCTCGGTTGTCATCAGCACGATGCGCGGCCTGGTCAAGGAAATCCTGTCGCTGGTCGGCTGGGTTGCCGCCTTCATCGTGGCGAACGCCTTCGGCGCCAAACTGGCACCCATGCTACCATCCGTGTTTCCGGGCGAGACGGTGAGATTGATCGTTGCCTTCATCGCATTATTCCTTGGCGTCCGAATACTGATGGGTTTGCTGTCGCTGGCGATCGGTGCCCTCATCGAGGCCACTGGCCTGAGCCTTGCCGATCGCGGCCTCGGCGGCTTGTTCGGACTCGGCCGGGGCATTGTAATCGTGCTGGCCGGCGTCATATTGTGCGGAATGACATCCATCCCCCAACAGGCTTTCTGGAAAGACGCGCTGCTGTCGCCCATGGCGGAGACCGGCGCCCAGACGGTCAAGCCTTTCTTGCCTGCTGCCCTGGCGCAGCATGTCCGGTTTTAATTTTCATTGTTTAGCTGTTTAGGAGCGCACCATGTGTGGCATCGTCGGCGTCGTCTCGCAAGCCCCCGTCAACCAGCTGTTGTATGACGCCTTGCTGCTGTTGCAGCACCGCGGCCAGGATGCGGCAGGCATTGCAACCAATCACAGCAGCATGTTCTCGATGTACAAGGCCAATGGCCTGGTACGCGACGTGTTCCGCACGCGTAACATGCGTTCGCTGCAAGGCAATTCCGGCATCGGCCATTGCCGCTACCCGACCGCCGGCTCGTCCAGCGAAGAAGAAGCGCAGCCTTTCTATGTCAACGCACCCTTCGGCATCACCCTGGCGCACAACGGCAACCTGACCAACCAGGCCCAGTTGAAGGATGAGCTGTTCCGCAACGACCGCCGCCACATCAACACCGACTCCGACTCCGAAGTCCTGCTGAACGTGCTGGCCCACGAGATCCAGACTGCCGCCAGCGGCCTGTCGCTCGACCAGGAATCCGTGTTCAAGGCGGTCGCCGTGGTGCACAAGCGCATCCGCGGCGCCTATGCCGTGATCGCCCAGATCGCCGGCCACGGCCTGCTGGCCTTCCGCGACCCCTACGGCATCCGTCCGCTGTGCATCGGCGTGAACGAAACCGAGAACGGCCCGGAATACCTGGTCGCCAGCGAATCGGTGGCCCTGGAAGGCCTCGGCTTCCGCTACATGCGCGACATCGCGCCGGGCGAAGCGGTCTGGGTCGACAACGACAGCAACATGCATGCGCGCCAGTGCGCCGAGAAATCGTCGCTGAACCCCTGCGCCTTCGAATACGTCTACCTGGCACGCCCGGACTCGGTGATCGACGGCGCCTCGGTGTACGCCACCCGCCTCAAGATGGGCGAATATCTGGCCGACAAGATCCGCAAGGAGATCCCGCTCGACGAGATCGACGTCGTGATGCCGATTCCGGATTCCTCGCGACCGGCCGCGATCCAGCTGGCACTCAAGCTCGGCGTGGAATACCGCGAAGGCTTCATCAAGAACCGCTACATCGGCCGCACCTTCATCATGCCGGGGCAGGGGATGCGAAAGAAGTCGGTGCGCCAGAAGCTGAACGCGATCGCCTCCGAATTCAAGGACAAGAACGTGCTGCTGGTCGACGACTCGATCGTGCGCGGCACCACCAGCCGCGAGATCGTGCAGATGGCGCGCGAAGCCGGCGCCCGTAAAGTATTCTTCGCCTCGGCCGCACCGCCGGTGCTGTACCCGAACGTCTACGGCATCGACATGCCGACCCGCGACGAACTGATCGCCCATGGCCGCACCGTCGAGGAAGTCTGCCGCGAGATCACGGCCGACCGCCTGGTCTACCAGGACATCGAGGCGCTGAAGAAGTCGATCATGGACGTGAATCCGGAACTGACCAGCGTCGAAGCCTCGTGCTTCGACGGCGTCTACATCACCGGCGACATCACGCCGGAATACCTGGACAGGCTGGAGAATCACCGCCACAAGTCCTCCGGCAAGTCGTCGGAAGACCTGGTGCGCACCCAGCTGAACCTGAATCCGGCGGTGGCCGCCGAATAAGCGGACCAGCATCGATCGGGCGCTGCGGCGCCCGTTTTCATTTGTACGACAGCATACGAGCGAACATGAGCGACAAACCAGCCTACGGTTTCACCACTACCATCCTGCACAACGACCGCCGCAAGCCGATCGAACAGAACTCGCTGCACAAGCCGATCCACACCTCGGTCGCCTTCGGCTACACCGATGCGCGCCAGCTGGCCTCGGTCTTCCAGGGCAAGGAGCCGGGCTTCCGCTACGGCCGCCAGGGCAACCCGACCGTGTCTGCGCTGGAAGACAAGATCACGCAAATGGAAGACGGCGTTGCCACCCTGTGCTTCGGCACCGGCATGGCGGCGATCGGCGCCCTGGCCCAGGGGCTGCTGAAGGATGGCGACCACGTGGTCTCCTCGTCCTTCCTGTTCGGGAATACCAACAGCCTGTGGAACACGGTGGCGGGGCAGGGCACCGAAGTGAGTTTTGTGGATGCCACCGACGTCGCCAATGTCGAGGCGGCGCTGCAGCCGAATACGCGCCTGGTGTTCGTCGAAACCATCGCCAACCCGCGTACCCAGGTCGCCGACCTGGCCCGCATCGGCGAGCTGTGCCGCCAGCGCGGCATCCTGTACGTGGTCGACAACACCATGACCACGCCTTACCTGTTCCGTCCCAAGGCGGTGGGGGCCGGCCTGGTCGTGAATTCGCTGACCAAGTCGATCGGCGGTCACGGCATGGCGCTGGGCGGCGCCCTCAGCGACACCGGCGTGTACGACTGGAGCGCCTACCCCAATATCGCGCCCAACTTCCGCAAACTGGCACCGAACGCCCAGGGCATGGCCCAGCTGCGCGCCAAATCGCTGCGCGACTTCGGCGCCTCGCTGGCGCCGGAAGCGGCCCACCACATCGCGGTGGGCGCCGAAACCCTGGCGCTGCGCATGGAGCGCACCAGCGCCAATGCGCTGGCCTTGGCAAGGATGCTGGAGGCCGACGAACGCGTTGCCGCCGTCCACTACCCGGGCCTGGCCTCGCACCCGCAGCATGCGCTGGCGGGCGAACTGTTCCGCGCCTCCGGCTCGCTGTTCTCCTTCGAGCTGAAAGAGGGCATCGACTGCTTCGATTACCTGAACCGCCTGCGCGTGGCGATCCCGGCAAGCAACCTGGGCGACACCCGCACGCTGGTGATCCCCGTGGCGCACACGATCTTCTTCGAGATGGGACCGGAGCGCCGCGCCAGCATGGGCATTGCCGAGTCGCTGATCCGGGTGTCGGTGGGGATCGAGGATACCGACGATCTGCTGCGCGATTTCGGCGAAGCTTTGAACGGCTGAGCCAACCTTAGCTCCATCCGTCTCTCAGGAATCGCATAGATATTGCCCAATAGTCCTTATACGGATGACGTTACTCGCACGTTAATCAGGCTCGGAGTTATTATGAGCCGCTTGCTGGATGTGACGTGGCCAGCCTGACCTGCAGTGAAGCCCATGTCCAGGAGGCCGTGTAATTGATCAGGCCGATGACGATGCCAATATGACGAGCGGGAAGTTTGCCTGTCAGCCGCCCAGTCTGCTTCACTTGTGGGAGACTAGGTGCCGGCGCAAAGGCCTCGTGATTTCGATGGAAGCTTTCAGCCAGTGCTTCAACGATTTCGTCGACAACATGAAGGCGGGGTGCCGGCAACCAGACATGTACCTGTGAAAACCCTCGGCAGGATGACTCCGACGGAAATGGCAGGCGCGGGCACATCTCGACAAGGCTACAGTCCTGAGCTCAATCGGATCGAGATCCTGTGGAAGCACGCCAATCACTTCTCGCGCGCCGCTTCGTTGCCAAGAACGGCGCAGACTTACTCGAGGAAGTTCAGTCCTTGATGAGCGGATTCGGCAACAAGTTCACGATAAATTTTGAGTTACTATTTAGTCGCACCCGATGAAACCAGCCGCGTCCACTTTGCGCACGCTGGCTAAAGTATTCGTGCGCTTGTGAACGAGTTCAACTAGGGATCTCAATGGTCAGTACAGTTGATCAGTAGATATTGCCGAAGATTCGTTATATGGGTAACATAACTTTCAGAACATACAACTCGGGGGCACTATGAAGCGCTTGCTAGGTGTTGCACTGTTGTTGTTAAGTGGCAGTGTGACTGCCGATGAGCTCGGCGATGCGAATCGCCTGGCGGCCGAAAAGGCTTATGACAAGGCTTTCCTGATCTACCAGAAACTGGCGGATGCCGGCGACCCTGGAGCACAGACCCGCCTTGGTGAGATGTACTGGTTTGGCGACGGCACGCCCGCCGACTTGGGCAAAGCCCGGGCCTGGTTTGAAAAGGCCGCCGCCGCCGGCAACGCGGACGCTTCCGCCAGTCTAGCCGGTCTGAAGCGTAGGGAAACACATGCAAGCGAGATCGTCTACTGGACCCAGACCTATGACGGCGCTGATATGGTGAGCGGGAAGTTCACGTGCAAGCCGCCTGCACTACCCGTTCTCTCGGAAACCAAGCGCCTGATCAAAGGCACGGTCGCTGCGATGGAAGCTTACAGCAAGTGCTTCAACGACTTCGTTGACAATATGCGAACGGCAATACCATCAATAAAACATATTCCTGCCAGCACTCTCGACATGATGACGCCGGCGGAAGTTGCTCAGGCCCGGGCGCATCTCGACAAGATCTACGCAAAAATCGCCATAAACGCCGGGGACGAAGCCATGGCTTTCCGTGAAAAGGAGGCGATATGGATGCAGAAAACCGGGCAGTATGTGAAATCGTATGTTGCACTTGAGGAGAGCAATCGCATTCTTATGGAGCATGCACACGGCGATATCCAGAGTTTTTTGAGCGGGGTGCATTAGTCCGACTCATTGTTTTCATTGCCGGAGAGGCCGACACTGGCGAAGGATTGTTGTTTGACAGGAAAAACTTATATATGATTGTTCCATAATAACTATTTGGGAGAGAATTATGAGACGTCTGCTGTGTGTAGCGCTGCTGGCTGCGACAGGTTTTGCTGCCGCCGATGAGCTTGCCGATGCCAATCGCTTGCTGGTCACTAAGGAGTACGGCAAGGCGTTGCCGATCTATCAGCATCTGGCCGAGGCCGGCAATGCGGACGCGCAATTTCATCTTGGCGAAATGTACTGGTTCGGTGACGGCACGGCGCCCGACTTGGACAAGGCCGTACAATGGTTCCAGAAATCGGCCGCTGCTGGCAACGCCGATGCTGCCGTAAGCTTGGTCAGCCTGAAGCGCCGAGAAACGCACGGCAACGAGATCGTTTACTGGACCTCTACTTACCAAGGCGAAGATCTGTTGAGCGGCAAGTTCGAATGTAAAACACCGACGCTGCCGCAGGTATCGATGTCAAACGACGACATGAAGGCCGTGCGCGCGTCGATCAAGGATTGGCACGAGTGCTACAACGGTTTTGTGGCGAACGTGAATACGGTGCTACCTCCCGGCAAGGCGATTCCGGCCGATGTGCTTGACATGATGACGCCGGCCGAAGCCCAGCAGGCACAGCGCCATCTCGATCAGGTCTACAACAAGGTCATAGCCAATGCCAGGCGCAATGCCGATGCGTTCACTGCGCAGGAAAACGCATGGGTGGAACAAACCGAGCGTTATGTATCGAGGGAAAACGAACGTACCGAGCGACTACGAGACGACATCATGCGTGAGCAACGCCGAGAACTCGATATCAGGGGCCAAGCTTACCGCGATCCCTACGTCCAGAGTACTGTAAAGCGTTGAATGGCGCGTGCGTCTCTGGAGGCACGACAATGGCATACGTGTATGACTGTATCCGCCGGAGAAGCTCATGAAACGTATTTTGTGTGTTGTACTGCTGGTCGCAACGGGTTTTGCCGCTGCCGACGAGCTTGCCGATGCTAATCGCAGGCTGGCCAATAAGTTCTACGACAAAGCATTCCCGATCTATAAGCGCTTGGCCGAAGCTGGCAATGCGGATGCTCAATTGCGCTTGGGTGAATGTACTGATTCGGAGACCTTAACACGCCCAATCTAGTCAAGGCCGAAAAATGGTTCCGGAAATCAGCGGCCGCAGGTAACGCCGATGCCGCCGCCAGCCTGGCCAGCCTCAAGGGGCGCGAGACGCATGGCAATGAGATCGTCTATTGGACTACCACTTACCAAGGTGAAGAACTTACGCGGTGTCAAATTCGGCAAGTCAGGTCATGACCGTCGCTGCCTCGATAAATGTGTGGCACGAGTGCTATAACGGTTTCGTGGCGAACGTGAATGCATTGCTTCCAGCCGGCAAAGCAATTCCAGCCGACGTAGTCGACATGATGGCTCCAGCCGAAGCACAGCAAGCGCAGTACCATCTCGATCAAGTGTGCAGCAAAATTACCGCCAATGCGCGGCGCAATTCCGATGTAATCATGACACAAGAAAATGCATGGGTAGAGGCAACGCGGCATTTCGTAATCGCGGCGCATTCGCGTAACGAACTAGTAGACGCTTGGCATGACTACAGGAACCGCACGAACGACCTGGCAATGACGCACATTCCCGACCGCTTTGTGCAGACCGTGATTGGCACCAAACGTTAAACGACACGGGCGTCGATCAATGGTTGAGGATCGGCGTCCGCCCGGTTATGATCTTACAGTTGATTATTATTATCACTGTCGATGAAAAAACTGCTGATCTGTCTGCTCTGTCTCGCCACCTTCGATCTGGTGTTGGCCGCCGAGCCGAGCCCCAGGGCTAAAGCCGCCACCGCAAAAGTTTCCTTGGTGCCAGCAGTGGCGGTTGCCAACTTGCCCGATGCGACAAGCGGCGAGCGTGCCAAGCGCCGCGCCGACATCGATTACTGGCTCAAGACCTATGACGGCAGTGAGTTCTTCTCGGGCGAATTTCGTTGCCCACCGCCGCGCTTCCCAGGCGTATCGAAGGAAAATAACGAAATCGACCGGGTAAGCGCCAATATGGAGACCTGGCAGGCCTGCCACAACAATGCGGTCAAGCATTTCAATGCAACGCCTTCGTTCGTCAAGCTGATACCGGGCGAGGTTGCGGCCCTGCTTACGCCGGATGAAACGAAACAGGCCGAAGAGCGCCTGCAACTCGTGCACGACAATGTTAACGAAACACTGAAGGTGAGTGGCGAGCTGGTGCTGGCTGACTTTTCGGCGTGGCGTAGTGCAACCAATGCCTGGGTCCAGGAGCACAACGAGATCGTGAAGAACGCACCGACGCCGGAGCGCGAGCATCAGCTCGACGAGCGGCGCCAGAACCGCGTCAACTGAATGCCTAATGGATATGAAAACGGCCTGCTTCTGCAGGCCGTTTTTGTTGCTACTGGGCTCAGTGCCCGCGCTGCGTACCGAGGCTTAGTGCCAGGAACGCATCAAGCCGACAGCCAGGCCTTCCAGCGCGAACTCGTCGGTCTGCGGATCGACGGTGATGATGGAGAAGTCCGGGTTTTCCGGCAGCAGCTCGATGGTGCTGCCGGTCTTGCGGTAGCGCTTGACGGTGACTTCCTCGCCGATGCGGGCGACCACGATCTGGCCGTTCTTGGCGCTGTCGACTTTCTTGACGGCCAGGAAGTCGCCATCGCAGATGCCGGCGTCGCGCATCGACCAGCCTTTGACCTTCAGCAGAAAATCGGGCTTGCTTGAAAACATGGCCGGGTCGACCGAGTAGTTGGCTTCGACGTGCTCCTGGGCCAGGATCGGCGAACCGGCGGCAACACGGCCAACCAGTGGCAGCGACATCAGCAGGGCGGCCGGCACGTGCGGGATCGCGGCCGGCTCGGCTGCGGTCGGGACGGCGCCGGTCAGGCGGATGCCGCGCGAGGTGCCCGGGGAAATTTCGATCGCGCCCTTGCGCGCCAGGGCTTGCAGGTGTTCCTCGGCGGCATTAGCCGAGCGGAAGCCAAGCTCGCTCGCGATTTCGGCGCGGGTCGGCGGGAAACCGGTGTTGTCGATCGCTTCCTTGATCAGGTTGAGGATCTGTTCTTGCCTTGCGGTGAGCTTAAGCATGGTGTGGATGAATCATGGGTGCTGGGACAGACTGTATTTTTGTACAGTATTGCGCTGCACGCAAGTGGATTCGCGCGTTTCGACGATATTTTTGTCGCAGAGATGAAGCGCCCCGCTTTTACAGCGAACCCGGCCGGACATCGGGCATCACAAACCATTGAAGGCTTGACCTTTTTCCGGTTATAATGTTTGGCTTTCCCTTCCCACACTCGTCTTGACGCCGAGGTGGGCATCTGTTTAACGTCCTCAAGGAGTAATGCATGCGTCATTATGAAATCGTGTTTATCGTCCACCCGGA
>Ga0265780_10000864_pt1 | contig 44796 bp, 42 predicted proteins | sample P1T30metagenome_FD_192432 | JGI IMG/M metagenome (GOLD analysis project Ga0265780, IMG submission 192432) | Plant litter microbial communities from East Loma Ridge, Irvine, California - P1 T30 | ecosystem: Environmental > Terrestrial > Plant litter > Unclassified | place: USA: California... | reverse complement strand
ACGTCAACACCATACTGCAACGAGCACCCCGGAGTTTCACACCCAATCCACCGCCCGCGGTGAAAGATAAACACCTCAACACCCGGTGGTTCGTCTTACGAGTACGTACCCCAGGATATACTTCGGCACAACTCCGGTCCCACGCCACGCCGCAGCAGCAGCAGTCTCACCCATACCCTACGACATCTCTCTCCGCATGATGTCATGTCGAAGACGACTTTCTTGCTCCGTTCATTTACCCCAGACTCGGCCTTATTGTTTACGTCGCACAAGGTATTGCGACGAGTGAGAAAAGGCGTGGCTGCGTTGGGCATCCAGCCAATGTTCTTGGCCAGAGCGCACGTGGACGCAAGCGAAGCTGGTGTGCGTGGAGGCATTCGGCCCGATTTTCGGGGGCGAAGTTGGATGAAGGGCCGTGTGGGCTGACGGGCCGGATGGGGTGTTAGCGCGGTTGGTTGCACGTGGTGAGGCTGAGGAAATGGGGAATAGTGTCGTGGTATCCAGGCAATAGCACCCGGAAAGATAGCAGTGTGATACATGTGTTTTTCTGACGAGGCTGGGAGATATCAATTCTTGGGGGCATGGCTATGAAACTGGTATCGCACGGAATGTCAAGCGAGAGGGTGGCATAGCTTGTGAGTAGACCAAGATATCTGTGCTTCATGACAAGGCGTAAGATGGTAGACGTCGGATTGGTAGAAACATTGTTATCAAGCTGGATGTCTGATTCTTGTGCGGTCTACGGAAGTGATTTTGAAGATAAACTAGTTATCTATTCCAGAATTGACCAACACTGTCTACAGGATTTCTGCGGACTTGATCGCACATGGCTTCATCAATGCTACAGGGCGAGACCGAACGAGCTATCAATCTATAGACAAGCATTTGATTCAGCCTGGGTTGCACAGTCTGGCATGCTTCGCATTCTACGCCGGTCAAAAATCTCAGGGCCGCTATACCCACAGGTACACTACTACTGTCCACCCATCTTCAACTGGAGGATGACAGCACCGGTAGATCTAGACAAACCATCCTACGTCAGATCGCCCACGGAGATATCTCGAGCCGCAAGCGTACCGCATACGAACCGCGGTAGCGTACCGTAAGGCTCCAGTGGTACCCTTCCACATGACGGGCGTCTGGCTCGCGACAGCGCAACGTCAGAAACGTGTACCGTACCACGGTCTCGGGGGTATGATAGATAGCGCATGTCTAGCGATGATCACATGTGTCAATTCCACACTGGGCGTTTCTCCGCCAAGTAAGCATGTCTGGGTGTTGCGCTTTCACAAGGAATGTGTTTTCCGACGGGGAAGGACCGCGTTGTTCAGTCTATCAGCTGCGATGGTCAGTACGCGACAACTGCTCCACATTACCTCTTTCTGCGATGTGATCCAGTATCCCACGTTGATACCAAGAGATAGAGCGTCCAAGAGCTGTGTCGCGGTTCCGCAGTCTTAGATGAAGCGTGGTCTTCAGCCATCCATTTTCCGTAAATCCAATAACATGATCGGTCCACGATGTGAACAATGCGGGGAAAGATGGAGCCGTCTGGCAATCCCGGTTAGACAATCCACACGTTATCAATTGCGGAGAAGGTCCTGCAAGGTACGGACATCGAGCCAAAACGACGTGAACCAGCATGAATAGTGTGTTCGCGGCAGTGGGAGGCTCCAATGCGTCAACCCGGAGGCGTGGTGTAGGCGGGATCGAGGTGCGCCACCAGCGGTACCGGGATGCTGGCGACGGGATCAGTTGAACGTTTTGGGATGTAAAGAGCGATGTTATATATCGCGCACCGACGCGAACATGGCCTGAGGTGTCGTCTTCCCTTAGTCGAAGGTCCGAGATAAGCTCAATGGTGTTGCAGCGTTCGAGGCACGGTCACGTAGATGCGCATAGGATCTATGATCCGAGCGAATCGGTGGCTGTCTGCCTCGAGAACCCAAGTTTTCCCGCGGTCTTTTGTCAAGGATGTCTGCAGCTGCACCGAAAATCTGGCGATAAGACATGTAAGACATTAGGCCCACCTCACGACCGAGTTTCTGGGTCTTAAGGCCTCAGATCCAGCCTGTAAACATTCACCACCCTTTGATGCAGGCGACTGCGTGCATGGGTGTTGGTGAACTGATACGGGTTGATAGTGGCGTACGCGGGGGCTGACGCGAGGCGCATCGAGGCAGATATGGTGGGCTGGCGCGCATCGCAACAATAGCGGAGAAACTTTCGGAAAGCATTGCCAAGCGCTGTAGTTTGTATGTTCGATGCACGCGTGTGAGTTAGGGCGACTCTTCGGAGGCCAGATAGATGGAGTGGAAGCTGCAAATATCTTGCTCTATTCAATCCACGCAGGCGAAATGTCGATCGACGTTGAGAGGTAATTGCGACTGTGCCTTAGTGAGACAAAGCAACAACCGTCTCGGACCGTATGATGCTAGGTCAGCCTGCGCGTGACAACAGACGTACCGCCGCGTTGCCAATAATAGTAGTGTCGCGTGGGAGGCCTCGTACGGATGTGTCGCATTGGATAATCGTCCTAGCAGTGTCGCTTAGGCTATTGCAGCGGATGCCACAATGAAGACATCACAGTCGAAGCTCAATGCATACTGTCGCTTGGGTATCTTTCTCCGCCTCGCTATTTGTCGCATGGGTATAGCGGAGGTCGGTCATCATTCGCAAGTCGCTGTTGCTCGAGATTCGCAGAATGAATGGGTATTGATTTATGTAAAAGCGCAGCCAGTGCTCATAGGCTTCTGGCAATAGAAAATCTATCCAATGACGTTAGATCATGGCAGAACATCTCTGCTATACAGGTTTCGCTGATTCGCTGAAAGCAATTCAAACAGCACGCTTGTCCACGGGGACGTTGCGCTTCAGTCCGATGAGCTGAAGCATCTCGGTCCAGAAGCCGACAGGCGGTGTGATGAAGGAGGCCTCGTAGGCGTCGATGAGAGGAGCATCCCAGACAAGGTCAACCTCATGCGGCTTGAGCCACTTCGTCCTTTTGAGGACCTTCCAGAACACGAACAGGATCGGAGCAACACCAACCATGGTGTAGTATGTGAAGAAAGACTCGATGGAGAATTCTCCCACAAAGGTGCTGTAACCGTACACGAATACAACGCAAATTTCGAAGCATAGCGCGAACCAGGTACCGTAGGGCTGGAAGTAACCGCAGTAAGGGAGGGTCTTGCGGTCGAGACCCTGGACCTTGCAAGCCTTGTAGAATGCGAGGTAGGTACCGCACATGACGATGTAGTTGATGATACCTCCGGCGGTGATGATGTTGACGAGCCAGGTCAGGACCTTGGCGGAGTCGGAAGACAGCTGGAGGAAGGACAGGAACGGGAAGATCATGACTACCGCAAAGCAGTAGATAGGAACACCGTTCTTGGTGCACTTGCGCAGGAACTTAGGAGCGCGGCCCTCGATCGCGAGCGAGTACAGACTGCGAGTCGCACAGTACGTGTACGTGTTTCCGGCAGAGAAGATACTCGTGATCAAGAGGGCGTTGACGAGATGGGGAAGGCCACCAATGTTGAGGTTCTTCATGGCGATGACGTAGGGAGACGCGGCAGCGCTGCTCTCTCCTGCCTCCAAGACACTGACGAGCTCTGGGTCGTTGTAGGCTAGAACAACGCCAACGCAAAGAGCGCCAAGGATGAAGAAGGCACCGAATCGGAAGTAAACTGTCTTGAACGCAGTCTTGATGTAGGCACGTGGGCGCTTGGCTTCACCGGAGACCATGGAGATGTACTCAGGACCAACAATGCAGAAGGAGGCAGCCCAAAGGGAGCCGAGGAAGCCTTCGAAACGATCAAGCGAGCTGCCGCCGGGCATTGGGCCCGGGTCGCGCCAATGTCGGAAACCGTAAGCATCCTTCTGGGGGTTACCTCCGACCATGGTGATGAAGGTGAAGCAGTAGAGGATGAGGATCAGCAGAACCTTGCCTCCAGAGAGCCAGAATTCAGCTTCACCATACGCCTTTACAGCTAAGATATTGCAAGCACTAAAAGCGATTAGTTCTTGTCCCTTATATAGGATACTACCCTTAGGGCAAACTGGTAGGTCTTACGCGTATAGGACAATGACGCCCGCACAGACAGCAGCGACTGGAATGTCATCTCTCCAGAACCGCAGCACAATGTTAAGGGCCGTGATCTCGAACGGGATCAGCAGAGCCTCGTAGAAGAAGAAGTTCCAGCCAGCCATGAAGCCTAGGGACTCATCAACCCATTTTCCAGCCATTCGGATGAAGCCTCCGGAGACAGGCATGAAACTGGCCATCTCGGCCATGGCGTTGTTCACGAGAGCGATGATGCAAGAGTATCCAGTGTATGCGAGGAGTAGACCGAGGGGACCGCCCTTGTTGAGAGCACCACCGATTGACACAAACAGAGCAGTACCGATAGAACCACCAATAGCGATGAGCTGAATTTGGCGGTTACCAAGGTGACGCTGCAGGTCGTCGGAGTTGTCGGTCATCTGGCCATGTTGGATATCGTCACCAGGATACGCCTCGCGGACGTACTCTCCAGAATACTTCTTGTCTTCGGCCATGGTTGCAGTGGGGGGTTTGTCGCTTTAGGCAGAAAGGGAATTGTCGCAAGGGAGTATTGTCGCGTATGGAAAGTCGCTTTGGTATGGGGTTTGACGCTCTGGAGTCGACGCTTGGGGGAGGGATCGACTATCAGTCGCGTGGGGGAGCAGCAAAAGCTACGACAAAATGAGTTGCACTGGAAGCCAGTGAACGGAAGGAAGGCTACAACTTGGTAGAGGAAGTGAGATTGCCCTTGGTCGGAGCCAGGACCCTGGGGGTGAAGGGCGCGGTACTTATACGGAGGACAGGCGCGGCACACCCAGTGTGCCCTGTCTGTGGATCCTCTCGGTGGTGAGCGCTGCGATGCCACTACGAGTCCAAAGAGGTTTGGTGGGGCGCTAGGCGACCGGCGACGACTAACGCCCTGGGGCGTAGTCCATGTACCGCAATTCTGGGCATGGGATTCGACGGTACAGAGTTTTCAACCCACCCCGGCTGCACTGCTGCGTAGCGACCCCGCTCGTTTTGTCGCACGCGAATGGAGATGCGCCTTCCCTCAGTAGCGGCGTCGACGGCACCACCCTACTGCGCCGGCCTGGCCAAGCCTGGCTCAGCGACGCAGCGGAAACACCTTGTTCGCCCATGGGCAAGCGCGCCTGGGTTAAGCACTGGGGTGGGCGACCAGGGCCCAGGTCCCTCGCCGTTCAAAGACAGTTAAGGGAACGTAATCCAGCGTGGCGGGCCTCCGGTGCTGGCGAGTGGCTGCATGCGAGCATGGCGATGCGAACAACAGGTAGCGGGCCATTTGTCACACCAAGCTCGTGGGTTTCTGGGGTCGGGCGCGATTGCTTCTGGCGTGGCGCTTTGCGGCTGACAGCTCGCATCTTTTGTGAGAAACAGGTCGTCTGATGCCGCCAGCTCCAAGCATGGGAGCCGCATAACGAAGCCTCTGGACCGGCTCTCGGCTGATAACAAGGAAAGAACGCCACGGTGCTTGATTCGTGTTCGCCGCCTTAGATACGTTGAGAGATTGGCATTGCGGGAAGCCGAGCCATGTACAAATCAGATGACGGCATCGCGCGTGAGAAGTACCGGTGGCCCTCGTGGGTGCCCTGGACGCTGCAGCCGGCACACAGTTCTGAATGCACAATAGGCGGCATCGCGGCATACGTCGGTCCTTCTCAGTCTGCCATGGAAGTCGTGTGCGACATGAAACTGATAGCGATCTTGGGGTCTGCTTCGGTATTTTGCGCTGGCCGTCTGAATGTGGTCGCAAAGAGCGCGGCGCCTTGGGGTCGGAATGTGGAATCTGCCTACAGGTAAGTTGCCTTATGCACAGCTTCGAAGATCCGCAGCAGTAGCGAATCCCAGGAGATATTCTGTGGAACACTCTCACTGCTCAAGCCTCGAAGGTGATAGCGCTCAGCCTCTCGCATCAGCGCGCGGTCGCTGTCTGCCTAAAAGCAATGGCTTCTCGGCATTGCCCCATTGTCGGCTGAGCGGCAATCGCGTCGTGTCTGTATTGGAGCCCAAGTCGTTTAAGATGCGAAATAATGATATTGTGGTGGTTTCAATGTGCAAGAGGTGAAGAGAAGAATGGAAGTCACGACAGCAACTTGGTAATCTTCTCTCCGACTCCGGCGCCGGCTCGTCGTCGGTTCGTCGCTCCTGCCTCTCTCCTGCCAAACCTCTAAGAAGGAAGCGACAGCGCACAACACATCTTCACAGGCATGGACTCAGCAGGACAAACTACTTCGTATGTCTCTCTATTGATGCGCGAACAGCCGACGACCCTGGAAGACTACATCTATCACCTTGGCAGTACCACCTTGCGCTGGAGATGTCCAGCGGCGTGTCTTGGCCTATAGAGCATACAACTTATCGACCCGATCTGCTTACTGTTATCGAAATTTCTCCATCGACGATGCACTTCCAGATCGCAGGCTCGCTGTGGCCGATACGTCGAGGCTGTGTGCCGCTGCATGTACATTTTCCTTCTTCGCTAAGCCTTACGATGCACACATCTAGATCACCATCGCCGCTTTTAAGTGGTGTGCCACAACACCATCCTGACGATCACAGCTTTTCCGCGGCATTACAACGCACATTTCTCGACCGTCGTGCTCTTCACTTCTCTGCGCCTACACCATTTGGAGCGAGTCACGCTTCGGAACAAAACCCCTTCGTCGTAGTCATTTCTTATCAGCTTGCGGCTGGTGGAGACAAAGGGTCTCCATCTTCGACCCAGACCCACTCTCACTCCCGCCGTTCCGCGATGCTTCTGGACGGACCCTGAGATGGAACGCAGGAACCGAAGGATGTGCGGCTCTTACATGATCCCAGTCATCAATCGAACATCCTTGGACATTGTCTATCGAAGTAAGCGGCCATGCCTGGTCACCCATTTCTCACATCAAGTGCAGGAACTTTCTTCATTCCGGCTACGGCCTTGAGATTCCCGCGGCAGTGAGCTTTTGACCTCTGGTGAGTTATCTGCTATAGCTAGAGGGCTCTTCAACCAGGCATTGTGAATGCCTATCAGTACGCGAAGCATTAGGCAATACACAAGACTACCGCCTACGCGATCCTGTTGAAGTTCTCGCGAGAGCGATCATTTCCCTGAGTCTAGCATACTAACATCACAGGCTCGTTTTGTCGCAGTGTGGATGTTTTTCGCAAGCAACGCGATCGTATTACCAATACCCAATCTCGCTCATCTTTGGACTTCTTTCTCGGGTGCTCAGAGCGAAAATGGGCAGATTGATGATCCAAGAGCTGCTTCGTGATACAGTTGTTTGCAGCTTGAGCTGGGGCTTAGCAGTGGTCTGCCCCGCTCCTGCCGCCTGCCTCCTGCCCCTCCATGATACGTTGGCTGCGCCTGCGCTCAACGAACCTCAGCCTCACGAGCTCAGCCACGAGGTCCCTCTTGCAGCCTGAACAGCATCTTGAGCCTAATCTCTGCACGCATCTGGCATCACGCGCGCTTCTCTCCTCATTCCTGCAGCCTCAACTAGTACTTGTTATCACCGAGCATCTCCTTACTCCAAGATCTCTCTCCAACCCGCGTCGCACAGCTGTGATACGTGCCCTCACAAGCCTCCGAGCGTTCTTGTTACAAATCGCGCCTACAACGAAGCTCCACGTCACCTATATTGCGCCTCAAAGACTGTTGTGCGACCCATCTTGCAGCAATCTCAGAACGGACCCTTTGGGTAGACGTTCACACTAGTCTTGCGTACCTATAAAGCCTACATCGACCTTGCGAATTCCTGATATTCACAAACACCAACATTGAACGCGCCAGAGAGCACTAAATATCATGTGTCGGTGGTTCGCATATATTTCCCCAACGGAGCCATGCCTTCTCTCAGACGTCCTCATCACGCCAGACAACAGCATCAGCAAACAATGCTCTGAGCACTATCTCCCGAAACTACTGCCACATGACGAGGAAAAGGATCTGGATGACTCCCCAGATGAGCTGATGCGTATGCGCAACTCATTGCTGAACATGGACGGGCTTGGCATTGCTTGTACGTACTACATTCCTTTCTTATATCATCATACACGCTCCCTGTTGTATGGCGGCACGGTAACGATGTTCACACCGGTCACACCCTCTCCATTCAAGGGGAGAACCGGACATATATGTCCGTAAAGCACAAATTTCCATTGGTAAAAAGATAGCCTAAAAAGGCTACATTGCCTTGTGTAGTATACAAACATCGCCTCGTAGGGCAATGTAGACCTCAGAGCACCTGTCCAGTCTTTCCCTTGACTGGGCTGCACCGTCGTATGGGCGATCTCCAGGAACTTCGAGACTTACGAATGCGAAATGTATGATGCAACCAGTCAGTTGGCAACTGCTCACATACGCCTAGGGTACACCACAGCGACCTCATCCTACGTTAAGCACGTCACAGGCCCCCGGCCCGCACTCTACAAGTCCCAATCCCCACCCATCAACGACTTCAACTTCAAATCCCTGTGCCACAACACAGAATCGCAATGCGTCTTCGCCCACATCCGCGCCACCAGCGGCTCCGTGGTGACACAAGTAAACAGCCACCCCTTCGTCTTCGGCCGCCACGTCTTCATGCACAACGGCGTCATCTCAAACTTCTCGTCCATCCGCCGCGAGATGACCTCGCTTCTCTCCTTCGACGCCTACTGCAACGTCCTCGGCAGCACAGACTCCGAACACGCCGCCGCCCTCTACATGACCAACCTAACCAACAGCAGCACCAAAGAAGCCTGGGAGAAACCCTACCCCCTCAAGAAGATGCTCGAAGCCATGCAGAAGACCGTCGTTCAAATCCTCACTTTGCAAAAACGCACACTGGGTGAAGCCAACACCCCCAATTCCCTCAACTTCTGCACCACAGACGGAACGAAAATGCTCGCCATCCGCTTCCGCAACCACGTCTCGCAGCAGCCGCCCAGTCTCTATTGGTCTGAGTTTGCGGGTCGCACGCTCAATACAAAGTTCCCTGGTGACCCGGATAGTAAGGATGGCGGGAGTGCGGATGCGCGAGCGGAGATTGGTGAGGCTGGTGCGATGGGCAAGCATACGATTATCGCGTCGGAGCCTACGACGTATGATGAGAAGGAGTGGAATTTGATCAAGAGGAATTGCGCGTTGATGGTCGATGAAGATGGCATTGAGCGGGAGGTCGAGATTGAGTATGATGATGAGCTGAATGCGAGGGATCCGAAGTTTGATGGTCCGGCTGACGCGGTGGGTGGGAAGTAGGTGGATGGTAGTGGCGATGGATTGATGGCTTGAGACTCATACACATCAGCCTAGAAGGACACCGAACACCATGGAGCCTAGATGACCACGAGCCCTACTAGTTTTACTCACTTCATCCTAGTGTATTCTGCACATCTTATGAGTTGTGTTTTCTTGCATGAGGTATGAGGTGCGTAGATCATGTTTATCTGCTGTTTTAGCTTGAATGATTTCGTCCCTGTAGCCCTTACGCGATGTCTCCTTTGCTCAAGGTTAGTTTTAATGACAAACATACATGGGTCTCTTCCTATTGGATCTGTCCGTCACCCTTCGCATAGGCGACTTGGAAGTAAGATATGTTGTTTGATATTATTACCGATCGGAAGCTATTAGATCGAAGACAGACTATGGTACAAAGGCGTCCAGGTATACACGGGAGGTATCTGACAGGTGCCATTGTTGTCGCGGAAACGATTCGCTTTCGCTAAAGTTAAAACTCAAAGTCGATCAAGTGCAAATCCACTCGTCCCAGCGATCACCTATACCCAGCCTCACCGCTCCACGGTATACCATCCGGTCTAAGTCCCATAGCTTCTTTCTGCTCCATCTGCTTCCTCAACTCGGCTTCTCGTCTCGCGTCTTCCACATACCGCAACCTCTCCCTCCTAGCCTTCTCCTTCAGTTCTCCGAAGGGATCGAATCGCTCGCTCTCGGGATTCTTGAAGGGATTCTGCTGCCAGCTTCCCCGATCCGTGAGCGTTGTGCTTCTGGGCCTGTTGTTCAATACATCGTACGCTTTGTTGAGAGGTGGATCTGCGAAAGGATTCGGCGTTGGTGGTACACGGGTAGAGCGTTCTGTGGACACGGTCTCTGGGCGGGAGTATGGACCTGGGCCAAAGAGAGTGTTGCTGCGATCGGTAGAGCGGGTAAGATGAGCGGTTGCTCCGCCGGCATTTCCGCCATTGAGGCGCGCGAAGATCGAAGACGCGTCGCCTACATGTGCAGTCTCCGGGGGTGGGACGTGATCGTTCGCGTATGGATTGAACGTCTCAAACGGCGGACCCTTGTCAATGTAACTGTGCCTCCGCTTCCGGCGCTTGATGAAGACGAAGCCGGCAACTAACAGCGCTAATGCACCTATTCAACAATTAGCAACGATCTATAGCAGCGACGATGACTATGACTGACCAAGTACACCAAGGACAATTGCTGCAGTCATGGCCTCTTTAGTCATGATAGGCTCTTGTTCTCGTTGTGGCAGCCTCTGGGGACCGGCGTTTCCGTCAAGTTCTGGCTCAGCTGTGTTTTGGGGCGGCGAAGTAAGAGATATCGGAGGCATCGAAGATCGCTCCGGGTTCCCTGTTGGCATGACTTCCTTGACGATTGTTGACGTTATGGTAGGGCGAACGGCGGTAGACAAGGTGGTTTCGCCAGTGATCTGAGGTTGTGCTGCGTTGTTACCACCAGAAGGGCCGCCGAAGGTGAATGAAGGTACAGACGTGGTCGCAGCATCACTCTCTCCTGATGATGTTGGCATTGACGGAGCGGCAGTTGGATCGGGTCCGAGGGTTTGGACGGGCCTTCCCGTGGATGTCGCTGTAGCACCGCTCTGTACTGGCGAAGGTGGCTCCTCCTCGTCTTCGGATTCCGAGTCCTCGCTCTCCGATATGTCACCGCCGACTGTGGATGGGCTGCTGAATGGTGAGTCTGGACTCTCTGGACCTTCCTCCTCCTCGCCCGCAGCGACAGGCATCGTACTCGCGATAGGATCGTCGCGACGAACGCGTCTTGGGAAGATCTTGACCGGCGATGGTCGTCGAAGCTGATAGCGAGCCATGGTAGATATGATGAAAGGTATTAAGTAAATGTACGCTGAATTGCGCTCGCGCAAGTAATATCAACAAACTATAGTAAAGTAAACAATGTCCCCAGGACTAAGAACCGAAAATGAATGTATCCGGTCGACGGAGAAATGAAAATAGTACTTGACTTCCTAAGGAACGATGATCCGCATCAGTCAAGAAGTGGAAAGGAAAGTGAAGCAATGGAGATGGAGACGCCAATGCTATCAATGTGGGATGACGGCTTGGGGGCTTGCCGTCAGGGTCATTACCTTCAGTCGCATAACGTCTCCAAAGCGCGAATCAGTGGGTCAGCTCGGAGCTACCTTGATCCCCAGCGCGGTGCGGAGTATGCCATTGAAACGGCTGTTCTGTTATTGGGCAAACGGTGTTGTCCTTGAAACTAAGGCTCACCTACTGCCACAGTATACAGTGTGCGATCGTCAGGAAAAGAGTATGAAACTGTTGACACGAGCGATGCTAAGACATGCTCTGGCCAGGAAGCTTTAGTTGCGCGGGTTGCGATTGGCCCCGGGGAATACGTGAGACGTCTTGGCGGTTTGACCTGACGATGATGGATCGCGTTGTGCTTCAGCACCTCCACACATGCGGCGGCGGCATATGGGTCGTTAGAGCCACACACCGGTCTTTTCGTGCAATTTGCGGGTTAAGGCGGTGGTTCTCGAGAGTAAAGCCATGACGCGCTTCGTGGGCCCAGCGCGCGTCAGAGCTGTCTAAAGACGCGTACATCGGACGTTCACCCAACGGTGGGATAAGACTAAACACGCCAAAGAAGAACAGCAAAGAAAACTCGCGTCAGGTACTTCAGCGGTCGGTATCGCAATCCTCGGGGATGGTGAGGCACGTACAACGGCTGGCCTCGGGAGGTGAGGAAGAAGGAACGATGCCCCCGAGAGTGGCAAGACCCTGGTTGATAAGCGAGGCATTAGCATGATCCGGCCGCGGGCCACCGCTTCTCCGCTGAACTTCTGCATCAACGCGTTCGTCTCCTCAGGCCATTTCGCGCATCATCTACTGTCGCGTGCTCACTTGCCTTGTGGCACCAGGTGGGATCTGAAGTCACTCACGGAGTACGTCATAGCTTGATGGCGCGAACTGTCGGCAAACCAGATTTCATGCTCGGGCGACCGTACGATGCACGTTTTCCAGATTGACATCAGCAGCCTCAAGTCGAATATTGAAGATGGGTATATTACGTATCGCAAGGTCTATCAAAGGTTCTATTTACGATCATAGTGCAGATGAAGAGGAAATGATGAGCCGTGCTTCGAACGTCATGTCGGAACCGCCCGATCCATACTTTGGCCCAAGCACATCTCATAGTACACACCCTTCTTGTCAAGCAGTTCTTGATGTGTGCCACTTTCCACAATCTTTCCCCTCGCGAACACCATGATCATGTCCGCATCTTTGATAGTACTGAGACGATGCGCCACCGCGACAGTTGTACGTCCACTCTGCGCTTCCTCGAGCGCCGCCTGAACTACCCTCTCGGATTCAGTATCTAATGCGGAAGTAGCTTCGTCAAGAAGCAGTAGGCGTGGCTCGCGTATGAGTGCTCTGGCGATGGCGATACGCTGGCGCTGCCCACCCGATAGTTGCGTGCCTCTACTACCGCACATCGTCGCGAAGCCGTTTGGCAGAGATGCAACGAAGTCGGATATGTTCGACTGCTTGGCTGCGGCTTCGACCTGAGCGTCAGTCACGTCGACTTCAACACCCATGGCGATGTTGTCCCGGACCGAGCCTTGATACAAGACTGGCTCTTGCTGGACCAAAGACACACCTCGACGGTACTTGCGTGGACAGAGGTCCATCAACGGAGCGCCATCACAGCTGATACGCCCCGTAACGGGATCATAGAACCTCTCCAAGAGCGAAACCATTGTTGACTTCCCGCAGCCTGAAGCGCCGACGAGAGCAATGAACCGACCGGGCCGCACATCAATATCGATGCCTTCCAGGACCTTGGCGTGGGGCCGAGACTTGTACGCGAAAGCAAGGTCCTGCACTTCGATATGCGCTGGACTCTTGTCCTTCTCGTCGTCAAATGGCGGCTTTGATGCGTCTTCCTGCACTGCAGGCTTCATTGCCCGCAACCGAAAAACGTAGTTAGCCGCAGTGGCCGACTTTGTGAGACTTGTAGTGTAAGAGAAGAAGGCTGCAGCTGCTTCTCCAGAGAAAATGACACCGATGAAGACCGTGAAGAATTGGGTAGTCGTGTATTCTCCCGTGCTGATCAGCCGGCCGCCGTACCAGAAGCCCAGGGCCATTGCCAAGAATGAGATGGACTGCGTCAGTGCGTACCAGAACATGGTCCACACCAAAGCTTTGATACCGTCTCTTGCGACACCTCGTAGTCGATCTTCGTACCGGGCGAGGATGTGTCTTTCGAGCGCGAGACTGGAGACTGTGCGAATGGCGGAGACTGCTTCGGATGCGAGAGCAGCGCTGCTGGCGAAACGTTTGCCCGTGAGATCTTCTAGCTTGAATTCAAGTCGAATCCTGAGGTACCCAGAAAACACGATTGGAGGCATAGCTGCGCCAAGTCAGTTTCGATTACTGGAAAGAACTGAGAACTGATACTGACCTCCAAAGACAACTACAAGACCGAGCTTCCAGCCAACCACGATGGCAAGAATCGAGGAAGAAACGATGTTGACGATGTTGATGAAAATGAGCATCAGGTTGAAGCCCATAAGATCGCGCAGTGCGTCAGGATAGGCTCCGAGTTTGGAGGCGAGCGCGCCGCTCGCATTGTCTTGATCGTCGAAGAATGCCATGTCTTGCTTGAGGATGAGGTCAAAGATCTCGCGTCTGTATACCCTGGCGACAACCTGTGCGACAACGTTGCTGGCCCAGCCAACAGCGCCATAGACAACAAGATTGCCGATTGCGACAACAAAGAACATCAAGGAGTAAAAGTCGCCCTGTTCTACCGCCCTCCTGGAGGACAGTTGAAAGGCTTCGACGACGCGAGAGAATAGGATAGCTTGAGCCGGGTATGTCGCTCCTGTAGTAGGTCAGTAACAGTCGAACAAGAAATGGGTCGACAACTTACCTCCAGCTAGTGTTGCAACTCCCAGGATGAGAAAACACTTCCAAAGAGAGCCCTGTTCCCTGAGAACTATCCACGCACACTTCACCAGGTTGTAATTGATGCCCTCTTTGTCGGAAACTTTCGCTTCTTGGCCGATAGCGGATGCTTGGGTCTGCGTCCGTACCAGATCAATCTTCTCTGCGGCAAAATCCTGGTCTTCCTGGTCTTCACCCTCTGCTTGGCCGAGGTCCTGGGCTCTGACGAGACGAGCGTAGGCACCGCCAGCAGCTAAAAGCTCGTCGTGTGAACCTTGTTCAACGACAATTCCAGCAGCCATGACTGCGATGTTGTCGGCGTTCCGAATGGTGGAAAGCTTGTGGGCGATGACGATGGTTGTGCGACCTTGAGAGACACGCTCAAGTGCTTGTTGGACGATCTTCTCTGCCTTTGGGTCCAAAGCGCTGGTGGCTTCATCCAAGAGAAGAACAGTTGGCTCCGAGACGATACTGCGCGCAATGGCTAGTCGTTGCTTCTGACCACCCGAGAGGTTCATAGCACGCTCACCCAACTGTGTGTCATAACCCTATTCAACGTTAAAAATCCATATGACGAGTATCTGAGGAGCAACATGGCCCACCTTTGGCAGCCGCTCAATGAACTCTTCGGCATAAGCGTTCTTGCAGGCCTTCTCTACGAGCGCTCGCTGCTCGCTCTCGGGCAAGTTGGCCTTGTCGGTGCCGAACAAGCCGAATGCGACGTTTTCGTAGACAGTACCGGAGAACAGCACTGGTTCTTGCTGTACCAATCGGATATTCGTACGTAGCCAAGTGAGGTTGAGCTCTCGTATATCAGTACCATCGAGGTATATGGCACCGCTGGCCTGATCATACCAACGCTCTATCAAGCCGATGATTGTCGATTTGCCGCTGCCTGATGCTCCTACGAGGGCTGTGGTCTTTCCAGCAGGCGCAGATAGTGTCAAGCTCTTCAAGACTGTGATGTCGGGCCGAGCGGGATAGGCAAAGCTGACGTCTCGAATCTCGACAACACCTTCGCACACGCTAGGCACCTTGCCATCATCACTCAAGGGATCAATCTCGGACTTCCGATCGATGGTCTTGAACAACTCGTCGGCAGAAGAAGAGGCCTTCGTCAGAGAGATAATCTGAGGTGCTATCGTCGTCATAGCGGTTGCTGCGACAATGACAGCGAGAATGACGGTAAACACGTCGCCTGTCAGTGGATTAGTACATAATAGTATCAATCGGGTAGATCTGAGGGTTAATTCGACCCAGGTCGGTGCTTTACATACCACTCTCTTGGACTTCACCCCTGGCCCACATCCGTATGCCTTGCCAAAAGGCCAGGCCATAGCCCGCGTAGATACAGAAGAACTCGACTGAGAACATGACGGCATAATTCGGGGACTTCTTCATACCAACCTCCTGGGCATCGCCAAGAAGCTTGTCATACTTGCTGGACAGCAATGGATGAAGCCAGAATGCATGAACCGTCCGTACAGTCGAGAAAATCTCTTCCGCAAGTTGTCCGGCTTTGGAGTATATCGGTAGCAATTGGTTCTCGTTCTTGGTATCAATGCCGATGGAGACACCGACAACTATCATGATCGTTGGGACGATGCTTATTGTGATCAGGGTAAGCTTCCATTGGACGATGAAGGCAATGATGAATGCTGAGACGAAGGTCGATAAACCCTGGACGGTCAACGTAAGCTTCTCGGATATGCCGTTGTTGACGTTGTTTCCATTCGTCGTAGCCTGTGTCGTGACCGAAGCGGCTTCATCTGAGTCGAAGTATGCAATATTCTGCCGGAGAATGCTCTTAATGAAGTCCAATCGTAAGGCCTTGGTGGTGCGGATGGCTGCGATGGAAACAAATGCCTGCGAACGTGAGCATGCTATCAGGGATGTAACTTGTTCGTCACCTACCGAGTGAATGTAGACGAGACCAAACTTCGCAATAAAGAGGTAGATGAAGTACAAAGTGTATTTGTTCACTTCAGCGCGATATTGCGCTGGCGTGATCGAGCCAGTCGCGAACCCAGTGAACGTCGAGATGAACTTGCCAAAGACCAGATCCCTGTGTGATGGAAGATTCCGTTAGTGTGTGATTATTGATTGATCGACGATAGGTCTTGCGAGAATCTTTGACCGTCCTTGACACGTAGTGCGAGGCCCGGACAGCTTTCCATTGATGTTTATCATTCCACATGAACGAAACAATAGCAATGCGCAATCATACAGGCCACCACGTTTCGAACATCGATGGAGGGGACAAAAGATCGTGGTGTGTGCATGTCTCTTACATTAACGGAAGTAGTGTTCCAGCGGCGATGGCTGCAAGGAATGCGATGGTGTTGAGGATCCAGCTTGTACGATCTGCATACTTGAAGATGCGCTGGTATGTCGTGAGCATCGTGTTCCCTCTAATTTGTTCAATACACTTACGACATAGCCACCCATGCCTCCCTTTGGCTCTTCAGACGTGACATCGCTTTTGACTGTCGGCGCCTTGCTTGTCTTGACGTCATCGCTGGCGCGCTGCTCGGGCGTGTCGACCATTTCTTTACTCGTCGACATGTTTGGGGTGAGTGTTGCAGTCCGTGGACGATTGGACTGCAATGCGCCACATTGATATCTGAAGCCATCTCGTTGAAGTTGCGCACATAGCTCATGTTTGCCGGACTTTGCAAAGTCCGGATCCGCGGTGAAAAGGGCACTCAGAGGGCGCGTCGCAAGCGGCTGAAGATTTCCCAAATGGCGCGGAATACGAGCAATGCGAGCCAATCGGCAAGTCCCGGGCCTTGGCACAGTCACGAGATCGCGCGTTCTTCGTAGTGATGCCTGGTGAGGCCGAATGCTGCATCTAGACTTCAAAACCCTGTATCTTCGACACTCTGGAAGGTTTAGTTGGTGAGATATTGGACTGCTGCCTGTCGGTGCGAGATTTCTGCTATTAGTGATGACATCGTTGATAGTTTCCACAGCTCCGGGTTCCGAGATGCCCGCGCTCCGATAAAGTCCACAATATCCGCCACTCTTGCACACCACGCGTAGAATACCGCGGCTCGAACTGCGTAACCGGCAAAATGGAAGACGACGATATGGATGCGTCGCTCGATGGACCCATGTCCAAGCGTGCGGTAAGTCGCATGAGCCAGCCACCCAGAGCAGCGCCCAGGTTGACGACCCACATCTAGTGCGATGCCTGCCGAACACGCAAGATACGTTGCGACAGAGGCGTGCCATGTTCTAACTGCAAGGCAAGCAAATTGAGTATGCTCTGCTTGGCTTGAACCTGAAGTTGCCGCTGATTCGTGCAGCTTGCAAAACAGCTCCCCCTCAACAGAAAGCGCAGCGACAAAGGGTTCACATATCTGAAGAATAGTACGTCTGAACCGCTTCCAAAGTGGACCTCGCTGCTTGTGGCGTCAGCCTTACCCGTAGACCGTTCTTTGCCCCGCGGCCAATCCATCGAATCGTGCTGATCTGGCGTTGAGTAATCTTGTTCGAGCTGACTCGATTTAGCGAGAAGAAGATTGATAGAATTGAAGACCGCTTAGCTGGTATTGAGAATGTTCTTGCCAGTCTCGCAACGAAACTCGGCAGTCTGGACCTCCAGAAAGACTCGCATGAATCCAGCAGCCAATCGCGGTCGAGCCGAGTTGGCCCTTCAAGGAGTCCTGGAAGTGTCCTCGTCGAAGCCCCCACACCCGCACCATTCGAGGGCGAGAGTTCTATCAATAGCCAGTCAGACTATGCTCGCGAGATGCTGGCACGAGCGATCGGGAGTACACCCTCTATTGGACAGAATGAAGAAGTAAAGTTGGCACTTACTGCTCTTTCGGAAATGGTCTCTCAGCACGGCCAAAACCCTGCAACTTCCAACCTCTTGATCAACCAGTCACTTGTCGACATTGACCCGTCGAAGCTGGAACGACCGCCTTGGGAAATTGCGTGCTATGCTTTGGAGAAAGCTAGTGGTATGTCTACAGACTTTGTACGATTCAAGCCGATCTGACATGACCAGAATATCCAACTATGGCCTTCGCAGTGGTGTTTCCGTTCTTGAGAATGGCCAATCTCAAAGAGATCTTCTATGATGTGTATCATAACCCAGAAACTTGTAGCGCCGCTCGCCGTGTGCTCACGTTCGGCGTGTTGGAGAACGTGTTCAACGAATTCCGGACCTTGCCACTAGTCAATATGGACACCACCAACTATCAATCGTACGCCATCATAAGTCGCAGGCAAACAGAGGTAGCACTGTCGCAGCTAGCTATATTCTTACCGGCAAGCTACGAGAATATTATGGCTTTGGTCCTTGGCGCTGCGCAGGCGGTCGAGATGTGCAAGCCATCTCTTTGCTGGATTATGATATCCAGCGCTGCGGGCTTGTGTCAGAGCTTGGGCTATGTAAGCAATCATGTGCAAAATGCGTGTGAGACGACCGCTGACGTCCTGCATTTAGCATCGAATCAACACTATGATAGACGACAATCCCGAAGACAGACAGACGAAGATCCATATCTTCTGGATGATTTACATGCTTGACAAGACGCTTTCGCTACGTTTGGGTCGCTCAAGTATCCTCCAGGACTGGGACATATCGTTACCGTTTGTAGTATCCAGCGACCCTAACGACAAGCACGCCGAATCAAGCGCCTTCTTGTCTTACTGGATTAAGGTTGCGCGAGTCCAGGGCCTGACATACGAGAAGCTATTTTGCCCTGCCGCCTTTACAAGATCTACGGAAGAGCGCACGCGAATCGCGATTGAACTTGTCAACAGTCTTAACCAAGCCTGGTACGAGCGTGGGGATGCGTCGATCGTCGACTTTTCGCAACAAGGCCATACGTATCATCTCGGTACGCCGAGATCGAACAAAATAGGCAACAGCCCAAATGAGACACCACTCCCGTCTCAATACAAGCGCTATGTGCACAAATCTCAGGGCAAAGAATCAGAAGTCAACGAATACGTTCAGGGTAAGTTTCATCGGCGGCGAGATTTGAACTGCACTGACTCCCTTGGTTGAAGGCTCTTTCGAGAGAGTCCAAGACATCTTCTTCCACTCCGATGTCGTCATGCACTATTCCACCTGTGCACTCATACAGCGCGCGGTCAGTCCAGGAAATATGAGCTTTAATCAAGAGTGCCTCGAATCCTCGAGAGCGGCTCTTGTCGCCCATATGAGGGCTAGTGCACAGTTCAACAAAAAGGGCCAGGAAGACCTCTGGTCGGGATATGTACACTGGTCGGTTCTTCAGGCACCGTTCACACCGTAAGTCACTTGATACTTTCCAGCGCACGGTCGCAGCTAACTCATACCTGCAGTTTCATCGTGATATTCTGCCACTCCATCCAAAAGGCCGATACGTCCGACGTTGAGCCAGATCTAAACTCCCTTTCCGAATTTGTCGGTAGCCTGGAATCTTGCCGCACAATCTCCGAAGGTGCAGACAAGCTCTACAAGATGTGCCATCTTTTCCTACGAGTTGCGAGGCTCTACGTCACGGCTAAGAAACAAGATGCTGCGTCAAGGTCAAGGGGAGTTATGCAAAATAACCAGTCGGGGTATTACACGACCGTTGATGGCACGCAGCTGGACCTCAACGCAATGTCTCAGTTCGATCCGTATCTTAGTGCGCTTGGATTGATGCCTGATACCGCATGGCCCACGACATATCCCAATGCTTCGACTGCAGCCACAACGACCGCATTTGAGCAAGGCGAGGCGATGAATAACATGGATGCCGTTGGTTCGTCAGGCTTCGGTTTTGGAGCGTCTCAGGGAAATTCCAATCCCATGCAGGACTGGTTCTCAGGCTCACGCTATCTCATGAACCTTATGGAGCCAGGCGACGATCTACAAATGCCGGATCTAGACCTGTAATACACGTCATCAGGGAGGAAGACATGGTTTCCGGCGTTTAGAAGACGGGGGACTGCTTCGGCGGCTATTCTGCTTGTCACTGACATATACCCCACTCTTGACATTGCTAGATGTCCATTATTTGCATTCATACTGGGGTTTCATACTGAACTATTTCGCTCGAGAGTTTCTAATTTGCCTGATTTGTTGGCGTCATTGCATACAATTCTAGACTCATAAAAGCTTGTATTTCATAGCATCATGACGCCCGACCAACTGGTTTACCATAACATGAGTGCAAAAGCGAGTGGACGTCGCAGGTTTCCTTGCACCCACATACTGATTCGCTCTCATAACCTTGCCCATCTGAGCAAGGGCGTCATCGTTGCAGCCACCAACTGGAGCACTTCGACAGCGATTCATGTACCCTCTGCTCAAGCAGTTGGAAGAACAAAGCATGATGCTGCATAACAAAGATGCGTAAGCGGGGCGAAATACCCGGACTGTGATGCGAAACTGAAACAGCCTGTTTCATATGGGGAAGAGAAGCTTGAGTGAACAACATGCAGCATGCAACAATGGTAACAAGGGTGTTCGATCACTCATCATGAGCATTGAATTTGTCACGTGATCATGCTGCTCGACTCGCTGATGTATTGTTGGTGCTATTATTCTATTTACACACGCCATCTCCAACCGGCGAGAAAGCTAAGCCTACACGTCAAGGTCCGGCATCGCATTGTCGTTGGCCCAATCCTTGATCTTGTCAAAGTTCCTGCACACATGGTGACTCTCGTAGTCAGGCCAGTATCCCTCCTTACCCTCCTGCGGGTGGAAAGTAAAGACATTGACGTCAGAAAGACACATGAGGTTCATGCGGAGGATCTCGATGCAGTGATCTAGATGCGCCCTGACCTTTTCAGGCTTGTCGTTGGTGTCGCTCCACCAGAGCTTGGGGTAGTAGTCGGGGTAGGTTGACATGCGGAGGAGGTTGAGGCAGTGCAGTTGGTGGAAAACTTCTAGTCCGACTCGATAGCCTGTTTCGCCTGTTTTGGGGTCGGTGACTTGCAGGGCGTCGGCGGGCTTTTGTAGCTTGGGGAAGTCTTCCATGGAGACCATTTGGTCGGGCACTGTGCTGTGTTAGTGATGGGGTTTGAGTGGTGAGGGCGCGGGTGTAGAGGAGTAGGGATGGTGACTTACGATATGCGACGTCCATCCATGCGTTCTCTACATCATCGGTAATACCGACATACTTCGAAGAGTTCAAAGGGTTGGGTAGTTCAAACTTTGTGTGGCTATACTCGACGACGTGTTTTGCAGGCGCTAGGTCATATCAGCCAGTATTCATCAGGGGCACGATTAAGATCTAAGTACTTACAGAAGATGTCGAACTGATCCATTAGCTTAGCCGCTGAGTGGCCCGAGTAGTCTTTTTGCGACATAACCGAGCATAGCAACGACAGCATTGACACTGTGAAAAGGAACAGGTTGAAGAGTGTGAGATAGATGTAGCTTCTCCGCCGTTGCCTATCATCGCTTTGGTAGGGTGTTGTGATAAAAGCGGTATTCTCGGCATCGCCCTGCGATGAGCTGGAGTCGGTGTATTTTTCCATGATGTTTTTCGATAGCGCGAAGAATACAATGAATGGAGTGAAAGCACAATAAAGTGATATTGAAAGAAGAAGTATTAGTCGACCTGCGATAGAGAATAGAATGCTGCGCTCAACGCTTGAACAAGACGAAGGTGAATGGAGATGGAAGACCAGCGAGCGAGTAAGTGGGAGACGTTGGCGCGAAAGACTATGGTAGACCTGCTAACATCGACCCCCGATACGTTCTCGGTATCGCCATAGGTAGGTCACCGAAACACGGAACATCTCAAAGGGTGCCGCAATGCCGTGCAGGCCGCTTTCTCCAAGGCGTCTTGTTCCATCTGCCCAGGCAACATTAGCCTTGCTCCAAGGCATCAAGCTTTTACCAAGCCTTCTGAGACGCAGAAGACGGGATCGTCGCCGCTTTTTCGTTGGTTCACCTGTTGCATGGGTTTCGAAGTGGACACTTAGCCAAGACTGGATGTTCATAATTCGGCACCATCGTTTCAGCTTGGCGCGCCAGCCAAAACGAGATTCTTACACTGACATGACACGCACATGGAACAAACGTCCCAACTGCATGATGACAGAACAACGGAAATAACGTCAAAAGTTGCCAGGGCTGGAACAACAGAACCGCGGCTGCGCGCCAATGGTTTCCAAGGTTAAACCCTTTCTGGACTAGTCTCGACCAAATGAGTGGTCAGTTCCCGAGGACCAACAGTCTCTATCAAAGCAAGCTCCAGATCGCATTGGCGATGCGCGAAAGGTACCCGGTGGGTGTTGTCGCGGAGCCTGAGGCAGAACCTCGTAGCCTGGCGGCTGGGTTGGACATGACCGTGTTCTCGAGACACCGACAGGCCTTGTCGACGGCTGGCGGTGTCGTTGGTGGAGACGCCAGGCCGTCAAGACTTTCTGTGTTTGGCTTCCCATGCAAACGCCTTCCATCGCCATCGCATCGAAGCGAGCACAGTGGCTTCCTGCAGGCGGCAGGTGGGGTGCCACCTCCGCTTCTGTGCCGTAGGCAATGCAACATGTCTCAGGAGTTGAAGGCGAGAGCGAGCAAGCATGCAACCGCCGTGCCTACCAGGAGTCGAGTTGACTTATAAAGCATCTCGAAGCTCCAGAAGTAAAAGGCATCAACGTTGAACGTGCTCATTCCTTCTCACATCCTGCTCAGTTCTGTTTCATCCATTCTTCTCTGCTGGCAGATCCATTCTTTCAACCGATTCCAGACTCAGTTAAACTTTATTCAATATGAGATTTACCGCACTTACTCTTTTGGCCCTGGGTGCCTCAACCTCTGCCTACGTTGTGCCAAACAACAAGCAAGCCGTTGACAATGCTGTCAAGGCACGCATGCCAGTAAGTTATGCGATGATCCTTGGCATGTCATATACTTACAGTTCTCCAGGGAAGCGGACCTGTCCACACATCCAACCTCGTTGCTGCCCTTGCAGACCGTGGAGTCGAAGCCCGTCACCACAAGGGCAAGGGTGGAAAGGCTGGCGGTGCCGGTGCTGGTGCCGGTGGCGCCGGCGCTGGTGGCTTAGCCAAGCTCTTCGGCCGTGATGCTGAAGAGTTGACCCAGGAAGAGGACGATGCTCATTGGGCCGACCTCCACACTCGCTCTCCTCATCACAAGGGCAAGGGCGGAAAAGCTGGAGGTGCTGGAGCCGGAGCCGGTGGCGCTGGCGGCTTGGCCAAGCTTTTCGGCCGTGACGCTGAGGAGTTGACCCAAGAAGAGGAAGACGCTCACTGGGCCGACCTCCACACTCGCTCCCCTCACCACAAGGGCAAGGGCGGAAAAGCTGCTGGAGGTGCAGGTGCCGGTGGCCGAGGCAAACTCAACAACCGCCAGGCCGAAGAGCTCACCCAGGAGGAGGACGACGCTCACTGGGCCGACCTCCACACTCGCTCTCCCCACCACAAGGGCAAGGGCGGCAAGGCTGCCGGCGGAGCTGGTGGCCGAAAGGTCAACAACCGCGAAGCCGTGCCCGAGCCCCATCACAAGGGTAAGGGAGGCAAGGCTGGAGGTGCTGGCGGAGCCGGTGCTGGCGGTTTGGCCAAGCTCTTCGGACGTGAGCCTGAGCCACACCACAAGGGCAAGGGAGGCAAGGCCGCTGGTGGTGCTGGTGGAAAGGCCAAACTCAACAACCGCGAGGCTGTCCCCGAACCCCATCACAAGGGCAAGGGAGGTAAGGCTGCTGGTGGCGCTGGTGGTGCTGGTGGTGCTGGTGCTGGCGGTTTGGCCAAGCTCTTCGGACGCGAGCCTGAGCCGCACCACAAGGGCAAGGGAGGCAAGGCCGGAGGTGCTGGCGGTGCTGGCGGCAAGGCCAAGCTCAACAACCGTGAGGCTATGCCTGAGCCTCACCACAAGGGCAAGGGAGGAAAGGCTGGAGGTGCCGGCGGCAAGAACAAGCAGAACAACTAGACGGACATTGCACCCTTTGGACTTGCCACGATAGATGTTAGGGGGCAGAAGAGTTGGTGGCGCGAGTAACCTGGATGATTCCTTTAGTATATCTTTTTCCATATAATGTAGATACGGATGAAAACAATCTGATCAGTGATCAAAGAAAGACCGGCGTCTGGACGTACACATTGGTCTCTGTGATATGAGCGTGATTGTTCGTGAGCCATCCTGGAGGTACTCGAGCGACTTGAGAAACTTGTTCGTCGTGTATTAGTTGTTTGAATATATCCCCGCTCTTTCTGATGTGGAGTGACCGACAATCCCCGTGCACAGGTTCCCAGTGTCTGCTACTGTCGAGCGAGGTCAGCAGTAGCATCCCAAAGCGTCGAAAGCAAGGCCGCGCTAATGACAGCTATTGCATCGGCAAGATGGGAAAATGCTTGTAAAGAAATGTGTTAGTATATGTTTCTCCGAACGAGAATGAAAATATCTACCACACTTGTGTCTGCTCCGGTCCCTGTAGGACTAGACTTGTTGACAAAGTATAGTCTCAACATGTCCGCAGCATCTCCATCGATTCCGACTGCCGTTTTGGTGAACATGATTAGACCCCGATGGCCTACAGCTGTCGATGCGCATTGTTCAGTTGTCGTATGCAACCTGGAGCCGGTGGGCGCTGTGTGGTGAACCGGGCGATGGTAGAACTCGAACTTGCTTGAAGGTCCACAAAGAGCGACCGTGATGGATCTCATGGCCTCCTACATAGTGGTTATTGGAGGTTGCGCCGTGTGTACAAGTTTCTGGAGTCGTGGTTGCATAGTGCTGCGCACTCGCCGTCATATGCCAGTGGGCAGAAATGAGGGTACCGATAAGGAGCTGCACAGCCCACCGGGATGAAGTTATCGTGGGTGGTGTGTTTGCGAGAAGCAGGTAGATGGAGCAACGCACACCACCCAGAGCTTGCACTGCAATGTGGTCAACCGATCCTGTGGGTGACTTGAAGCGCGCGTCACAGCTCGGACACCATTTCGTCTCGTCGGGGTGAGTTCCGGCGTACGACTCCCGCCGCGATATCGCCGTCGATGGTTGGTGGCTCGTCCCAAGCTGGACGGCCTTGTTTGCATTTATTTCTTTCGCCGCCACATATAATGTATTCGCTGAACGATAACGAGATGTTGATATGCATCAAAGATTGGTCGAAGGTCATTCGATGCGAATTGATGGGGATTGATGGTTGTGCACGGGCGAAGACTCCCAGTGGCTTGGGAACGATCGTCGCATCCAAAGTCAAATCGCTTGCTCGTCTCATCGGGGCTAAGTCCGTCGTAGTATTCGCGCGCAATAAAGGAAGATACCGTGGCATTGACCTGACGCAATGTCGTCGTCTCAGTCCGTTCCCACTCCGTACATTAGACCATCACCTGTCAATTCAGGCGGCGCTTTGCTGCATGCCTTTCGCTCGTTGGTCCTCGCTCGCTTCTTGCCTCGCTGACCCACGCGCAGAATCGGGATATCTTTCCATTCACCGTAGCCGACATTGTATCCGAGGCCGTTGAAGAGTTGGCGGATATGCTGGAAGCACTCAAGGCTCCGGTCTAACCAACGGTGGTAGGCGGCCGCGCGGAGTGATGGATCTACCATTAACAATTCCCTACGAATGCCGAGCTGAGGGTCTGTTATGTGTCTGAGTACAAGATCGCAAGTGTTTGTCCATTGATTGAGGATCATCGACCAGAACTGGGGGATGCCGTGGATGTTGGAGTTCTCACCAAGCCAACTGAACAATGTTAGTTAAACTGAGCAATGCCACATGCTGAACCGGAATCGAACACTTACCGAATGTCCACGATGTTCATGATAGTGTTGTAATGAGATGCGACCATGTCTTTTGTGAAGTACCCCTCGTACGTCCTCAGACGATCAACCTTGGCCCGGTTCATGAACGGGACCAGCTTCTCCTGTTGGCACTCGCGTGCTGACACCCAGTACTGATCACCATTGGGTGGGTCAATGTCAAAGATTGGGGGCGCGCCTTTCATCGCCAGGTAGTGTTCGCGAGCGCGCTCCAGCCGCTTCTTGTCTAGACCGCGGGCACCAGTAGCAGACTTGAAAGCGTGAGCATACTCACGCTCCCATAGCTGCTCGAGGTCTTCGATACCTTGGAGATATACCTCGCAGTTTGCGTTTCGGATTTCTCTTGCTGCTTGGTCTTCACCTGGAACTGCAAACTGACACACAAGCGCCTCCAAGCTCCAATTGGTAGCAAGTGTCTTCACCTCGAGGGTACTGTACTTCCCGCGGAGGAACCTCTGAATGAATGACTTCGGACCGTACCGTAGTATGCAGACAGGAGTCTTCCCCCCGCGGTTACGGTATCTTGGGTAACTGGCCATACAGGGTCGTTGACGTTGAAGCCACTATTGGGTGACCTTGCTGGAACTGCAGAGGATACACAGTTAGCATTGTAAGATACACAGTATTGCCGGTCAACCTTACTGCGCTGCTGCTGCTCCACGAGCTCAGACCATAGAGTGAAGGCCGGGACCTCAGGGTAGATCTCCGGAGGAACGTTCACTAATACCGTGGCCATTGTGGCGAAGGGTGTGGTGAACGAAGAATGTGGTTAGAAGAAGAGTATTGTAATGATGCCGTTGAGAAAAGAGTGTAGAAGACTGGGAGTCAAGTCAGCAGCAGAACTGAAGTATACAACCCGCCCATCCAGCCCACTGCCTTTACCTGAGCACGGGAGGAAGCGGGGCCACGTGGTTCTCTTACTCCAATACTGTGAGCACAATGTCGGGATTTCCGGTTTGATCAACGGTTCTAGGCGCGGTGTTACTATGGAGCGGCAGGTCAACCTTGGCCCCGGGAAGGTCTGCTCGTCAGCTTGTACATGAGCTTGACCAATCTCACGATTAACATCGCGTGCAATTGAGCTGGGGCGGCCTGATCTTCATCGGTAATTTGAGTACCGCCAATGTGGGCGTCTAGTGAGTGAGCTCACCCGCTTCTCCGTGAGGCCGTGAGTGGTGTGAGCAAGCAGCAGCAGCAGCGGCGACGGCGGAGCTACACTGTGCGAGGAAGGAACTACTTTCTTCCTAGCTAACTCTTCGTTTTGCCTACTACAGCACAGCTCATCAGAGCATTACCAAAATACATCTGTGACCTGGGCGGCTACAACGGTCTAGGGACGTGAAGCATTTGTGATGATATATTGATGTAGACGCCAGAATAGCGCGTGGTTTCCTGACTTGTGAGGCGCGAGACGCGTTTCTATCTAGCACCGGCCATCCTTGGCACACATGTGACGTCATCCATCAGTCTAATCCACCGAACTCCTCACGGCAAATGCCAAGCAATGCAGTTTGCAACGTCTTCATCTTCCCGTCCGACAGCACCAAGGGCTCCCCTACAGGTCTAGTTGGTGTTCCGTCCATCTTCCTCAGGCGCTGAGCGCTTCTTGCCTCGAGTTTCCGGGACCAACACAGGGATATCCTTCCATGATCCGTTTCCTGCTGCCCCAAAGTCCAGAGAGTTGCGAAGACCGCGGATGAGATCGAAGCATTCGGGGGACAGGTCACCCGACATGTCGACGCTTGCCATTCGGAGCGAACGATCATTGAGCAGCAGCTGCAGACGCTTGCTGTCCTCCGGCGCGACGATAAGACGATGCAGAAGCTCGCAAGAGTACGAAAACACGTTCCCCACAATTGTGTGGAACGGAGGAATGACATCCGGAGGGTTCGCGACTTCGTCGATGCACATGCGCCTGTGGGAGGTTAGTAGTCTGCAAGAAGTCTCGATCATGTCCGTAAAGTAGGTACTCACCGAATGTCGACCACAGACATCGCTGCGCCAAGGTGAGACGCGATTGTGTCTTTGGTGACGTGATCGAACCAAAACCTGACGCGCTCGTCCATCGTACGGAGTAGCAACGGGATCATCTTTGCTTGTTCGCATGCTCGGCGATTCAGGAGCGTCGCAACGTCGACAGCGCAACGGGGCGGGTTAGCCATGAGCTCTTCGCAAAGGTCGCGTGTTCGTGCCAATCGGACTTTCCCAAGACCACGTGCTTTTTCGTGTGCCGCTTTAGCCACGTTGAATGCGACAGTGTATGTGTCGATCCAGACCTGCTCACTTGATGCTATTGCATCGAGTAATGCCTGGCGTTTGGTGGCGCGACGAGTGATGGCGGCCTCATCCTCATTTGCAACCGGGAACTCACAGATGCGCGCCTCGATGGCGAAGTTGTGTTGACTAGTCAAGAATTCCGACGTGCTAACCTTGCCGCGAGCGAACTTGTGGATGAAGGAGCCTGTGCCGAACTTCTCGACAAAGAGGTCGCTCTTCATCTTACGAAAGGTCTTTGCGGCGGTGGCTGTTTTGGCAGCGTCGACGTGCAATTCCACCACAGTGGCCAAGAAACCATCGGGAACAGTGCCATAGTACGCTGCAATGACTCTTCCGACCTTCTTGGCGTTGGCCATGCTGACTTCCACCTTTGGAATGCCCGTGCTAATGCCGCTGCCTGGAGTACCTGCAGTGACTGCGGGTATACAGTCAGTATTCGTAGATTGAACGGAGACGAAAGGATGCGTACCGCGTTGTTCCTGTTCGTCCAGCTCTGCGTAGAGTGTCGACATAGGAGCCTCGCAGTTTATCTCCATGACAGGTACTATACCGAAGTCGGCCATGTTGAGGATTGTGTTTTAGTCGATGCTGAGTTATGAACGATGTCGAGTGTGGTGTAGGAGACTGGGAGATAGGTCAGTAACGAGGTTGAGTATATACCCGTCGATCAGGCCTGCTACCTTTACCTGAAGGTGAGAGAAGGCGTCGTAGTGGTGGGCACGTGGTCGCACGTGCTGGTTTTACCTCGCCAACGAAATTCGAGTGTGGTCTGGAAACATATTGCGTTGTTTACATCTTCATCTTCATCAACAAAGAAGCTAACAGACGCCCGCATGTAACATGCGGGAGACTACATAACCTGCACTTCTTCAATTGATCACAGGCAGATGTGTCTCGGAAGTCTACTACGTTGTCGTCTACATGGATATGCTAACATCTGAAAAGACTACGAGGACCTCATGATGTCATAGTACTAGCGATATTGTACAGACAATGCTCTAAACGAGGAAATCAGTCGATGTTCCGCTAAAATCTTGACGATTCGAGTGAAGCCTCCTGTGGCCAGTCAAACGGTTTGAAATCTCCTTTGATCTGTCTGGGTCCAACGATAGTTCCATAAGTTTCCGGGCGGCCACAGTGACAGTCCATGAGATCCACTTCTGCGTCAGGATCATGAAACTCGATCCATTGATTCACGCAAAACTGTTTAAACTCCATGTTATCGATATTCCAGAGTAGGAATTCCGTAAAGACTTCGCTTGAAAAAAGACTCCACTTGCCGTGCTTGACGTAAGGATTGTAAATGCCCGGGGCGGGCTTGCCTTCTTCCAACGTCTTTTTGAGCGACGCGAACGCTGCACTGACTTGGGCGTCGCGCTCCATTACTTCTTTGATATGATGGACGTTTAGTTCGCGAATGATGTTTTCGGGGTCGCCGCGAGGGACACCACCAATCTTCCAATGCACCTCAAGTCGACGGCGGAGTGGCACTCGTTCCATCGCTTCAATGTACCTGGTAATCTCTGATCTGGCTTCTCTCAAGCCGTCGGGCACGGGATCAGGCGGCGGGTCTTCTGGTTCAATTCTGATCTTCTTGTGCGCTCGTACAGAGGCCTCAGTGGACCCCTCATGACGAGCAGTCGCGGTGCGCTTTGGTGGCATGTTTGTTGGCGATTTTGTGTTTTTAGAGAAGGGTTCCTACTTCTCCGCAACCGACGTGGAAGTGTTGGGCCTTATTTGTGCTGCGCGAGAGGAGTTGCAAGGATGTGCGCCGCCACCGACCCAGCAACCCTTGCAGTGCCTAGATAGTCGCTCTCTACGAGGACCGAAACTACTTGGGAATGCGAGAGATGTATTAGGGAAGCTGAATTGGGGTCTGTTGTTCTCTTCGCGTAGGTCCTGTGACGATGCAATTGCAGCTATTACGAGTTGAACGTCGCCAAGGTAGGGTAAGTTGAATACGTCACGGTCGCCAGTTTGATCTCTTGTGATCCGTGCTCCTCCCTACGAAAGGCATAGTTTGAGCTGGAGTATTCCTGGGCGAAAGTTACAGATCATCACATTCCAGCTTTGAATCATAACCGAAAAAACAAGCAATGGGTATTGTGATGCAGCGTTTCGTTTGTATTGTACACATTGCGGATCATCATGATATCCTCATGTCACATATGATACATGCGCAGTACTCGCAGGGCGCGCGGTCCTGAACCCTCGACGTAGCAAAACGTGGGGTAAGTCTTCCCCTCCTCTCCGGCCTTCTTCCGACACAGTTCTTTTTCCTGCCCCCCTGCGCTATCATGAATCTGTACAAGCGAAGAGTATGCCGTCCATCCATGCCATGCATGCCAAAAAGTATATCCCTACAACTCCAAAAGTGGGGTTGATGCCGCGTATCTTACACAATGACCTCTCCGTGGTCGACGTGGTTCGGCCGCCACTTGCTCGTATCCAATTCGCCCTCCATGCTGCTTGGGACGGTGACCTCGACCGGCTTGTATAGGTACCATGCCTTCAATGCTGCTGCCGCTGCTCTTGTCTTGGCCTCATCTAATGAACTGCCTGATCCCTCTCCTAGTTTGTCCTTTCCGCTGTATACGCCAACCACGAAGACAGGATGTCTGCTCAGACGACCGGTTTCTGAGATCAATCGGGCAACCGGTGGCTCGAAGCCTTCTCGTGCGCATAACCGTGAAAGATCGCGTGTCGGCATTCGGAAATCGAAAATTGTGCTGATGTCGAGATGTCGGCTGAGGAAGTGGTCGCGGAAGAAGCGCTTGACGAGCGGGGAGCCCAAGTGTACGTGCAATGCGCCGATGAGGGCTCGAACGAAAGACTGAGCTGCCTCTTCCAATGGTACCGGCGTGCTCTGTAGCGCGTGCGGACTGGGTGCTGCGTTGTCGGAGCCAAATTCGTCAGTCTTCATGATTTTGTGTGTGGTGGTGATGTTCCACTTCCAGGGTGCTTGCCGCCTCAACTCTGCTGGGAGAGCATCGCCCGACTGTATCCTCTTGAATTGCAATAATCCAGGGTCGACTTCACCACCCGGCTCCGCGGCCGCCTCAATACCCCATTCACTTGCAATTGTGGTCAACGCTCTTGGTCCGATGTATGCCTCTGTTGCGGCGAAAACGACGTCCATTGGCAGGCGTGGGTAGTTGCATAGAAGCCACTCGGAAGTGTAGTAGCCCAGCAGCTGGCGTCCAAGTATTGATAGCGAGGCATTATTGAAGGCGGGGTTTGGGTCGGCGGAGGGGTGGATGAGGGTTCGTGCGAGAACCGGGAGGGGGAAGCGAGGTGGGAGAGATAATCGACTGCGGAGGGCGTATAATTTTGTCGAACGTTCGGCGGCACTGGGATGTGGAGATGGGAGGCTCTCGAGCGGGAGACGCCTTCTTGGTCTGGGTGTCGACGTTGACGGTGTGGCAGAGTTTGCGGCAATCTCGAGTTCCAATTCACCGTCGTCCGGAATTGCTACTGTGCTCTGGAACCGAGTCTGTATCCGGTGGCTATGAGGTATAATGCTTCTCCGCACGTTCTTTGCCGCTGTGTATGGGCACGAGGGCCGGCGTGGCGAGGGTGCACCCAGCAGTTGCGAGGCGCATCGTGATATGGGTATCCGCTTCATTAAGACAAAATGTAGGAGAAGACGGCAGCAGGATCAGGAGAGGCGGAGTCGGCAGCAGCAGCAATTGGCCGGTCGTGTGTTCACACAGGTCATGATCGCGACTGCCAAAGAATTTCCGCCAAGCTTCGGGCCCGTGCTAGCCCTCCCATGCGACAGCGACCTCAGGGCAGCTCCGCAACAGCAACCCCACGAACCCGCACAACCACCTTTACAATGGGCGGAGGAGGAAAGATCCCGTATGAGAAGCCCGCCAATCGCTTGCCCGTGCAGTGTTGACGTCGACTAGATACCCCAAGCACGTCTGGTCGCCGGCCGGTGGTTGGTACGCCCAACCCGCCAACTGGAAAGCCAACACGGCCGTCGTTGGCCTCGCCCTCGGCAGCATCGTCGGCATGGCCTGGATGCTCAGCGCAAACCGCGAATACCGCGACAAGATGCCCGAACGCCACCGATTCTTCCCCAGCCGATAGTACGACATACATGGATATCCTCAGATCAGACTTGGAAGCTAACAACAGACAGCTGGACCAAACAGATTCGGGAACACGAGCGGAAACAAGACCAGAGCATCATCGAGAAGACTCTTGAGGGTTAGATTGGTTATGAGTGGGGAGGAGGAAACAGCGACCGCGACTATGGCTGTACATAACTAGCCAGGCGCTGCCTGAAATCTGAAAGCCTATCTTCGACACGAACCCCGTTCCACGTCTCTCCGTCTGCTGACTGTGAGAGAACGGGCATACCAACTTGCTCAATGGCGAAGCTCGCTGAAATGGATCCCCAGATCGCAGCCTCCTCGAGATACCCGGGTACCCGAACCAGGCCGACCGCCAGTCCGCCGAGAAAGCTGTTGCCTCCTCCTGTAGGGTCTTCCACTTTCTCTGCTGACTGGTGGTACGCAGGCATCCATTTGCGCAACCCTTTGCCTAACCCTTTGCGCATAACCAGGCAACCGTCTTTCCCACAACGCACGACGACCCCACCATTGTCATCACCGACCCCACTGTCTAGCCACTGACCGCATAGCTCTTCGATTGTTCGGAAATCCACATGATCCTTCCCGTCGGTGTTCTTGCCAAAGAAGCCGCCAAGTTCCCCGTGGTTTGGACTGACAATGTCGACATGTTTTAGCGCCTTCAGGCAATTATCGTACTCTTCGGGCGTACAAAGATCTGGAACAGGCTCCCAGATGAATATTGGCCGAGGAATATGAGCCGAGTTAGGGTGTTGCTTGCGCAATGCAATGATGTTCTCGACCAGGTCAATGCAACGTAACGGGGAACAGATCAGATGAAAGGACTTGGACCACAAGAGATCCGTATTGTTCAGATCCTCATGGTCAACGCGCAGCTTCGGCGTCAGGTATCGAAAAGCTTCACCAGAGTGATTAGACATGTGATCACTCACTAGTAACACATACACTCACCTCGATGCTCGTTTTCACCAGTATATCCATTCCAACCTCGCGTAGTCAGCCGGTTGGGCGTCTCACGTATCAGTGCACCAGTCTTCCATTGTGCAATAAAGTCGCGCAGTTCAGGTGGGAAGTCAGACCCACAGTCTACAATCCAACCCACAGACTCTGACTGTGGCGGCGGGGAGAAGATGCGTGCGCCTAATGCGGAATATGATCCAGCTCCGCCAACGATGTCTTTGACTGGCGGCTTTGGTGGGGGAAACTCGATCTCATCTTGACAAGTTCAGTGGCTTGCCTGTGTTGAAGAATATTTGACGCATACCGATGATGAACATCCCCAGCGTGCAGAAGTCGATCTTGCCATAACTGTCGTGTTCTGCGTCGGCCATGTTGGATGTTTCCATGTCGGCTTGTGTAGATCGCAAGGTTGATAGTCTGCCGCTGACGTGCATGTCTCGAACGGACCAGGCTTGGCTGCAGACGGCTAGCGCAACGTGGGCAGCCGTGGCCTTGCGCCGGGGAGAGCTGACCCAGTGAGGTTCTGCCTGCAATTGTGCTTTTCCAATTAAATATCTCCGACAGTCCTCATATTCCTATCATCGAGAGCTTGGGTTGCTGGATCACAGCCTCTCTCTACTCCGAACCAGCCAAATCGCGTCGCACGAGCTGCAGGTTGCCGCGGCTGCCCCTTCCCCGAGCATTCAAGATACCTGTCCTACCTTGCAAACGCTGCGACGTGCCTTCTCCACATGGCGAACAACATGAACAACCTGACGACGCTGATCAAGCGGTAAGTACCTTCCGTCCGAGACTATCATCTACTAGCACCCGAACCTATCATCCTACCACACTCTGCGCATTCCGCATCCTCTATGAAACGACCCCACGATGGCTCCCAGGCCCGAACAAGCACACATCCTCGGTCGACAGGGGCAAATACAGCTTGCAGCAGACAATATACTGACGAACATGGTCCGCAGGCTCGAAGCTGCCACCTCGCGTCTCGAAGACATCGCGAGCACCTCTCTACCCAGCAGCGGCGATGGAGCTGCCAGCCTCAATGGAGCGTCCACCGAGGCCACCCCAGGCGTGACGGCGGCCAACACAAGTGCCAGCACCCCCAAACTCGTCGCAGAAAGCGCACCGCCGGCGATTGAGGCATTCGATGAGCTCGTCAGCTCGGACCTGAAGAACTGGCTGGACCTGAGCAGCAAGCTGGGCAGCGTCATTGAGGGCCAGTCCAAGGCAGTCGAGGGCGCATTCGCCGCCCAGCGCCAGTTCCTCTTCATCGCGAACAAGGCCAAGAAGCCCGACGACCGCACTCTCATGGAGCTGCTCAAGGACCTCCAGGCGAGCATGGAGAAGACGGACGAGTTCCGACAGAGCAACCGCGACCCTGCGCTCAAGGACTCCGTCTCCATGGTCGCCGATGGTGTCGGATCGCTTGGTTGGGTCACAATTGGTCAGGGCGGAGGCATGAAGCCCCATGAGCACATCAACGAGCTGTTCGGAGGAGCCCAGATGTACGGCAACAAAGTGCTTAAGGAGTACCGGGACAAGTAAGACACTCTAGCATTCATCCTGAGGCAGTGCTAACAGTTCAGGCCCGACGGTGAAGCCCACGTCAAGTGGGTGCAAGCCTACTACAAGCTGTTCAAGGCTCTCGCCGAATACGCAAAGAAGCACCACGCTACAGGTGTAGCCTGGAACAGCAACGGCATCGATGCCAAAGATGCCGCAAAGGAGATCTCCTCGGCACCTCTCTCTGGCGCGTCCAACATTCCTCCACCACCACCCGCTCCTCCAGCAGGAGGCGTCCCAGCACCGCCTGGTCCTCCACCACCACCGGGCCCACCGCCGCCACCAGGTGCCGCACCAGTGGCTAAGAAGGCCGCGCCCGACATGAATGCTGTCTTTGGCGATCTCAACAAGGGCTCAGATGTTACAAAGGGGCTTAAGAAGGTCGACCCAAGCCAGATGACGCATAAGAACCCATCATTGCGGGCAGGCGCATCGGTCCCTACACGAAGCGACAGCAACGACAGTCTCAGGAGTAAGAGTCCTGCGCCGCCCAAGGCGAAGAAGCCCGAGAGCATGCGGACGAAGAAGCCACCAAAGAAGGAGCTGGACGGAAATAAGTGGATAATAGTAAGTACTGCTAAGCACGATGGCGATGCAGTGGGACTTTCCACTAACTCTGCTTAGGACAACTTCGACTCCCCAGGCGAGACGCTCGAAATCGACGCCGAAATCAACCACTCCATCCTCATCTCGCGCTGCAAAAACACCACCATCCGCATCAACGGCAAAGCCAACGCGCTGTCGCTCGACAACTCCTCCCGCACATCCCTCATCATCGACTCGCTAGTCAGCTCCGTAGACGTCATCAAGTGCCCCAACTTTGCGCTCCAAGTCCTCGGCACCCTCCCCACCATCCTCCTCGACCAAGTCGACGGCGCGACCGTATACCTATCCAAGGACTCACTAGCAACTGAGGTCTTTACAAGCAAGTGCAGTAGTATCAACATCAACCTGCCGACCGAAGATGACTACGCTGAGAACCCGTTGCCCGAGCAAATCAGGAGCTATGTCAAGGATGGTAAGCTTGTTAGTGAGATTGTGGAACATGCTGGGTAGACGGTGTCTTTCAGTGTGCTGCGCTTTCGCGAAGAGACATCTTGGATAGTTGCTGCGTTGAGTGAGGGTGACTGCTTCTTGATTTGCATAGCTAGCTTGGCTGGTGCAGACGGAGTGGGTAGCTTCGCGTCTGTAGGATAGATCTGTATAGACCGTTATTACTACTCACGCAAGTGGAGTTCCTGATGATACGTGTAGTCCCAGCCAAATGTCTCCGCTGGCATCGTGTGATCAACATCTCAAATATTATTCTTGAATTTTGGCCGAGGTAACTGCTATCATGGCACTATGACCGGTGTTGGGTCCCAAACCGTTCAAAGGATGTCGGATATAATTATAGCACTTAAGGCTCTAGTTTAACTAATTATTATAGGCAGTTACGCAGAAAGATAGATCTACTATGCACAATACTCTACAAGAGCTAACCTAACTGTCTATAATATACCTAAGCATAAGATCGCAAGTGTTTGTCCGCCGGTTGACGATCAAGGCCCGCTCAAGTACCGTTGAGACCGGCGCCGAAGGCGGGGCGGCCTCTTCGACGACTGGCGCTGGTGCGATTCTGCAGCACGAATGTTGGCCGGCCATTTAGAGTAGTGTGTCCGGGTGTAACCTTCCACGGACAAGTCGTTCATGATCGCTTTCCCGAGGGCCTTTGCCTCAAGCTCAACGCGCACAGTCTGGTCCCGGCACCATAGATACATTGAATGCGGTCGAGGGCAGTACGGGTGGCTGGTGTGGATGTATTGCTGGTCGACGATCATGGAGCCTAGAGAGAAGTTAGTATTGTCTATTAGACTGACAAGAGGTTGAAGCCTTAGATGTCAGGCAAGGACTTACACCGGATCTGTTTGTGCCACTGGTCATAGGGCAAGTTTTCGACGTCGACTTAGCGGAGGTGCATCGTGCCCCATTCCGAGAGAAAGACGTTCCCTGGTACTGCTGCGCCCTCGGCATCGACGGCGGCGATGTGCCAGGGAGAGGTTGACAGTACGGGTGGTACCGCTTTCCAAGACATAGGCTGCCCATTGGAAGCGAGCGGCGCTGCGTCATAAGGCCACAACAAAAAAGGTCCATGGAAGGTGAATGCGGGTCGGTGCGCTCTTAAACACTGTTTGCTCCAGCGCAAAGAGCTGCAGCGGTCTCTGCCACTCGTTCGTTCGCCGGCGAGAGATGATAGTGACGACGTGTGTAGCCCTTAACAGAGAGATCACCTAGAATTGCCCCGCCCATCTCCTTTGTGTCGAGCTTTTTGATGACAGTCTGCTTGTCGAACCACAGGAATCGGGCGGGGGCCCGAGGGCAGTGGGAATTGTAGACGTTGGCCCACCTTTTGTCGATGAACTTAGTGCCTATGGAGAAGTTAGCATGGTTTCAAATCCTATACCAATTGGAGTCTAGGATATTGAGAGAACGAACACCTGAACTTAGTATGCCAAAGCCTATAGGGCAGCCGTTCGACATCCACAGACCGCAGATGGACGGTACTCCATTCGGACAGGACGGTCTTACGTGGGACGTTGGCGCCCTCCGCATCGACAGCGGCGATGTGCCATGGCGAGGTAGGCGTCACTGGTGGAGTCGAATCCCACGACATTGGCTTTCCGTCGCGGTCCAGTATGCCCTCATATGCTGCATGTTCGATCGCGCACTCGATCGCGTTGAGGAGTGTCATTGCGGCGTCATTCACCGGGTCGTGTGCACCGTCAAACACATCTTTGGGGTTGCGTCCAGAGTTGTCGACGTGGAAAGCGAGGTGTGGAAACCCGTTCGTTCCCACACGGTTCTTAGTAATGGTGCTGACCGACGCACCGTCAAGCTTGCGTTCCGCTTCAATGGTCCATTCATCATCCTCTTCGCGTTTGCGTGACAGTCAGTATAATGACTTTGCTGATATTACGCCGTTATAACCAAGTGCGTCGAACTCCTTGTCGCCGATGGCGGGAACGCCGTTCTCCGCTAGATAGGTCATCTCGGCGCTCCACGAGTCGGAGAGAAGGAAGTTCTGTACTGGCGGGGCCAGCACCAGATCTGGATGGCTTGAGATCGTGGATGGTCGGCATCGAATGGATGGGCAAAGCGAGACGACACTGGAAGCAAATATGGGGTCGTGTTGGATGGTGGAAGCGGAGACGTCTTTTGGTTGCGATGGGAGTGGATGTGAAGAGAAGAGGTATTGGAAGCTTCTGATGTACTTGAGTGCTTACTGCGGCCTTGGTGAGTGACCATTGTTTACCGACGCGTCGATGATGTCAGGTCCTGTGCGGCTGTCGCGTCTGTGTCCTGGGGAAGGAGCTACGGTCTGACCCCACCCACACACAAGAAAGCTCAGCGATACCTTTCCAATGCGTGCCAACATGACTAGACTCTCACACATGAATCCATGAATGTGACTAAGCTCTTCGCTCCTACCTGGGCAGGGCATTCGCGAGCTGTCTCCTCTTTCCTCCTAAAGTCACGCGTGCCATGCGTACACATTTGCTCTTTCCCCCCAAAGAGGAAAGAATTGATGACAATGCTGATGATTTTGACGATGAAACGACTGCCAGAGAGTACGCTAACATAGCTGAAACTTTACTTCACTGTTGCAAACCAAGTCCACATCGTTCAGCAGTTTAGCTATGATATTGCACTCCATTGATATATCGCCTGCCTCCGACTTTACTTAAGTCTGCGTGTACTTGCCCATGTTACTAGTAAACTTTCTCGATAGGTTCCTGACTGAGACTTGGGTCAGACTCATAGGTGAGCTCCACTCAAGCAGCGTTCAAGCCTCATCCGAGCCATGTTATAGCTCTAGTCAAGCGCCGGTAGAGTGGGCGCGACAGTCTCATTGCATTCCTTGTACTCTGCGAACTCGACACGGGTCTCCTCATCCACGAGGTCTTTCAACGGATCTGCGTAGCCAGCTTCGACCTTGTAGCTGTGGGTTCGTTAGCCGAGTAACTACGCTGTTGCTTTGTGATTGGTACCTGAAAAGTAGGGACATCTCGTCGTTGTGGTAGACTCTAGCGCCTTCGGCTGCGTTTACGGCGTCGACGAACTCTTTCTTCTTCGCAATGCCAATGTCCTCGTGTAAGATGTTGATCTACTCCAGTTAATCATGTGTGTTGTATACTGCTGAAAGACTTACCCTGTAGACCATACACAATACATTCCGGCCTTGCGCGTCTACGGCGATGGTAGTAGGCTTTGCAGTAGCGCGCTTTCGTGGTGCAGGTGTGCGGTCGGCCATTGCGGATGTGAATGGATTAAGGGTAGGATTGGTTTTAGGTGTTGGATTTTGATAGTGTTGCTATGGTGTCGTTGTCACTGCGCTTGATAAAGTGAGAGACAATTACTCTAAACTGCAACCGGTGTAGCGCCATGGAACACTATGACACCTCTTCAGAAGTGAGAGCTTCTCTGGTGATCTAGCGCTTTCCTCTTACGATATTTACCATCACCATTGTTCATCACGGCCGCAAAAGACTGAACTGTTTCCTGCCTCGACATGCGGCCAAGCTGGTAGCTGGGGGTCGCATTTCGTGGAGGTTATCGGGGATATGTGAGTATTCGACAGAGTCAGAAACAGGCGCATTACTGTCGTTCAAACTTGTGGTCACGGTTGCGTGAATGACCTCCTCTCAGTGTTAAAGTAGCTCATGATCATTGCTCTAAATGCTCGCTGGATGCCGCGTCGCTAATAAAGATGCTACGAAACGGGAAGCAAACGAAAAGAAAGAAGGAACCGAGATAATCATCCAAATAGGGTCGCAAGAAGGGGTATCAAAGGTCCGACCCAAATCCAGTACGGACAAGATATGAAGAAAGTAAGAAAGGCCTCCCTGCCTGTGGCCACCATACACACATCCTCGGCGTATTCTCGTCGATGTCGTGTCTGAGGCATTATAGGGCTCCGTCTCATCCCGAGCTGTCAAGTTTCACACTCAACGTTGGCTTCGGCATGCCAATTGCCCGACAACCATCAAAAGTCGATGTCTAACATGTTTCGCCAAGTATCACCTCAGCGTGAGTTCATGTTTGACACGCTGTCCAAAGTTTCCGATTACCAACCACCCGCTGGTTCTAACCTGCGGGTCTGTGTCTGGAAATAGCCATCGAAGACGCTTAGCTCCGGTTTTCGTGGCGCATGATGCTCCGATATGTCGACCAGCGTCGCGGTTGTTGCACCGTTGACGCCGAGCGATGCGGCCGCCTGTCCACTGTAGCCGCCGCCGTCCAGGCTACGACGTCTTCCGCCTGTAGCTTTTCCGCTGTTTAGGCTGGCCAGCACAAAGCGCATCTTAATCCTCTCTTTCGGTCCTGGTAGCAGCATCTTTTCAATAATGGTCAGCCAGTCGGCTTCCGCTTTCAACTGCCTCAGCTTCCTTCCAGACCCGATGAGCCCGTTCCGAAGGTTCGAGGTGGTGGCAGCGTGGAGCCGGTTTCGCCAACTTGCCACCCGGTCGAGATGGGCATGGTATGAGGCGTCTTGGGTGTTCGCAGCCCGGTATTGTGCAAACACCGATAGCGACTGACCTTGTGCGACTGTCATCATCGACAAGAAAACACAGCCCAGCGAGAAAACGTCTGCCATCCTCTTACCACGTGAGACAATAGCCTCTGGTGCAGCGTAGACGTATGACTGGTCTTGGAAGTATGTGTGTAGCTGGTCCAGGCGCTGGGAGTTCGCCATTGTCGGACTGAACGTGTCGATGCTCTGCCCAATGTCGAATGGAGCAAGCAGAATACGAGCACCATCAATCAAGATTTTGCGAGGCCGGATGCTACGATGACAAATGGACTGCGAATGGAGATATTCAAGAGCGGATGATAAGTCACCCATCCAGTCCACCAGCAACTTCGAGCGGTTTGGGTCGCTTCCAGGGAGCGCGAGGAAATCGTCCAAAGTGTATTGTGCTTTCTCTGTGAGAATGCCAACGTGGCTCGGCTGAGCATACGAGCAAAGCAACTTTGCAATGTTCTTGTGCTCATATTGCTTGAACTTGTTGATCTGGTCCAACAGCGCAGCTTTTTGAGCGGAGCGAGCAGTGACAAAGCGCTTTCGTACAAGCACACGATCCTCGCTGCTACCTTGCATCTTAACCCAGTCGACGCTCTTCTCAGAATTGCGCGACGATCGAATGAGACTGATGTGCTGTAATGGCACTGTTTCACGTGCGGTGTAGTCAATATGTGCTCCTGTCAACGGTAGTTCCTTGGATGTGGCACGCCATTGTTCGTCGACAACCTTCCGCGCATTTCCTACGATTCCTTGAAGACGGTCCTCTGGGAACGGCAGGCTCTCATCTCGAAGGTCGAAGAAGGAAGCTTGACGCCATGATGCGACATCGTCGCAAACGAACAAGAGGATTGCGAGCCTGGGGTTCGACAACGTCCACTGCCATATCTTCTTGACTAGGCCAGCATCCCATCCCTGCTTTCGCACGAGCTCGTAGAACCATCCGGAAAGAGACTGGCCCTGTGAAGATAAGATTGATGTGTTGATGTATCCGTTTACCAACGGAACAAGGGGAGCAGCAGGCTGTCGGTATGGGTTCATGGGTGAACCAGGATAATCGCCATTTCTGAACGACTCACCAGAAGCTGAGGGAGGCGGTGACATGGGCGCAAATCCTGCTACCGGATTAATGACCCTTATTGGCTGGGGAGCGATGGGCTGGGGCGTTGTCGATCGGCTGGTGTATTGCGGGGTATGTTTTGGGCTGCCTTTGGGCGACGATGAGTCGGACGACTTGTTGGAATATGTCGAAGCTGGGCTGACCATTACGTTCGACCACGGATTGTTGTTCGTTGTTGTGGGCGTTGTACTTCGGCTGGTTGCGGACGAGGCGGACGAGACTGTTGGAGATGCGGTCTCGCGGTTGTTGTACCACGATTGATCATCGTCTCGAAGGTTGACCATGGATATGGTGTGCTGGAGACTGTATTGGGGTTTGGGATATTGCATCGCAGGCGTCCGCCACGGCGAGTTCGAGGCGTGCTGCATTGCGTACAGGTGGTCGGCGCGTGACCAACGAAGAGCGTCCTCGAGGAATGTTAGATGTTTGCAGCGACTATGGACTTGCCTCGTGTAGGCTTGTGACGATGTGCAAAAACAACTAAAGAGAATGAGCGTAACAGAGCGAGAAACGTGAGAGCCTTGAAGGACGACTTGGGTCCAGGTGCCCTGGTCTGCAGATGAAGTACAGCGGGACCCTTCGGGCAGAATCGACCGCTTACACTGTGACAAGCCCAAATAAGGCTGCTCCAAGTAGAGGTCTAGAGGCTTTTGATGTGCTGGCACCTAGTGCCCGCATTTTGCAACACATTAGTGGAGGATGACAATATATGGGCATAGGCAGTGGGTGTATGTGTTGGGCGAATGCACGCTGGGCACAAGCGCACCCATGTGGATTAGTTGTATGCAGGCGAACGTGGCCACCTCAGAGTCGCCTTCGTCGTCAAAGGCGTATCGTGTGCATATGTTCGCAGCCCATACTTTCCCGTATGGTGCCAGATCATCGAGCATTCTGATATGGAGCGCGCGATCCGTCCCGTACCCAGTAAGTGTGGTCGGCAGTGTGCCGGACTATGCGTGCGTTGCGCGACGAGGCCGCTAAGTTGCTGCAGGACTAAGACCACACGATGAGCAACGGACGCAGGACGCAGGACCTCTGTGCTCTGGTACACAGTGAATAACTATGGGCATAAAGGGAGATACCGCGGATATGCGCGTTCGGGTATTGGCCGGGTGGAGGTTGGGACACGAGGTTTCACAGCTCACCGTCTCTTCTCGGCACACGCACCGGGAACAACTAATGTCCGTGTGGCTTCGGGAGTGACGTGCTTCGACAGCAGCGAGGCGGCTGGGTCCGTTGGGCGGTATTGAAGATGCGGTCGATGTTGTACAGTTGTCCAGGTGTTGCGCCCCGGCGACCCGCCTGTATCAGCGCGAGTGTCGCAGGTCCAAGATGACAGCGGCCGCTACCCGTGTCAACATCGCCCGTTTCTGAGGAAGCACGCGCCGGAAGCCACACCGCAGGAGATTTTGCGATGCACCGATGGCGCAGCGGAGGCTGGTGCGATGGGAAACTCAGGACATCGGCTTCTGCACGGCTCGAGGGTGAAACCGAAAAGCCGGGAAAGGCGGCATCAGATGATGCTATTGGCTCGGAGGAAAGCGTCACGTGCTCTACTAGCGCACACCTGAAGCGCCCCTAGTTTTAGCATCGTTCCCCGACTCCAGACCTCAACACCAATTGTCTCAAGGGGCCCAGCATCGTCATGCCCAGTGCGCCCCCACTCCCGAACGGTTCGATCTCCAGGCCACAGCTTGGTTGGCTCCCACCAAATGCGGCTCTACTATGCTAAATTAAGCTTCTTCTTAGTCGCCTCGGGATCAACGCATAGATATGTCTTGTGCCACCCGTCACAGCCTCAAGCAGAGTCCGTCTCAACTCTGTTATGGAGCCTCAAGCCAGTCTTGGTGCTGCTTTTCGAGTCTGGTGCCCGACCTGAGTCACGCCATTTGCGAGCCGTTCTCGTCCGATCCACCCATTGCCGTGATTCGCACACCGCGTTTCTTCATGCTCGCGTGTTCGACTTTTCTAATTCGCTTTTGCTAATGACACTTCTAATGCCCGTTTCTTTTCAGCAGTGATTAGCTTTTGCTTCGTCGTTCTTTCTTCGCTCGCCACTTTCTTTCTCGTAAGCTGCTGGGCAGCCCGGCCACCTTCGCACTACCGACTTTAATTTTCCGGCGTCGACTAATACTACCTCGACCATGTTTTTCAAGAGCGCTTTTGTAGGCACTCTGCTTGCTGCTGGACACGCAACTGCCTTCAAGGGCCCCCAAGTGAACGCGCTTCTCGAACCGGGCCAGGACGTGGAGGAGGTACTACGGAGGGACGCAGAGCTCATGGCGACCCTTACTCAAAGACAAGATGCCAACTCTGCCGATTCAGCACCGCTAGCATCGCTAACACCCGCGACTGGTGATGCGTCGGGTGTCGATCAAGCAAAGTGGGAGCAACAGACAAAGGAAGCATGTATGAGCACGCTCAGCAACCTCAACGGCCAAGCGTCGAACCCGAGTGGAATCGCCGTGTGCTACAACCTACCTTTCCTTGACAACAAGACGGGTGTCTTCCAGGCGGAGCTCCGAATGTATAATGTGTCAGCTCCCATCAACCCATGGGTTGGCGTTACCGCGGCCGATGTCAGCATGACACTTTCGTACCTCGGTGCGACTGTGCAAAACATGCGAGGCAACTTCACCAAGCGGGATCTTAGCTGGCCAGTTAGTGAGGGTATGCTGGTTGAGAGGCAAGACATCAACACCATGACGGAACTCAAGGTCCTCATGTATGTCGGAAGGATCAATGAGAACCTGATGGGCTCAGCCATGACCCAGTACGTATTCTTCTTCGTCATTCATACTTCTATCTCTAACATTTTTGCAGAGAATCTCTCCAGCCCCTTCTCATCCCGCAAATCGACCTCGCTGCGCGAAACCCTGCAACCGGCCAGGACGTCGAAACCACTCTCTCTTCCCAGGAGGCATCATTCGTCAATGGCATCTTCTCCAAGGCAGGCAACGCTCCCACCAACGCAGACCCCCAAGCCGCAGCATCCGCATCCGCTGCCGTCTCCTCTGCCGCACCGTTCATCATCCCCGGAACTGCCTTGGCTTTCTTCCCAATTGGTCTGGTTGTCACATCCGTATGGGCACTCTTCTTCTTCCTTGCCGTTGGATTCGGAACATACGGTCGCATCCAATACCGTGACCAATACAGGCGGCGTGTACGCGCCGAGTTGGCACGTGGCGTCCGCACCATCTAATACCCGACTTGGTGTCTCTGTTCATTGCTTCGCTATTTCTAAGAGCTAGTATCGGAAGTTTAGGCTACTATGAAGATTACGTT
>Ga0265780_10000863_pt1 | contig 44810 bp, 33 predicted proteins | sample P1T30metagenome_FD_192432 | JGI IMG/M metagenome (GOLD analysis project Ga0265780, IMG submission 192432) | Plant litter microbial communities from East Loma Ridge, Irvine, California - P1 T30 | ecosystem: Environmental > Terrestrial > Plant litter > Unclassified | place: USA: California... | reverse complement strand
TTTTTAACGCAAAGTTTATTTTTCTGTGTGTTTATTCAGTTCATTTTGCCTTGATGCAAAACGAACCAAAAGATCAAGACCTGGATTCTTCCGCTAAAAATAAATCCTGTTCACTAAAAATTCTAAAACTTGCATGATAACGAGATTATTCTTCGGTTCAAAACTTGCCTCACGCTTCGGACAGTAGAATTTTCTTAACGTTCACAGGCTTCATTTTTTTAACGCTTCAGACTCCTATGTCATCTTTTACTGGCAGTCGGTGTTGTAATTTTAGTTTTTTTATATAATCTGTTATCAATCGAAATAATAAAAATCAAAGATTTTTACAAACTTAAGTGTTCTTCTTATTTCAAAGCGGTTATCTTACCTGTTCTAAAGTATAAAATATTTTAGAATTTTTATTTTCATAAATCTATTTCTGATGAAGCGGACGTATCAGTCAGGCGCTTTATCAGCGGCTTGCCGCTACTCTTTGCTCACTTAAAATCTGAACGTATAATGAATAAACTTTGCGTTTAATTAAGATGTTTTTTAAACGCAAAGATTATCTTTCTGTGTGTTTATTCCATTCATTTTGCCTTGATGCAAAACGAACCAAAAGATCAAGACCTGGATTCTTCCGCTAAAAATAAATCCTGTTCACTAAAAATTCTAAACTTGTGCGAAATCATTTTTTGGTGAACACACACTGTTTTCCTCGCACTTCGGACAGTAGAATTTTCTTAACGTTCACAGGCTTTATTTTCTTAACGCTTCAGACTCCTATGTCGTTTTTTACTGGTAGTCGGTGATGTATTTCTGGTGTTCTTTACCTGTTCTAAAGTGTAAAATATTTTAGTAATTCTGATTTTGCAAACCTATTTCATCCATTCATTTCTTATGAAGCGACTGTATTATCCATGAGCTTTATCAGCGGCTTTGCCGCTACTCTTTGCTTCCTTAAAATCTGAAAGTATTATTAGTAAAACTTTGCGTTTAATTAAGATGTTTTTTAAACGCAAAGATTATTTTTCTGTATGTTTTATTTAAGAGGAAGCAAAGAAGAATCAGCAAGCTGATTTGATGAAGCGAACACATATTAACCGTGTGCTTTATCAGCGGCTTGGCCATTATCCTTTGCTCACTTAAAATCTGAAAGTATGATGAATAAAAACTTTGCGTTTATTTTTTTTTACGCAAAAGTTTTGATATTGCTGGTAAGATTCAGTTTATGGTTAAAGAAAAAATGGTATTAACGTAAAACTGCAGCATGTTCCTAAACACCCATCAGTAATGATTTTTATCAGTTATTTTAATTTGTTCTAAATAAATTCTGTATCCGCCGATTAAATTTCTATTTTTGCGGCTGATTTGTTTTTAGACCACTAAAATAATGACACTCAGGATTTTATCATTTTTATTCTTAATGCCTTTCGGCACCTTACTTTTATTCTCCCAAAATGAGAAAATACAGCTCATCATCCATACATCCGGTGAAAACCAGCATGAACTAGGCAGTGTTTCTGTAAAAAGCAATGAAAATTCATCAGTTACCAACGAAAAAGGAGATGCAGTCCTCTTCCTAAGCAGGGGCAGGCATCATATCATACTTACGCATTCAAATTACCAGGAAAAGGAACTGGATGTGAGTTTAGATGTTTCAAAAACAATGAATATCCAGCTCCAGGCCATAGATAAACTGGAGGAAGTGGTCATGTTTTCAAAAGAAAGTACGGGATTGACGACAAAGTCTGTCATCGATCGTAAGGCAATGGAACATCTGCAGCCGTCAAGCTTTTCAGATCTGATGGAGCTTTTGCCGGGCGGATTGGCAAAGACGCCTGCCCTGAGCATCAACAACAGGCCCACCATTCGTGAAAACCGCGGTGACATGAGCAACGGACCCGGACAATACGATACCTCATCTCTTGGCGTGCAGTTTATGGTTGACGGAAACGTAATCAATTCCAATGCAGACATGCAGGTTTCTTTAGACAGCCGTCGGGTTCCCGATGGCCCGGCATCAAGAAGAGAAACGGCAACCACCGGAGTTGATATGAGAACGATCTCAACCAATGATATCGAAAGGGTGGAAATTATCCGCGGGATCCCCTCTGCTTCCTATGGCGACCTCATTTCAGGCCTTATAAAGATTGAAAGGAAAATTGGGGCCTCCCCGTTGCAGGCAAGGTTTAAAGCAGACGGTTTCAGCAAGCAGTATTATGTTGGAAAAGGCTTTAAAATTTCCGACCGCTGGCAGATCACTGCCGGGGCAGACTTTTTAGATTCCAAGGCAAACCCTACAGATGATTTTGAAAATTACCAGCGTGCTACGGCTTCCATCCGTTCCAGGAAAAAAGGTTATCTCTGGTCTAAGCCATTGGAGTGGCGTTCAGGCATCGACTTTTCCACCAATATTGATGTTAAGAAAAACGACCCGGACAATGGCGTTCCTGATATAGACCGCTACAGGCAGACCAGAACGAGAGTCAGCTTTACCAACAACTTCGTATATAGCTTAGACCCTTCCTCGGTCTTCGATAAGGTTATTTTAAACACCGCCATCCGCCAGGGATTCGAGAACATTGACCAGACCAAACTGGTACAGTTATCCGGGCCGAGATCTTTTTCTTTGGCTACCGAACAGGGCGAGAATGTTGGCGTGTTCCCGACGCTCAGGTACATAAGTGAGTACAGTACAGAAGGAAAACCGCTGGATATTACGGCACTTCTTCAGGCTACAGGAAGCAGGAACACGTTTGGGGTTACCCATAATTATGAAGCCGGTTTAGACTGGAGGTTTTCCAAGAATAACGGCAGGGGCTTAATTTACGATATGAATTCACCGTATGCCGCAACTTTTACCAATTCAAGGCCGAGGCCGTTCAATGATATTTCAGCCTCTAATTTACTGGCAGCTTTCCTGGGAGACCAGATGAGTTATGCGGTTGACCAGCACAAATTTACTTTATATACCGGCTTCAGGTTTTCCAGACAGCTGGGAATAGATCCGTCTTATGCCATCAGCAAAAAAGTTTTTGTGGAACCGAGATTGAATTTACAGTACAACCTTCCGCACCTGATGATTAACAATTTCCCTTTAAAAACGGATGTTACTTTAGGATACGGGCAGTTCTACAAGCAGCCTACCCTTCTGATGCTTTACCCGAACCGGGAATTCTGGGATTATACACAGCTTAACTATTATCACAATGATGCACAGTACCGTTATGTTAATTTTATGACTTATGTGCAGAATACGGAAAACAGAGCCATTGAAGCGGCAAAAAGCATCAAAAAAGAAATAAGGCTTGACCTGTCTTACCGGAACCATACGCTGTTCTTCACGTATTTTAAAGAAAATATGACGAACGGCTTCCGGAATATGCTTCATACAAAACTTCACACCTACAAGCAGTATGATGCCTCGCAGGTAGACCTGTCCCAATGGAACAACGGGCCGGATCTTAATACTACGCCCTACACGGTAAAGCAGAATATGGGTGAATATGCAGTTACGGAAAACGGCAGCGAAACACTGAAGAGCGGGATCGAATTCGGGTACAGCTCACCACGTATCAAAGCCATTAATACACGGTTCACCTTAAGTGCCGCTTATTTCAAAACCCAGTACAGAAACTCAGTCCCGTTTCTATCTAAGCCTCCGGGATCAGTGGGTGCAGACGGATTCCCTTATTACGGGATTTACCAGAATGATGACGGATACGTTAACTCCAATATGAACTACAATCTTTTTATCGATACCTACCTTCCCGGCCTTGACCTTACGATTTCGGCATCTTTCCAGGGAAGCGTGTTTGACCGTCAGAGAAAAGACCGGAGAATTGCAGAACCGATGTCCTATTACGGTATTGACGGCATTATCCGCCCTTTCACCGAGGCAGATAAAACAGATACCTACAAGCAGTGGCTGGTGCGGAATGTTTCGGTGACCGATAATATGCCTAAAGATTACACCTTTACGGTTGTGGGGAACCTGAAAATTACGAAAAGCATCTATAAGGCAATCAGGACGTCTATGTTTGTAACCAGGATGTTCAATTACAGTGCTCCTTATGTCTTCAATAATGTAACGGTGTACAGAAAAGGAGAAAATACCCCGTATTTCGGGATGGAACTTAATTATAATTTTTAAATATATACAGAACAATATGAAAAAAAGCGTTATCATGCTAAGTTTAGCAGCAGCAATGGCAACCGGGTTTACCGTAACTTCATGCTCAAGCGATGATGATTTTGGCGTAACCGCAAAACAGAACGGCGTACTGACCCTGAACGTTACCGGCGAAGGCATCACGGCTTATAAAGGCATCAACATTGAGATTACCGAACTTAATACAGGCGCTGTCATTAAGCAGACGCTTGAGCCTAACGTAACTACATTTTCATTTGATCTCCCTTACGGATCTTATAAAATTACAGCCAACGGTGTGGTGATTGCCAACAGTGAAGAAGCCAGGGCAGCCGGTGTGGGACAGACCGACATTACGTCTGCGGTAACCAACCTTACCATTCCTCTGTTTGTAAAAAAATTCCATGAAGATTTTATTATTGAAGAAGTATTTTTCACAGGGATAAAAACGCCGGATAACAAGAATTACAATTCCAGCCGCTATTTTAAGATCACCAATAATACGAACAAGGTTCTTTTTGCGGATCAGCTGATCATCGGCCAGTCTGAGTTCCTTACCACAGATGATAAAAGCCCTACTCCATACAATCCCAATTTGTCTTTTGCCGTAAAAGGTGTCATGGTATTGCCGGGAACCGGAAACCAGTATCCTGTTCAGCCGGGGGATTTCATCGTGATTGCAGACAATGCCATCAACCACAAGCAGAATACCAGCACCGCCTACGATCTGCATAATGCAGATTTTGAGTTCCCGTCTACAAACCCGGCTTTAGGGCAGGTGGACAACCCAAGTGTCCCGAATGCTGAGGTCATTTATACGCAGATGCAGTTCAATATGTTTTTCCTGCACAACAGAGGTTTTGAAAGTTATGTAATTGCACGGTTCCCGACAGGTGAAAATAAAGATTCATTCCTTCAGAAATTCAAGTATGATTACACCTACCAGAACAGCGCCGGTACAGTTACTTCAAAAAGTACTTATGCAATCCCGAATTCCTGGATTATTGATGCGGAAAACAATTCTGTACCGACCAAATTTATTCACACCCTGACCTCTGCAGGCATGGATTCCGGATGGGCATCCGTGGGCGCTACAGATAATGATGCCAACCGCTACGGGAAATCCGTAAGGCGTAAAACATCGGGTACCCTGTCTAACGGTAAAAACCTGTACATGGATACCAACAATTCCACCAATGATTTTACCAAAGATGCAGTACCGAGTTTAAAAGATGGTATTGACCATAATAAATAACATGATGTTCAATTTAAAAAGTTCTTTACTGCTGATGGCTGCCGTCCCCGCTTCACTGTTTGTAAAAGCGCAGGACAGCACGCGGATCTTCACGAAGATTAACAACCAGTACAGCATCGAAAGAAATTTCAGAAGTCAGTTTTACTATAATCCGGCGAATAAACCGGATTATAGTTCTTCATCATTTTCAGAATTCAGCATCGGCTATCACGATGACCACCGGAAGGTATACCGTGAACAGCTGGGTGCCGGCGACAAAGGGCTTTCCGTAAGCGCATCTTCATTCCTGAAACTGAATACAAACCGCTCCGTCTGGGGTGAAGCCAGCTATCAGAACCTGAAAAAAAGGCCGTTCCGATGGAATGAAAACCTTGATTACGAACGTATTGCCCCTTACACTACCGCAGATTCGCTGGGCGGAACCCTGAATGTGGAAAGGTATTTTTTTGCAGGAGGCCTATCCCAGAAAATCAACAGATGGACGGTGGGCGGTGAAGTAAGTTATCTTGCCCAGCTCGGCTACCGCAGCCGTGACCCGAGGTTGAAGAGTACCACATCAGACCTGTCCGTAAACGCAGGCGTAAACTATAAAGTATTCCGGGAATATGAGGTCGGAGTTTTCGGGACTGTTAACAAATACACCCAAAACAGTTCACTCACTTTCCAGAGTGTCCTGGGGAAACCTTTTGTATACCAGATGACAGGTTTGGGCAATTCCAATTACTTTTTCAGCGGAGGGGTAAATCCCTCGCAGACTTTCGAGGAATTCGGGTATAAAGGTGGGATCCAGATTTCGAATAAACAGGGAAAAGATTTTTATCTGAAAGCTTCAGCCGGACGCTCAAACAACACGAAAAGCCACAAGGACAAAGGTTCAAATACATCTTTTGAAATTTCAGAACTGGAAAACAAAAATTTCGAACTGGAAGGTGCTAAATTTTTAACACTGAAAGAAAAACACAGGATCGGACTTTCGGCGAACTATAAAGCTGTGGTAAGGACAGGTTCCGAATTCGGGTATTCCGTAAACACCAGTGCTACCGAACAGATCTTCAAAAGGCAGGCCTACCGCTCAGAGAATTTCATAAGTTCCGTAAAAGTTCTTTACCAGTACAGCCAGGATGATTTTACAGTGAGTGCATCCCCGTTTTTCGGATATGAAGAAATTAAGGAACGGAATCTTTATCCCAATTCCGGACAGAAATTTGAATATTACTATCTGGGCATAACGGCAGATTACCGTCAGTCAATTAACTCAGATCAGATGATCTCCTTCCGGCCTTATTTTTCAAAACGGACGGTTAACAAATCCATCAATGCTTTAAGCATGACGGCAAGCAAGGAAATCAATGAGTGGATTCTGCATGATTATCAGTTCCAGGCAAGTGATATTACCACCTTCGGTGCTTCGCTGAGGTACGATATCAAACTTGAAATACTCCCTGCATTCTTTGTCTGCGCAGAATACCGGACGCAGAAAATTCAGGAAAAAAACAATAATTTTGCCGGCGCAAGCTTAGGAATTACATTTTAAAATGAAAAAAGGTATTTATTGGGGTTCGGGTTTAATGGTCATTTTCCTATGGAGTTTTACTTCAAAAGTGAGCACAGACCTTTCCAACATTCAGGATCCGTCCATCGAAGACATCGTAAAAAGCTATAAAAAGGCCATTGCAGAATGGCCGAAACCGAATATTGACAAAGGCGTAAAATGGAAGGAGTTTGCCCCGCTTAAAAGTGATTCAGCATATTTCGCCGAACAGGAAAAACCGAATATTATTTTAGGGAAAATGCTTTTTTTTGACCCTAAACTGTCCCAATCCAACCAGATTTCCTGCAGTACCTGCCACGATCCTGAAATGGGCTGGTCAGACAGAAGGCGTGTTGCCCTGGGAAATGACCATCTTCTCGGGAGCAGGAATACCATCTCGCTCTATAATATCGCGGAAAGAACCTCTTTTTTCTGGGACGGAAGGGCTAAAACCCTTGAAGAACAGGCATCCGGGCCTCTGGGAGCACACCATGAAATGGCAATGGATGTAAAGACGCTGCCGGCAAAAATCCAGAGTATCGCAGGCTACCGCACCCTTTTCAAAAATGCATACGGAACCGAAAAAGTAACGTATGACAACATTGTCAAAGCAATTGCCGATTTCCAGAAGACCATTAAAAGCCAGCCGAGCCGTTTCGACAGATTCCTGGAAGGAAAATACAGCTCGATGTCTGATGAAGAAATATACGGCATGCATATCTTCCGCACCAAGGCACGCTGCATGAACTGCCATAACGGGCAGTACCTTACCGATGAATCTTTCCACAATATAGGGCTCACTTATTATAAAAGAAAATATGAAGACCTCGGATTGTACAACATTACCCGAAAGCCGGAAGATGTAGGAAAATTCAAAACGCCCCAACTGAGAGACCTGATGCTTACCCAGCCCTGGATGCACAACGGCCTGTTTGATAAACTGGAAGGCGTGGTGAACATCTACAACAGCGGAATGCACCAGCTTGACCCAAATACAGAAAAAAAATTAGCAGATCTGCTTCACCCTTCCGCAGATTCTCTGCTGAAACCCCTGCATCTAAATAAAGATGAGGTTAAGGCTCTGGTTTCTTTCCTTACCTCGATGTCCGGGACAAAATACAAAATGAGAAGACCGGAATTTCCTGTGAAATAATAAAAATTACATACAATCTTTGTTTTTTACCTGTCTTAATTTTTCATAATCATCTGTCTGATTTCAGAAAACTATCCTTATACTTCTGAATGAATTTTCTCAAAGTAATTTCCCAGACTGAGAATTCGGGCGTGGTTTAAAGGGTTTACATAGTTCAGAAACATCTGTTCCGTACTGTGTCCCGTTGCCTGTATCAGCAGCGGTGTAGGGATTTTGCCGTAAAAATTGGATGCAAAGCTTCTTCTTCCGATATGGCTGCTGATATTCTGCCATTTTTCTACCTGTATTTCCTTTACACGGAACCCCACCCTCTTTCTTACCCGCACCGGCTTGGTGATCCCTGCCAAAAAAGCAACCTCTTTAATCTGCTTATTATAAAGGCTGTTTTCAAGAGGCGGCGGAAAAGAATTATCATATTTTTCAAGGATATTCAATACAATAGGATGAAGGGGCAGGATGATTTCCTTTCCTGTTTTCTGCTGCACAAAGGAAATACACTTCTTACAGTCTATCTCTACAACCTGCCTGATATGAAAACGCATAAAATCTGAAATCCGCTGTCCGGTATAGCAGCTTATCAGAAGCCAGTTTTTGGCCTGCTGCAGATTTTCCGGGATGCTTGCCTGCCTGATTTTTTTAATTTCCTTCTCATCCAGGGTCATGATTTTTCTGGCAGTTTTGACTTTCGGGATCTCCAGCTGTTTCACATTTGTCCGGATTCCTCTTTTTTCAGCAAAGTTCAGAATGGTTTTAATGAACCCTGCAGTTCTGTTCAGTGTACTTTCTGTATATTTTTCTTCCCTGCCGAAAGCATAGAATTTAGGAAGAAAAAAATTATCAATCTCTTCAATAAAAATATGTCTGGAGAGAAAGCCTTCAAACTTTTCAATCAGGCGTATAAATACCTGATACCTGCGGTAAGTAGAAAGGCAGATTAAATTCTTCTTCATCTTCAGATACTCTTCCATTATAGAAAGAAGGGATCCCTTCGGATATGAAAGAGCTTTTTCAGAACATATTTTATGTATAAAAGCGGAAATCGTTTTTGCAGAAGAACCGGACTTGCTTTTTAATAACTCTGAGATGCCTGTTTTTATGGCATTCAGGGTAATGTTAAGCTTTTTATATTTTTTACAGTAAATATCTACGGGCCGCTGTTTTTCCGGGTCCCAGTCTTCCCGCGGAATTTTAAGCGGAAGGCAGAATTTATGCATTATATTTCCGGTATCATCTGAAACAAAAGAAAGATAAATTCGGTATCCGGAAATGGTCTTTTTTTGGGATAAAAAAAATAAAAACTTCATACGTAAATAAATATTCTTTAGTTACCCCCAAAAATAACTCAAATTTTTAGTCTTTTATAGACTAATGTTGCAAAGATAATAAATAATTATCATTTCCAGACTCTGAAATTAAATAAAATATTATCAATTAAACAATTACACCATTAATTTCAGTTAATTCAAGTGGGTATATTGATACCACACAATCCATACCAACTTAAAATAACTCTAATTTTAACGATGTTAATTTCAGTAAAATATTCATACATAGTCAGATAAATTTTCACATTAGTCTATAAAAGACTACAGTTAAAAAAATAAAATTATCCACATATGATTTAATAAAGATAAATCATATCTAAAATTTTAAAAAATGAAAAGAAAATTATCTGTCATAGCCGTTCTGTGCTGTTCTGTTTTAGCATATTCCCAGGTGGGAATCAATACCCAGGCTCCACAAGCAACCCTGGATGTGACCGCTAAAAACACCAACGGGACTACCCCCGAAGGATTCATCCCTCCCAGGCTTACCGGCAACCAGGTCCAGGCTGCGGATGCACAGTACGGAGTTAACCAGAGAGGAGCTATTATATATGCTACTGCTGCTGCCACTTCCCCAAGCACCAAGACTGCAAATATTACTTCCGAAGGATATTATTATTTTAACGGAAGCCTGTGGCAGAGCATAGGCATTTCATCTGCCCCTTCTTTGATTCTTCCAAATTATGCAAATAATGGAGCAGGAATTACCCTTACCCCTTCTAACTGGTTAAATTGGAATTATACAGGCACATCTATCACCTTACCTGCCAACAGCAAATATATTATAAACCTTACACAATTTTTGCGTACTGGTAGTATGCCAGCAAATCAATCTTTTAGGATAACAACATCTTTTGCAGATAGTAATACTGCAACATTTTCGCCTTCTCCTGATTTAGTATTGGCACAATATAGTACTTCATCCTGTGGACCCCTATCTATTCATGGCGAATTACAAGGAAAATTTATAATTAATAATATATCATCCAATCCTAAAACCTATTATTTTTTTGCAGGATCAGCAAATGTTATCGGTTATACTGATACAATTACTGGTTTTGGGGGTAAGGTATATAATATTGATATAATGTATGCTACACGGGTTAATTAATTAGCAACTATGTATAATTTAATAAATAGTGCATCATTGATTTCCTTTTCGAAATTATATTCCTGAATCTTAAATTACAGTTTTTCCGATCCAATAACTGACAAAGACACATACCTGTAAGTAGCATAAAAAGGTTTCCAAGTATATTGTTTGTACATGATCCCTAACTATAACACAAATTTCCTATATCAACGGCTTCCGGCATCGCCGCTTTTGCCGGAAGCCTTTAATAAACGACTAAGCGGAAAACAAGTATCTAAATTATTATCATTATTTAACTGTAAAACCCTTACAATTATGAAAAAAACCTTATTTGCTGCAGCAGCCCTGATTTCTTCAGCAGCAGTATATTCCCAAGTGGGCATCAATACCCAGACCCCGAGGGCAACCCTTGATGTAATTGCTAAGAATACCAACGGCACAACGCCTGAAGGGCTCATCCCTCCCAGGCTTACCGGCAACCAGGTCCAGGCTGCGGATGCACAGTACGGAGCCAACCAGAGGGGAGCGATCGTCTATGTCACGGCGCCTGTCACTTCCGCAAGCACCAAAACGGCTAATATTACAGCGGAAGGATATTATTACTTCAACGGAAGCCTGTGGCAGAATTTAAGTGCTTCATCAGCTCCTCCCATGATTTTGGCTGATTATGCAAATAGCGGAGAAGGGATTACCCTTAGCTCTTCCAATTGGGGAAGTTATAATTATACAGGTACATCCATTACCTTACCGCCCAACAGCAGGTATGTGGTGACGGTAAGAAACCTCATTGCATCAGGATCAAACACTGCAATGCCTTCAGGTCAGTCCATTGAACTAACCGGAGCATTTTCAGACAGCGCTACGGTATTTACGGATTCTCCTGACACAATTCGGGGAAGTCAAATTAAAGGAGAACGGACACCTTTAGTTTTTTTCGGTAAAGTGGATGGAAGCATTATTCTCAATAATACGTCTGCTAACCCCAAAACCTATTATTATTTCGCTGGACAAGCAATTGTTCAGGGTTATACCGGAACTATTTCTAGATTCGGAGGCAGGTATTGGGCTCTTGACACCATGTATGCTGTACGGGTCAATTAGCTTTAGATTATCCGGAACAGCAAATGTAATTTCCCAATCTGATGATAATCAACAAGTGTAAGTATCTGAAAATATCCTGATGAATATTTTACAACTGGTTTTTATACTTCTTTAACTGCAACACAAATTTCCTATATCAACGGCTTCCGGCATTCACCGCTTTTACCGGAAGCTTTCAATAAACCTGAAGCGGAAAACAGACATATCAATTGTAATCACTATCTATCTAACTGTAAAACTTTTACAATCATGAAAAAGAACTTATCTGCTGCAGTGGCCCTGATGTTTTCAGCTGCTGCCTATTCCCAGGTGGGAATCAATACCCAGACCCCGAGGGCAACCCTCGATGTAATTGCCAAAAACACCAACGGAACGACTGCTGAAGGCATGATCGCACCCAGGCTTACCGGTAACCAGATTCAGTCTGCGGATGCTTTGTATGGTGCCGATCAAAGAGGAGCCATCGTCTACATCACGTCACCCGTTACTTCTTCAAGTACCAAAACGGCAAACATTACCTCGGAAGGGTATTATTATTTCAACGGAAGCTTATGGCAGAACATGGGCATAAGCGGTTCCCCCGCTACGACATGGACCTTAAGCGGAAATTCCGGGACAAATCCTGCTGCCAATTTTATCGGGACCACAGGCTCAGGCGAGCATATGGTTTTCAAGACAGCCGGGAGAAGATCCGGCCTGATCATGGATGGTGCTTCCGGGTCCTCCAACACGGCATTTGGCTGGAACGCCCTTAATCTTGATGCCAATAACTATACTTCTTCCTCAGTTAATTACAATACCGCATTTGGAGCACGGGCATTAGGCAGCAATACAGGACAGGGTAATACGGCAGTGGGTACGTATGCTGCCAAGGATTTAACCAGCGGACAATCCAATATAGCAATAGGCCATGGCAGCTTAAGCACATCCACTACAGGCTCTTACAATGTTTCCATAGGGGTCTCAAATCTTTTAGCAAGTACGGTAGGGCAGCAAAATACATCAATTGGGAGCTTTGCCGGAAATACGATTACCACCGGAAGCCGTAATATTATTATAGGCAGTGAACAAAACGTAGTTTCCGCCACCGGAAGCAACCAGCTAAATATCGGCGGTGCTATCTTCGGCACAGGACTGAGCGGAAGCGTGACAGCACCTGCCGGCAATATAGGAATCGGCACCACTTCACCGGCAAGCAAGCTGGAGGTTAACGGATCCGTTACCAATACGTCTTCCTTCGATGCAGGAAGCAGCACGACCATAGATTTCAGCAGAAGCAACCTGGCATTCACTTCTGCTTCAGCAGGAAACTTTACCCTTCAGAACATCAAGGACGGAGGAAGCTATACCTTGAGCGTAAGAGGGGTTGTTGCCGGGACCTCTGTTTTCACGGCAACAGGCTTTACCTTTAAATATGTAAATAACAATCCTACTGTTGCCAATACCGATACGCTGTACAGTTTTGTTGCAATAGGCTCCATCGTCTATGTATATTGTGTAAGAGGACTGTAAATACAAGAAAGAAATGAACAGTAACACTTTGGTAAAAGCAGGGCTTCTTGTCCTGCTGTTTACTGCATTCTCAAAAATCAATGCACAGTTTCCGGGTACTTCCATAGTGCCTCTCAAGGAAATGAAAATGAGAAATGTTTTCGGAGGCACAAGTTATGACGGAATGGCATCAGTTACCCAAACATCGGACGGTGGTTATATTACAGCCGGTGATGCCCGATCCAGTAACGGAGATGTAACAATCAATCAAGGAGGAAATAATGACTTTTGGGTCACTAAGTACGATAAAAGAGGAAGATTGATATGGCAGAAAACTTATGGAGGGACAGGAGACGATACTGCACGCTCAATAATCCAGACTGCAGACGGCGGCTATGCTGTAGCTGGGGATAGCTCTTCAAATAACGGAAATGCATCAGGAAATCATGGCTCGTCTGATATGTGGATTATTAAGATCAGCAACTCAGGAGCGCTTCAATGGCAGAGAAGTTTAGGCGGATCGAATTTAGATAATGCTTTTTCTATTGTCCAGAGCACCGACGGCGGCTATGCAGTTGCAGGACGTACTGAATCCAATGATGGGAATGTCTCAGGATACCATGGAGGAGTTGATCTTTGGGTAGTGAAACTCAGCAGTACGGGAACACTCCAATGGCAAAAAACTTTTGGAGGAACAGACGGAGAAGTTGCAAACTCAATTATTGCTACTGCTGATGGTGGCTATGCTATTGCAGGATATACAAGATCAAATGATGGGGATGCATCCGGAAACCATGGATTAAATGATTTCTGGATCATTAAGATTAACAATGCCGGAACACTTCAATGGCAGAGAACCTATGGGGGAACAAATGTTGAGATCGCCAACTCATTATTTGCTACTGTCGATGGCGGCTATGCTCTTGCAGGATATACCCGATCAAATAATGGTGATGTATCTGGTAATCATGGAAACATAGATATCTGGGTAATTAAGATTAGTAATACCGGAGTCCTCCAATGGCAGAAAACGTTCGGAGGTACAGGGAATGATCAAGCTCAATCCATTATACAAACTACTGATGGCGGCTATGCGGTAGCAGGGACTACTTCATCAATTGATGGGGATATCTCCGGAAACCATGGATCACAGGATGGGTGGATCATTAAAATTAGCAGCTCAGGAGCTTTGCAGTGGCAAAAAGCTTTGGGAGGAACAAATAATGATTCTGCTTCCTCTATAATCCAGTCTGCCAATAGTACTTATGTAGTTGCAGGAGGTTCATCATCAACGGATGGAGATATCGTGGGGCCGGCCAACGGTTTGACAGATGCTTTCATTCTTAACCTGGATTCTAATGGCAATATTGTACGGCTCTATGAAGATACAGCACCGTAAGAGATTATCTTTCTGTACAAGTACGATGGTCAACAAAAATTTTATAAAAACATAATCATAACTAAAATTATATGTTAAGAAAAACAAAGTTTTTCATCCTGTTTTTCCTGGGGCTTCTGTCTGTAACGGCGCAGTTTCCGGGAACTTCTGTAATGCCTCTTAAAGAAACGAGAAATATTTTCGGGGGAACACAGAATGATTCGGCTTATTCTGTTGCTAAAACAAGTGATGGCGGCTATATTATAGCCGGACTCTCATCTTCAAATGACGGAGATGTTTCAGGAAATCATGGAAATGAGGATTTTTGGGTCGTTAAGTTTAATAAGACCGGAAATATAGAATGGAGTAAAACATTTGGAGGGACGGGTCAGGATATAGCTAACTCAATCATTGAGACTACAGACGGAGGATATGCGGTAGCCGGGTCCTCATCGTCAAACGACGGAAATGTATCCGGAAATCATGGTGGTACTAGTGATATATGGGTTATCAAACTAAATAACGTGGGAACATTGCAATGGCAGAAAACTTTCGGAGGAACCTCTGCCGATTTAGCTTATTCTCTCATACAGACATCTGATGGCGGCTATACAATAGCAGGACATACTAATTCAAACGATGGAGATGTATCCGGGAATCATGGTAGTTATGATTTTTGGGTCATTAAGCTTAGCAGTATTGGAACTTTGCAATGGCAGAAAACTTTCGGAGGAACCGATAACGATCTTCTACGTTCGATTATACTAAATTCAGATGGAAGTTACACGCTAGCAGGACGTAGTAGATCAAATGATGGAGACGTATCCGGAAATCATGGAGGTGCAAGTGATATATGGGTTATAAAAATCAACAATGTGGGAACACTGCAATGGCAGAAAACTTTCGGAGGAACCGATACCGATCTTCTACGTTCGATTATACAAACATCTGATGGCGGTTATGCTGTAGCAGGAACAACCCAGTCAAATAACGGCAATGTATCAGGTAATCATGGCCTTTTTGATTCTTGGGTCATTAAAATTAGCGGCACAGGAACACTTCAGTGGCAGAAAACTTTTGGCGGCACAAGTTATGATAGTGCTTACTCAATCATACAGACATCTGATGGAGGCTATACAATAGTAGGAACCACTCAATCAAGTGATGGAGATTTATCCGTAAATTATGGAGGTGTTGATATTTGGGTTATTAAAATCAACAATATGGGAGCACTGCAATGGCAGAAAGTTTTTGGGGGAACAAATACTGATTATGCATACTCTGTAATCTCTTACCAAAATGGATATCTAATTTTAGGGGAGAGCAATTCAAATAACGGGGATATCGTAGGGCCGGCCGATGGTCTGTTAGATGCTTTCATTCTTAACCTGGATTCTAATGGCAATATCATACGCCTCTATGAAGATACAGCACCATAAGAAATCATCTTTCTATACAAGTACGATGGTCAACAAAAATTTCATAAAAACATAAACATAATCATAACTAAAATTATATGTTAAGAAAAACAAAGTTTTTCGTCCTTTTTTTTCTCGGGCTTCTGTCTGTAACGGGACAGGTCCCAGGAACTGCTGTAATGCCTCTTAAAGAAACGAGAAATATTTTCGGGGGAACGGGTTCTGAAGTTGACAACTCAATGGTCAGCACCGCTGACGGCGGATATGCCATTGCCGGACGGACCCTGTCAAACGACGGCGATGTATCCGGAAATCATGGAGGCGCTGATTTCTGGATCGTTAAATTCAGCAGTCATGGAAATATCGAATGGAAAAAAACATTTGGAGGGTCAGGCAATGAAACTCCCCGTACCATCATCCAGACTTCCGATGGCGGGTATGCCGTAACAGGATCTACCCTGTCAAACGATGGAGATGTATCCGGGAACCATGGAACAACTACCAGTGATATCTGGGTCATCAAGCTTAGCAGTACGGGAGCACTGCAGTGGCAGAAAACTTTTGGCGGCACAACTAATGAATATGGCCAAATTATTATCCAGACTTCTGACGGTGGATATATGTTAGGAGGAGAAACGAATTCAAACAGCGGAGATGTAACCGGGCACCAAGGAAATTTTGACTTCTGGGTTGTAAAGATCAGCAGCACCGGCGTACTGCAATGGCAGAAAACCTTAGGAGGAACCGGTACAGAATCTTTAAAATCACTTATCCAGACTTCTGAAGGTGGCTATATCATGGCCGGAAATACGTCATCAAATAACGGCAACGTATCCGGAAACCATGGAGGGATTGACTTTTGGGTTGCTAAAATCAGCAGTACAGGAACGCTGCAATGGCAGAAAGCTTTTGGAGGCACAAATAGTGATTACCCTACTACAATTATTCAGACACCTGACGGGGGATATACAGTATCGGGATATACCGAATCCAATGACGGAGATGTATCAGGAAACCATGGGACCGCTGATATTTGGGTCATTAAAGTTAACAGTACAGGAATGCTGCAATGGCAGAAAACTTTCGGAGGCACAGGTAATGATATTGGGCGTTCTATGATCCTAGCCGCCGATGGCGCATATGTGGTAGCAGGAAATACCCAGTCAAATGACGGAGACGTTTCCGGAAACCATGGAAGTTCTGACTTCTGGGTCTTGAAGCTTAGCAGCAATGGGACGCTGGAGTGGCAGAAAGCATTGGGCGGAACATCCAGTGACGTGGCCTACGCTGTAATCCCGGGGCAAAACGGTTATTGGGTTTCCGGACCAAGCAGTTCAAATAACGGGGATATCGCAGGACCGGTTAACGGCTCAGGAGATTTTTTAATCCTGAAACTGGATGCCAACGGCAATAATGTGCGCATTTATGATGACATAGCACCGTAAAAAATAATCCGCTTCATAGCCCCCGATAAAGATAAATTTCCACAACCATAATAATGACTAGAACAACATGCTCAAAAAAATAAAGCTTTTATGTTTCTTCCTGCCGGGCTTCTCGTTAATGGCGCAATTTTCCGGCCATGCTTCTGCAATGCCCGGCAAAGAAATGCAGTTGAGGAATGTTTTTGCAGGCTCAGGTTATGACCGTGCAACCTCTACATTACAGACTTCAGACGGCGGTTATATGATAGCAGGAATTACCCGTTCAGCAACTGGAGATGGGTCAGTAAACGATGGCAAAGGTGATTTTTGGATTATAAAATTCAGCAGCACTAAAATCCTGCAGTGGCAGAAAACTTTTAAAGGAATGGGTGTTAATGCTGTCAAATCGATAATCCGGACTGCTGATGAAGATTATATGATAGCATTAATTACGCTCCCGGATAACCGGGATATTTCAGAGCCGGTTAAATGCTCACCGGACACTTTAATCCTTAAAATTGATATCAACGGCAATGTTGCAGATCCCTATAATGATCATACAGCCCTTAATTCCCTGCAAAAACCATAACAATTAAAACACAGCTATATTCTTATGAACTTCAAACATATCCATATCGGAAGTGTAATAGAAAAAAGAGTTATTGAAAGCAAAATTGAAATATCACGGATCTGCATCTTTATGAAATGTTCTGAAGAAGAAGTAATGGAAATGTATTCTTCTGAAGACTTAAATACCGGAATGCTGTTAAGATGGAGCAAACTCCTGGAATATGATTTTTTCCGTATTTACACACAGCACTTGATTCTCTATTCACCCCCATCCAACGCAGACAGGCAGATGCCGTCCGGTATAAAAACGAAGCTGCCCGTATTCCGGAAAAATATTTACAGCAAAGAAATTATTGACTTTATCCTTGACCTTATCCGCACAGGAAGCAAAACAAGAACTGAAATCGTCCAGGAATACCGTATTCCCAAAACTACGCTCTATAAATGGATCAGTAAAAATATTACCGAAAATACCCCAGAAGATGAAAACACCTGACTACCAAAAAATTTATCATGACATGATCCGCCTGAAATATCCTGAAAAAGCGGTTTTATGCAATCGTATTCTACAGAAAAGCCAACTTGGGTTCCTGGATCTTATTCACCTGAATACCATTATCAGCGGAAACGCAGATAAAGACATTATAACGGATAACCAGAAGCTTAAATCTTATAATAAACAGGCTATCTTACAGATTCTGGACTACCAGAAAAAGCACAAGCTGAATAATTCCCAGCTGGGGAGACATTTTAATCTCAGCCGCAATACCGTAGCTAAATGGAAGAAATTTTTCATCTAATACCCATAAATTTTCATCTGTAGGCTTAACAGATATTTTATGGCTTGTCAATACTTTCGGCACAAGTAAATATTAAGATTAAGTAACTCTTAAGTATTGGATATTTACTTATGCCGATTGTATTAAGAAAAGTATTAAAACGGGCACAACAGCCCGTTTGCATTTTAATTCCTACTCTACATCTTCCATTTTCAGGTATACATCTGTGAACTGAATCAGCGCCCTTTTTTCATCAGCCATATTTGAAAAAAACGTCAGGCTGAAGTTCAGCAGGGCATCTGTTGTATCCGGAGCCTTTTCATTAAGCCAATTTTTGATACGAGAAATCCAGTCTGAAAGTATGCTGTCTGATGCTTTGTCAGGATTATTGCCAAAACACATTTCTTCCGGTGGTACCAGCATTACCGGCAGCCGGATCCTTAAATCATCAGAAGTACCGAGATAATCGTAGGTTACTTCTAATGCATATTTCAGTACAGGCTGTTTATTATTTTGTAAGAGCAGGGCAAATAAACTATTAAGGTGCTTCAGCATGGTGCCTTTAATTGTTTTACCTGAAGCTAAAGAAGCAATATCAACGGCATCATTATTTGAGAAACCGGGATAATAATCCGGGACTGTAACGTTGTTGGTTGTATAGATTAAAGCCGGATTTACAGGCCGGCCGGGGATAAGCTCTGCATTCCTTTCCAAAAACATGGACACTGATACCTCCTGTTGAACCAGAATACTCAATTCGTTTAATACCACGGTTCTTTTAGCCATCGTTTGTCCGGTATTGGCTGACAGCGGCTCCCCGTCTTTTGTAAAATAACAGCAGAAATCTCCGTCTTTACCATCTTTAAAGGTGTAAGGTTCTGTCTGGTACCCGTCAATCAGCATTTCCGGAATCCCGATTGCTTCTCTTGATTCTTTTGAAATACTGATGGTAATGATCAGTACATCTTCGGTACCTTCTACAGCCGCACTGCTTTCTTTCACGGTAAATCGGTGGGAAGAATCTGTGCCGGTGTACATATTTCCGGGCACAAAACAGGCATCAGGTTCCCGGCCTGCAAAGCTGTTGGTGATATTTTCTGTCATCTCCGTATAGGCTGTCAAAGCAGTTTTTGCAGCCGCAATGGCCTCATCGCCACTTTGAGCATCAAGACGGGAAAGCGCTTCCAGTGCACCGGTCATATCCGGCATTACAGTGATGAATTGGGCAATACTGGTGAAAGCATCAGCTGTTTCTCCACTGAGCATGTTTTTTTCACCTGCATTAAGATTAAAATCAACAGTAAAAGAAAGGGTATCCTGAGGATAATGAGGCGCTTGGCTGTACGTAAACCCGTAGTTCCAGGCCATCAGATCCGGAGGGAATCTGCCTTTTTCAGATTTGATAAGCTGTCCAGATTGCCCTAAAAGCAATGGAGCAGCAGGAACTTCGTTGACGGGCAACGGAACCATAACTGCCTGGTCAGACAGTTTCTTCACAGATAATATGGGATTGTCCTTACTGATAAATTCAAACCTTGAAGAATCATTCTGATCTTCTGTATCGGGCATTGCAACGGAAAACGCTGCGTAAGAAAGTTCTGCTGGCATTACCGGCACTACCCTGCCATTTTTATCTTTTATCAGGTCCGAAGAAGACATAAAAATATTAAAAGCAGCGTTCTCATCCGTTTTTAATGACAGTCCGCCTGCAGTAAATCCAATATTGGACATTTCAGGTCCTGCATCCGGTATGGCATTCCGGAGTATGTTTCCGTAGAGATAAGCGGGAACCTGCGTATTGTTTCCGGAAACCTGCGCGCGAAACTGCAATGCTGATTTAACATCATAAGCATTTGAAAGCCTTACAGATAATGCCTGCCTGAAATCTTCCTGCACGTTCTGTAAATCTACTTCTATCTGGTCTTTAAAAACCGGGACCATCAGTATTTTAAATACATCGGAAAGACGTTCTTTCTGGCTGTCCAGTTTTTTCAGGAAACTGGTATTATCTGTATTTTTATCATCCAGTACCTTAATGGCGGAGGAGTAATCCGGGCCGATCAGGTTGTCAAAATGATCAAAAAATTGCCGGTACCAGACATTTACATCAATACTGCTAAAGCTGATAAAAGAAGGGTTGCTGCTGTCTATTCCTTTAACGGCATCAAAAGGATATACCGGTACACCGGTTTTGCTGATCAGACGGCTGGATAGTAATTTCGGAGTAAACGGTATCGGTACCTGCGTGGTATTGATCGAGTAACCGATCCCGGGAACTGAAGCTCCTTCTGTATTGGGCCGTAACACACATACTTCAGGATATCCGGCTTTTTGGGATTCATGCGGGCTTGTGTTTAAGGCAATTTTTAAATGATCCGTTAAAAAAGCCTTCTCAAATTCATTTACAAATGTCGAATAACTGCCATCATCATCTGAAAGGCAGGATACAGGCATAACGGTTGTTTGTGACGTGCTGGCTTCTGACGTTTCGGTATCTTTCAGGCTTTCTTTATCGCAGTTAACCGACAGACTGACCGTAAGCATGAAGACCGGATCTTTCCGGAGGGCAGCCGGATCAACAGAGAAGCTCACTTCCTGGTTAAGCACAGAGGGTACTATTCCGATATCCCCTTTTGAACGTTCCTCTATGAACTTATAAATCCCGTTCAGCCATGTATTTATCACCTGATCGGTCTGTTCTTTGCTCCATGTGAAACCTGTACCGGGAACCAGACTTGTATTGACGGTTACCTGTATATCTTTCTTTCCGTTAAAGCAGAAAATGTTTTCATACCATTTTTTATCTGCCAATGCTTTCGTCATCAATGAAGAGATACCTTCAATTTTAGGGTCTGCTGATACCGTTGCAGATCCGGAATAGGTTTCTTTAAAATCGGCACGGGCGATATGATTTACTTCCAGTACAATAGGAACAGCAGGAATGGCATCTACCGTAATATCCACTGATTTTTTATTCTCATGAAGGGTAATGCCTGTTATATTAACCCCGTCATTGATGGTATAATTAGCGGTATCAACAGCTGACGTATCATCCAGTTCATTGCTGTAAGAAGCAGTGAGTACTTTATTATCCGGGTTGGTTATTTTAATGTTCAGCAGTCCGTTATAAATCAGGCTGTCCATGCTGAAAAGCAGTTTCAGGACAGGGGCAGCATCGGTTTTAACAATCTGCCAGTGAGAGGCTACGCCGGGCCAGCCGTTCACTTCTAGGGGTAAATCTGGATTGTCGGTTTCTGTTTTTGTAAGAGGCATCATGGTTTAATCTGGATATTTTACAGGTTATATTGTTTCGTTTCAGCACTTTCCGGAATAAGGTATATCCGCGGCGATGAAATTAAGCAAAGATATAATATGCTTGCTCAATATAACAATTATGAATTAATTTAATTTCCTCGAAGCCTTTGTTAAAAACTCAATCTCATACCTCCTCGATTACCTGTTTGTAAATATCCATCAGCATAAGATTAGAATCATAATAACCGGCCATCTGTTTATTTTTCAGGTAAAGCTGCCGGAGAACAATCATTTAAAAAAATATATTTTACCCCCGCTTATCTTCAGATTCCCGATTATGAACATTATTCCGTAACTTTACCTGTAAACACCCATCAATTTACAGCTGCTTATGATTCCAGCCAGAATTTTTATAGACGAATTCGGTAATGCACATCCTGACCTTTCCAAAAAAGGGGCATTTTCACATTTTATATATACCTCTGTTATTATAAAAGATCCCGATACGGAAAAAGCCAGGAAGATCCTTAATGAGATCGGCATTAAATATAAGCTGGGCGACGATATACAGTCGCGGAACATCAAAAATAAAAACTTCAAGAAAAGAAAGGAAATCCTGCTTGAGCTTATTGAAAAGCTGGATTTCGTGGTGGATGTGATGGTGGTGGATAAATCCAAACTTTCCGGAGACGGCCTGAAGATCAAAAAGACTTTTTATAAATACTTTCAGTCCCTTTTTGTGGAGAAGTACAACCATATTTATGAAAGCTATGCCATCCATGCCGGTGAGGTGGATGGAGAATTTATGCAGGAACTGCAGGACTATGTAAGGAAGAAAAGCATCAGCCGCGATCTGTTCCACCCGGACCGGAATTTTGAAATGTCTGACAATCCGGATGAAAAGCTGATCAGGATTGCTGATTTTATATCAGGATGCCTGGGAAAAGTGTTCTGTACCAGCCATTTCGACCAGCAGTATATTGAGCTGTTCAACCTCCTGCACGCCAGGACTTCCATTGCCTATTTCCCTTTTCAGAGTTACATCACCAAAGAAATTGAGGACAAACCTGAACTGGATAAACAGATCATGAAAATGAACTACCAGCTGATTGAGAAGTTCTTTGATTCTACCAAAGTGCAGAAAACCAAGGAAAAGGCGAGGCTCCTGGAATACCTGAGGTTCCAGTCTGAACTGAACCCGGACCGGCTGGTTTCAACCGCGGAACTGTTGATTTACCTGAATAATTTCTTTCCCAACATCAGGAATGAGCGGATCCGGATATTAATCCGGGATTTACGGTACGAAGGCCTGTTTATCGTGAGCCATTCCGGGAAGCCGGGCTACAAGCTAGCCACCAAATACTCCGATGTCTCGGAACACTTCAATCATTTTTTAAAATATGTGGTCCCGATGCTCCAGAAAGTGAAAATCCTGAATGAAACGCTTTCCCAACATTCCTTCAATGACATCAACCCGATTGAAAAAGATCCCAATATGCAGAAACTCAAAGAACTGATTGCCGGGATTTAAGACCGCATCACTTCATATTCCTGATATTTGCCATGCTTATATCAGCAGCAATTACATAAAACACATTTAATACACAATGATGAATACACTAAAAACGCTTTTAACCTTTGCTTTCATTTTGCTTTCACTTTCCGGTTTGATGGCTCAAAATACAAAAGGCATTCATTCGATTGTAATTTTCGAATTTGAAGGAAACGGAATTGTGAAAATTGACCATAACGGAGATACCAGTTTCGGAGAGAAAGTTGATCTTAAAAATTTAAATAAAAAAATCGGACAATTCTTAATCACTGACGGCTATAAAAAGTCAGAACCCAATAACAATCCTCCACCTTCAGTTTCAAAACCCGGTGCCGGAAATAAAAATACCTATATAACAGTTATTACTGAAAGTGATTATATCAAGGACAAAGATTTTGCAAACAAGACAACCTTTATGAAGGAATATAAAAATGTCGGTCAGGCATTTAACCAATATGAAATTTTAGATCTTTTCTCAGACGCTGACAGAAAAAAAATCCTGAAAAACCTTCAGGAAAAATAACTTCTGCCCGCATTTTATCCGTATTCATTAATAACAACCCGACTAATAAAATACTGATATTAAGAAACTTAAATAGCAATCACTTAAATTTAAGACGTATTTCCGAACTAGCTGTTCAAACTGCCGGAGCAGCCCATCTTAAAGTTTGTGGATAAAATTAAGGTACTGCTTGCCTGTTTTTAATCATTCAAACCACTTTATTTTAACTGATTTTAGACTTGCAGATTATATCACCGGATAATCTGATAAATATCATGCGATGTTGTTTATTTAGAATAAATAAAAATAATATTTTTGCTGCAAATCTATGTAATGAAGAGAACTGTAGTAATGTGTTCGGTTGTTTTAGGTGTAGGTGTTGCCCATGCACAGCAAAAAAATGATTCGATAAAAAAGGAACAGAAAATTGAAGAAGTAGAACTTTTCGGGGAGAAAAATAAGCAGCCGGAAGGTCTTGAAGTTATTACGAGGTTGCCGCTTAAACCCAGAGACCAGATTCAAAGCATCTCTGTGGTTTCCCATAAAGTAATCGAGCAGCTTGGAGGACTTACCGTAACGGATGTTGCCAAAAATATTCCAGGAGTAACCCTATTTTCAAGCTATGGCGGAGGAAGCGAAAGTATGTCTATCAGAGGGTATCGTGGAGTTCCGGTATTAAAAAACGGAGTTCAGATGGATTCTGATTTCCGTACGGCCGGCATGATTACAGATATGCAGGGTGTTGAAAGTATTCAGGTGATTAAAGGTTCTGCTGCCGTAACGCAGGGAGTTGGCAATGGTTTAGGCTCTGCAGGAGGAGTGATTAATGTGGTTACAAAACGTCCTCAGTTTATTAACCAAACGAATGTCGGTTTCCGATATGGAAGCTGGGATTTTTACAGGCCAACCGTGGATTTCCAGAGGGTTTTAGATTCTCAGGGGAAAGTTGCGGTAAGGCTCAACGGGGCTTATCAGAATAACAATTCTTTCCGCAGCCATGTAGAGGCAGAAAGGATTTACGTTAATCCATCCATTACCTACCGTCCGGATGACAAGACTGAAATTAATGTTGAAATGGATTATCTTAATGATAACAGGACACCGGACAGAGGAACAATCAATACAGCTCCTGGCGATATTGAAGCATTATATGAAATGCCAAAAGGTAAGTTTTTAGGATATTCTTCCGATTATGTCAAAACCGAAACTTTCAATTTTGCAACGACGGCAGTAAGAAAACTTTCGGATAAATTTAAACTCAGAGTAGCATTTATAAATTCAAACAGCAATTCTGATAATGAATCATCTTCAATTTCATTACCTGCAGACGGCACAAATTATAATATCAGACAAAGAATCATAGGTAAATCCGAATCTGAGGACATAAACAGGGTTTTACAGTTTGATTTCATTGGGCAAGATGTAAAAACAGGATTTGTAAACCATACATTCCAGGTTGGTTTTGACTGGAGAGAAACCGAGACTTCTGCTGTTACATATAATGCCTATAAAAACTCAATAGCTCCACAAAATTTAATTACGGCACGTAATACAAATATCGGAGGCACAAATTATGCGGCCAACCCGTTAGATATTTTTGACGTGGTAAACGGGTATATTCCCAATACGCTTCCGGTAAATGTAGTATATGAAAACCTTGGCCGTTCCAATGCTATTCTTACACCAAGCATCGGGGTTATGGCTCAGGATGTTCTTTCATTCGGAAAGTATGTAAAAGCACATTTGGGCTTAAGGTACAGCAGGCTGAACGGTTCAACAAGCAGAATCGCAGACACCTGGAATCCGTCACTGGGTTTAATTGTTTCTCCGTTTGAAAATGTGAATATCTTTGGGTCTTATACCACCACCACTTCCCTGCGTTCGGTAAACAATGTTCTTCAGGCAGGAGGAAATGTAGGCGCATCGCAGACCAAACAGTGGGAAGCCGGAATTAAATCCGACTGGTTTAATGAAAAACTGAGATTCAACGTTACTTTATTTGATATCAATACAGATAATCTGTCTTTCCAGATTCTGAATGAAGCTTATCAGCTGGTCAGAGATAATAACAACAATATTTTATATGGACTGGCAGGCAATCTTAAAAGAAAAGGAGTTGAGGTTGAGCTGATCGGCAGAATTTTACCAAACTTGCAGGTTATGTCCGGATGGGCTTACTTAGATGCCCAATATCAGGACAGCCCGGCATTTGTTAACGGATCTGCCCCAATGAATGCCCCGAAACACACGGCAAACGGATGGCTGAATTATAAATTTAATACCGGCACACTGGATGGTTTAGATGTAGGAGCGGGAATTTATTATGTAGGAAAAAGGCCTGTAGATGAATGGACACAGAAGACCTTTACTGCAGCACACATTAACAGTGTAAAACCGGGAACCAAGCCTTTCGATATGCCTGAATACACTACAGTAGATGCTCAGGTAGGATACGCCTTTAAAAATGGTCTCGGGGTAAGGGTGTTCTTCAACAATATCTTTGATGCCGTAGGGTACAGCTCCTATTTCAGGGGAGGTTTTATTGACCAGATCCAGCCGAGAAACTTCTCAGCACAAATCAACTATAAATTTTAAATCAATTATCAATTATGAAAAATATTAAAACGGTATTAATGGCATTCGTCCTGGGAGCATTAGTTGTTTCCTGCTCCGGCGAAAACAAAAAAAGAGGTACTGACTATTCAAAATTCAAAACTGAAGTCACCCTGACGCCCGAACAGGAAAAAAGTTATGATGAGATTACGGCAAAATACCAGAAGCAGTCTGAACAGAACTTTGAAGCCGCAAAAGCACAGGGCGGGCAGATGGACCGTGTGGCTTTGGGAATCAAAAGTGAGGAGCTGAAGGCAAGACAGGCGGAAGAAATGGCTAAAGTGCTTGATGCCGGACAGATGGAAAAGTTCAATAAGTTTGTTGATGAAAATTCCAGAAAAAGACCAAGATATGACAATCAGCTTTTGAATAAAATCAAAACTGAATTACAGCTTTCAGAAGATCAGTTCGCCATGCTGAATGCCGCCAATGATGCTTTTGAAAAATCGTTCAATGATGCGCACGATGTCTATCACGGAAATAATGACCTGGCCAAAGAATACTGGGAGAAATTTGACAACCAAAGAAAAGAAGCTCTGAAAAAAGTTTTTACGCCTGAACAGTACACCAAATTCCTGGCTATTGTAAAAGACCAGCAATTTAAAGGCAGAAAATAAAGTTCATATTTAATTTTTACTATTTAAGCATTAAAGCAGGATTTATTTTGTTTTAATGCTTTTCCGTTTACCGTCATGAAGAACTCCCGTTTAAAGAAAACACTGATCCGGAAAAGAAGAAAAAACGAATCTCTTTTTAAATACGCCATGGGCCTGCTCCATCTCTGGTTAGGGCTGCTTTCTGCCTTGGTGATTATTGTGGTTTGCTTATCGGGTTGCGTGTATGCGTTCAAAAACCAGTTTTCGGATGCACTGAACCGTGATAAAGTATTCGTAACAGAAAAGCCTGCACCCAGACAAACACCCTCTGAAATCCGGGAAATCCTTCTCAAAGAAAAAAAGGAACTGAAAAGCATCATGATTCCGGTAGATAAAGACCGGAGCTATGTGGTTTCCTATACCCAAAACAATGCTGATGCTGCCGGATATTTTAATCCGTATTCCGGTGAGGATTTAGGAATGGCAGATGTGAGCATGAACCGTTTTTTTGAAATCGTCCTTGATATCCACAGGAACCTGATGATGGGGAATGTGGGAAGACAGATCAACGGTGCGGCGGTGCTGATGTTCTGCCTTCTTCTTTTTTCAGGGTTTATCTTATGGATTCCTAAAAAAATCAAATACCTTAAGCAATCCCTGACGGTAAAATTCAGCGGAAAATTTCAGCGTGTTAATTATGACCTGCACAATACGATGGGGTTTTATGCTTTCCTGATGCTGTTTTTTATGGCCGTTACCGGTTTATACGTAACCTATCCGTGGGTGAAAAATGCATTGATCGTCTCTTTAGGCGGAGAACCGATTTCAAATGTTTCAGCAGTCAGTTCAAAAGAAGAAGATAATGCTTTTGACCGTATTTTTAATGATATGCTGAGCCGTCAGAAAGAAAAATCAGCCGTTCAGGAAAAAGAAGTATTCCTTCAGGAAATCCTGATTTCGGCTGACAAAATCCTGCCTTATGAAGCCGTTACCACAATTGAGCTGCCCAATAAAGAAAATCCGCGCTTCGTTGTTACCAAAGTGAATACCGACAACTGGCTCGGAGCCATGCTTCCGGATCAGATTACTTTTGATAAAAAAGGCGAATTTAAATCCAAAGAACTGTTCTGGGAAAAACCACTCAATAAACAGTTCACTTCATTGGCCAGACCGCTGCATACCGGAGAAATCCTGGGCCTTAAGAGCATCATTTTTTATTTTATCATCTGCTTCATCGGATTTTCGCTGCCGGTTACGGGATTTATTTTCTGGTTCAATAAATTCAGGAAAGCTAAATAACTGTTTTAAAACATCCATAAAGATCCTCATTAAAGGGTTTTAACCACGCTCCTATTCTGTTGGGATATTTTCTTTGGATTAATTTCAAATATCCTATTTTTGAATCAATAAATTGATAGATGATTAATTCCATAAGAAGGTTCTATATGCAGGTTTTCCTAAGCATCATATGTATCTTCATTTTCACTGCTTCCTGCGCACAGCACCTTAAAATTTACCCTATGAAAAACGATATGCTTCCGAAAGAGATACACCTGCCTCCGCAAACTGTGAAGATCATTGACAGCATTTTTGTATTTGAAAACGGTATCCGGCAACTGGAAACCTTACAGGTATTTAACCTGAAAAACGGTATTTTGGTTTCCGGTCATACGGAATATTACGTAAAAGGCATCCTCAATTTTACGGCTGCTGACCGTTTTGATCACAACGGCAATAACATAGAGAGCAAGACTACGTTTCATTTGAAAAATTCAGTCCGGGTATTCTCAAAAAAGCTGGATGACAAAGGCTGTATTATTCAGCTTACTGCTACAGAAGACGGAAAAGAGAACATTATTTATTACAAAAATATATACAGACAGGATAGGCTGACTGAACAGTCCGTCATTACCGGCAGAGTGATAGAAAAAAGAGCCTTTCAGTATGATGCGCACGGAAACCTGACTGAAGAAAAGGTTACAGCTTTCCATCGGGAGGCAAAAAACCTGTACGGATACAATAAAGATCATCAGGTCACCCTGTACCAGCACATCCAGAACGGCGAACTGAACAATAAAGTAATCTATCATTACCATGAAGGGCTGCTCCGCAAAACAGAAACACACGACTGGCTTTCCCCGAATCCGAGTATTGAAAACTACACCTATAATGAAGCGCGTCAGCTGATTATGGTGAGGCAGGGAGCCTCAAACAATAAAATCGAATACAAAGATTTTGATGAGTTCAGCAACTGGCAGATCATGGAAATCTATGGGTACGGAGAACTGACGAGACTGACGAAGAGACAGTTTTTTATCCGCTGATACCAAAGCAAACAGCCGCACATTCAAAATTGTGCAGGGATTCAAGAACTTGCCGCGCTTTCAATTTAAAAAGAATTTCCAATGGTTCTTTTTCAGAATAACCTATATTGATTCAGCAGATCTTCCGCTCCTCTCCTATTTATCCGTACTTGTTAGCGACAGGATTGGCATACATTTCCAGGAAACTCTTTTTCAGTTCGGCATCTGAGCTGTCAATCCGCATTTCCAGCCGGCGTTCAAAAAGCTGTTTTTCCTCTTCTTTGTAATGTTGGGAATAGGTGTCTGAACCGTTCAGCAGATCAAAGGCAATATAATTGGTCGGCCAAAGCTTGTAATTTTCAATAATAGAGCGGTCTATCATTTTTGCAATCGCCTGAAGCTGCTTGTTTTTGTTTTCGGTTACTGAGGCAATTTCATCAAACTCGGTCTCCAGAATGTTTCCGGCGTGCAGGTGAATGCGTTTCTTTTGTCCCAACACCCCGCTCAGCATGGTTTTGAAATCTTCATCCTCATCTTTGATGTACACTTCGTTTTTAGATTTTGCCATCACCTGCGGCATTTTAAGGGCATCAGTAGGGTCATATTCATACGATATGGATAGCGGAACCACCCTGAGCGATTTAAAAAACTCAGCCAGCGGCCGGTTTCCCGCTGCCATGGCCAGCATCTTCAGGACACCCTGCTGGGTAGCATCGTTTCCGTCTTTTGTACGGCCTTCCCTCTGGGCAATCCAGACAGAACGGTTTTCAGACTGCAGTAAGCTGTAAATATATTCGGACATCAGTTTTGAGCTGTTCAGCTGCTCGCGGATGGGCAAACCTCTCTGTACTAAAAAATTACGGTTTAATTTTGCCAGAACATGCAGGAACCTTTTGCGGACCAGGTTATCCCCGATAGCTGAAGACGTCATAATCAGCCCTTTATCCAGCAGCACCAGATTAAGTAAAGAAGTATCCAGAACAATGTCCCTGTGGTTGGAAATGAACAGATAGGAGGTGTTTTTATCCAGGTGATCAAACCCCGAAGTCGTTAAGCCTTCCGAGCTCTGGGTAAGAATCTGCCGTACCGTCTGCGAAATACACTGATGCTGAAAATCGCTGATGGATTGGGCGTTTTTAAACCTGTCCAGCCAAAAATCTTCTTCAGAATCCGGGAAAGTAAACTGCATTAACGCGTGCATCATAGGATGCCTGGCAATACTCTCCAAGGCACCATTCACTTCATGATCATAAAAAGACCTGATCTCATCAAACTCCGACATATTTTTATCTAAAATTAAAGTTGTGCAAAAAAACAAAAATTTATTGAGTTAATGGCCCTGTAAGCTCCCTATTTGCAGAATTATCCAATTTAAATCTTATTTTTGAGTGATAATGTGCAGAGATATTAAAGGATATATGGGTTTTGATTGTTAAGATTATTTTATCGCGTACAGACATGATGGATAAAATAAAATGATGGCTGCAAACGGAAGCCTGTTTTCAAATTATAAGGTTTATAAAAGTAATCAATTGTTTTATAACAAAAAAAGCACCTCTGCCCGGTGCTTTTATCTATTTTTCAATATGAAAAACAGCTTTTTTATCGACTGTTAAAATACCGGTCCTGTTATTTTTTAACCTGAATGATGCAATGTGGTCATCAAACTTAAAAACCAGACTGTCTCTGTTGATTCTTCTCAGGTCCCTGACCTTACTCCTGTCAGAAATAATATCATTTTGCTTAATCATAATACTGTCGGCAGTAAAAATGATCTGGCTCCTTTGTTCTGTTATTTTTTTCTTAATCATACTGTGTAAAGCGATCTCCTTTACACCGGTTTCTTCAATATTGTAAGAATCAATGACATTCCAGCTTCCTAAAAATTCATTTTTCTGAAACTCGCTAAATGACAGGCATATTAATATTCCTGAACATAAAAAGATATTTTTCATAGGTATGATATTTAAATTAGCGGGAACTGTAATTCCCGCTAATGATTATTTACTTTATTCCGGATTGTTCCTGATTACATTTTCATTCAACTGATACAGTAGCGTTTTAATATTGCTGTCAATGGCTACCTCTGTGCCGGAATCTTCATCAGTTAAAGAACCGTCGACTGTATTTCTGATAGTCCCGTCTTTTACTTCCTCTCTTACTACCTTACCCTGGAAATGGTGGTGGTGTCCGCCACCTGTCATATGGACATCGTAATGATTGATTCTGGGACCCGACCAGCTTACTGAAACATCCACCCAGCCATAAATATGCCACTGGGTACCATGGGTATCCGTGATGGTTTCATCAATTTTAATCCTCTTGAAAAGATGACTGTCTTGTGAATTTTCAACTTCAGAAAAAGCAGCTTTAATTTCCGGCACATTTGCACTGAGCAATCCTGTAAAGCCGATCATAGCGGCTAAAAAACATTTTTTCATTGTAATTTAATTTTTGAGTATTAATTATTAACTTCTGATTGCAATCAATTACAATAATATAAACATTCTTTAATTCACAATTACGGGATGCCCCATTTCAACATTTTTCCTTTGATTATTATTCAGGACATCTTCTCATTGTTAAATAACAACAGGTATTAAATACTGTAAAATTTTAATTTTCCACAAAGGCTGTTTGTCTTTACGCCGGTACAAATATATAATTACAGTCTCTAAAAACAATAAAAAACAGACGAAATAACAATAAAATATTGTTTTAATAAATAAACGGTAAGAAGAATATGTAAGTATATTGCGGTTGCATACCCGGAAGGATTCAAAATTTCAGCCACCATAATTTAGAATTATCGAATCTGTATTGATAAATATAAAAGTTATCTGATTAATAACTTTCTGTATCGAACTTTAAAATCCTGTTACGCCAAATTTTTACGCAAAGGCAAAGTAAACCAGAAAGTACTGCCCTTGCCCAGCTCGCTGTCTACGCCTATTTCGCCACGGTGCTTTCTGATGATTTCGGCACTGATGTAAAGCCCGAGCCCGAGCCCTGAATACTGCACGCCAGAGTAATCTGCCCGGTAATAGCGGTCGAAAAGGTGCGGAATCTTATCTGACGGAATCCCCGGCCCTGAATCTTTTACGGAAATTTTTGCGCGGTCTCCCAGATCTTCAACAATCAGATAAATCTCACGCTGATCGGGTGCATATTTAACGGCATTATTTACAAAATTTATTACGACCTGGTCAATCCGTGCCTCATCCGCTTCAATAATCAGGTCTTTAACACCCTGTAAAATCAGTTCATGCTTATCGCGGATCCGGATGTGGGAACAGCAGGCATCCAGCATTTCGTACACATTGAACCGGCGGTAATTCAGATGGAGCTGCCCTTCATTGGTGCGGGTGGTATTAAGCAGGTCGTCAATTAATCCTGTAATTTTCAGTACGCTGGCATTAGACTGGTCTACCAGGCGCGGAACCATCGGGTGCGACATATTATCGCGGTAGCGGTTCAGCAACTGGAGGGATGCTTTCAAAGCAGTAACCGGAGTTTTCAGCTCGTGGCTGGCAATGCTTAAGAAATCATCTTTTCGCTGTTCTTCCAGTTTCCTTTGGGTAATATCCTGTACGGTTCCAGAAAAATTGGCTTTGCTGAAGACATCTTCGCTGTAAAGCTTTCCGGTTGAACGTACCCAGCGGATGTTGCCGTCCCTGAATCCCTTCAGCGAATATTCCATATCAAAACTGCTGCCCGTTGTAATGGCGGCATCCAGTCCGGAAATAACCTCATCCCTGTATTCCGGCAGAATCTGACCGAATGCTGCCTGCAAAGACATGTCTTCATCAGAATAAAAACCGAATATTTCCTTTAAACGCGCAGATGCATTAAGTGTTCTGGATTCGGCGTCAATAAACCAGGTGCCCAGTTCAGAAGAATCAATGGCCAGCCTGAGTTTTGCCTCCGCTTCTTCAATAATATTCCTTGACCTTACTTTTTCCGTAACATCCAGAACAGTTGCCAGCACAGCGGTGATCTGCCCGGCAAGATCCGTAAGCGGCTGATAAAAATAATCCACATATACAATCCTGTCTTCGCCGGTAAGCTTATTTTTGAATATGACTTTCTGCTCACGTTTCTGAAGAGATGCCCCTGTTTCCAGCACCTGTTTCCAAAGGCCGGGGAACACCTGGTTTTTAAGTTCGGGGAATACTTCCAGCATCGGCCTTCCCAATACCTCATCTGTCGTACGCTGCCAGAAAGTAAGCAATGCCTGGTTTGTGGTGGAAATTACCTGATCCGGGCCGGTAAGTACCACTACCGGTGCAGGAAGGTCGCTGAGTATTTTATTTAAACGGTTTTCACTGGTGGTCAGATCATGGTTGGACATCAGCAGAAGTTCCTGCGATCTGCTCAGTTCTTCATTGATAGCCAGCAGCTCTTCATTTAACGACTGTATTTTATTTCTTGATATTACCTGTTCAGAAACCACGCTTGCCGTAAGCATAATACTGTTGACTGCTCCGGATTCATCCTTCAGGGGCTGGTACACAAAATTACAGTAGACTTCTTCCATCTTTCCTTTCTGTTCCAGCATAGCCTTTACTTCGTACCCGTAGAAAGCCTCTCCGCCGGTATACACATCATCAAGGATCTGCAGGAAATCCTGGCCCACCAGCTCCGGAACGGCTATATGCAGCGGCAGCCCAATTACATGATCAGACTTGCCCCATACTTCAAGTACTTTTTTGTTGGCGGACTCAATAATCAGTTCCCTGCCATGAAAAACAGCTATGGCAATCGGTGCATCAGATAAAAGGAATCGCAGGCGGCTTTCTGAACGGGACAGTTCTTCCGTACGCTGGATGACCCGGGCTTCAAGCTCCTGATTTAGAATACTGAGGCTTGTTTTTGTAACCTGCAGCTCTTCATTGGCGGCGGCAAGTTCTTCGTTCAGCCGCTGTTCTCTTTCAAGAAGTTCCTGGCGTTCCCTCGCTTCTTCCAGTTCTTTCTGGTCAAGCACTTCCTGGGTGACATCTTTCGCGGTATGGTAAATAGCGTATACCTTTCCGTGTTCATCTTTTACCGCGAGATACGAATAATCAAAATAATACTGCTGCAGCCTTCCGTCTACAAACAGTTCAGCCGGAATTGCCTTTCCCACATTATCCACACCGGTATTCCATACTTCCTTTAACATCGCGACAAAGGGCTGGTTGGAGATTTCAGGCAGGGCTTCAGAAAGCGTAAGCCCCACAACCGATCCGGTTCTGCCCCATGCTCCCATCATGGCAGGATTGGCAAGTTCTATCAAGATCTCTTCCCCGGTATATACTGCAACAGGATGCTCAGCACGGAGACAGAGAATGGTTAAAAGATCCGTTTTTTCCAGTCGGGTTGGGCTGTGCATGAAAATAGATTATGATGTGGTTTATTTAATTGTTAATTCTGGATATGGACCCCGATTCTACTGATGAGATCATCAATATCAAAAGGTTTTGCGATAAAATCATCCGCCAGGCAGCTCTCTTTCATGTTTTGTATCCCGGCATTGGCGGTCATAATAATCACGGGTAGATTTTTAGATAATCCGTTATTTTTAAGGCTGTTGCACACCTCCAGCCCATTGCCGTCCGGCAGCATGACATCAAGCAGGCAAAGATCTGGGTTTATTTCTGCATAACCGGACATGAATCTGGACACGGTGGTGAAACCGTATACATTGTAGTTCTGTTCTAAAATCATATGGATCAGCTCCATAATTTCTTCGCTGTCCTCAAGGACACATATATTTTTATTCATTCATTGAGCATCTGTAGCATTATCTGCTTATTACTTTAACATTCCGTTAAAAGTTATCACACAGGAAAGTTTTACCGGTCCGGATTCAGATATCTTTATTCATGTAAAGGTCTGAAATGGCTTTTGTATTTCAAAATTCAGACATCCTGATTTTTCAGCTTCAGGTATACTTTAAATACTGATCCTTTACCTTCTTCACTTTCCACTTCAATCCGGCCTCCGCTTGTTTCTATAATTTCCTTCACCAGATACAATCCTACTCCGTTTCCCTCTTCCCGGTCAGCAACACGGTTGTATTTTTCAAAAATTTTATATTTTAAGTCGGATGGGATTCCTATTCCGTTATCCTCAACACTAATCACCATAAAACCGTTTTCCGCTGTGGATGCGATTTTTATATCAGGCTTCCGGTCATCCGAACGGTATTTGACGGCATTGTTCAACAGGTTGTAAACGATGCTCCGCAGCTTGCGTCTGACAAATAATATTTCGGAAACCTGAATATCATACGTGATTTTTGCTTCTGCTTCCGTAATCTGCGGGGCCAGGGTAAGCCGTGCATCTTCGATAATATTCTGTAAATCGATCAGTTCTTCCGTCGGCTGGTATTTCTGGCCCTGCCATCGGGAGTCAATCAGCTCGTTAACAACTGACTTCATTTTAAGCAAACTTTGTTCCAGATTACCCACAAGCTGCGGAAATCTTCCCATCCCGTTTTCAGGGAGCCTTTTCATCATTTCAATGTTCAGTCCGAGGCTGGTCAGCGGTGTTTTAATATCATGGGCAATGGTATCAAGCAGCAGCTCCTGTTCGGCCACTAATTTTTCCTGTTCCGCAAGATCTTCTATCCGGGAAGTGATATCAATAAAAGTAATGATTACACCGTTATTAAGCTGGTCTACACGTGTAATATAAGGCAGGATATTCATCTGGTACCACCGGCGGTCCGTAGTCTGGATTTCTTTTTCCAGGATCTCACCGGTTGCTATTACATGCTTTATATTATCTATAAACGTAGGGAACCTGAAATTTTCCGCCACATCGGCAAGCGCTCTCCCAATATCCCCTTCTTTCAGCCTGAACTGCTTCATGGCGGGCGGGGTAAACTTTCGGAGGATCAGTGACCGGTCTACAAAAAGCTGTGGAATAATGGTATTGCGAAAATAATTTTCCAGCTCCTCATTCAGGTCTGTCAAAGTATTGATTTGTCTGTTCTTGCTGTGCATACCGGAATGTGATTGTGATAGGGTTAATTTAAACCGGAAGTTACAAAAATGGTTTAATATCATACTGATTAAAATATTTTTGTTAAATCTAATTATTGCAATACTTTTGGAGCAGACAATATTTAATAACAAAGCTGTTTAAACTTCTGACTTAATTTTAGATTGATTATATCCTGTTTAAAAGTAAAGTGAACTTAAATAACAGGATTTATCAGAACTTTAAAATAACTTAAGTGTTTTTTAAATAAGTTTAAACAGGTTTAATGTATAAATCCTACAAAGGCTGCCCACACCTTTATTTACGGTTTCCCATAAATAAAAACGCATCCTTTATTTTATTTTTACAGGACATTAAAATAGACGATTGTATCCCAACAATAAAATTTTAACGAATCAGGACTGATGACTTGACAGGCTTTAAATTATTTGTTACTTTGCTGTCTGTTAATCCGCTCTGCCTGAAGCCTCATCCTGCGGAATAGTTTTCTAAGCAGTTGAGTCTGCTTCAACCGGCAACAGCCAGATTACCTGCACTGGGATTGAAGAATGAATGAAGGGCATTGTCAATCAATAATAAAAAATGCCCTGCAAAAAGACCGATTTATGAAGATTCTCCATACTGCAGACTGGCACATCGGCCAGCTGTTTCACGAATACGACCGCTATGCCGAACACCGGCAGTTCCTGGATTGGCTGGTGCTTACCATAAAGGCAGAACAGATTGATGTCCTGCTGGTCAGCGGGGATGTTTTCGACATTTCAAACCCTTCGGCAGCATCAGTAAAGATGTTTTATACCTTTCTAAACCGGGCAGCCGGAGCCAGGCCGGGTTTACAGATTGTGATTACTGCCGGCAACCATGATTCGGCATCCCGCCTGGAAGCCCCGAAACCCCTGCTGGAATCTTCCAACATTCATATTATCGGGACGGTAGAAAAAGATGCAGAAGGAAAAATTAATTATGAAAAACTGGTCATTCCTTTATATGATGCTTCCGGAAATATCAAAACCTGGTGCCTGGCCATTCCTTTTTTACGGATGGGCGACTACCCGGTTATTCCCGATTGTGAAAACCCTTATACTGAAGGCGTTGCGGCCCTGTATCGTGAAGCATTTGATTATGCAGAACAAAAGAAACAGGAAGGGCAAAACATCATTGCTATGGGACACCTCCACACCCATCATGCCGAAGTAACAGACCTGGATAAGACCGAACGCCTGATTATGGGCGGCGTGGAATGCATTCCGGCTACCGCTTTCCATCCGGATATCAGATATGTAGCATTAGGCCACATCCATAAAGCACAGAGGATCGGTGGCAAAGAACATATCCGGTATTCGGGCAGCCCGTTGCCGATGTCATTTTCAGAGCTCAATTATAAACATCAGGTCATTGTTTTCGAACTGGATCAGGAAATAAACGAACTTAAATCCATAGAAATCCCACTTTTTGTTCCGCTTCAGCGGATATCGCCTTCCCCGCTTCCTCTGTATGAAGTCATTGCTCTGCTGGAACAGCTGCCTGCAGCCCAGAACAATCCGGAAGTTGCGCCATACCTGGAAGTTAAGGTGCTGGTTGACGGCCCTGAACCGGCTTTGCGTCACAAAATTGAAACAGCTGTAGCAGGAAAGCACGTAAAACTGACTACAATTCATCAAATATATCCTGCTTCAGCAAAAGAAGTTCCCGAACTCATCACACAGGAACAGCTCAATGAGCTGCAGCCTCCTGATATTTTTGAAAAAGCCTATCAGTCCAGGTACAACAGCGCCGTTCCTGATGATTTGATGGAGCTTTTCAGACAGGTGACACGGGAAATCAGTAACAATAATGCAGAATAGAATACCATGAAGATACTTGCCATACGGATAAAAAACCTGGCCTCTCTGGAAGGCCGCACTGAAATAGACTTTACTGCCGAACCCTTATGTTCAGCCGGAATTTTTGCGATTACCGGAGCCACCGGAGCCGGAAAATCCACCATACTGGATGCATTGTGCCTTGCTCTGTACGGAAAGACGCCGCGCTATATTCAGGCCAGGGAAACAGGAATAGAAATACGGGATGTTCAGGGAAGCACACTAAGTCAGGGCGATGTCCGGAGTATTTTACGGGACGGCACCGCTGAAGGATCTGCCGAAGTGGATTTCAGAGGTATTGACGGGCAGGATTACCGTGCCGGCTGGAGTGTGAGGCGTGCCCGTAATAAGGCGGAAGGCAGTATACAGTCTGACACAGTTACCCTGACAAATATTACTTCAGGCACTGCAATCCCGGGTAAGAAACAGGAAACACTGAATGAGATCGCACGGCTGGTCGGATTGAATTTTGATCAGTTTACCCGTTCCGTTCTACTGGCACAGGGCGATTTTACGGCTTTTATGAAAGCCAGCAAGGATGAAAAATCTTCACTACTTGAAAAACTCACGGGAACTTCAGTATATTCTGAGATTTCGAGAAAGATTTATGAAAAATTCAAGTCTGAGGAACAGAAGCTCCGTGACCTTCATTTCCGGAAAGAAGGAATTATTACCCTCACCGAAGAGGAAATGACGGCTTTATTGGATGAACAGAAAATTCTGGAAACCAGCCTTAAAAGTCTTGAGCAGGACCTGAAGAACCTGGCAGCAGAAATAAGCTGGTACGAACAGCTGGCCCAAATGCAGGCTAAACAGGAGGAAGCCCGGACTGCATTTCAGGAGGCTTCGGATGCAAAAACAAATGGCCTTCCAAGGAAACAGAAGCTGTGGGCAGCCGAACAGGCACAGCAAACCCGGAGCTGGGCAGATGCGCTGAAAAATGCCACGCACCAGCATTCGGAAAAAACAGGAACCCTGAATGGTTTAAATGAAACGGCGGCGGCTCTTCAGGCACAGAAAGAACTGCTGGATGCACAACTTTTGGATTCGGATAAAAGTTTTAAGGCAAAAAACCAGGCATTCCAGGATGCTTTACCGCTGTTGGAACAGGCCAGAAAACTGGATACCTTACTATCCGAAAAAAAGGAACAGCTTGATAAAACGGGCATTGAAGCAGAACAGGCTTCGGAAAAAAGCAGGAACCATCAGGCATTGCTGAATGAAAAACAGGCTCTGCTCAGTCAGCTTTCAGAAGAAATCAAAACCTTAACCGGGTGGAAGACAGAAAATACGGACCGGAGCACAGTAGCTGAAAATAAGGAGATCATCCTTTCTAAATTACAGGACGCACAGAAATTACTGGAAACCCAGCAGTTATCCACGGATGAACTGGCTGTGCTCAGCGGAAAAATTACGGAAGCAGAGACAAAAAAGACAGACCTTGAGATGCTTGTCCGTACCAAGAAACAGGAATGGGAAGAACTGAAAAAAAGCCATGGCGGGCGTGCTGACGCATTGCTGATGATCCCCATTGAAACTCTGGAAGAAGATAAAACGGAGACCGCCCGGAATATTGAGAATACCATCCAGGCAAAAGCTGACTGGGAATTGCTGCATACTTCGCAGGTAGAATGTGAAACCTTAAGCGGGAAACAGCTGAAAGACCGGTCAGATTACCGGACGAAACAGGAAACCCTGCAACAGCTTATCCTTCAGATGGCTACTGAAAAGATCCAGAAGGAAACATCTGCCCGGATGCTGGAACAGGCGCGGCTCGCATCCACTGAAAATGTTGAAGCTTTACGTTCTGCACTTATAGATGATGAGCCGTGCCCGGTCTGCGGAAGCACGCACCATCCCTATGTTATACAGAATCTGCAACTGGAAAATGTACTGTCGGCACTGGAAAGTTCCTCTGCCGAACATGAGCGTATTTACATGGCCACTTTCCGACGTCATAATGCTTTGGAACAGGAATGTGAAACACTTGCCAGGGCCATTCAGGATCAGGATAAAGCCATCATTACTCTTCAGGCTGCACTGGAAAACAGGAAGCAGGCCTGGAAACAGTCTGATATCGTGGAAGAAATCCGTTCTGTAGCGGATCCTGAAAAGGCAGCCTGGATCGAAAACCGGCTGAATGATCTGAAAGCTAAACAGGCGTCCCTGCAGTCAAAAATTCAGGATTACAAAGACCGGAAACAACAGCTCGAAAAAGATAAAAATATTATCGATCAGCTTAAAGAAACCTCTGACCGCCTTACGGAACAGCTGAAAGATATAATAACAGCCATTGCCCTGTTTCAGGAACAGCAGAACGGCAGAATCAAGGAAAAAGACAAAGCATCTTCCGGGCTTCTGGAGGCTGAGCAGTCACTTTCTTCCTATTTTAATGCACCGGGCTGGATGGAAAGCTGGAAGGCTGCACCGGCTGCATTTACAGAACGTATTGAAAAATTTGCTGAAAGGTGGAAGAAGAATACGGAAAAACTGGAGCAGTGCGAGAAAAATAAAGGCATCCTTGAGGCAACCCTCAGGGAAATGGAAAGCCTGGCGCAGACACTTGCCACAACAGTGAAGGAAAAGACGGAATTTTTTATTGCACAGCAGCAAAATTACCTTCAACTTAAACAGCAGAGAGACGGGATTTTTGAAGGGCAGGCTGCAGAAGAGGCAGAAAGGAAGCTGAAAACAGCGGTATCGGATGCACAGGAGCAGCTTGAAGCGCTCAAAACAAAACATCAGCAGCTGATCCTGAATCTCACCAAAGCAAATGCGCAGCAGGAGGAACTGAAAGGTACTTTAGCCGGATTAAAAGCGGATATGGAAACAGCTTCCAGGAAACTTAAGGACTGGCTGGACGGGTACAATATAAAAAACAATGCATCATTGAACCTACAGGAGCTGGATGAATTACTGGCCCTGCCGCATGACTGGCTGGATACCGAACGTTCAGCGATACAGGCCCTTGAGGAAGAGGTAACCAAGGCCGGTTCTGTGCTGGCTGAAAGGAAACAGCTTTTAGAGGACCTTCAGCAGAAAGGGATTTACGTACGCCCGCTTGATGAACTTAACGCATTAAAGTCAACAGCTGAAACGGAAGCTGAACTTAAGAAACAGAAAAAAGGGGAAATCAGTTTCCGCCTGCAACAGGATGAAATGCACAAAAGCAGGATCGGCGACCTCCTGCAAAGTATTAATGAACAGGCAGCAGTTACGGAAAACTGGGGGAAACTGAATGAAATCATCGGGTCTGCAGACGGCAAGAAATTCCGGCAGATTGCTCAGGAATACACGCTGGATGTGTTGCTCGGCTACGCCAACGTCCACCTGAAGGTCCTTACCGGGAGGTACAGGATTGAACGCATCCCGGCCAGCCTCGGCCTGCAGGTTGTGGACCAGGATATGGGTGATGAGGTACGCACGGTGTACTCGCTTTCCGGCGGGGAATCTTTCCTGGTTTCCCTTGCGCTGGCTTTGGGCCTCGCCTCTTTGTCATCCAGCCGGATGAAAGTGGAATCCCTGTTTATCGATGAAGGTTTCGGATCCCTGGATCCCGCTACGCTCAATATTGCGATGGACGCTCTGGAAAGGCTTCACAACCAGGGCCGGAAAGTCGGGGTTATTTCGCACGTTCAGGAAATGACGGAACGGATCCCCGTACAGATTAAAGTAAGCAAACAGCAGAGCGGAAAAAGTGTGGTAGAGGTAACCGGATATTAAATATACACCAGGCCGTAACGAAATCAAAATTAAATACTTAGATACCACCTTAATGTTTATTTACCCGTTTTCTTTTTTAAAACAGCTGATTTTTTATTAACTTACACTATCTGTTAACTGCAAAATCATCATCGAATCATTAATGGATTATCATGATGGCATCTGTTTGGCGGTTATTAATGAAGCATATCACTTTATACATTTAAAAAGATGAGAACTGAAATTAAAACAATATTGGTAACGGTGGATTTTACTGAGAAATCTGACAATGCAGTTACAATGGCGGTCCACATGGCAGGCAGGCATAACGCACGCATTATCCTGTTCCATAATTTCATCAATTATTATATTATCGACAGAACCGGGAAGCAGGCAGTAGGCACGGAAAAAGTCCGGGAAGGCCTGGATCTGGCAGAGTGTGCACTCCATGAAATCAAGCTTTCCGTACAGAAACGGAATGGTTCGCTGCATGTGGATACCATGATCGGGAGCAACAGCCTCGTCAGCAGTATCAATGAATGCATCGCGTCTGAAAAAGTAGACCTGGTGATTACCGGGACTGCGGGCAGACAGAGGATAAAAGAGCTTTTTTTAGGATCGGCATCGTATGAAATCCTGACCGGAGCCAACAGCTCGGTTCTTCTGGTTCCGGAAAAATGCCATACCTACGATTTTGGAAAAATACTGGTTCCTGTACGGGTGATTGAAAACCTTCAGGAAAAATTATTGATCTCCCAGAACATTGCCAGACAAAACAATGCAGAAATCAGCCTTTTGGGAATCTGCGGCGAAGAAGACGTGAATGTAATAAAAGAAGCCTATAATTCGGTCTGGAGCACGCTGGCAAAAGATACGGTGAAATATTCCACCTCTTTTATACTGACCAGTGAAAAGGCGGCTAAGATCTCACAGTTCTCAAAAATAGACCATGCGGACATCATCATCCTTAATTATCATGATGAGAACAACTGGAAATCTTTATTTTCAGAGAACTTTTTTAAGCAGATCATCAACCATACCGATGTTCCCCTGTTCTTTTTAAAAAAGACGACCGAGGTGCAGAAAGTAATTCCGGATGAAAGCCCGGGCTTTGATATTACCCTTCCCTCTCCGGGATAAATATAGTGCAGATAAGACATCATTATAACATCAGATACCGCAAAGCCTTATGCGGTATTTTTTTTCAGGTTACTTTGGAAACTGATCTGTTGATTTAATAAAATGTCTGCAGGATATTGTCTGTTTATACATCCGAATTGATAAATCATTACAGATTTAAAAAAATCAAGCTTTATATAAACAATAATATGAATATCTTTTATGATCTTGTTCATAAAATAACTGCTTTTTATATAATAGTTTTACAAGACAGTTCAGATTACACCACCCGATTCACGGCATTCTTTCACTATTCTCGTGCAAAGCAGGCCGGGAATTTTTAACCGTTCTGAACTGCAATAATACCCCAAATTATATGCAGAATATTTTATGTTTCAGCCACCTACACTGGAATTTCGTGTATCAGCGACCGCAACATTTGCTCAGTCGTTTCGCCAGACAGTACCATGTCTATTATTTTGAAGAGCCGCGCCATGGATCAGATGCCTATGAAATTGCGCAGCAGGACGGTATCTCAATTGTTTCCCTGTTTGTAGATGACCGGGATGCAGACCGCAACGGAAGATTGAAAAAACTGATTGACCGGTTCATTGCAGAACGGAACATAAAGGAATTCATTTGCTGGTACTATACCCCGATGGCCCTGGAATACACGGCTCATCTGGTACCGCAGGTAACCGTTTATGATTCTATGGATGAGCTTTCGGCTTTCCGTTTTGCACCGCCGCAGCTCCTGCCGCTGGAAAATGAGCTCTTTAAAAAGGCAAATGTGGTCTTTACGGGTGGACACACGCTTTATCAGGCCAAGAAAGACCGCCACCACAACATCCATCCTTTCCCAAGCAGTATTGATAAGGAACATTTTCAGGCTGCCCGGTACAACAGAACCGAGCCTGCAGACCAGAAAGAAATTCCGCACCCGAGGTTTGGGTTTTACGGCGTTATTGATGAACGTTTTGATATCGAATTGTTAAGGGAAGTTTCGGAAAGAAAACCGGACTGGCATTTTGTGATCATCGGCCCTGTGGTAAAAATTAATCCGGACGACCTTCCGAGAGCGGAGAACATCCATTACCTGGGCCCGAAGAAATATGAAGAACTTCCGCAATACATCAGCCACTGGGATATTGCGCTTGTGTTATTTGCCCTGAATGAATCCACAGAGTTCATCAGTCCTACCAAAACCCCTGAATACCTTGCCGCAGGACTTCCGGTAATTTCCACACCGATAAAAGATGTCGTAAAGCCTTATGGCGAAGAAAACATGGTGTACATTGCCAGTGATGCCGATACCTTTATCATGTACGGTGAAGAGGAGCTGGCTAAAAAATCCAAAAAGGAATGGCTGATGAAAGTTGATGAATTTCTGGCCGATGATTCCTGGGACAACACTTTTGAGAAAATGAATGTATTGATTAACAACGTAAAAAAAAGCAACGGTATCTATGTATGATTTCCTGATTGTCGGCTGCGGCTTTGCCGGATCAGTCCTGGCAGAACGACTGGCGAATGCCGGAAAAAAAGTATTAATTGTAGATAAGCGTGACCATATTGCCGGAAATGCTTATGATTATTATAACAAAGAGGGAATCCTGATCCATAAATACGGCCCGCACATTTTCCACACCAATTCTGAAGAGGTATTTTC